>ENA-ORCR01000013-ORCR01000013.1-marine-metagenome-genome-assembly--contig:-NODE-13-length-374038-cov-34.411562_pt1 | contig 374038 bp, 394 predicted proteins | sample MGYA00237782_ERZ508514 | MGnify/ENA primary metagenome ERZ508514 (study PRJEB26185, sample SAMN06268960) | marine metagenome | isolation source: Eden Landing Ponds, San Francisco, CA, USA | place... | reverse complement strand
GGCCCGATGCTCGTCGGCATGGACAAGCCGGTCCACGTCCTCCAGCGCGGCGACGAAGTGAAAGACATCGTCAACCTGGCCGGCGTCGCCGTGGTGGACGCACAGAACGAGTAAACCGAAACAGAGAGCCAATCGTCAGTATCCGTCACTTACGGAGAGGGTGCTGAGTGTTTCCAATGACCCGAAAAATTCATGTGCAGTTCGCACCCGCACCCATATGGGCCTTACAAGGAAGCATCTTCACTCAATAGCAACCGACTGGCCCATTCAGTCACACGCGATCAACTTGCGGAATTCGGTTGGTAGCGTCGTCGCCCGCACGAGGACTGATATCCCATAACACGCGGGCGACGGTGCAACGCTTCTTTGTCTAACCGGCATGATGAGTTCGATTCTCGTATGCCGATCGTGTTCCCGGCTTAGTTGCCTCCCATCAGCATCGAACAAGCCTCTAACTTGATAGTATCGTGGTAACACAATTAGAACGGTGAGCGGATTTCTCTCTATAGGCAACTAACCTATGTAATCATCGTTCCGCAAGAGAATTATCCGTCTCATACATGAGGATGTTTTTCTCCGATGAATCCGAGTACCCGTGATAGTTTGGCAGTGGACACAAACGCTACCTGATCCACTTTCGCTCACGTCTTCAAAGGAGCATCTCACTCTTTGACGTTACCTGTGGCTCGTATCCGATAGTCTCCCGGGCGTGCGCCTAGTCAGCGAACCATCGACGGTCGGCGTGCTAACGCCATAGAAGCGTCCCCTTCGACGATATCCTCCTATAAGCTGCAGTCGACGAAGTGCCAGATCGCAGCGCAAATATCAAATCGCCATCATACGTGGAGTCTGTTCGTCGTTACTTGCCCGGATCGCATGGTCTGAGTGGGGGCCCAAAGAACGACGCTAACTAATCAGATATGGTCATCGGTAGACAGTTTTCGTGGAGGTGAAAAAGTCTAGTGCGGCGTCGCCCTGCTCCCGATACGTGTTCGTCGAGGACTGCTTGTAGCCCCCAAAGGGGACGTGTAGTTCAAGACCGGTCGTTTTCTCGTTGACCTTCGCGACGCCCGCCTCAACCTCGTCCACGAACCGATCGGCTTCGGTCAGGTCCTGAGTCACGACGCTGGCTGAGAGCCCGAAATCGACGTCGTTAGCGACTTCAAGCGCCTCTTCGAACGAGCGTACTTTTATAACGGCGAGCACCGGACCAAATATCTCCTCCTGGGCGATACGCATGTCGTTCTGTACATCCGAGAACACTGCAGGTCGGATAAAATGACCACTCGCGTAATGGTCATCGGATAGTGACTCACCACCGACCTCGAGTGTGGCTCCCTCCTCGATTCCGACCTGGACGTAATCAAGCGTCTCTTCCAATTCGCTGTCTGAAACGTGCGGACCAACGTCGGGGTCTTCCAGCCCTGGACCAACCTTGAGTTCCTCGACGTAATCAGTGAGCCCCTCGACAATGTCGTCGTACACCGCTTCGTGGACGACGGCCCGGGACGTCGCAGTGCACGACTGACCTGTTGTTCCGAACGCGCCGACTCCGAGGATTTCGACGGCTTCCTTCACATCGGCGCTCGGCATCACGACGGTGGGGTTCTTTCCGCCCATTTCGCATTGAACGCGCTTGAGGTGAGCGGCGGCAGACTGAGCGACGGCCGTCCCGACCGTGGTGCTCCCGGTAAACGAGATGCCGTCGATATCATCGTGCTCGGCCAGCGGCGCACCGACCTCGCTACCGGAGCCGGTGACGAAATTCGCGACCCCCTCAGGGAGACCCGCTTCCTCTAGGCACTCAAACAGTATTCGCGTGGAGTTCGGAGCAAGCGACGCCGGCTTGGAAACGACGGCGTTCCGGCGGCGAGCGCTGGTGCAAGTTTCCATGCTGGGATAGCGATGGGGTAGTTCCACGGCGTGATAAGCCCGACAGTGCCCAGCGGTTCGGCCTGCGTGTACAGGTGTTTATCCGGAGCGCTCGACGATTTAACGACGCCGCCCAGGTCCCGGGCTTTCTGTCCATAGTAGGCGAAGATGTCGATCGCGCGCTGGACTTCCCCTGAAGCCTCGGACAGCGTCTTTCCTTCCTCGCGGACGAGCGCCTCGGTCGCCGACTCTTTGCGCTCGGCGAGGGCCTCACTCGTCCGCTGTAGGACTGCGCCGCGCTCCGGACCTGGCGTGTCGCCCCAGTCTCCCTGAGCCTCCGTTGCCGCTTCGATGGCCGCTTCGACGTCGGCTGTCTTCGAATCCTGAAACCGAGCGACTTCTTCCGAAGTTGCCGGATTTTGCACGGAAAACGTCTCGTTCGACCCGGACTCACTCCACTCTCCGTCGATGTAGTTATCATACTCTGTCGACATTCCCTGTTACAATTTTTAGGGCAGATATACATTTGTTGCGATGTAATTGAGCTCGGCTCGCTCGGCTTCGCCACTCGCTCTCTTCGACGTAGCATACGAAGAGGCATTAGTACAGTACAGCCGTATTCGACGATTCGCTGCACCAAAGGGCTCGCCACTGGTTGTGAGACCGTCCGTCGCGTGGTTTATTAAGTCGAGAACGCGGAACGTGTTGTATGGCAACCCACACCGACAGGAATGAACTTCGGGGAGGCACGCATCTGTACGACGCATTGGTGAACGCGGGGATCGAAGTCCTCGTCGGGTTACCTGGGACACAAACCCTCCCACTGGACCGGATCGTGGCCGAGCGCGACGAGATGCAGTACGTGATGGCGCGCCACGAGACCTCCGTTCCGCACGTCGCCTGGGGATACTATGAGGCCAGCGGTGTTCCGGCTGCGACTCTGACCATTCCCGGACCTGGTGACACCAACGCAATGCATGGACTCAAAAACGCCGCCGAGGACTGCGTCCCCATCATCCACGTCTCGGCGGACGTCGACCCCGCAGACAGAGGCAAATCACCGATTCACGAGATCGAGCCGATGACGTACGACAGCGTAGTCAAGGTCAACTACAGCGTGGAGTCACAAGGCGAACTCACAGAAACCGTCGAACGTGCTATCGAGACCGCCCTGACGCCGCCATACGGACCAGTTCGGATCGGGGTCCCGAGCGGAATCCTTGAGGCGTCGTTCGAGGCCAAGTCTGTGACCGTCGACGGTGAGCGAGTCACGTACGATAACAGATTTACCTACGAGGCGGCGATTGCAACGATCAGACGCGCCGAACGACCACTCGTCTACATCGGCGGAGGTGCCCGACGGTCTCCCGGCGGCCCTGAAGCCGTGAACGATCTGATCGAGGCGATCAACGCTCCGGTCTTGTCTACCTACAAGGGGAAGGGTGTCTTCCCTGAGGATGACCCGCGATTCCTCGGCATCTCTGCGAAGCACTTGCCAACCAGTGCTAAGGAGGTCCTCGCCGCCGCGGACGTCGTGCTCGCGCTCGGTACCGACTTCGACGGGGTGACGACGGCGGACTGGAGCCTGCCGATGGGTGATAGCCTGGTCCACGTGAATATCGACGCCCAGGAATTCGACGGGGCCTACGACGCCGACGTCTCGGTCGTGGCTGACGTCGCGACCGCTGCCGAGCGACTGGAGGCAGGTCTTGACGACGATGACAGCCCGTCGATGGACTCCTGGGACGGAGCCGAGGTTGCATCCGCTGCCCAGGCCGAGTTCGATGAACGGCTTGACCAAAGTGGACTTCTCAGTGACGACCCAATCCACACACCTGGCGCACTACGGACCGTTCGCGACGTCCTCCCCCGCGACGGCATGGTCACCACCGATATCGGTGGATTCCGGTTATGGGCGAAACAAGTGTTCGAGGCGTACGGGCCCCACGAGTACGTGACCGCTGGGTCGTGGGCCGGAATGGGGGTCGGCCTGCCGGCTGCGATCGGTGCGAAACTTGCTCGCCCGGATAGAGATGTAGTCTCTTTGACAGGTGATGGAGGGCTGATGATGTCGCTCACGGAACTCCACACAGCTGTCGAATATGGATTGTCTCTCCCGGTCATCGTCTTCAACAACAGTGACTACGGCATCATCAGTCAGTCACCGAAGATAGTAGAATACGGCGATGGCCGTCAATTTTCGTGGAACTCGCCTGACTTCGGCGCCATCGCCGAGGGATTCGGCTGCCGGGGAGTTGCGGTCGGGACGCGAACAGAACTCGCGGCGGAGTTCCGGGACGCGCTGGACGCCGACCAACCGACACTTCTCGACGTGAAGATTCCGACCGACGACCCATCTGTCGTGAATATCGCCGATTTCGCCCCCTCTCTATCGTTTGAGTGAGCGAGGCGCACCGGCGACGAATTTCGGGAGAGAGGCTGGAATCTCAGTACTCGGCCATTTTCGTTCTCCTGTGGAGAATTTTGGCCGTTATTACTTCAAAAGCCGGATTCGCAGTGCGGCACACACAAACATAACGCATCTAAATATGTTATAATTATTCATTCCGGCTACGAGGGATACGGTTAACGACGCAAGGGAAACGAAATCTCTTGGTAGGATTCGGTTCCTTCAAATATAGGCACTCACCTCGACCCCCGCAACCCCCATCATACCGTATTCTCGAGAAGAGAACGGTAATATGAGCAGTACTCGTCTTTACCTCCCTTCATGGCTGAACGACGCCAGAAACTTACGAACGCTCGATTCGGTACCGACAATTACTGCAACCGGTTCGCGAGAGAAGAACAAGAATTAGCGGTTATGGGTAAATCCCAAGATATGCCAACAATCAGTTCGCGGAAAATCGACCAAGTTCGAAACACGTGCAAGATCAGGTACCGGTACAGGGTCGCATGACCCGTCTCCGGACCCGATCACGTTCGATGAACCACAGTTCCTGTCTCACTCGGTCGCGACGGTATCGATGACGCCTCCGAGGTAGCCGACGGTGAGCGCACGTGCACGGTGGCGCCAATCGGAGTCGTCAACAACTTGCGGCACGTGATCTGGAATCACGACACCGTCGTACCCGACGTCGTACAGTGTTCTGACGGCCGCCGAGGTGTCGAAGTTGCCTTCGTCGACGAACGTCTCGTTGAACTTCGGCATCGACCCGACGACGTCGCGAAAGTGGATGAACACGATCTGGTCGCGCTCGCCGAACCGTCGGATTACGGACTCGACGTCTTCGCCCATCTGCGAGAAACAACCCAGGCAGAGCTTCAGGCCGTGATTGTCGCTCGGAACGAGCTCCATCGCCTTCTCGAAGTTCTCGACGTTACGGAACAGCCGTGGAATCCCGCCGAGCGATTCGATGACGGGCGGGTCGACAGGGTGGAGTGCGAGTTCGACGCCCGCCTCCTCGGCCACCGGAAGGACTCGCTCCAGGAATCGCTGATAATTGTCCCAGAACTCCGCCTCCGTATACTCGCGGTCGATACCTGGGGGTAGTTCATCGGGTTCGTCGATTTCGTCGAGGTCGAATCCTGTTCCCACCGCGCCGCCTCTGAGTTCGACGGGGTCCGTCCGCATCGGGACGACGCCGCGGGGGTTCCACTGGTAGCCCAGGATAGGGACGCCCGCCTCCCCGAGGTTCCGAACGAGCGTCGTGATCTGGTCCAGGGCCTCGTCGGCGCCGTCCCTGTCGAACATGATGTCGCCGTAGAGAGAGTATGGGAGCGACTGAATCCCGGTGAAGCGGAGATCGTGGCTCTCGACCTGTTCCTGCGCCGCTTCGAGTTCCTCGACCGACGGGATCGCATCTCGCCCTACCGGGAGCGTCTCGATACTCTGCCGGTCGTTGAACTCGTCCGGTTCCTCCTCGGTGTCGGCGTGGTCAACGAAGATGTCCGTCGCGCCAGTCTGACGGATGAAGTTGAGGCGCGATTCAGAGAGGTCCCGGGTACGGACGCCCACGCGGACGTCGGCGGTATCACTGCGTGCTTCGAGAGACGACATGTCGAACAAAGCTCTCTCCAACGTCAAAACTGTGTCGCAACGCCAGTGACCGCTAAGCCGGTTGAGCGGTTTTATACGTTGGGTCTGATGACCGAATATGCTCGTATGCGATCAACCTTCCCGGACACTTTCTGTAAAGAGCCAGACCGAACAAGCACTCTAGTCGGGCACGGACACCGACGGCGCTCAGGAAAACGTCACATTGATCTGGATGACGTTCGCCGCACTCGTGACCTCGTTTTCAAGCTCGTTTTCGATCCGTTCGTGGCTGAGTCGACTCGACGGGCCGGAGACGCTCAGGGCGCCGAGGATGGTTCCATCGTCGAGGACGACGGGCGCAGCAATACAGATTAGCCCCATTACGTTTTCCTCGTCGTCGATAGCGAACCCTCGTTCTCGCGTTCGCCTAAGTTCCGCGAATAGTGACTCATAGTCGGTGATCGTGTTGCTTGTATTGCTCGGAAACGGTTCTCGCCCCAGGACGTCGCGGACCGATGACTCGTCCATTCGGCTGAGTATTGCCTTACCGAGGGCTGTGGAGTGAAGTGTTCCGCGACTTCCGATAGACGACATCGTCTCGACAGCAGAGTCACCGTAGGCCTTGTAGAGGTAGACTAGATCATCCTCCTCCTGCATGCCGAACTGGGCAACTTCGCCCGTCTTTTCGGCAAGGGAGTCGATCTCTGACTCGATGAGGTCGAAGTCGCTGATCTGGTTTTTCGCGCCCTCGGCCAGTTCGAGGTGATGGAGGCCGAGTGAGTAGCGCTTGTCCTCCTTCACGACGAAACTCTCTTCGGCGAGCGTGGTTAAGTAGGCGTGGACAGAACTCTTCGATCGGTCGAACTCCTTGGCAATTTCTGTGATACCGGCTTCCCCTTCTTCGTTGAGGTAGTCGATGATATTACAAGTGAATCGGACAGCCTCTATCGTTCTCGGTTCGTTGTCCATACGCCCGTATTGCCATCTAGCGTTATAAATAGTTCTCTGGAGGGGAACGCGATCTCTGGGTAGCTAGGGCCCATCCACCAGTACTGGCATCTCCACCGCCGGTTCGCGCAAGGGGAAGAACGCCCTTACCAGTCCCTGAAAAAGAGGCGAGGCACTAATTGGCTGAGTCAGATGTTCTCCTCATGAGAACTCAAACCTCTATCAGTGGGAGCGATATAACAAATTTAACCCTGTTATATCCAGGGAGGAGGACTTCGAGCAAAGCCGTATAATTCTCTTGAGGAGAACAGATCCAAATTCCTTCGTTGCCCCTAGCTTGATTCCACGTTGGACCAGTCGTGTCACTTACGTCCAGTGGAGCGACGACCCTATCCGGTCGCAGGTAGCGGCGATCGTGGAAACCAATACACGGTGGAGTCGTAGATATTAATTCGTCCGGAAAGACACAACGGGCGTAAACCAGCTCAAGTCGACGGTGGCCGGCCAAGGGAACCGATTGGTCTCGGAAAGAACCTCCAGATAAAGCGCGAGAGGCCCGAGACATAGGTCTCTTCATGCTGGGAACTAGCCGGCTGCCAGCTCTACTTAGAAACTCTCCCGGTCCTTGAAACCGGCAACATCAACCAAGAGAAGGGGAAGATTTATATATTAGATTGAGATATAGTCAAACTGGATGAACTACAGAAGTCTCAAGCAGCAGTTGCGAGATGTTTCGTTCACCACTCCAACACCGTTCAATGAAAGCGGGGAAGACGTGCAACACCAGGAACTCTCTTCGAATCTCGAAGCACTCGAGGAAGCCGGCGCGAGCACGTTTATCCCCTGCGGGAACACAGGAGAGTACTACTCTCTCACTCAAGACGAGCGAGTCGAAGTTGTTGCGACTCACGTCGAAGCCACCAGCAGTGACGCTACTATCGTCGCCGGTGCCGGTGGGAGTCTCAAGACGACTCGGCAACTTCTCTCGCAGTACGAGAGAGTTGGTGCCGACGCCGCCATGATTATGCACCCCCGCCATACGTACATCCACGAGAAGGGTTTGGCAAATTACTACAGACAGTTGGCCGAACAGACCGAACTTGGACTTGTAATCTATAAACGCGACCAAAATATTCCGCGAGACGTCATCATGGAGCTGTCCGAGCTCGATAACGTAGTGGCAGTCAAGTACGCTGTCAACAACATCAAGGACTTCTCACAGACAGTCGCCGACACTTCAGGCGATTTAGTCTGGCTCAATGGGATCGCTGAGCGATATGCCCTGTCATTCGCGATAGAAGGCGCTGAAGGATTTACGACCGGGATTGGCAACGCCACCCCCGAGGCTGTATTAGCATTACAAGAGGCGATCGAAGCTGAAGACTGGGAGCGGGCGCGCGAACTCCGTGACTTGCTTCGTCCATACGAGGACCTTCGTGAGGAACCCGGACCGGATAACCAGCTATCGGCAGCTAATAACGTTCCAGCGGTCAAGCATGGCATGGAATTTACTGGACTCTACGGTGGACCGGTGCGCGATCCACTAATTGAATTGTCAGAGGATGACAGAAATCGGACTGAGCAGTACATTCAACGAATCCAAGAAGCGACGGTTTAGGACAATCTGGATTTCTCAAGCGACTATACCCTTCGATGGATTAACAAGGTCCATCACACCGCCTCCATTTTTGGACACTATTCCTGAGGGGTTGGCCATAGCCCAGAGATGGATTACCGATTTGAAACCGTGGGTGGACTAGCTTCGTCCCGGAGAAGGGCGGCGATCGGGTATTTCACATGTGTGAGAGACAGAAAACTAGTCGTTGAGAACAATTCTCTGAAGACATTGCCCAATGAAGTACGACGAAATACGCGATAGATAAGGGCAGACTCGGGCATATACTAGAAAGCTTTATTTATGATGATCATGATGGATCTGGTGTGGTATCCGATGACAGATGAGAATCCGTCCGGCTTTGACAAGTTGAGTCGTCGACGAACCCTGCAGGCGACCGGTGGAATTGCCGCGACCGCACTTGCTGGGTGTACTAGTGATGGCAACAATGAATCCGGCAACGGCGATGTCAGTCCCGACGATACCGGATCTGAAAACGCTACTATCGAATTTTGGGACGTGATGAATGCTCAGTCCCGGTCTGCCAGAGAACAAATCAATGGTATAACTGACCAGTTCGAACAGGAAACCGGGAATACGGTCAAAATTAACTTCAGCGGCTATGATCAACTGTCGGGAACGAAGTGGTTCGATTCCTTCCAACGTGGAGACTACCCACACGTCTTTACCGGTGAAAGCATATTCACTGGTAGGTTCGAAGAACAAGGCTGGGTCAAGCCGTTTGATGAATGGAAAGATGCCCTCGATGATGAGACGCTGGACAGCATCCAGTGGTTCCTTGACATATATCGAGGAACCGGGAATGTCTGGAAGGATGACGTCGGCTTGGATAATCGGATTCACGCCCTCCCCGTCGGTCTAGTGACTCAGGAACCGTTCCAAGTCCGTGTTGATCATATGGAGGAGGCTGGATTAGATCCCGACCAAGATTTCCCGCCTCAAAGCCATGAGGACCTACTGGACCTCGCACTGGAACTCAAAAACAATGGACCGGCAGATTACGGCTTCCAGGTTCACGGTGACGTCTTCGATTGGTACACCTACATACTTCCAGCGGCCGCTGCATCTGGGCGCTATGGGTACTTTGCTGACGACTTTAAAAGTGTCAACTTCGACACTGACGAGTTCATTCAACGGACGCGAGAAGCCGTTGAATTCTTCACCAAGCATGAGGTATCCAATCCAGGCACACCACAGATGTCCGACGAGGAGGCAGTTGGTCTCCTCATTAACGGTGAAATTAGTATGAGCGTCTGTGAACCACCGAACTTCCCAGAGTTCCTCGATCGCGGTCAAAGTCAGATAGAAGAAGGGAACATTCGGTACGGGAAGTTCTTCGACACTGATGATGGTAACGGTGTTGTCCCCCTCTCATTCTGTCTTGGCCTTACAAACAAGCCTGACAACGCTGATCAGGCGAAGTGGAATAGACAACACGAGGCAGCCAAGGACTACATCAGTATGTGGTTCTCGAAAGACTTCCAGAAGTTCATGTTCTCGGAACTGGGGATGCTCCCAATTCGAGAAGACGTGTGGCCGGAAGTGAAGGAATCACTCCAATACGAATCTCAACATCGCGCCTTCGAGACTATGACGACGATGGCGAAGAATAGCGTCCAAGACAAGTCGTCATTCCCCCTCGTGGCTACGATCGAACAGGATGTGATGGGCCCCAGGTTCCAGCAAGCGCTCAGTGGAGAAATCACCCCAGAAGAATGTTGCATCACGGCTGCTGAAGAGGCCAACCAACTAATCGATGACTTCTGGGCTGAACGCGAGTAGATCAGGCCTTCTCAGTCAGAAGCAATCCTGAACCACTAAATACGACCAAAATATACACTCTTTCATGAGCACAAAAAGCGACTCAAAGATATTACGTACTGCAAGGAGATCATATCGCCAATACAGTTCCATATTGAGGGACAATTGGTTTCCGTACCTAATGGTACTGCCCGTCGTTACATTCCTATTCTTACTCGTCTGGGTCCCATTTCTTCGAGGGGTCTGGATGTCCTTCCATCAATGGTCATTCACGTCGACTGCTCCCCCTGAGTTCATCGGCCTCGAGAACTACCTGTATTTGTTCGGGTGGGAGCCGTTCTATACTTCGTTGAAAGCAACTACCCTGTTCGCAGGGACAACGCTACTCCAGCTAATAGTTGCTCTCACCGCCGCACTACTGGTGAATAGCGTTGGGAGGTTTAAGAACGTGATTAGCAGCTCGTTCCTCATACCATACACGCTCCCTCCGGTCGCGACGGGGACGATCTGGCTCTACCTCCTTAACCCAAACGTTGGACCAATATTTAAGTTCCTCACAAATCAGGGTATTCTCGACTCGCCGATATATTGGAGCGTCCAGAGTGATACGGCACTCATGGCCGTAATCGGCATTACGTCATGGACATTCTGGCCGTTCATGTTCCTGATTATATTGGCATCTCTTGAGAGTATTCCGGAGGAGTACTATGAGAGCGCCCGCATGTACGGAGCCGGGCTCGTAGCCCAATTTCTGCATATCACCCTGCCCAATCTCAAGACGGCGATTCTGCTGTCTATCAGCATCAGAATGGTCTGGAACCTGACGAAAGTCTCTCAAATTTACCAACTAACTAGTGGAGGTCCGGGATACTCGACCTCAATCTTAGCTGTGTTCCTGTATCGGTTCGCGAATGACCAGGGCCAGTTCGGACTCGCATTCGCAGTTGGTGTGATACTCTTGATCATTACGTTAGCGTTTACGCTAATCTTCATTCGCAGCTTCGAGAATTCCCGAGGTGATGACGCATGAGCATGACAAACAGAATCCGCAAAGTATCGAATTCAGGAGGCTACTTCGAGTTCATCAAATGGACACTCATAGCGTCCATGATGGCTATCTTCGTCCTCCCGATGATGTACGCGTTCCTTGCAGCGTTCCGCCAGCCTAATGAGTTCTACGCGGAAACAGTCCGCATACTTCCGGAAGAACCCACCCTCAGCACTTGGATCACCGCGTTCGAAAGCCTACAGGGACAGTTGGTGAACAGTTTCCTGATAGCCACGGGAACCACAATCATGTCAATGGTGATCGTGATCCCAGCGGCATATGTGTTCGCTCGAAAGCAATTCCCGGGAAAGAAGCAGCTGTTCTACCTGATTATCGTCGCAATGATGTTCCCGTACGTATTGCTCATTATTCCCATCGTTTCTATCTGGGACGAATTAGGCCTCTACAATTCAATCGTGGGACTCTGGATAGGGTACCAGATATTTGTCACTCCGTTCGCGATCTGGATCCTGCGGGATTACTTCGCGAAACTACCGACAAATCTTGAAGAGTCCGCGCAGATGTATGGATGCACGCAAGCAACTGCGTTCCTTCGCGTAGTGCTCCCGCTATCTGCACCCGCAGTCGTAGCGGTAGGTTTCCTCTCATTTCTCACCGCTTGGAACGACTTCCTCATGTCAAATATGCTTACCACAGGTATTGGTCCACGACCAGCAGTTGTCCAATTGTATATCATCACGAGCAGTGAGGTGAAGCATTGGGGACTGGTAATGGCCATGACATTCATAATTGGGCTACCGCCGACTGTGCTCTACCTGTTGGGGCGTCGGCAGTTATCCCAGTCGTTCAGCGTCGGATAGGACTTCTATCCGACTATTGTCTCACATGATGTGACCGTGCACTGCTTCTAGGTTACACGTCTAAGTTGAGGAGAAATTCTGCGAAGGGCACGTAAGCCACTATCCGGTCCAGGAAGATGTTCTTGAATCCATAGGCCAGTGGCAAAGGAAATCGTCGATTGTCGGCGCACTGGGCTGAGGCTAGTTGGTCAGGACACAGAAGTTCTGCCCGCACTTGGCCCCATATATCGGAGAAGTTCAGTTACGGTCTGACGACCAGCGTGATCCTCGTGACGATCATATGGATAACCCACTCAACCGGCCAGTTACCGGATGGAATCCTCGCGACCGGATACGGCAAGCGAAACATTTTGACCGCTTACGGCGTAGGTATTGCCATTGTTGATCTATCGCCACTCATACTGTTCACACCGACTGCGCTGGTCGTGTTAGGGCTATCTCAGTATCCAATTGAGCGCAAAACTGTACTCCCTGATTTCTGCTATGCCCATCCCCGTTAAATCCAAGGAGGAACGATTCCGTGGAACGAACCGCTCACCTTCAGCTTCCTCGATGTGGTCGTAGCGCCCTGCAATGGACTCTCACCGCGTGGAGAACGTCGACATCAGGTCAAAGGTTGCAGCTAAGCCAGTCGGCCTCCATTAACTTGCAACTCTGCACCAGTTATAAACTGGCTCAGCGGGGATGCCAAATACAACGTGGCCGTTGCGATGTCGTCGGGAGTGCCTAGCCGACCCATTGGAATCATGTCCCGTATCTGATCGTCTTCGACATCGTCTGAATGCCTGCTCTCCACGTCGACGTTTGAATCGCTCAACGTAGTTTTACCAGTCCGTGTTGGAGTAATGGTATTCACGCGAATTCCGTCATCGGCTAACGCTTTTGCTACCGAACGGGTGAAATTCAATATACCCGCTTTAGTTGTCGCGTACGCAACTGAATATTTCTCCCCTCGATGTCCTGACGTCGAGGAGAAATTGACGATGCTCCCACGGCCCGACTTCTGCATGGACTTGGATACCTCTCTCGTACAGAGAAATGTTCCACGCAGATTGACCTCCACAGTCCGGTTAAACGCGTTTGTGGACATCTCCAAGAATTCAGAGCTTTCTTTCACAGCTGCGTTATTCACCAGAATGTCAATCGGCCCAAATTCATCTTCTGTGTACTCGACCATCTTTCTGACCTGGCCCTCGTCAGTGACGTCAATGGTCTGTGCCCGCGCCTCACCACCATCAGCTTCGATCATATCAACTGTCTCAGTTGCTCGCTCCCGATCTATATCTACCACGATGACTTTTGCACCTTCTGAAGCGAACAACGTAGAGATTGAACGGCCGATATTCCTGCCCGCGCCTGTAACAACGGCTACCTCTCCAGATACATCGAGGTCCATATCAAAGGTTCTTCTCTCACCAATATAAAACGTGTGGATAACTCATCGAAGGCTCGAGCAATCGCTAGAGGGGATGCGGATTTTCCGTGATTCGGTCATCGCTCCGTTCCGACTAAATACCCTCCATCGACGACCAATGCGTGTCCCGTAATATATCGCCCAGCGTCAGATGCCAGGAACAATGCTGCGTTCCCAATGTCTTCGGGTTGGCCGACATACGGTAAGGTGATCTGGTCAAAAATGAATTCCCCGCTTTCATCCATATCGTTCATTGAAGTGTCAATCGGTCCCGGGCAGATAGCATTGACAGTAATCCCGTCTGGGCCGTAATCAATAGCCATCTGCCGTGTTAGTTGGATAACTGCTCCCTTCGAAGAGCTGTACGCAGCTTTTGCGTCAACTGCCCCTCCTCGCATTCCCCGTTGGGAGGCTATGTTGATAACCCGACCTGAGTCGCTTTCTTGGAGATGTGGTATCGCCGTACGCATGCAATTATATATGCCGTTCATGTTAACGTTCTGAACGTTGTTCCAATCCTCTCGAGGAGTTTCGTGAATTTTGCCCTCGACGCTTATTCCAGCGTTATTGACGAATATATCGATTCCTCCGAAACGCTCTACCGTTTCTGTGATAAGGTTTTTCGTGTCATCTGAGTCACCTACATCGGTCTTGACGAAGGCTCCACGCTGGCCGTGAGATTCGATCTCTTCGACCGTCGTTGTGTTCTCCTCTTTAGATTTCGGTGCCTCTCTGACGTCCGCTACGATAACGTCAGCACCGTTTCTAGCAAGCTCGATAGCGATCGCTCTACCAATTCCACTCGCTGCACCAGTAACAACAGCTGCCCTATTTTCTAGCTTCACAAAAGGCCCTTCACCTTCCATGACCAAAAATATTCCATCTAGTACAGATTATTTCAAGGTTGCTATATTTGTTTTATATGTTCGGGCCGAAAATCCTCGGTTCATTGAAGATGGCTGTTGTAATCCCGCAAGGTTGAGCGATATGACGTCAGACAGCAGTCCGGATGTGGATACCTGCACCTCAAAATCTCAAATGACTATAGAATCCAGTAGCGTACCGGTTCAAACGATTTGGAGCCGTTGTCGATGGGCATTACTGTCGTCTTATAAAGGCCGTTCAGTAGGTTTTTAAACTTAGCACACCGGAATTCAACACGATGTCCGTTGAGAAGCGAATTGACAATGGAGATATTGTTACGCCATCGAGTGTGAGAGAAGGAAGTGTGGCGATCGATGATGGACAAATTGTCGCCATCGGCACCAAACACAACGTTCCGGAGGCGGAGCAAGTCATTGATGCAGAAGGAAAGATTGTTCTCCCCGGAATAGTGGATCCTCACGTCCATATCGATGAAGTACCGGAAAGTCAAGGCCGGGCTGGTGAAATGAAGACTGAAACTGCCGCTGCAGCCCTCGGAGGTGTAACGACGTTCATCGATTTCGCATACCAGGGTGGAGATCTTCAGTTCAAAGATGACCAGGACTTGATTGATGGTATCAATCACAAAAGATCAAAAAATACCGAGAGCTACGTTGACTACAGCCTTCACGGAGTATTACACCGTGAAACCCCACAGACTTTCGACGAAATCGAGTTAGCGGTCGAAGAGGGGGTTACTTCGTTCAAAATGTTCATGTCGAGTAGCGAAATGGGGGTCTCGAACGGGTTCATGTTCGAGGCCTTCGAGAAGATTGCAGAAGAAAACGCCGTAGCTGCAGTCCATACCGAAGATATATCCATCTGTGAAGCTCGACAGAAACAATTGAAACGTGCAGGTAAGGGAGACTCACGCTACTTTGCTGATTCACGGCCTGACTTTGCTGAAGCGATGGCCGCTGAAGATGCTGTTCGAGCTGCCGTTGAAACGGGGGTCAAATACTACGGAGTCCATACGACATGCAGAAAGGCAGCAGAGGTTTTCGACTGGTTCCAGGATGATTATTCAAACATTCGTGCGGAGACCTGTACCCATTATACAGTGCTGGATGAGTCGACTCATGAGGAGTTCGGAAATCAGTCCGTGCTCAAACCACCATTGCGGACCCCAGATGATCGAGAAGCAATGTTCGAATATCTCCGAAACGGAACACTGTCCGTGGTATCTACAGATCACGTAACGTATCATGAAGAATATAAAGATACCGACGATTGGTGGGATTCGCCCTTTGGAGCGAATACAATTCAGTATAGTCTGCCAGTCTTCTACGAGACAGCAATACAGCAACGAGACTTCTCGTGGCCTTTCCTGGTTCGCGTAATGTGCCAAAATCCGGCTCAGACGTTCGGCCTGCCACAGAAAGGCACTCTCGATCCCGGAACTGACGCGGATATCGTCATTTTTGATCCAGAGTCTGGAAACGAAATTGATTCCGAGAATAACGCATCCAACTCCACGTATTCGATCTACGAAGGAATGCACCCATCTGGTTCCGTAGAGAAAGTGTTCGTTCGGGGGGAGCTTGTTGCAGAGAACGGAAATATAGTCGCTACTGAAGGTTATGGTGATTTCATCGAGCGGGATATACCGCAGTGGACTACCTGAATCGGAGAGTTGTCACCTTGCGATGAAAATTGATTAGTGGGAGGAGGTGATGGTTTTCATTGCAGTATGAAGCAAATCAATACTAGCGACGTAGCTCCTAGTAGCGCCCCTCTTTCACAAGCGATTGTGGAAGGAGATCTCGTGTTTGCGTCAGGCCAAATTCCAAGAGAGGCAGATGGCACCATCATCACGGGAGACGTCAAGGACCAAACCACACAAGTCATGGAGAATCTCTCTGCAGTTCTTGAGGAATCCGGTTCGTCACTCGATAACGTCGTCAAATCAACTGTGTTTCTCACAGACACGGACGATTTTGGCGATTTCAACGAGGTTTACAGCGAATATATGTCCGAGCCGTATCCATCCCGAAGCGCCTTTATTGTCGCTTCCCTGGCTCGAACAGAGATAGATGTCGAAGTAGAGGTCATCGCCAAAATCGACTGATCGATAATTCAGTCGCCAGGAGGCTATACTCTCCCATCCTGCTCACCTCGAGACCTCTGTTTAGATAGATGGGTTCTGAGTCATCAATCAAGCTTTTCACCATATCCGTCGCGCCTTTGTATTTCTCGCCGAGCTAATATGCGTCTGTTTATTGATATTTCCTCTACCTGGTTGGGATAGGTGATTTCTGAGCTCTCATCTGGTTAAATAATCGACTACACCGAAGCCATCCGTGACCGGTTCGGGTTTCCAGGTAGTTAAGTCTCTACTCAGATTAATCTCTCGCCCTGTTCATTGAATAACCACACCTTCGAAGCATCAATGCCAATATTCACGCTGTCTTCCGTGTCGGTGACTTCACCTTGACTTACCAGCGCGTTGAGGTCGTGGCCATCAGCTTCCAGGTATACAGTATCGTTAGCGCCGTTGGGTTCGATGACCGAAACGTCTGCGGTGAACAAATCGGACTCGCTATTTATGTCAAGGTATTCCGGACGGATTCCGAGTGACACAATCTGTCCATCTGAGGCTTCGATCTCGGAACCTTGCTTTGGGATGTCGAGAGAAAACAGATCGTTTGACACGGACAGATTATTATCCCGGATTTCAAGTGTTGATTCGATAAAATTGGTAGAGGGAGACCCAATGAATTCAGCTACAAATTGGTTGGCAGGTTCGTTATAAATATCGTACGCTGATCCCACCTGCTGGACGTGTCCATCATCCATAATTACGATTTTGTCACCTAATGTCATCGCTTCTTCCTGGTCGTGAGTGACAAAAATCATCGCGATCTCGAGCCGCTGCTGTAGCTTCTTGACCTCGGTTTGCATCTGATCTCTAAGATTCGCATCGAGCGCCGAGAACGGTTCGTCAAGTAAGAAAGCAGCTGGTTCCATCACCATCGCTCGGCCGATGCTCACTCGCTGTTGTTGACCGCCGGAGAGCGCATTCGGCTTTCTGTCGACCATCTCTTCGATACCAAGCATTTCAGCAGCGTCTTCAACTCGCTCGTTCTTCTCTTCTTTGGACATGTCAGTCATCATATCCAAACCGAATCGCATGTTTCCGCGAACAGTCTTGTTTGGGTATAATGTAATGTTTTGGAAGACGAAGGCGAGATTCCTGTCTTTGGGCTTCAGATCTGTTACCTCCTCCCCGTCGATGTGAATTGACCCCGAATCGGGATTTTCAAGCCCGGCAATCATCCGAAGTGTTGTGGTTTTCCCGCATCCGGACGGCCCGAGAAACACCACAAAATCATTCTGCGAGATATTCAGGTTAATATCTTCGCACGCGATTATTTTCCCGTCGTTAAACGTTTTAGTGAGATCGGTCAACTCGATATAACCATCCGCGTTTCCAGAATTGGTTGGCCTTTCATCGATGGATTCTGTTTTCATTTCTCGCCGAACCATACTACAGAAGTGGCCATAGTCTTTGATAATCTTTATGGTGTAGTTTAGAACCAATTTTCATTCCTCCGCTGATATGATTCTGTGCGGGCTCGTATAGCGACACCAACTACAGAATTGAATATGGTTCTCTACACCATTTGTAGATATTACAGATGATTTATACAAGCAGAAACAATTGGCTCGATCAAAGGCTATATATACTATTTCATCCATCAATTAGTCGATGTCAGAACTCCCACCAGCGATTATCGGAGATGCATATCTTGGTGAAAGTAGCTGGGAATTCCTAGAAGAGCTCACGGATATACGGAATAGGTTAGCCGGTACTGAGGGCGAGGAACATGCATTAGAACTTGCAAAAACCCAGTTTTCGGCGATAAACGCTCGTGACATCCAAACAAGCGAGTTCGAATTTCCCGGTTGGCAACGTGGCACAACAACTCTTGAGGTAGAGGGCGCAAGAGATTGGAAAATTGACCAACAGCACGAGATCGTTGCTCTACCGGGCAGTCCAGCAGGGAATGTCGAGACAGAAATATACAGCATTGACGCTGGGGTGCCGGAGGACTTTGATTCATCAGAATTAGAGGGCAAGATCGTGATGACGTCAAATCGGACCCCTGCTGGCGTCAATAGGCGACTCCAACGATACGAGAAATACGCTAGAGCAGCAAATGCTGGCGCCGTCGGATTTCTATTCCGAAACCAGATACCGGGATGTGTCCCGGCGGTCGGTACGATAAATCCGTGGGCTGATACCACTAATGAGGAGAGTTTGATAGGCTCGATAGTGGGTGCAGCGATCTCTCGAGAAGAAGGTAAGCGAATTCTCCGTCATCTGGAGAAAGGGCGCGTGAGGGCATCGCTCAATGTGGATTGTACGAAAGCGCCCGCAAAGTCCCAAAACGTTGAGGCTGTATTGGGCCCTGAATCAGACGAAGAGGTTCTCCTCACTGCGCACATCGACGCGCACGACCTGGGGAATGGTGCGAGAGACAACGGCTTCGGTTCCGCGCTTGTCATCGAGGTTGGTCGGCTCCTGTCGAAATTCGAATCTGATCTCGATTCGCGGGTTCGTCTAGTGCTATTTGGGGCCGAAGAATTCGGCCTGTATGGATCTAATTATTGGCTCAAAAACACCGACTCGGAGAGCATCAAGAGTGTTATAAATTTGGACGGGATTGGGTTTTCAAATAATTTGTATGTGCGGACCCACGGGTTTGACGAAATCGGTCAGACGTTCAAAGAAGTAGAAAAGGAGGTACGGACACCGGTAAAGGTAACTAACGAGTTGAACATGTACGGCGACCACTGGACATTCGCTTCGAATGGTATCCCCACCGCTTACGTCGGATCAGAACAACGAGACTCACCATCTGGTGTTACACCGAAGGGTTGGGGACATACGCACGCTGACACACTCGACAAACACGACTATCGGGATTTCAGGGAGCTTGCGATTGCACTTGCGACAGGCATTGTAAAGTTGACTGACACTGAACGCCAGATAGAACCCGCGTCTAATGATAAGATCCGGAGTGACCTGATCGAACAAGGGTATGAAGACACTCTCAAAGTGACAGACAGATGGCGGTGGTGATCGCCGCGCAGGAATTCTCCAATCCCATATCGGGACACTCTTTCTGATTCTCTCCACTCTATTGTGCTCTGTAGGATCGCCAGATCCATCACAGATTTCACGGATAGCGGACGCTGCGGCGGAGGTTGTAGACGGTAGCTTTGAGCAGCATTTCACGGAATTCGAGCCACCAGCTGCGGGCGTGGACAGTGGCGCCGAGCGTTCGTTTGATGGCCGAAAAGACCGTCTCAGCCATCCAGCGCTGATTGTACCTCTCGCGGTTCATGCGGCCGTTGTGTGCGTGATCGAACGGCGCGAGGATCCGATGTTTGATCAGGGGTCGGACGCCGTTTTCGCGGAGTTCACCGCGAAATTCCATCGAGTCGTAGCCGCTATCGGCGGCGAGGCTCCGCAGGTCGCCCGCGTTGCGGCGGGCGACCTGCGGGCCGATGCGGAAATCCGAAGGTTTGCCCGCAGCAGAGTGGACGTCGGTGATATACAGGGTTTCGACGTCGACGAGTGCGGTGACTTTCAGAGAACGAAGTTTGTAGTGGGCGCGCTGGACGTAGTGGCGGCTGGGCTGGTCGCGGTCGAATCCGGTCGCGTCGATGGCTGCGTGGCCGCTGCGTTTCGCCGCAGAGACGCCGAGAAACGCCCGCCAGGTCGCCGTCGGGATTTTCGCAAACCAGTCGCGAAGCACCGTAAAATGGGGCAGCTGGCGCAGCCCAATCTCGTCGAGGACGCCGGGCATCTCGCTCAGCAGATCACACGTCACGCGGTAGGATTTGCCCAGCTCGATCCGCAACGCATGCAGCGTCAGCATCGCCCATTCGGCAAACGCGCCGCCACCGGCGGGGTCGGCCGGCTGGTCGGGATCGGCGACAACGTCTTTTGCTTTCGCGACCGATTCTCGGGTGAAGAGGCGGATCTCCGAACACATATCACTCCGCCTCTTCGCTTTCTACCGAAATAACCCACTCGCAGCCCCGCCGTCGAGCGATCCTACAGAGCACTCTATTGAACCGAGGTTGGTGTTCAAATCAATATCAGTCTCTGTCAGTAGCGGATATCCAAGCCGATAACGAATACAACCATAGATTGGGTTCACACCTGGCATTCCAACGGTCACCCGTGACCAATACCGAATTTGACGATAAATAGCAGATGAAATTAACTTGAGGACCCCGAAGTCCCCCCAAGGAGTATAGAAGCAGACGGTATCTATGATGGCGAGACCAGGTTCTCGAGGTCACTATATGCTCCGCGTTCCCCGATCTTTCGAACGTTACGTTCGAGAATATCGGCTCGGCGCTCGTAGTATGACGGTGTGTGTCCCGCCATGTGCGGAGTTATCAGTGCGTTCTCAAGGTCCCAGAGCGGATGTTCACCGGGAAGTGGCTCCGGATCGGTCACGTCAAGGGCGGCACCACGGATTTCATGATTGCGGAGTGCCTCAACCAACGCGTCTGTTTCGACGAGTCCTCCCCGGCCAACATTTACCAACACAGATTCAGCGGGAAGCGTCGTCAGTTCAAGTTCGCCAATCAGTCCTTTCGTGGTTTCGGTAAGCGGACAGGCGAGCACAAGGTAGTCTGTCGCCCCGAGCACCGGTTCGAACTCGGACTCGTCGAATCCAACTATCTGATCGGTTGGGCCGCCCTTCTTCGGCGAGTACCGTACGCCGATCGTTTCGACATCGAACCCGTTCAGACGCTCGACAATGGCCTGGCCGATTGCGCCCAGCCCAACAACCGTTACCGTAGAATCCTTCAATTCGTAGGCCTGGTAGTGACGCCACTCATTGCGCTGCTGGCGACGCCACCCCTCGTGAAACCGTCGTGCAAAAACCAGTATATTCCCGATGACATGCTCGGCTATATTGGGCCCATGAACGCCGGAAGCGTTCGTCACTGTGACGCCTTGCTCGGCAAGTGAGTCAAGCGGCAAGTGATCGAACCCAGCTGAGAGACACGCAAACAGACGTAGATCGTCTGCGAGATTTAGTAACTCCTCGTCAATCGCCCTATCAGTAACGATTCGGGCATCCTGTACAAGCCGCTGTTCCTCTGCGCGGCTACGCGCCTGCCTGACCTCGTACTCGGGGAGCCGTTCCCGGATTGCTTCAACATACTGTTCGACCGGCATACCGTGGACGCCGTCCCTGAGGACGACAATTGTGTCGGAAGGCACGGGTATGAGGTCAGCTTAGAACAAAATAAGGGTTCCCCCGCCTTAGCAGACGATGGTTAGTTTAGCCAATTCACTGTGCAGCCTTCAAGAGTTTTGCAGCAGTGGCCACAGGTGGACGGCTATATCTCTTCTAAATTGCCTATCTCTGTGAGGGCCATCAACAGCGAAATATCCAATTCTCGCTGTCTCCGCCTGTAGGAGGGGACGAGAGGCCACATAGTGTCAAGCAGCTAATATGTTAGTTAGGCTGCGCAAGCTGTACGATCGCGTTCTCGTGGGGAGAATTCCATGGTTGGAGTGGTTTAAGCGGCCCAGTAGTACCGATGGGAGAATCGTCAGCTGTCCTGGCTGTCCATTTCTGCTCAGACCGTGCAGAGACTATGTATTCACCCCCGTGGCCCACTCCAGTAAGTTCTCCACAAGAGAATTGCAATCAAGGAAGGGGTGGTAATGATACGTAGCAAAGAAGATCCGACAATGCCAGGACTGGAAAGAGCCACTGTTACGGCCTGAAAATAACAACATTAAATTCGTTATATCTATGCACCCACTCTGTGGAGTGCGTTCTCCCAGGGAGAATTATCGAATTATTCACTTGGAGCAACCGTCTTCGTTAAATCACTAGTCCAAGCCGCCGTGTGGTACGAGATAATTGTGTTTCGGATATTGAATGTCGATTGCCTCTCTGTATGAGAGGCCTTGGAGAATCGACCGTGCTCCGTCCGTTGTAATTGATGGAAGTAGAACGTCCTCTTTGAGCGCCAGTAAGAGGTCAACACTACAGAGTGACATGGCCCAAGTTAGAACATGTCACCTATGGTTGGCGACATGCTGGGTGAAGCAGGGCCCTAATGTTAGCCGGTCCGCCGCGTAGACGGCCGCCGCCGCGACGGTGAGCCGGGGCGTTCCCGGCCCGATTGGGACGTCATCGCCGAGGGTGAGGAACCGTCTGGCCAGCCGCCAGGTGCGGACGGCATCACCGCCACGAAGTTCGTCGGCGTCGAGGGTGCCCACAACGGCCTGTGTCACGTTCAGGCTGACGGGCGGTGCGTTGACGTCGAACACATACCGAATCTTTCGTGCGGCAGCACACACCTGTTCGTGAGTCGCCTTGGCGTTGTCGGCGATGGCTACGTCGATGTCGGACCGGGGAAGCCCATTGATCCGCGCTGCAGGCAGGACAGCACCACCGGTGAGTGACTCCCAGGCCATCCGGCCGCCGGGCAGGCGGGTTGCCGAGGTCCGGCGCATGTACCGGGCCGCCATCTCGACGACCTGGTCGGGCAGGGCCAGGTTGTCGCCGATCATCTCGTCGTCACGCAGGCCTTCGTTAAGTCGCTTAGTTCGCTTCCGTCGAGCCCCGAACTGGTAGAGCCGGTGGCGTTTCGGGAGACGACGGAACTTCCGGCGCTGCGGGTCGGGGAGTGAGTTGCCGTAGCCGTCGTTGCCTATCTAGATTTTCGTGTGGAGGGTCCGGTCCATCCTGAGCGGGTTCACCGTCTCCATGCTCTTCCCGTCGTCCCCGATCGTGGCCAGGGCGACCGGCGTCGGGATGCGGTCGACCCACTCCGCGGCGACGACGACGCCGCAGTCTGCACAGAACGGCCCCTCCTCCTGGGCGACGACGTCGCCGTCGCACTCGGGGCACTGTGACAGACTCGCGGAGTCGTGCTTGACTCTGGTATCGGGACTGTCCTGTTCGCTGACTGCACGCTGTGCTGGCGAAACTACTTGTGTGATCGCTTTCGAAGTTGCCATTGAAGTTACTCCGGAGGGCGGTCACGCGCTCGACGCCGCGATGCCCTGACATAGCGGCTTTTTTACACATACAATGTATTGTATATTTTCACCCACATAATATTGTCGAATTTACTGTGCGAATTGGCTCAATTGCGGCCACGCAGCTAGCCCACTTCAGGAAAGCAGTCGTTCAGCTCGTAAAAAGCCGCCATGGATAGCATTACACAATCGTTTCAGTGCGGTATCGGTGATTTCGCCGACTGGTTTGTCGTAGCAAACCAGGGTTTCTAACCGGATCTCGATTTGTCTCCCCCGACAAATTTTGACGCCCCTCACCAAACGCTGCAAACCGTCCTTCATCGGTCTATTAGTGTCCCAGGACGCGGATTCTGGGACGAGGATATTCCCGATTCCGTAAAATTTGGGTAGCTACAGTGACGACAGTCACATAAATAGTATATCTATTCGCTATTTTTGATATATTTCGGGAAAGAGTCCGGTCGCCCTCGTCAACCAACGGCGCCCCCATGCCTGTGGTGTCTGCCGGGTGAGGTCGGCCATTCGGGAGGCGCAGGACGTGAAGTCGAGGGTAGTACACGTCACACTCGAGCGCGACGAACAACTGGCCGAACACAACGCTCCACCTCCGCAGTCCTCCGGTTCAGCAGAATACCCGCTTATCGGCTGGCCTGTGCCCGGTCAAACGGGGGGGCCTCCCGTTCCTCGGCGTCGTCCAGGGGTTCGTACCCGATTTCGTCCCGAGCGGTCTGGATCGAGAACCAACGTCGGTCGTTGTCGCTCACTCCGTTGTAGATGCCGAACGTGACGGTGTCATCTCGGAGACAGCAGTCGATCTGCTGGGCGAAGTCACGTCGCGAATGCCACGTGGCACTCGTTCGCGCGACGAGGCGCTGGTACTCGTCGCTGCCGCGTTCGATCTGCCCCTTCTCGACGCGCTGCTCCGCGGCACCGTATGGAGTATCGTGACCGTCGGGCAGGACCGTGCCGATCCGAAGCGCGTAGAAGCGACGCGGTGGGTCACCCGTCTCGGCGTAGTATCGACCGAGCGACTCGCCGAACGACTTCGTGGCCCCGTAGTACGAGTCGGGACGAACGGGGTCGCTCGCGTCGAGACGCAACCCGTAGTCCGGCTGGTACAGATCTGGGGCGTGTTCCTCCTCGTACAGTCCCATCACGTGGTTCGTCGAGCCGAAAACGAACGACTCGACGTCGGCGTCGCGGGCAGCCTCCAGCGCGTTGTACATGCCGATGACGTTCGGTTCGAACACCTCGTCCCAGGTGCCGTCGGTGTAGGGGTAAGCGGCGAGGTGGACGACGGCGTCTTGCCCGTCGAACGCGGGACGGATCGCCTCGTAGTCGGTCACGTTGGCGACGTGGGTGTCGTACTCCCCGTAGGGATGGTCGGACGGCCGGTCGGATCGGTTCAGATACGTGAAGTCGTACTCCGCCGTGCCGTCGAGGTGATCGATGATCGCGGTGCCACACCGCCCGTACGAGCCAGTGACAAGGACGTTCACATCAGAGGTATCGGAAGACGACGAAAATAAACTTCCGATACAATTATCCCTGCCGGGCGAACGGGTCAGGAATACATCGAGTTGACTTCGATGACGTTGGCGGCCTGTGCGATCGTCGGGTGGAGTTCGGTCTCGATCCGGTCGTCGGTCATCCGCTCCGAGGGACCACTGATACTCAGCGCAGCGATTACGCCGGCTTCAGAGACGGACATCGCGATGCCGAGACAGCGAATGCCCGGGATGTTCTCTTCGTCGTCGATGGAACAGCCCCGCCGCGTGGTCTCTTCCAGGTCGTCGTGGAGTGAGTCCAGCGTCGTGTTCGTATTCGGCGTCCGCGGGGCGAGTCCGTGCTGGTCGACGATCCGATCGACGCGTTCCCGGGAATATTCGGCGAGGATCGCCTTCCCGAGCGACGTCGAGTGCATCGGCATCTGCTTGCCGATCCTGGACTCGGTCTGGACCGCCTGGTCGCCCCGGCACTTGGCGATGTAGACGACTCGGCCGTTCTCTTCTGTACCGAAGTGGACGAGTTCGCCGGTCTCGTCTGCGATCTCGCGCATCTGCTCGCGGACGATCTCGTAGTCCGTGACCCTGTTTTTCACCGACTCGGCGATGTCGAGAAACCGGTGGCTGAGGCGGTACTCGTGACCGTCCTTGACGACGAGTCCCTCGTCGACTAGGGTCGCGAGGTGACCGTGGACGGTGCTCTTCGAGTACGCGACGGTATCGGCGAGTTCCGTGATCCCGGCCGCTCGCTGTTCCTGTAACGCGTCGATGATGGTACACGCCTTCTGCACGGCCTCGACTGTCCGAGGTGTGCCCGTCGTCATACCGCCACGTACCAAACGACCGTATATATCTGCTTCCCTTCTGTATTCGAAATTGATAGGAGAGGAGATCCGCGGTCCGACCGCCAACCAGCTGGGCGGCCGACCCGTATCGTTCTGTTCTATCGAATCTCCATCTGCGAGCGACATGAAGCGCGAAACACGGCGAATTACGCCCGTCGACTCGCCATTCACCGCGATAGACCGTTTCGCCCCGTCGAATCCTGGCGGCGGTTCCACGGGACCGATCCACACCACGGGTCCGCTATCTCGTACCCATAATAACAAGCTTATTCCTGTTATTTTCACTCTCGCCGCGTACCCTGCGGGCCCTCGGGCCGGCCAGGAGTGCGGCGTTCACCCGTTCTAACTGCGCGAACGGCTGGCTGAGAACTTCGAGACCGTTTCCGACTGAGAGTACGCGAAATGCGGGCATTCGCGTCGCCGACGGGGACCAGCGGTCGGTCCGGGAGACGGTCGAACGTGTGGTGCCGTTCTATTCTATCGAACGGTGCCGCCCTCACCGCCGTCGTCCGCTGGCAGCGGCTCTATTCGGAAGAGTCACTGAGACTGCGGAGGAGTTCCGACGGTCGCCGTCGTCCCACGCTCGTCGAATTCCTAGCTTACAGCCGCTGCGCGAGTAGATTCTACTCTCGGGAACGCACCTGGGCCACAGATGGATTGCGCACCGCTCCGTGGCCCACCGCCAGACTACCACGTCCCGTCGACGAACCGTTCGATTCGAGCGGCGGCCGGTAGAAAGAGAACCTAGAAGAGGTTCCTCGATGATATATCGACGTGATGGCTCAGACCCCCACAGACAAGATCGCAGTAGTCACCGGTGCCTCCCGAGGGATCGGTCGTGGAATCGCTCACACACTCGCCGAGGCGGGCGCGTCAGGCAAGAATGTGAACGACCGCGCTTCCGATGAGCGTGCTGAGGAAGTCGTCGACGTCGAGCTACCGGAGACGTCCATCTGTTCGCAACTCGCGGCCCAGCGGAGGATAGCGCGATGACAGTCCCGAACGACTTCGACATCGACGGCAACGTCTGCGTCATCACCGGCGGGTCGGGCGTCCTCGGTTCCGAGATGGCCAGGGCGATCGGTGAGAACGGTGGCAAGGTCGTGCTCCTGGCTCGCGGCGAAGCGGACCTCGAGGAGACGAAGGCCGACCTCACGGATCAGGGCATCGACGTGCTCACGATTCCGGCGTCGGTGCTCGACCGCGACGAACTGGACGCGGCAGCCGAGATGGTCGTCGACGAGTACGGGCGCATCGATATCCTCATCAACGCCGCCGGCGGGAACCATCCCGACGCGACGACGGGATCGGACACGTCCTTCTTCGACCTTCCGAAGGAAGGCCTGGAGAGCGTCGTGAACGTCAACTTCGTGGGGACTGTCCTCGCGTCGCAAGCGTTCGGCGAGTACATGGCAGAACAGGGCGAGGGAACGATCCTGAACGTCTCGTCGATGAACGCCTCCACCCCGTTGACCAAGATTCCGGGGTACTCGGGTGCGAAGGCCGCCGTCTCGAACTTCACCGAGTGGCTGGCCGTCCACATGGCACAGGAGTACTCCCCGGACATCCGCGTGAACGCGATCGCGCCTGGATTCTTCCTCACCGAACAGAATCGGTACCTGCTGATCGACGAGGAAACCGGCGAGTACACGGACCGCGGCCAGTCGATCATCGACCACACTCCGCAAGGCAGGTTCGGTGACCCGGCGGACCTCTCGACGACCGTACTCTGGCTGCTCGCTCCCGGGTCCGAGTTCGTCACCGGGACAGTGATCCCGATCGACGGCGGATTCTCGGCGTTCAGCGGGGTCTGACGGGTCTGTTTCCCGTCGCGACGGTCCCGTCGGAGCGACGACCAACTGCGCGACGGGCCGTACCCGCGCCGACACGTTCGTCACCGGCGAGGTGTTCCACGCTGACGGCGGCTGGACGTCCGACGCCTGGCGGTACCGCGAAGGCCGGGCGTGATTCGTCCGGCAGACACCCCGTAGCAGGCGTTCAGTCCACGATTTCTTCGTCCCGTAGCGACGATCAGCGTGCGCCGTCTTCCGGTGGGTGTGACGGACGAACCGGAGGTAGTCGAAAATTATTAATATTATAGTCTGTGAATGACTCGGTGTACCATGCCCGACCGTAGCAGTACCAATAGGCGACAGTTTATTCGAGCGGCAGGTGCGACCGGGATCGGAGTAACGCTCGCCGGCTGTTCCGGCGACAGTAGTGAGGGAACCTCCAGTGGTGAGTCTTCGAGCGACGGGGGCTCCGGCGGCCGAACGATAGAGATGAACCTCCTCTCGCAGACACCCCAGGCGGCTATCGACGGGTTCGAGCCGGCGCTGAAGGCGGCGGGGCTGTCCGAGGACATCTCCATCGAGATCAGTACGTCGTCGCCCGCGCAACTGGAAGACCAGTACCGCCAGTGGCTCAACGCCGGTCGCGGGAGTCCGGACATCCTGACGATGGACGTGGGGTGGTCGATCCCGTTCATCCGCCGGGACCAGCTGCTCAACCTCAACGACCACCTGACGAGCGAGGAGATCGAACGCCTCGAATCCGAGTTCAACGGCCCGAGCGTCGACTCCAGCCGCGGGCAGGACGGGAACCTCTACGGCGTCCCCTTCTTCATGGACGTGCGGGGACTGCTGTACCGCCGGGACCTGGCCGAAGCAGCCGGCTACGACCCCGAGGCCGAGAACTGGGGGTCCGAACCGAGGTCGTGGGCCGAGATGTCACAGATCATCGCCGACGTTCAGGACACCCAGGACCTCGAGTACGGGCTGACGATGCCGTTCGAGCTGTCGCAGACGCTCACGTGCTGTACGTTCAACGCGATGATGTCGCAGTGGGGCGGTGCGTACTTCGGCGGCCGGGAGAACCTGTTCGGCCCAATCGGCGACCGGCCGGTCACCGTCGACGAAGAGCCGGTCCTGAACGCGCTCAGGATGCTCCGGACGTTCTTCCACGGTCACGAGGACGAACACTCGCTGGGCGAGGAGTTCGCAGGCGACATCACGCCGACCGAGGCGCTCGGCTGGCGGTACACGACCGACATGGAGTCGTTCCTCAACGGCAACGCCTTCGCGTACACGGCAGGGACCCTCGCGTTCGCCAGGTTGGCCGCGAGTGAGGACTACTTCGGCGACGACGTCAACGCGAAGCTGGGGATGATGCCGTACCCATACGGGATCCAGCAGTCCGAATCCCAGTACGAGGGCACCGGTGGCCCGATGTCGCCGCTCGCGGGATACAACTTCTCGGTCAACCCCAACTCGGACAACAGGGACGCCGCACTCGAGGTGCTCCGGACGGTGATGACGGACGAGTTCTCTCTCGAGTGGTTCGAGCTCTCGGGCTCGCTCCCCCCGAAGCCGGCGCTCTTGGAATCCGAACAGGCCCGGCAGAACGAACTGCTCGGACAGTACATGGACACGATGTCGATCGCCGCGGACCACGCGATGCCCCGGCCAGTGACGCCGATCTACTTCCAGCAATCGTCGATCATCTCACAGGAGGTCCACAACGTCGTGGCACAGGACAAATCCCCCGAACAGGGGATGGCGGACCTGACGGAGCAACTGCAGCAGATCGAGGAGAGTAATGCCCAGTAACCGGACCGCGACAGCGACGCGCGAGACGGTGACGCCGAACCTCGTTCGAAACGCCGGTGGCCGACTCAACGACTGGGTCGAGAACCTCTCGGAGACCGGCTTCGCCTACCTCGTGCTCGTGCCGGTGCTCGCAGTCTTCGCCCTGGTGGCGCTGTGGCCGGTACTGTACACGCTCCAGACGTCGTTTTTCGCCGACAGCTTCAGCCAGTTCCACGGTGGGTTCGTCGGCCTGACGAACTACGTCGAGTTACTCACCGGGCAGCGTGACGCCCTCCTCATCCGCCCGTTCCTGGACCTGAGCAGTCCGTTCCAGAGCGTCCTCCCGACGACGCTCATCTACACGGCGGTCACCGTCGTGTCCATCACCGTGCTCGGATTCGTCCAGGCGCTGATCCTCGACAAGACGTTCCGCGGTCGCTCGATCGTTCGGACTGCCGTCCTGCTCCCGTGGGCCGTGCCGATCGTCATCCAGGGGATGATCTTCTACCTGCTGTTCATCCCCGAGGCGGGACTGGGAACGCAGGTCTTCAACGACCTGGGACTCATCGGGACGCGCCCGCTCAACAACAGCGCGCCGACCCTCGGCGTCGTCTCGCTGTCGGCCGTCTGGAAGCGCTCCGCGTTCGTCGCGCTGATCGTCCTCTCCGGTCTCCAGAGCATCGACCAGCGGCTCTACGACGTCGCCCGAGTCGCCGGCGCGTCGCGGTGGGAGCAGTTCCGCCTCATCACGCTCCCGCAGGTGATGCCCGTCCTGCTGGTCGCGATGTTGCTGACCTCGATCGGGTCGATGCGCGTCTACGGGCAGATCGACGCGATATCCAACTGCAGTACGATGCCGTCGCTCACCTGCGCCGTCGTCGAAACGTTCAACGGGAGCCTCTACGGCACCGCGTCGGCACTCGCGTTCATCACGGCGGCCCTGATCGGTCTCGTCTCGATGATCTACCTCGTCAAGTTCAACAACACCAGCACGGGGGGGATCTGAGATGGGGACCGACTCCGGCCGTCGAGACCGGTCGCTGGTGAGCCGAGTCGTCGACCGCAGCATCACGGACCCGGCGTCAGTCTACCGGAAACTGTTCTACGTCACGACGGCGGTCCTCCTGTTCGTCTCACTGTTCCCGTTCTACTACCTCCTCGTCGTCGCGCTGACGCCACAGGGTCGGACGACGCAGGCGGGGTTGCTGCCGGCCGGCTTCGACCCCTCGTCGTTCGTCCAGCTGTTCCAGGTGCTCCCGTTCCACCGATTCATGCTCAACAGCCTCCTCATCGCGATCAGCGTCACGGCCTTCGTGCTCGTGTTCGCGAGCTTCGCGGGGTACGTCTTCGGCCGGATGGAGTTCCGGGGGAAGAAGCCGCTTTTCCTCCTCCTCATCGCGGTCTCGTACTTCCCGGGCGCGACGTTCATCGTCGGGCTGTTCAGGCTCCTCACCGGCAACGTCACGGTCCTCGGCATCACCAGCCCGAACCTGTTCAACACACCCGCGGCGGTGGGGTTGCCTCTGACGGCACTGGCGCTCCCGTTCGCGATACTGCTGCTGACGACGTTCTACAGTCAGATCCCCGACGGACTGGAGGACGCCGCCCGAGTGACCGGTTCGACGCGCATCGGTGCGCTCTACCGTATCATCGCGCCGCTCTCGGCGCCGGGACTCGTCACCGCGGGCGTGCTCACGTTCATCACCGCGTACAACGAGTTCTTCTTCTCCCAGCTGATGACCAACGGCGCCGCGGCCGACTGGTCACCGATCGTCTGGGGACTCACGAACTATCAGACGCAGGTCTCGGTCCGGTACGACCTGATGGCCGCCGCGAGCCTCGTGGGCGTGTTGCCCGTCGCAGTGCTCGTGTTACTCGCACAGAAGCGGATCGTCAGCGGGCTCTCGTCGGGCTCGCTGAAGGGATAGCCGCATCGACCGACCACGACTCACAGATTCCAAACCAATGACTCACCTCAAACTCGACGGCGTAACGAAGCGGTACAGCGACGTGACGGCAGTCGACGGGATGACCCTGAACGTCGAAGACGGCGAGTTCGTCTCGCTCATCGGCCCGTCTGGCTGCGGCAAGTCGACGACGCTCGACACCATCGCGGGACTGACGAAGCCGACGGACGGACTGATCGAGATCGCCGGCGACGACGTGACGAACGAACCACCGAAAGACCGGGACATCGCGATGGTATTCCAGAACATCGCGCTGTTCCCGCACATGAGCGTGCGCGAAAACATGACCTTCGGCCTCCGGCTGAAGAACTACGAACAGTCCGCGATCGACGAGCGCGTCCAGCAGGCGGCCGACATCCTGCAGATCGGCGGGATGCTCGACCGGATGCCGGACGAACTGTCGGGCGGGCAACGCCAGCGCGTCGCCATCGGGCGCGCCATCGTGATGGACCCCGAGGTGTTTCTGATGGACGAGCCACTCGCGAACCTGGACGCGAAGCTCCGCGTGCACATGCGGACGGAACTCCAGCGCCTCCAGCAGGAACTCGACGTGACGACCGTCTACGTCACCCACGACCAGGCCGAGGCGATGACGATGTCCGACCGGATCGCGATCATCGACGGCGGCGAACTCCAGCAGTTCGCCCCGCCACTGGAGTGTTACAACCGACCGGCGAACCGGTTCGTCGCGGGATTCATCGGCTCCCCGAGTATGCGCTTCGTGACCGGTTCGATCGACGACGGTTCGTTCACCAGCCCGGAACTCGGCATGTCGATCGACGTCCCGCCGTCCGTCGCCCTCGACGACGGGAGCGACGCGACGCTCGGGATTCGCCCAGAAGACGTCTACCTCGATGGGCACCACGCACCCGGGACACCGACGGCGCCGGCGACGCTGGAGGTCGACGTCGTCCAGCCCATGGGGAACGAACTCGTCGTCTATCTGCGCCCCGAAGGGCGGGACACGACGTTCGAGTCGGACGGCACGGGGGCGGAACAATCGCCGTCGAAGACCGACCAGCTGCTCATGACTGCCGACCCCAGTACCGACCTCGAAGCCGGGCAATCCGTCGACGTCACGCTCGACCGCGAGCATATCCACCTCTTCGAGACGGGGACCGGTGCGGCCGTCGTCCACGGCTTCGAACGGGTCGCCGAGCCTCCGGCGAACTAGACGCAGTCGCCCACCCGACGTTCGACGCCAGCGCGCCCGCCGACGCCGGCGCCGACGCTGACGCCGACGGAGCGCCGGGAGTGGAAACGCCGGCAGCGGCCCGTTAGACGCCCTCTCCAAACGTTTTTATGTTATGGGGCGGTAGTAGCTGTCGATGCAACTGCTAGCCTATCCGCGAGAGACAGCCACGCTCGACGGCGAGTGGCAGGCGATTCCCGACCAGTACGAGATGTTCCGCGACTACTTCGACGACTTCGTCGACGACGAGGACGAGGACTCGGCGGCGCTCCCCGACAGCGGAGACGACGACGGGAAGCCGGCGCTGAGCTTCGAATCGATATACGAGCCCAGCGCCTCGGGCAACGACGACATCACCGACTTCAACATCTACGACGGGTACTCGGTGGACGTCCCCGCGAGCTGGGGCGAAGAGATCCCCGAGTTCCGCCACTTCGAAGGGTGGGTCTGGTTCGCCCGAACGTTCGACCGCGCGGAGATCGACGAGGACGACCGGACGTTCCTCCGCTTCGGCGCGGTCAACTACAGGGCCGAGGTGTGGCTCAACGGCGAACGGCTCGGTGACCACGAGGGCGGCTACACGCCCTTCAGTTTCGAGGTCACGGACCACCTCCGGGACGGCGAGAACGTGGTCGTCATTCGGATGGACAACGAGCGCTACGAGGACGGGATTCCCAACGAGAGCACCGACTGGTTCAACTTCGGCGGCGTCAACCGCTCGGTCGACCTCGTCTCGGTCCCGGAGACGTACGTGCGGAACTTCAAGGTCGAGACGTCGGTCGACGGCGACGACGTCGACGTCCGCGTCGAGGCGTGGCTCGACGGCCCCGACACGGGCGCCCCGGCGTCGGTCTCGTTCCCGGAACTCGGCGTCGACGAGTCGCTCACGTCGGACGGCGACGGACGGCTCAGTGCGGCGTTCTCGCTCGACCGGGACGACCTGACGCTGTGGAGTCCCGACACCCCGCGACTGTACGACGTCGAACTCACCTACGGGGACGACTCGGTCACCGACCGCGTCGGGCTTCGCGAGGTCGAAGTGCGCGGGAGCGACGTCCTGGTCAACGGCGAACAGGTGTGGCTCCGCGGCATCGCCCTGCACGAGGAGGCCGCCGGCAAGGGACGTGCACTCGACGTCGAAGACGTCCAGACGCGCTTCCAGTGGCTCACCGAGCTGGGCTGTAACTTCGCACGGCTGGCCCACTATCCCCACACCGAGGAGATGGCCCGGACGGCAGACGAGGAGGGGATCCTCCTCTGGGAGGAAGTTCCCGCGTACTGGGACATCAACTTCGGCGACGAGGATATCCAGGAGCTGTACCGCCAGCAGCTCCGCGAACTGGTCCAGCGTGACTGGAACCGCGCGTCGGTCGTCCTCTGGTCCATCGCGAACGAGACCGACCACAACGACGAGACGCGCAACGAAGTCCTCCCCGAGATGGCCGACTACGTCCGAACGCTCGACGACACGCGACTCGTCACCGCGGCGTGTTTCGTCGACGACACCGACGACGGCCTCGTCATCCAGGACCCGCTGCAGGACCACCTCGACGTGATCGGGATCAACGAGTACTTCGGATGGTACTACGGCGACGCCGACGACATGGAACAGTTCCAGGAGGAGTCCGACGGCACGCCGGTCGTCATCTCCGAGACCGGTGGCGGCGCGAAGTGGGGCAACCACGGCTCCGAGGACGAGCGCTGGACCGAGGAGCACCAGGCCGCCATCTACCGCGGCCAGACCGGGGCCGCCACCGAGAACGACCAGATCGCCGGTATGTCGCCGTGGATCCTCTTCGACTTCCGGGCGCCGATGCGCCAGAACGAACACCAGCGCGGCTACAACCGCAAGGGCGTGGTCGACCAGCACGGTCGCAAGAAGCAGGCGTTCCACGTCCTCCGCGAGTTCTACACCGCCGACCGGGCCGAGTGACGAGGACGGAACCACGCGAAGCGACGCACTGACACAGATCCGCGCTCGAATCGAGAATCGTCGTATTCGGTCGGTGATCGTCCGGTCGGTGATCGTCCGGTCGTCGATCGTCCCGCCCGACCGACTTCGCTCGTTTCTTTGCGTTACGCGACCGAGTCCAGCAGCCCGCGCATGTAGCCGATGGCGAAGAGCCGGCCCTTCGTGTGATAGCCGGGGTTGGAGTTGTCCTCGCCGGCCATCGTCGGCACGTGGTCCGGACGCATCGGCACGTCGTCGTCGACTGCTGCCTCGTAGGCGGCCATCGCCGCGTGCATGTCCGTGGGGCCGTCGTCGTGCCAGGTTTCGACGAACCGGTCGGCGTCGCCCTCGACGTCGCGGAAGTGGACGAAGTTGATCTTCTCGCCGAACTGTCGGATCGCCGATGGGACGTCCGCCCCCATCGCCGCGAAGTTACCCTGGCAGAACGTGACGCCGTTGTACTCGCTGTCGACGACGTCCACGATTCGCTCGTAGTTCTCGACGCTGTTGGCGACGCGGGGGACGCCGCGAACCGACGAACGCGGCGGGTCGTCGGGGTGGAGACCGAGTTTGACGCCCGCCTCCTCGGCGACGGGGACGACTTCCTCCAGGAAGTACGCCAGCGCCTCGAAGATGTCCTCGTGTGTCTTCTCCGCGGCCGGGACTGCGGGTCCGCCCTGCATCTTCGCGTCGTCGTATCCCGTCGCGAGCGAGCCGCCGCGGGACTCGACGTGGGCCTCGGTCCGGGCCCACCGGACGCCCGCCATCCAGTCGTAGCAGACGACGGAGATTCCGATGTCACCGCAGTCCCGGAGAAACTGCTTGAACGTCTCGATATCCTCGTCGCGACCGTCCAGGCCGAGGCGAACGCGGTCGGTCAGCGGAACGCTCCCTTCGAGCACGGAGAAGTCGAGCCCGTCCGCCTGGAGCCAGTTGTCCAGTCTGCGGAGTTCGTCGTACGTCCAGTCGGTCTTGTCGTCGCCGATCTCCAGCGGGTGGATGACGGCGTCAGTCACGCCCATCTGTTTGGCCAGTTCCCACCGCTCGTCGGGCTCCGGAGGGAGCACCAGGGCTGGTCGAACCATGGTAGACACCTGCACGTCAACCGGGATATATGTTCTCTTCTACGCCCCGGCGGCGCTGTGACCGCTTTCGTGACCGCGTCGTCTCCGGACTTTGGAAAAATATTTATGATGGTTGCGAGTATGTCCCCCTATGTCACGGTACTCCCCAGTGCACAGATTGGCGACTACCCATCGTGCAGCCGACAGGACGGATGTCGGGTGCAGAACGGGTGAGGGCGACAGGACGGACGCCGGTGAGTGAGTATGTCGGAGAGCTATTCGGACTCGTTCAGGTGGTCGAAGCTCGTGACCCTGGTGTTGATCGGCGTCATCCCAGCGTTCTCCGGGGCGCTGATCAACCCGACCATCCCCGCGATCCAGCAGACGTTCTCGCACTTGCCGAACTCGGAGACGCTTGCCCAGCTCGTCAGCACCACGTCCGCGTGGGTCGTCATCGTCGTCGCGCCCCTCACTGGGTACCTGCTCGACAAGTACGCGCGCAAACCCATCCTGGTCGCCGCCGTCGTCATCTACGGGGCCGGGACGAGCGCCGCGTTCTTCCTCGATTCGATCTACCTCATCCTCGCGACGCGCATCCTCGACGGCATCGCCGTGGGCGCGCTCATGGTGACCGTCCCGACGCTCATCGCCGACTACTACTCGGGCGGTCGCCGCGAGTCGGTCATGGGCTACTACGGGGCCGTGCAGGCCGGCGGCGGTGCGGTCGCGGCCGTCCTCGGTGGCTACATCGCGGGGTCGCTCGGCTGGCGATACATCTTCCTCGTCTTCGCCGGGGCGCTCCTGTTCGTGCCACCGATCCTCCGGCTCCTGCCCGAACCCGACGTCAGTGACGTCCAGCGTGACGACGAGGTGAGCCGACGCGAGGCCCTGGCGAAGATTATGCGTGAGTCGCCCGTCAAGGTCGTCGCCGGAATCTACGCCCTCGTCCTGTTCGGCATGCTGACGAACAACCTCATCATGATCGAGGTCCCGTACTACCTCCAGGGGTCGCTCGACGTCAGCGACTCCCAGACCGGGCTGATAATCTCGAGCGTCATGGTCACCGGCGTGGTCATGGCGTCGCTGTACGGGCGCATCAAACCACACTTCCGCCACGTCACGCTCGTCACGGCCGGGTTCGCGCTCGCGGCGACGGGCTTCATCCTGCTCAGCTCCGTGCAGGCCTTCCCGCTCGTGTTCGTCGGCATCATCGTCGCCGGCGGGATGGGGTTCGGACTGCTCCTGCCCACGGTGAACGACTGGATCGCCTCGATCGTCCAGCAGGAGGTCCGCGGACGGGCACTGAGCGGTGTGACCATGATGATGTACGGCGGGTTCGCTCTCTCACCGTTCGCCCCGATGCCGCTGGTGGACGCCTTCGGTCGCGTGGGGATGCTCCGGACCGTCGGCTTCCTGCAGCTCGTCGTCGCGGGCGCCCTGGTGGTCGTCTGGTCTGTCAGCCGGTCCACCGCCTCCCCGACGCCGGACAGGTCCCTCTCGGACGACTGATAGTAGAGTAGTACCTAGCGTCTGCGTTCGACGGCGCCGTCCACGCCGAACGGTGGCACGGCCTTTCACCTCTGTGAGCCACGGACAGCTCGGTCGAGGTGGTCGTCGTCAGTCGCGGTGGCCGTCGAGAGTTGCCGTGGCCGTCGAGAGCCGATGTCGCTGGCCACAGCCGAATACGCGCTCCGTTCGCTCCCTCCCACCTCGCTCTCGCTGCCCGTGAGCATCGCTATCCCCTGGCAGACTGGGGTCGAAACACAAAACGTTCTTTTAGCTGGTGAGTGTAGACGTTTCCGTGACAGTCGAGACAGTCCTGCTGCCCATCGACGACGCTGACGAGGACCGCATCAACCGGATCGTAGACACCGTCCTGGAGGTCGCCAGGCCGACCGACGCCACGGTCGTGGTGGCCCACGCCATCCCGGACGAGAACGAGACCGTCGCGACCACGATCCCGGCGATAACCGGCGGCAACTACCCACAGGTCCTCTCGCCACCCGAGTACGACGACCTGCTCGAGGAGTACCCCGACGACCCGGACGCCGTGGACGAGGTCGTCGCCGAACACGAGACGGTGCAGTCGGTGACCGACCGTCTCGAAGAAGCCGGCGTCGACTACGAGGTCCGCGGCGCGGTCGGCGACCCCGGCGAAGCAATCCTCGAACTCGCCAGTGACGTCGACGCCGACCGACTCGTCGTCAGCGGAAGCCGCCGAAGCCCGACCGACAAGGCCGTCTTCGGGAGCCTCTCGCAGACGCTCCTGCTCGAGGCGTCCTGTCCCGTCACCTTCGTCCAGAGCGATTGACGGTGCCGACGGTCCCAGACCGGAAGTGGAGCCAATCGTGAACAGGGACGGCTCCCGCCAGTTCTCCACAGCCGAGGAGTGACCAGTGTGTCCATAGCGGTTCGTCGCAGAAAAGAGATGGGGGCCTATGCGTACAGTCACGGCGAGATGAACGACAGCGTCGGCTCCGATACGTTCGACTCTCTCGAACGCGCGGGCACCTGTTGTGATGGCCTGGAGACGGCGAATGTCGGCATTCAGGCGGTCTCGCAGGGATGTTCACGTCTTCGCAACCGGCCAGCCGTTCGCGAGAGTAGAATCCTCTCACAGGCGGCTCGGACGGGACGCGTCCGTCGGTGATCCGGACGTCGTCGTCGGGGGGCGGACGCGGTCGGATCCCGACGGGCGTGATCATAACAGTACTAATACTGTGATGGCACCGACGGTTCGACGGTCGGCTCTTCCGGCAGTTCGTCAGGGTAGAACGGACTCGGAGCTGCCAGGGAGAGGTACAGAGACTGTCCCGATCACCTGGTACGGTCTCGGAGCCCTGTTTTCGCCCCGTTCCAGTATCGACGAAATCGAGAGCGTGAGGCCTCCTGGGCGGAGTACTGTTGCAACAGTGGCCTATCCTGCGGTGTTCTGCTGTCGTGAACAGTATTATCCGTCTCTGGCGCGAACTCCCTCATATGCCAGCCAGTTCCCCCAGGACGGTCGAAGCGGTCCAGAAGGCGTCTGCGATCGTACAGGTCCTCGGCGAGCGAGACGGCCTCGGCGTCACAGCGATAGCGAACCACGTCGACTTCTCCAAGAGTACCGTTCACGGACATCTCTCGACCCTGGTCGACGAGGGGTTCGTCGTCAGGGACGGGGACACGTACCGCCTCGGTTTCGAGTTCGTCGCCCTCGCGGCGTCCATCATCGACAACCGGGTCACCAACCTCGAAGTCATCAGAGACGAGGTCCAGCGGCTCGCCGAGGACACGGGTGAGCAGGTTCGTTTCACCGTCGAGGAAAACGGGTACGTGGCGTGTATCGACCGGCGGGAGGGCGAGGACGCCATCAAGCACACCTTCGGCATCGGCGACCGAATGCCGATGCACTCGACCGCCGCTGGAAAGGCTATCCTCGCGGAATATCCCCGCGAGGACGTCGAGGGGATCCTCGATCACCACGGATTGCCGGAACAGACGGAGCACACGGTCACCGACGTCGCCGAATTCTACGAGGAACTGGAGGCCACCGAGGCGCGAGGGTTCTCGATCGACGACGGGGAACACGTCCTGGGGGTCCGCAGTATCGGCAAAGTCGTTACCATCCCCGAGGACGGCGTCCTGGGCGCGCTGAGCATCTCGGGTCCGACGACCCGGATGACCGACGACCGCCTCGAGACCGAACTCCACACCGAGATCGCGCAGGCAGCCAACGTCATCGAGGTCGAATCCATCCACTCGTAGGGCGGCCCGCCGCCAAACTGTCTCGCTTCGACCGGTGCTTATTTATACCTAAACGGGCGTGTTTCCCGTATGTCGTCGTCAGCCCAGGAGGTGAAAGCGCACCTCCGTGGTGTCGCGGTTGGACTCCTGACCCCGTTCGACCAGGACCTCGAGATCGAACACTGGAAGATAGCAGAGAACGCGGACCACCACTACGAGGCCGGCATCCGGACCTTCCTGGCCGCCGCCAACATCAGCGAATATCACTCGCTCTCCCGGGCGGAACGCATCGAAGTGACCGAGACGAGCGTCTCCGCGCTCCCGTCGGACGCCTGCGTCCTCGCCGGCGTCGGTGGTAGCACAGAGAGCGCACGGGAACTCGTTCGTGCCTACGACCGGGCCGGCGTCGACGCGATGATGGTCATGCCGCCCGACCACACCTATCTCCACGAGGAGGGGCTACTGGAGTACTATCGGGCGCTGGCGTCGGTGACCGAGACGCCGTTCGTTCCGTACGTTCGCGGGTTCGACCCGTCCGTGGACTTCCTGGCGGAGCTGACGCGTCTCGACGGCGTCGTCGGCATCAAATACGCGCTCCCCGATCCGGTGAAACTCGGTGCAGCCGTCACCGCCGGCGCAGACGACGTCGTCTGGGTCGACGGCCTGGCTGAACCCTACGCCGTCTCCTTCTGGGCGGAAGGTGTCGAAGGGTTCACGGCCGGCGTGAGCAACTTCTATCCGGAGGTCGGCCTGAAACTGTTCGAGGCCCTCTCCGAGGAGGACTGGGACCGGGCGCGAAAGCTCCGGGACGTCTGCCTGCCGTTCCAGCGGTTGCGGGACGAAACCGGACAGAACAACGCGCTCGAGGGGGCGATTAGCGTTCCCGTGGTCAAGGCGGGGCTCGAACTCGCCGGCCTCCATGGGGGATCGGTTCGCGCACCGATCCGCCCCCTCTCGTCGGTCGACCAGCAGCGGGCGGAGCAACACTACGAACAGCTCGTCGCGGCGTTCGACCGGCTGACGGACGCCTCGCGATCGATCCAGACTCCCTGATTGACCGAAGGATACGTAAGACAATGAACTCGAAGGATCCACAGATGACAGCGACCGACTCACTCCCACTCCGAACGGGGCTCCGTACCAGAACACTCTCCGACGAACGGCTGCAGTTCTGTCGCCAGATCGGCGTCGAGGACATCTTCCTCGACCACCGCGACCCGCGAGGGGACGTGTTCGCCGACGAGGGCAGTCACGACGAGGAGACCATCACTATCGACGAGGGCGTCGTCCCCTCGGTGTCGGAACTGGTGCAGGCTCGCCGCCGCGCGGAAGACGCCGGGCTTCGACTGATGGGCATTCAGTCCCTGAGCTACAACGTCTACGGGAAGATCATGCTCGGGAAAGACGGGCAGGAGGCACAGCTCGAGACGATAACGGAGCTCATCCGCAACGTGGGCCAGGCGAACATCCCGATACTCGGCTACCAGTGGAATCCGCGCGGCGTCGTCCCGATGCGAACGACGCAGACGGAGCGGCTCCGTGGCGGCGCCAGGGGACGCGGGTTCGACATCGACGACCTCGACCGGCCCTACGAACAGGCCCCGGGCGTCGAGCGGGAGTACAGCGAGGAAGAGCTGTGGGAGAACTACGAGCGGTTCCTCGAAACGGTCCTGCCCGTCGCCGAAGAAGCCGGGGTGCAACTGGCGCTCCATCCGGCGGATCCGCCGACGATTGAACAGCTCGGCGGGATCCCCCGACTGTTCCGGGACTTCGAAGCCTTCAGGCGCGCCATGGACCTGGTCCCGAGCGAGAATCACGGCCTCAAACTGTGTCTCGGCTGTTTCTCCGAGATGCCGGACACCGACGTGACGGAGGTCATCGAGCACTTCGGCGCCGACGACGACATCGTCTTCGTCCACTTCCGCGACGTCGTCGGAACGTGGCCGCGTTTCACGGAGACGTTCGTCGACGACGACGAGAGCAACTTCGACGCGCTGGCGGCGATCGAGGCGCTCCAGGCGGTCGGATTCGACGGCGTCGTCGTTCCGGACCACGTGCCGTCCATCGTCGGCGACACGGAGTGGGGACACCGGTCCAGGGCCCACGCCATCGCGTATCTCAACGGCCTGCTGTCCTGCACACGGGCCACGCGGCAGACGAACTGACCCGGCAACCGACCGCGCCGAGCAGGACGGCGTCGGGCCGCTCGGCCGGGCGACCAGCGTATCACACCTATCATGCATACACAACACGAAACGCGTCCAGCGAATCGGGACGCGTATCTGGCCGTCGTTGGGACGTACAGTTCCGCAGACACAGAGGGAGTCTACACCGTTTCCGTCGACGCGGACACCGGCGAGATGCGTGTGCTCGACGGGACTGTCGTCGGGCGGAATCCGACGTTCATCGTCCCACACCCCACTGGGGAACACCTGTACGTCGCTGTCCGCGAGGAGGACCGGGGCGTACTCAAGGCGTTCGACGTCGACCAAGAGACCGGCGAACTCGACGAACATGACCGGGTCCAGAGCGGTCCACTCGGTCCCTGCTACTGTAGCGTCGATGCGAACGGGGAGTACCTGTTCGTCGCCCACTACTTCGGCAGCGCCGTGTCGATGCTCCCCATCGACAAGGACGGCGGGCTCGGTGAGCCGACGGCCCTCGTCGAACACCAGGGATCGAGCGTCCACCCGGACAGGCAAACCGAACCCCATCCGCACTCGGTCGTTCTCGGTCCGGACGATCGATTCGTCTACGTCCCCGACCTCGGGACGGACCAGATTCATGTCTACGAGATCGACGGCGCGAACGACGCACTCTCACCACACGCGGTGATCGACACTCCCGCCGGTGCCGGGCCGCGTCACTTCGCCTTCGGGCCAGGCGGTGAGCGGGGATACCTGATCACGGAACTCGACTCCACGGTGATCCAGTACACACGGCGAGACGACGGGACGTTAGACCAGCAATCGTCGGTTTCGACGCTGCCCGACGACTTCGAGGAGGAGAACGTGACGGCCGAAGTTGCCGTCCACCCCTCCGGGGAGTTCGTCTACGGATCGAACCGTGGACACGACTCGATCGTGACGTTCACGGTTGCCGACGGGGCGCTTGCCCGGGTCGACCACACGCCGACGGGCGGGGAGTGGCCCCGACACTTCGCGGTCGGTCCCGGGGGACGGTTCGTCTTCGCAGAGAACAGGGAGAGCGACACGATCACGGCGCTTCGCATCGACGAGGACACCGGATTGCTGTCGCCGACTGGCGAAGAGTTGTCGGTTCCCGAACCGGTCTGTATGCAGTGGCTCCCACGCTGACGAACGGGTCCGAAGTGCGTTCTGGCGACGGAAGAAAGTGATGGTCAGGATACTATCTATTACAATCACCCTTACGTATTCTGTCAGTTCCACTCACGAATGGGTTTCGAGGGGCGGGCGCTGAAATATTGCGGCTGCTGGAGTACCGCTTGGTCCAGTCCTGCAAGCAGCGTTGACGAGCAATCCAGTGCCGATGGCGACGCTGACGTGATTCTCGCACGGAACTCTCCGAAAACCACTCAACGAGAGGAATGCGTCACTCTTCACAGGGTATTACGACCGTGTGTACGCGAAAGCAGGATCTCGAAATGCGGATCTGGCGCGTCTGGCTGCGGCTGTCGGCGGAGTTGCAGGATCTCGGCGATGTTCTGGCCATCGACGCAACCAGCATGGATCGGATTGCCCCCAGCCAGCACTACGCAAAACGGACGAATTACACGTTCGAGGGGGTGAAAACGACTCTTCTCAGTGAATGCAAAAATGATTTGATCCTAGATATATATTGCCCGATGAAACAACCGCATGATTCCAAGATCGGCTGGCAGATGGTTAAATGGAACCTCGACAAACTGACCATTCGCACTGCCGCCAAAGGCTACGACTGATGGCTGCTTCGCCAAATATTACGGGCTGAATGAGTTAAACCGGTGATTAAGCACCGCGGATTCAGCTGGCAGGGCATCGCCAACAATGTATTGCATGATGATACGGTCTACCATCAACGCTCGAACGCCGAATCCTCGTTTTTCGCACTTCGCCGCAAATACGGCGAGATAGTTCGCGCTCGAATGTGGTTCGGACAGTTCCGAGAACTCGTCCTGAAATGTGCTGTCAGAAACATCAAATTGACCGTCAGCCACTCACAACCGTGAAATCAAACGTCTAAACAAGGCCTCACCGAACGAAATAGCTAATGAGTTACCTCGCTTACTCGCTTCATAGACCCTTCTCACAATGTACGTCGAGTTCGATCGCGACACTTGCACGGGGATCTTCAACTGCGTTCACGAGTGGGAGAAGTTCGTCGAAGACCGCGACGCGGGGAAGGCCACGCTCGTCGGGAGTGAAGAGACCGACCCAGCTCTGTACGTCAGAGAAGTCCCGGACAGTGAGAAGTTCGACGCGGAGATGGCCGCACGCGTCTGTCCCGTCGACGCAATCACGATCTACGATGACGAGGGCGAACAGGTAGTTCCGTGATGTCAGAACGGACTGACCGATCTCGACACTTCGTCTATCCCGGGCAGAAACAGGCTCGCTGATCGTCGAACAACACCTCTCAGAGGGGTTACCGAAACTGCTGTCACCAGAACTTGAGGTTTTCCTTCACGGACTCCCGTTTCATCTCCTGAATCTCTTCGGTGATCGGGATATCCTTCGGACAGACGTCTGTACACGAGAACTGGGTATGACACTGCCAGACCCCGTGTTCCTTATCGAGGAGTGGTAGCCGACGTTCCCTGGCGTCCTGCCCTTCGCGTTCGTCCATGTAGAAGCGATAGCCGTTGATGATAGCCGCTGGCCCGATGTACTCGTCGTCGGTCTGTGAGGGGTTACACGAGGACGTACAACAGCCACACTGGATGCACCGTGAAGCCATCTTGATCTTCTCCCGGTTCTCGGGGCTCTGTCGCTGTTCCTCGAGTTCACCGTCAGGGAGATCGTCCGGCTGGAAATATGGTTCGACGGACTCCATCCGTTCGTAGAAGTGGTCCATGTCGACGACCAGGTCCTTGACGACCGGTTGGTGGGGGAGCGGTTCGACGCGGACCGGTTCGTCCAAGTCTGTGATCTGCGTCTGGCAGCCGAGTCGCTGGCGACCGTTGATAAACAGTCCGTCGCTACCGCAAACCGCCATTTGACACGAGTGGCGGAACGTAAGCGAGGAATCGTACTCGTCACGAGCGTAAATGAGCGCGTCCAAGACCGTCATCCCCCGCTCGTAGGGAACGTGGAAGTCGTCGAAGCGATGTTCCTGTTTGGCTTCGACGCCGGGATCGTACCTGAATACCTTCAGGTGAGTCGTGTCGTCGGCGGTGGACTGTGCTTCAGCAGCCGCTCGTGCCTCACGCTCATTCGCCCGCTCGTGTTTCGTATCGAGGCGCCGTTGCTGTGGTGACGACCCAGTGTCGGATTTCTCGTCTGTCTCTGAGGGTGCCTGTTGTGAACTCATAGTAAGGGGCGACGCTCTGGAGTTCGCTCGGGAAAGTTGCGAGGACCCGTGTGAAGAGTTAACTTGGAGAGCCAAATAGCTACCCCCAAGGACCAGACGAAACTACCGTAGATACCGATTGTACACGTCAAAATCCGGAGCGTCGGATTCCTGCTGTATCTCCGAGTTTCATCCCAACACCTGGGATTTCCGGCCGTCAGGTCGTAACGGGTGTCACTCGTTCTTTTTGGCGAGAACGATCAACGCCGTACTATCGGCCGTTGCCACTGGCGCTACTTCACGCATCCCGTCGAACTGGACGACGTCCCCCGTTTGAACGACGTGCGACTCCCCGTCGAGTTGCAAATCGAGTTCGCCCGAGATCAAATAGAGAACGACCTGCCTGTCGGGATGGCTGTGTGCACCGACGCGTTCGCCTTCCTCCAGGGACAATCGGATCGTCTTCGGTTCCTCGGCCGGAAACACGTTCGCGTGCGGTACACCATCGCATTCATCTATTGATTTCAGCGTTACCATGAATCCGGTATAAAGCTGAACAGGCCTATGTCCATCGAACCAGGACACTATTTTTTACTATGACAGTCACCATCCAGCAGGAATACGGGCGTTTCTTCGAGCTTAGAAGTGGATTCGCCCCTGCACTTTTTCGGCCTGCCACGAGTAATTTCGATTACGTACTGGACAGCCACAACCATGACAAACGACAAATCTAACATAGCCGTTACATTCAACCCGCAAAAATGGGTCGACGGACCGTATCATCTAGACGACGGGGCAGACAAACAGCTGACTCCCGCCGAAAACAGGGAGACTGTGACGTTCGAAGTACCCTGGGAAGACGGGACCGACGAGGAGGGAACGGTCTTCCCGGACGAATCTTATGAAGCGAATCAGTTGCAATCTCACCCTGCGGCTCCAGAGTGGGTGCAAAACTGGGAGGGACCGTACTACGTCCGGACAGCGGTGAGTGACGACGAGTAAGAACCCAGCCTTTCTCGCCAAAATAGGTACGAACCGGCAACTGCGGGAGATCGATAGAATCGATAGACGGCGGGCTCCGATCGTCGTCTCTCAGTTAACGTGGACGCGGACGACGTGGCCACCACACCCGCACTGCTCGATATACTCCCACTGGACGTCCTCGTCTCCGAATCGCTCGTCGAGCACATCGTAGAGGAAGTCCTCGGGATGGCCGTGTGCCTTGTGCGTGACGAGATTCACGTGGTGACCACTAGTCGTGTGTTCGACTGCCTCGACCCCGTGCCGCTTGAGTAGCGAGAGGTCATCTTCGTATTGCGGCTTCTCGAGGTTGGCGGACCAGGAGTTGTCGTGGTTTCGGTCGGTGACTGGTTCGGTCTCACCGTGTGCGTGGTCGTCGCCGTGATCGTGGGAATGACTTGCCATCCTACAAAAATAGTCTGCGATTCTAATAAGGCATTTGGTGGCGTATCCTCTCCCGAAGGACACCAGTCGCCTGAAGTGTGTTCGCGGCGGCGCGTGTCAGAACGGTGCGTCCGGCATGTCGCCGGCCGACTCGGGGCCAGCGGTCGACTCTTCGTCTACTACCTTCGCCTTACCAATCAGCACCCTGAATTCCCCGGTTTCTTGCTGCTGGTACTCCCAGCGGAACTCCGGGCCCGCCTCGGCCTCGAACTGGTGGTATAGCGGTTTAGGGTCGTGGTCGTTCACCAGCACGAACCCCGTTCCAGCGTCCAGTTCGTCGTAGGCGTCGTAGATCAGTTCGTGTCGCTCGGCGGGCGGGAGGTCTCTGACGTCCAGTTCCTCGACGACCTCGATTACCTCGTCGGCCGCCGGTGCCGCCGCGACGTCGGTCGATTCCGCAGGCTCCGTGGACTCGCTCTCCCCGTCCGGGTCCTCGGCTTTTGTCACCCGGACGCGACAGCGGCCGGGCTCGGATTCGACGACGTCCCAGGCGAACGCGTCGCCGTATCGCTGCTGGAACTCGCGTTGCAGGGGTTTCGGCTCGTGCGGGGCGACGAGTTCCATCGTCCCGCCCTCGGGGATCATCCCGTAGCGGTGGTGGATCGTCGGGTGGCGTTCCGGTTTGGGGATGTCGCGGACGTCGTACCGGGTCACGACGTCCTCGTCGTCGGCGTCGGACTCGTGGGTCTTGACCACCGCGACGCGCCACTCGCCGTCGCCGCGGTTTTCGTACTCCCAGTCGACGACATCGTCGTGCATCGACCGCAGTTCGTGGTACAGGGGCTTCGGGTCGTGATCGTTGACGAGGACGAACCCCTCCTTCGCCGCGAGTTTGTCGAAGATCTGGAGGAGGGACTGATGCCGGCGCTGGGGTTTCAGGTCCCGGACGTCGATGGTTCCGTAGGCATCGTCGTCATCGCCGAGCGCGTCGCCCACGGACACGCTGATCTCCCGCGGTTCCGCGTCGGGGTGAGCGTGGTCCCACGTCAGCGCGCGGTTCCGTTCGATTTGATACCGGACGAGGTCCGGATCCACGTCGTGATCGGCCACGACGTCGAATTCGTCGCCCGGTTCGGCGTTATCGAACGTCTCGAACAGTTCCGTCCGGTGGTCCTCCGAGGGCTGCTTCCGCAAGTCGATCTCAGCAGTCATCGTTCATCGTATCCTCGCAGAGCCGGTGTACGTCAGTTGTGCCGAATCGATTAGCATAGCAGGCATCAAACGTGAACGCGGAGGATGTGGCCACCGCAATTGCACTGGCAGATGTACTCCCAGTCCACCTCGTCTCCGAACTCCGCCTCGATAGACGAGTAGAGGTACTCCGACGGGTGGCCGTGCTCTTCGTGGGTGACGAGCTGGACGTGACTGCCGTCAGCGGTGTGTTCGATAGCCTTGATAGCCTGTTCGACGATTAATTCCCTGTTAGCGGCGTGCTCCGGCCGTTCGAGGTCCGCTGCCCAGGCGCTGTCGTGGAACTGGTCGGTGACCGGTTCGGTACCCTGATCGTGGTCGTGACCGGAAGCGGTGTTTGACATCGGTGCTATATCGTTTGATGGCGAGCGGCTTAAACGAGCGAACGATTCTGGCATACTGAGAACGTACCGTTCACGACGCCTGTTCGGTGTAGAGCCAAACAGTGGGTCGTAACTTACTCCGTGTAGTAATATTCGCAGCTGGCTTTCTGTTGCCGATCGAGTTGACTCCCGGACTTGTTCACGCGCGGGCGACCGGTCCGTTCGTCACGGCGAAACGTGACGCCGACCGAAGACAGGAACGCGTTCATTGCGTCCCGTTTCGACGTCGGCTCGGTTGCCCGTCCCCGCTCGCCGGATTCTCCCTCGAATACGACGACCCGATCGGAAATACGGTCGACGACGAACAGGTCGTGATCCACGACGAGGACGGGGTCGTCCGTCCGATCGGTGAATTTCCGGATCCGGTCGGCCAGCGTGACTCGGCGCTCCACGTCGAGAAACGCCGATGGTTCGTCGAGGAGATAGAAGTCGGCATCTCTCGCGAGACAGAGTGCGACCCCGACGCGCTGGAGCTCGCCCCCGGAGAGTGAGTCTAGCTGTCGATCGTAGAGTGACTCCAGTTCGAATGGATCCCGGATGCGAGTCTGGAACTCCCGCGAGTAGACGTCGGTCACGCTGTCGAACCGCTGACGGACCGTTCCGTTACCGTCCGGTGAAACGTGCTGGGGCTTATATGATACGGTGACGTCCACCGGAACGGTGCCCGCGTCGGCGTCGATATCGCCAGCGAGTAACTTCACAAACGTCGTCTTCCCGAGCGCGTTCTCCCCGAGGATTCCCACCGCTTCGCCCTCGTGAATCTGGCCGGACTCGATACTCACTGCGAACTCCGCGAACGACTTTTCGAGTGCTGGATAGTCCAGACGGGGCGTCGCATCTCGCGGCGCGCGTCCAGCGGCAGTGGGAAACTCGATCGCCTTTCGTCGAATCTGCACGTTCTCTTCGGCCAGGTACCCCTCCAGGAACTGGTTGACACCCGCACGAACCGAGAGCCGTTGAGAGACGACGCCGAACCCACTGGATTCGCCGTACAGGACGTGGATCCCGTCCGATAGCAGATCGAGGGCCGTCAGGTCGTGTTCGACGACGAGCGCAGCCGCGTCGCTGTCGTGAACGTGGTCGCGAATCACGCGAGCCGCCGAGACGCGCTGCCCGACGTCGAGGAACGACGACGGCTCGTCGAACACGTACAGGTCCGCGTCGGTCGCCAGCGTCGCCCCGATAGCGACGCGCTGGCGTTCGCCGCCGGAGAGGTCCGCCACCGATCTGTCCCGGAGTTGCTGGAGGTCGAGGTCGTCGATCAGGCGCTGGGAAACGCCACCCCGCGAGGTGAGGATCTGGTCGACCGTCGTGGCGTCCGAGTCGAACGTTGCACCGGGGCGCTGGCGTTTGTACGCCGTCGATAGCTCTCCGTCACGGAGGCGGGCGAGATGGGTCTGGAGCGTCGTTCCGCGGAAGCTGTCGACGGCACGTTCCCAGCCGCCTTCCTCCGACGAGCCGAAGTTCGGGACGGTTTCGCCCGCGAGAATCCGGAGCGCCGTGCTCTTCCCGATGCCGTTGGAACCCAGCAGGCCGATCACGGAGCCATCTTCCGGGATCGGCAGGTCGTACAACCGGAAGTCGTTCGTTCCGTACTGGTGGACCAACTGTCCGGTCTCAGAGGGTAACGGAACGATTCTGATGGCGTCGTTCGGTATCTTCTTCTCGATCAGCCGGTGTTCGGCCATCACGTTCGCATCGTCGATGTGGAGTTCGCCGTCCTCGGTGACGTGGAATCCGTCGTGACCCGACCGGTTGAGCGGGTCGTACTTGACTGCGATGTCGCGCACCTCGTCGGTAACTTCCTGCTGGTCGATGATCGCGACGAATTCCTCGGATTTCGGTTTGGATGGGTCAGACATTAGGTCGGTACCGGACGCGTGAGCTCGTTTCGAATGCACTTCCCAACAGTCGTGGCCGTTTCCCCCAAGTTAAACCCCTGGACGGTTACCGGCACCGGTCGTTTGGGAAGCCCGCTCGGGGCAGGTCCGTCCTGCCGTTCACTACGTGTCCTTTCACAGGCAGACCATGGAACGGTTTGCCCGAATCGATTCCCATCGAAACTAATGCGGCCCGGCCACCTACCGGTCGATACCCGAAACGAGGAATTGAGGACGTCCAGTCGTTCGGGAACGCTTCCGATCACTCCCGGCTTGGACCACGAAACGTTGTCACTCCACCCATGAGAGAACCCGACGATACCGGCGCGACGTACGTTTTAGAGACTAGAGAAGGAGCACCGTCTGCGGTAGAGACGACGCTCGACAAGTACTACGGAGACATGATCCGGGACGTCTCCAGCCATCACGAATCCGAGTCAGTAGTACGGTTCAGTACATCTCACGAATTACCGTTAGACGCGTTTCGCCGGATCACCGGGGTACGACGGGCGACGCACATTCTCCATCACGAGCGCGATCCGGAACTGACATCTATCGAAGCGGGCTGTCGCACGGGTCTATCCGAAGCCCCGCAGGGAGGTGCGGTTTCGGTTTCGGTCAGGTCGTGGGGAGAGGAGGGACCCTCGGATCAGGCTATCGAACGCAGGTGTCGGTCGACGATCGAAGCGTCCGGACGGCGCGTCGTGGACGACGACAACGCCGCGTCACAGCTTCGGGTCCTGGTCGTCGAGGCCTGGGTTGCGATCGGTTCGGCATCCACGGAGTGAACCCGGTGGAGGTGCCCTGCGCCACTGGACGGGGCCGTGACAGGCAGTCTGGCGGATCTGGCCTGGGCCTCCCCCGTCGTTAGGGGGGATCCCCACAATTTGGGCCAGACCGTGATAGCTGGTATCGGGAACATCTTCGCAAACGGGCGGAAGGCTGGTGGCAACTGACAGTGAGGTATGTCAGTGACGACCGCTGTCCCCGACGTCTGGGAAACGATCCACGAAACGACCCAATTCGAGCACCACAATGCCCGGGAGTACACGCGAATCGTCTACGAGCACGAGACCGGTGATCAGGCGGTCCGGATCAGCGACGTGCAGGAACCAAACAGTTTCGTCGGCTGGCGCTACCTGGTGAGAGCGACCGGCGAGACCACCGAACGACTGGGTATCGTCGAAGACCTGGATGCGGCGAAAGAACGTGCACAGGCCTTCATGACGACGTGCGAACCAGGCAGAGACTAGTTCTGCATCGACGCTTCACCGTGAACGACCATCTCGGTGGACCGGGGAAGAAGCGTCGCGCCTGGGAGCCAGCGTGAATGCGAATCGGTTCGGGCGAGTGCTCATCCGAGCGTGCAACTACTGGGCATTTATGCGAACTGTCCCGTCGCTGGTAGCCCACCCAGGGCTCGCCGCCGGTGTCGTCTGTGGCGTCGCCGGCGTCGCGCTGCAGGGCGTGGAGGCCGGCGTGCTGTGGTTCGTCGTCGGGTACTTCGTCGGGAAGTCACTCCAGAGCATCTACTGGGCGGTCTGGGGAACTCACACCTCGTAAACCGGGCCTGCGGGGTCCGACGTGGCCGGCCACGCCGGAGAAAACTGCGCTCCGAGTTCCGCAGCGGGTTCGTTGGCGGCTGATCAGATACGCGTATCCGCCGTTCTGAAGAGTCTCCCGATTGGGTGCGTGAACACTTGCTGGTACGCCACTGATCCGGCTTGGACGGTTCGATAATTAGAGGATGGGAAATCAAGAATGGGTTATAAAACAGCTTTCCGTCGCTCTATTGTGGGATGTATGTGGATTTACCGAATCTCAATCGTCGGGACTGGCTGAAAACGACGGGTCTCACTGGTATCGGAGCGATGGCTGGCTGTGTTTCTACACCAGGTTCCCAGGCACCCGATATCGAATCGAAACCGGCCGATGTTGAGCGAGTGGCTGCGGATCCGACCGACGTACCGGATCCGGTCGATTGGAACGAGCCGCGGGAACACGACGTTTCGATGGAGACGGTGGAAGTTACCGCCGAAATCGAACCGGGCACCACGTTCGATTACATGACCTTCGACGGCCGGATTCCGGGCCCGATGGTCCGCGTCCGGCGCGGTGACCGAATCCGGTTCCAGTTGACGAATCCGGAGGACAGTGATCACCCCACAACATCGACTTCCACGCGGCATACGGGCCAGGCGGGGGCGCAGAGGACACGACTATCGCACCAGGCGAAACCGCCGAGATCGAGTTCACCGCTACCTACCCCGGCGTCCACATCTATCACTGCGCAGTGCCCAACTTCGACCATCACATGAGTGCCGGGATGTTCGGTGCGATCCTCGTCGAACCCGAAGACGGACTCCCGGAAGTCGACCGCGAGCTGTACTTCGGTCAGCACGAGATCTACACGCAGGAGGCCCGTGAACAGGACGGCTACGCCGCGTTCGACTTCGACGCGATGGTCGACGAGTCACCGTCGCACGTCGTGTTCAACGGTGAGCCGTACGCGTTCACGAAGGACAAGTACGGCCAGATTCAGGTCGAGACGGACGAACGGATCCGCGTCTTCTTCGCGAACGGCGGTCCCAATCTGAGCAGTTCCTGGCACGCCATCGGTAACGTCTGGACCCGCCTGTATCGCGACGGTGACCTGCTCTCCGACCCGGCACAGTACGTCGAGACGACGCCTGTTCCACCGGGGTCAGTGAGCGTCGCCGAGTTCGACACGCCAGTTCCAGGCCCGATCAAGATGGTCGATCACGCGGCGTCCCGTGCGACGAAGCGAGGGGCCCTCGGGACGATCATGGCGGCCGGGGAGGAAAAACCAGACATCTACGATGGCGGTGAGGGAGGGCGTGACTGGGGTTACGGTAACGACACGACGGAGTTCGAAGGGTGGTTCGAGGACGTCGATAATTACACGGGAGTCGTCGACAAGACCGGCGAGAACCGACCGCGTGTCGCCGTCGGAGCAGAAGGGAATCACGGTAACTTCGCCTTCGAAGCAGCAGCTATCGAGGTATCGACGGGGACGACCGTCGTCTGGGAGTGGACGGGCGAAGGCGGTTCACACGACGTCGTCGACAAAGGCGGCGAGTTCGAGAGTGACCTCCAACAGCCGAAAGGTGCGACGTTCGAGCACACGTTCGAGAACTCGGGTGTCTACAAATACGTCTGTACTCCACACGAGACGCTCGGTATGAAGGGTATCGTCGTCGTCAACTGACTCTCACCTTTCCGTTTCCGTTCTCTCATTGCCACTCGCACACTCCGGTCGATTCGAGTTCGAGAAGACGGAGGCTATGTGGTGGTCAGATGTCAGTTGGGATCAGGCGGGGCAACCCGCGTCCTCTTGGGCCGTCTCCGGACAGTCATCGATACAGGGACCGTCGGTGAGCTTTCGAAGTCGGAAGAGGGCGTCCTCGGGCAGCGTGACACCGATATCGTACGCCATCTCGTCGTCGAGCGACACGTCCAGCGCCGACTCGAAGAAGGTCGTCACGATACAGAACTGCCGGGCCAACCGGGTCGCGACGGCGTCTCCCCGCGGCGTGAGCGTCACCCCGCGGTACTTTTCGTAGTCGACGAATTCCCGATCGTCGAGTTTCGCTATCGTCTCGCTCACGGTCGGCGCACTCACGTCCAGCGACCGCTGCAACTCACCGGTCGACACCCTGTCAGAATCCGCGTCGGATATCCAGTGAATCGCGAGCAGGTACCGCCCGACGGTTCCGTCGACGGCCGACGGTGATGGAGCAACGACGTCCGATCCGGGTCCCTAGCTCTCTGAAGACATACTCGACGGTTTGCCGGCCACCACGAAAAGCGATACACCGAATCCCTTCGAGCGACTGATGCCACGGCTAAAGTCGTGTGTATCTGAGAATAGTGCGTCAGTCCGCGCGAGCGGGTGTAGCGGCGGCCGCCGGACGGTCCCTTTGCATGAACTGCTTCAATACCCGCTCTTCCGCGCGATGGAGTACTTCGCTACACGTCGACGCGGCGATGTCGAGTTCGTCGGCGAGGTCGGTCAAGGTCGTCCGACGGGGCGTATCGTAATACCCGCGATCGATCGCTTCCCCGATCAACCAGTGCTGGCGGTCCGTCAGTAAGGACTCGGAGTCGACGTGCTGCTGGATCTGCTCGACGGTGTACGTGATGCCGAAGTCATCGAGCGTGTCACCGAGCTTCGAGAGTCGTTCCTGGGGAAGGTGCTCCGCCAGCAGCATCTCACCGTCACTGACTTCGAACGGCGTGGTCAGTGGAACACCGGACGCCTGTATCGACGACAGCAGGAGCGGCATCGTCGTCTCGACCTCGATCCGATGTCGCCCAGGTTCTGATTCGAATTCGGTAACCGCTGTAACCGTCTCGTAGGATCGAATTTCATCACAGATCGACTCCGAATCCGGACCGACGAGTTCCATCTCGGCGACGCCGGCGTCGTCGTTCGCCGTCGCGGCGAGGACGCGGAACCGGACGTCGGAGTGATTCTGCGAGACGTCGCTGATCCAGACCATCTTTGGGACCGTGATGCTGAGTTTTGCGTATGGCATTGGTGGGGTACCGCTGTCGAATCCTACTGCCGAGTATCCCGGCAGTGGATACGGACTCGACCGTAGTTCTCAAGTGATGTTTTTTGGCCAGCCTAAAAGGAGGTTCGCACGAAGATGTTCGGCTATGATTTAAGTACAGATCTGTTTCCGATGCCGGATGTGCCGACGCCATAGTAGTTTGTGTTCGCTCGTAGGCCGTGTAAACGCGACACCCTGGCGCTCACGGCCCGACTTCTACAGCATCACCGTTATGTGTCAAGAGTGTGGGGTTGTATCACATGGAGGTTCGTCGGAAGACTCTGGCGAAGTTGCTCGTAGTAGCGTTCGTTTTCAATTTGATCGTGATGGGGGCAGGCGCGTACTTCGCGTACCAGGAATCGCCCGATCGGCCGGAGCGCATCGTCGGCCCCGACGGCGAGGTGATCACGACGAACGAACAGATCGTCGAAGGGAAGGCTGTGTTCCAGCAGAACGGCCTGATGAACCACGGGTCGATACTCGGGAACGGTGCGTACTTCGGCCCCGATTATACGGCCGACGCACAGGAACGGTTGGTGTCGAACATGCGCGAGTACGTCGCCGAGGAGCGCTACGACACGCCGTACGCAGACCTTCCCGAACCGGAGCAAGCGGCCGTGAACTCTATCGTCTCGCGCCAGCTCCAGGAGGGCGAGCTAGGGACCACTATCGAGCTCACCGACGCGGAGGCGTACGCCTACGAACAGGTACGGCAAGCGTACGTCGAGCGGTACTACGGCGGTGCCGCCGAACACGGCGTTCCAGAACAGTTCATCGAAACACGCTCGGACGCCCAACGGTTCGCGGACTTCGCACTCTGGACGGCGCTCTTCGCGTCGATCGACCGGCCGAATAGCGACGTCTCCTGGACGAACGAGTGGCCGTACAACCCCGGCGCCGGGAATACGCCCACGACGTCCTCGCTGACGTGGAGCGTCATCGCGATGGTGCTCCTCGTCGGCGGGGGTGGCGCCGGCATCTGGCTGTACAACTCCGCCGAACTCCCGGAACCGGACACGAAGGGCGTCGACGTCCCTCATCCGAACGAGATTGACCTCTATCCGAGCCAGTTCGCTGCAATTCGGTTCGTCCCAGTGGCGGCCGTGCTCTTCGTCGTCCAGACGCTTCTCGGGGGGTTGATGGCGCACTACTACATCGAGCGTGAGGGATTCTACGGCATCGCGGAAGCCCTCGGCGTCGACGCGATGGCGACCCTCCCCTTTGCGATCACGAAAGCCTGGCACATCGACCTCGCGATCCTCTGGATCGCCACCCTCTGGCTCGGCGTTGGCCTCTTTCTCCCGCCGTTGTTGACCGGGCACGAGCCGAAGAATCAGAAACGGTACATTCACGTCTTGCTGGGGGCACTGGTCGTCGTCGTCGGCGGCGGATTAGTAGGTATCTGGCTCGGTGCGCAGGGCTACATCGACGGCGCGCTCTGGTGGATCCTCGGCAACGAGGGCCTCGAATACCTCGAAGTCGGCCGCCTCTGGCAGGCCGGTCTGCTCGCCGGGTTCATTTTCTGGGCAGCTCTCGTCGCACGGGGCTTCAAACCCCTGCTCGACCGGGAGGAACGATACGGACTCGCCCATATGATTCTCTACGCGGGCGGGTCCATCGCGCTGCTCTTCTCCGCGAGCATGCTGTACACACCGCAGACCACGATGCCGGTGACGGAATTCTGGCGGTGGTGGGTCGTCCACATGTGGGTCGAGGGCGCCTTCGAGTTCTTCGTCGTCGCCATCATCGGTATCTCCCTCGTCTCGATGAACCTCCTCAAACGTCGCAGCGCGGAGAAAGCCGTCATGTTCGAGGCGCTGTTCGTGATGGGAGCGGGCGTCATCGGCGTTTCCCACCATTACTGGTGGGTCGGTATGGCAGATTATTGGATCCCCATCGGGAGCGTCTTCTCCACGCTGGAGTTCATCCCGCTGATCTTCATCCTGTACGAAGCCCTTCACGAGTACCGTGCGATGATGGGGGCGGGCAAAGACTTCCCGTATCGGCTGGCGTTCATGTTCATCATCGCCTCCGGGTTCTGGAACTTCGTCGGCGGCGGCGTGCTCGGGTTCTTCATCAACCTCCCGCTGGTGAACTACTACGAGCACGGCACGTTCCTCACGGTCGGTCACGCACACGGTGCGATGTTCGGCGCGTTCGGCTTCCTCGCGCTCGGCATGGCAGTCTACGCCCTCCAGTTCACTACTAAAGCCGGGAAGTGGGATCAGACGAACCTCAAACGCGCGTTCTGGTTGTTGAACGTCGGGCTCGCGTGGATGGTCTTCATCGGCGACGTTCCCGTCGGTTTCCTCCAGCTAGAGACCGTCTTCACGGAGAACTACGACGCCGGCCGCTCGCTCGCGTTCTACAGCCGCGACATCATTCAGTGGCTCTTCTGGGCACGTCTGCCGGGCGACATCCTCATTATCGTCGGTGCGGGTCTGTTCGCCTACGACGTTCTCAAGAAACGCTTCGTCCGCCGTGACGAACCCGATTCCATCTCCGACGGAACGATCATCTCCCGGCGGATCTTCGCCGAAGGAGACGCGGGTTCCGAACTCGACGACGATTAACGCCCCCAGTTACTCGTGTTTCGCCGATATCGACGCTGTTGACGTTCTCTTCACGGCGTGCGATTTCATCTGCCAATTCGTTTCACCCGGGTGATCGTGCGCCCCACGGGGAACAGGGATCCTGAATGGGGAGACCAGGAGATCCAACAACAACGGAGTCTCTCACCATGAACCGAGTTAGTAAATATCGTTATAAGTCACTGGCGTCCCTCACGACTCCTGGTGAGCGCGTACGAACGCTCGCCGCAGGACTGTCAGTAAGACGTACGTCTCGTACTTCTGGTTCCGACAGTGGTCACACGGCTGCATCTCCCTCGTAATCTCTTCGATAGATTCCTCATACTCCTCCGTGAGATGGTTCAGCGCCTCCGTAATCTCTGGCTGGATAGCATCGGTCATCTCCTCGACGATGGCATCAGCCGAATCCGGCAGTGCGTACGAGAGGAGGATCGTATTCGCGTGATAGTACTTCGTCGTGCCGCCACGTCCTTCCTCGAACCTGACGACGTCCACTAGTCCTGTATCACGGAGTTCGTTGATGTGGTGCCGAACGGTGTTCTCGGTACGCTCGATACCCCGGTCAGTGAGTCGGTCGTGAACCTCGCCTGCTGTTCGTGCCTCGTCGGCCAGAATGTCGAGGATCATTGCCCGCATCGGTTCATCGATGGCGTCCGAGACGCGGGTATCCCTGATCGCAATGTCGTCGAGATGGTGGTCGGCACCGTAACTGCTCATAGGGGAACTGCGGGATACGTGCGGGAAAAGGTGCCGGGGCGGCTATAGTGAGATGATATTAATACGACACCAAACCTACTGAGTTGAAGATTTTACGAGAGCCAGTAGGGCGTACTTCTATCGTACGCTTCGATCGGCCGATGATCCCCCGATCGTGGAGAAGTCCTAGACGACCCATTGGACTGTTCAAACAGGCCATATCCACATTCAAACATATCATCTAAAAAATATATATGGCGGTCCGGGTGGTACGTCAAACTGTGATGAACGAAACAACCCAACTCCGTGTGATGGACTTCGACTGCCCGACCTGCGCGAGTACCGTCGAACGCGCCCTCTCGAACGTCGACGGCGTCCAGAATGTGGAAGTCCACTACACGACCGGCCGAGTCGAGATCGAGTACGACGACGACGTCGCTGACCCCGACGCCTTCGCACAGGCCATCGAAAACCAGGGCTACACGCCCCAGCCCGCCTAGACCAATGAACAAACGATCGATTACACAGTACTACCGGAAGAACCGGAAAGCCATCGTCACGGCGTCCAGCGGCCTCCTCTACGGTGGCGGCTGGAGCCTCGGCCACTTCACCGGCTTCGATACCGCGAGTGCCGGCATTCTCGTCCTCGCGGCGATCATCGGCGGATACGACATCGCCAAAACCGCCTACTACGAGGTCACCAACCGGACGCTCGGGATCAAGACGCTGGTGACGCTGGCCGCCATCGGTGCCATCGTCATCGGCGAATACTGGGAGGCCGCCGCTGTCGTCTTCCTGTTCAGCCTCGGCAGCTACCTCGAAGGCCGCACGATGCGGAAGACCCGGACGGCACTCCAGGAACTCCTGGAGATGACGCCCGATACGGCCACAGTGCGCCGCGACGGAGACCTCCAAGAAGTACCTGCCCGCGACGTCGAAGCGGGCGAGGTCGTCCTCGTGAAACCGGGTGGGAAGATTCCGGTCGACGGCACCGTCGTCGACGGCGAGAGTGCCGTCAATCAGGCCCCGGTCACCGGCGAGAGCGCGCCCGTTCACAAGGCCGACGGCGACGAAGTCTACGCCGGGACGGTCAACCAGGAAGGCGCACTGGAAGTCCGGACGACGGGTGCGGGCTCGGATACGACGCTCGAGCGCATCATCCGCCGCGTCGAAGAGGCCCAGGAGGCCCAGTCGCCCACGGAGAGTCTCATCGACCGGTTCGCGAAGTACTACACCCCAGCCGTCATCGTGCTCGCAATCGGCGCGTACGCAGTCACGCAGAACGCGATCCTGTCGCTCACCTTGCTGGTCATCGGCTGTCCGGGCGCGCTGGTCATCGGACCGCCGGTCAGCATCGTCTCGGCCATCGGGAACGCCGCCCGGTCGGGCGTCCTGATGAAGGGTGGCGAACACCTCGAACGTGCCGGCAAGATCGACCTCGTTGCCTTCGACAAGACCGGCACCCTCACGAAAGGTGAGACCGCCGTCGCCGACGTCGAGGGGTTCGACGTCGCCGACGACGAGATAATCTCGCTCGCGGCGACTGCCGAGAAGAAGAGCGAACACCACCTCGCCGACGCCATCGTCGACGCAGCACGCGACCGTCCGACCGCCGCAACCGATGGCGGAACTGCGGTCGCCCATTCCGATGCCGCGAGCGCCGAACACCGGTCGGTTCCGGATCCGGATGACTTCGACGTGGTCGCCGGCAAGGGTGTCGTCGCCCATACGGACGGCCACGAGGTCGTCGTTGGGAACCGGGCGCTGCTCGACGACCGCAGCATCGACATCCCGAATCACGTCGCTGAGTACGTCCGCGGCCGCGAGGAACGCGGTGAGACGGTCGTCCACGTCGTGCGAGACGGCAGCGTTGTCGGCGTGATCGCCATGCGCGACGAACTTCGAGAGGCCGCTCCTGGCGTCGTAGCGGCGCTTCAGGATGCCGGCATCGAGACGGTGATGCTCACCGGCGACAACGAGCGGACGGCAAGTGCCGTCGCAGGGGAAGTGGGCATCGACGAGTACCGCGCCGAACTCCTCCCCGAGGACAAACAGACCGTCATCGAAGAATACCAGGCCGACGGCCACGTCATTGCGATGGTCGGCGACGGGATCAACGACGCGCCCTCGCTGGCGACCGCCGACGTCGGCATCGCGATGGGCGCGGCCGGGACGGACACCGCCATCGAGACGGCTGATATGGCGCTTATGGCCGACGACCTCGAGCGCATCCCGTACGCGGTCAAACTGAGCAAAGCGACGCGCTGGAACGTCCTCGAGAATGTCGGGCTCGCGGTGCTGACCGTGACGGTGCTTCTCGCAGGCGTGCTCACCAGCTACGTCACCCTCGCCGCCGGGATGTTAGTCCACGAGGTCAGCGTCCTCGCGGTCATCCTCAACGGGATGCGGCTACTTCGACACTAACCACTACAACCAATGACAACAGATTCAACTGCGACTGACGTGACGCACACTGGCACCGACTGGGAGGTCGACTACGATGTCGACCCAATCGAAATCCGCGATCCCGTCGCGGAGGCGCTCGGCGTCCTCGCACCGGGAGATCCGTTCGTCGTCACCTACCCGGACGCTGTGAAAGAAGCGGGACACTCCTGTCCGACTGCCTCGGGCGCCTACCGGATCGTCCAGCTCGGCCTCGACGCCCTCTATCCCGACGACTATCCAGTCCGGAGCGAAATCGAGGTTCAGGCGGCCGGTCCGCGAGACGATGCCGCATATGGGGTGATGAGCCGCATTATCTCGTACATCACTGGCGCAACCGACGAGGACGGATTTAGCGGGCTCGCCGGTGGTTACGGCGGCCGTCGTGATCTCCTGCGCTTCGACGTGTTCGACTCGGACACGGCGGAGCCGACGTTCCGATTCCGGCGAATCGATACGGACGAGACCGTCGAAGTGACCTACCACGTCAGCGACGTTCCTGACGGTGGACCCGAAATCGGGAATCTCCAGGAGATTCTCGACGGGGCGGCAAGCGACCAGCAACGGGAGGCCTTCGCTGACGCCTGGCACCGCCGGGTACAGGTCGTCCTCAGCGACGAATCGCTGTTCACTGTCGAAGCGGTGTGAACGCGTCAGCGTCCCCCTCACACTCGAATAAGTTACTGCGGTACACTATCGATCTCCTCGAGCGCCTCGGTCGCGACATCTCCTAACTCACCAGCCTCGATATGTGAATACCGCTCTCGCACCATCTCCTCGGAATTATCGAGGTATCGAGCTGCGACGGTGTACCCGAACGCGCGGACAAGTACCTCGCCCATCCCTCGGCGACCGCCGTGCGGAGCGAGATAGTCGTGTTTCGGATGGTCGATATCAATCTCTGCAGACTCCGAGAGTCGTTGGAGAATCGACCGTGCGCCGTCCGTCGTAATCGACGACGGCCGAATGTCCTCATCGAGCACCAGCAGTAAGTCGCGAGCAAACTCCTCACGGCGTTCAGTAATTGATTCCGGGCGTTCCCCTCGGTCGGTTAGCTCATCCTGAACGAGCCCTGCAAGCGTTCGTTGGTCGAACGTCGGAAACACCGGCCAGCGCTCTGTCGGTGGGTCCATCAGCTGGCGGTAGCTTCGCAACGGCGAGATCACTGGGTCAGGAAGACTGGCGGCGTCCCACTGCTGTTTCTTCCGGTAGACGTCCATACTCCCGTCGTCAAGGGAGAGGTCCTCCCATCGGACGCCGCGTCGACGTGGATCGTTCGGGTCCCGGAGTAGTTCACCGACGCGAACAGCGGTGTAGGCGAGGACGAACACCAGGGCGCGGTCACGAGCGGCTTTCAGCGCCTCGTAGCGCGCTCGCTGTCTGTCGAGAGGGTCAGTATCCTCCGGAAGTGTCGTGTACGTCTCGATGGCGTCGTGTGCCCGTTTGTCGACATTGCGGGTGAGTGCGTGGCGCTGCTCGGACGTCCAGGCCTGCTGGTCACCGGGCTTGCGGCCATCGTCCTCCGGCAGCGGCGCCATCGCACTCGCCCGTTGCGCGTAATGGGCTTCGAGATATCCCTCGTTGACACACCAGCCACACCACGCAGAGATATAGCGATAATAGGTTTGTACAGTGTTCTGCTTGAGCCCTCGATCGCCGGCGAGATGACGGGCGTACTCGCGGAAGACACGCTCGTCGAGGTCCTCAAAGGTGGGTTCTCTAGTGGCGTCCCGGACGATCCCAGTCCAGTCATCGCGACCGCGGTCGCCTGCGGCCCACTCGGCGAATCGTTCGAGCTCACGGGCTGCATTTCGTCGGTAGTTTCCACCATCACCACCGCGACCTTTACCCTTGTCCTGGAGGTAACGCTCAAATGTTTCGTCGAGTGGAGTAGAGAGCGCTCGATCAGGCATCGGACGAATCACCTCGCTTCTGCGAACCCGGTCTCGGTGGCTCTACCCCGGAAGAAGCGCTGTCGTGAGGCGATTGCAGCATTCGTGCTTACCCGACGGCGCGGGGATACTTCAATCTGGTCGTGATTATTGGAGTAATCACGACCAACCGATGTTTTCGCCGTTTTGGCCGAATTCGCGGGATACAGACCTAGATGCGCATGATTCTTGGCATATAAATTGCATGCTGCTATATGGAATGGTATCCCATTTCTTGAGTTACTCCTGAGATCCGAACCGCCGCCTACTTTACCGAATATCCAGTAGTCCACCTAATGGTAGAGATTTCCGATTCGCTCCGTCTCCTGTTTGAGACGTCGATAGAAACGGAGGATGATCGGCACGTCATCTCAATACCAAAGGATCTCCTAGAAGATCCTCCTTTACGAGAAGACAGAACATATCGAATTGCTCTCTTGCCTACTCTCGGCCCACCGGAAGAGCGCGACTCGGCTCCTGGACAGAACCACCAACGGACAGGCCCAGATGTCCCTCGAGGTTCTGATGAATCCAATCGTCGACGAACGAAATCGCGCAGTCAACAGCCCCCCGTAGAAGAGGGCGAAAGACGAACGGTTTCAATCGACACTCTCGGCGACCAAGGCGATGGCATTGCGAAGGTCGAACGGGGATTCATTATCATCGTGTCTGGGACGCAGCCAGGTGACGAGGTTGACGTCGAGATCACTCACGTGAAGGACTCAGTCGCGTTCGCTGAACTCATCGATGACACTACTGTTCAATAGAGCCCTTTGTCCACCCCATCTAGAGAGGGGAGTTAGAACCGCTGTTAACGTGCTCCTACACACCTAGCATGTCTGCTTCTTGTAGCTACAAAGTATAGCTGGAGTGTATAGCTAGAAAGTATAGCTATACTCGGCAACTATATCTTATAGACATGCTTGGCCGCCAAAATGCCGCAGTCAGACAGTACAGCAGCTATATTCTACAAATGCCCTAATTGCCGGCCAACAACACCAACGATGACCCATGGCTGCCATTAGCAGCCACAGCCAATAGCCATCAAATATAGCTATAGACTATAGCTGGATGATATAGCCACATATTATAGTTGGATATAGTAGCTGGTGCGTCTGACTTAGGTTTATAATCATCGGCAATAACTAACTCTCATATGTTAACCTATACACCCGTATCTGAAGCAGGGGGCGTCGGAAAAACGACGACGGCAGCGACACTCGCAGCTAGCCATGCTCGTGCCGGCCACGACGTGTTAGCTATCGATATGGACACCCAGAACGGGAGTCTAACGTATTTCTACGGGCCCGACTACGACCGTGGGAACAGTGATTTGGACAATCTCGTTCGACACCTCGTTGGTCGTCCGAAAGGCGATTTTCAGGACCTCACTCACGAGGTGGGGGACGGGATCGATCTTATCCCATCTCACAACATGCTCGAGGACGTCCACGAGTTCCTGCTGAACGAGAAGAATCAAGCTGAGAAGCTGGGTGAGTCGTACAGCATGTACCACCAGCTCCACCGCGTGCTCAAAGAAGCAAATGTACGCGACAAGTACGACGTCGTTATCGTTGATTCGGCTGGGAAGGCAGGTCCGATACTCTACAATGCCCTGGTTGCGGTCCGAAACGTGGTCATTCCGTTTGAAGTGACTGCGAAGGGGCAGGAGTCCATCGAGGGGCTCGACGACCTCGTCGACGGGCTTGAAGATAGCATCGGAGTCGACGTTGGTGTACTTTCTGTTGTTCCGATTGGCTACAAGGATACCCGTGATCAGCGAGAGATCCTAGAGGATCTGCGCGATGGTGGGTTCCCAGTACCTGTCGTGATCGGGGACCGAGGTTCGCTAATGGAAGGAAGCTGGAAGCAGCAGTGTAGCCCGTACACGTACGTAGAAGAACACAGAGACCGGAAGCGTGACTACGAGATGGAGACTCTCGAGCAGTTCGACCAACTCGCTCGGCATCTCGAAAAAGAAGCAAATCTTGAAACACCCGAGGTGACTGCGTAATGGGACTCAAGTCGGGATCCCGAGATGCTGGTCTAGATGACTCAGAAGAAGAGGAAGAAGAGACCAGTAGCTCCGAAACAAAAGAAGAAGTGAACCAGCCCACTGAGTCAGAAACTGTCCCTGACGGTCGAACAGACGAACAGACAACACGAACGCCAGAAAACGATCGCGAACCGGAGCAATCTTTCGAACAAGAAACAGCGAGCAACTCGACGACAGAGGTAGAAAGCGGAGCGGGGCAGCAAACAGTCAGCTCAATCCCCTATAAGCTTCGACGGGACAAGGTAAACGAAGGACGAGATCAAGTGCCGTACTTCCTTCGCGAAGAGATTATCGAGGCCGAAGACGAGTTGCAGGATACGCTGGAAGAGCTCGTCGGTGAAGACGTCTACAAGTCAGATTATCGCGAAGCGTCTATGGTCGTCGCACAGCGGAATCCCGAACTAGTCGCGGAGGTCCTCCGAGAGTGGGGATACGACCTCGACTCGCTCTGAGCAACGTATTCCGCTGGCTTTGATAACCCAGGAAATCTGAGCAGGAAATTCACCCAATTACACTAGAACGGCATTATTGAAATTCTCTGCTGGAAATTCTAACTCATCAGCGATGAATACAGACCATACAGATACCGCACCCAAGGATGGAATCCTAAAGAGGAAGCAGACGACAATCAAAATAGTGGGAATTTGGTGGGGATTAAATACTAAACAACGCTCAGTTGCTTGTCACCCCTGCGAAAACTAATAACCTCCAAACAGGAACAGGAATCCAAATGTTGGATGTGATCCTGGATACTAACCACTGGATCGCCCTCAAGGAAAACCAGAACATCCTTTCTAAATTCAAGCAGTCAAAGCGGAAACACGGATTCAATGTTTTATTCACTCGACCGAATTTCGTCGATCTTGCCAAGGGGAATCAGCAAGACAGACTAAGCGATATTATAGCCGAAATTACCGACACATACGTTGTTGTTGAAGACTATAATTCCAACGAATACCTTTACTCGAACGACCCTTTGCTAATCCCTCCGCCCGAAATCCGCAACACCCTCAAGAAAGACACGTTAGACTTCGGGGCGGCAAAAACACTGAGATTCTTATTTCGTTCGATGGAGCAGGATCCTGATAACAAGTTTCCGGACTTGTCACACGCACTTAGTGACATCCACAATGAAGGCGGAGAGAGTTATTTGAAGATGGCTGCATTCTGGCGGTATATTGAACGGGAGGACGATCAGGTGCGAGTCGAGTTAAGCGATGCCTCAAAACTCGGCTACGTGAGAAGGCAGCTAACTGTGGAGCACGCAAAACAGATTCAGCCAAATGAGAATATCGAAACACAGGATTATGTGGATCTGGAGATTTGCGCCTACGCCATCTATGCATCTGATGTATTTATCGGTGAAAAGAAATGGGTTAATCAGGAGATCATTCCAAATGTGTGTACAGGGATTGAGGGCGAGGACGGACCAGTATTGATGAGATCTCTTGACGAGTTCTTTGCTGGGTTTCCTGTCGTGTGAAGACCCGATCCCGCGTAAACTGTCAACGGGGGTGTCAGAGAATGGGAAGTTTCGCGTGTTGAATTTTGATATGTGGTTTACATGGTGGTTGAGTTCACGACTGGTGCGGATGAATCACGTGCTCGGTGCGCATTCTACAACGACCGGCTGGTTCAGCCCGCATTGAGTCTGAAGAATATGACTCCAGCGGAGTCACTCGAACCGGACTTCTAGTAATACTTTTAACTGTTACCAGATTATTGGTAACTGTAAGATGTACGAGGTGCTCGACGATACGGCGACGCAGATTATCCTCGCCATCAACAGTGGAGACTCCATTCGCCGTGTCGCCCAACACCTCCACACACCGTACGAGACAGTGAGACAGGCCGTCAATAGGCTCGAAGACGCAGGCTACGTCACCTATGATGACGGCCTCACTGTCGTCAACGAGCGCGTACGCGACGCAGCGCGTGAGCTCGTCGCTGCCAGCGCCGGCGTCAGTCCACCCTCCATCGAGGAGACCTATGTTATCCCACAGTTCGGTGACTGGACGTTCGCGTTCACACGGATCGACGCCGTCTACGTGTGGACCCAGGGTGGCTACCAAGTCGGTCGCGAGCCCGATGACTATCCGCTGTTCCTCGCTGTTCGTGAGGAAGATATCGACGCCTGGGAGGCGTTTTTCGAGTCGTTCGACCTCCCCACCGCATTCGATCGACAGCCCCGAGACGAGCTGGACGGACCGCTGCAAATCGTCCTCGAGCCACGCTCGTCACTCGACACCGAACACGTCGAGGGGTACCCGGTGATCCCGAGAGCCGAGACGATCGAATATATGCGCGAGAATTACGCCCAGTTCCAGTCGGCGTTGGCGATGCTCGACAGGATGTATGACGACCTCGACCTCGGGGTTACGTACCGAGAGACGGAACGAGCGCAGACATGAGCTTCAACAACCGAGGTGACGCGCTCATCGAACTGCTCGAGGAGCTCACCTAAGAACTGTCAGAGCCCTCGCGGGTTACTAGCAACGATGCTCGCTGACTGGAATGGATATCTCACTACATAGCCGATAAATCCAGCAGAGCAGGCACTCGGGAAGAGTATGATTCCAGGCCGCTGGTCCGTGTCGGACTACTGTACGGTCAAGCTTACAGATCGTAACCAGTAGATGGCGGCCTGAAATCCTGCAGGATTATACCAAGAGCGGCTAAACCTGTGTGGAAGGATGTACGATCTCACTGGCTTCCAACGTGATTTGCTTACGGTCACCGCAGGTATTGAGGAACCTCACGGTCTCGCAATCAAAGACGAACTCGAAGATTACTATGAATCGGAGGTCCACCACGGACGTCTCTACCCCAATCTCGATACACTGGTCGAAAAGGGGCTGGTCGAGAAAGGAGAGAAAGACCGCCGGACGAACGTCTATGCAGTTACAAGACGCGGTCAGCGAGAACTCGAAGCCCGGCGTGACTGGGAACGCCAGTACGTCGACCTATAACTCGTACCGAGCGATATCACTACAGCCGCACTCGGGACAGGAGTCCTGGGCCTCATCTAAACTGGTCCCACAAGTTCGACACTCGAACAGTTCCATTGTGTCAGTTGAGATCGGGGACAGCCGCTTGAGCACTCGTAACATAGAGACTCACTGTGGATCGACGACATCCCGACACTCGGGACATTCAGCCCACACACCATCTTCATACTCTATCAGAGCATGACGAGGCAGAATCTCACAACCGCAGTGCGGGCATTCACCGAGGTGCGGGCCCTGGGTGCTCATATGAGTGGGAAACGTGTGACTGAGGGACGCACTGCCCCTGCTTTACTCTAAGGGTACAGGCCCACATATACCTCAGTGAACCAAAGTGAAAGTGGAAGCGGAGGTTCGTCTATTCGACGTGAGAAGATGGTCGTTGAATTACCACAGGAGTTAGTGGGCAGATTCAGTTCGAGAGGGCCTCATCTGCTCGGTTCTGGGCCGTATGTTGGCTGGCGACAGCATCGACAGATCCAGATAGGGCGCGCTGGCTCGTCGTATGGACGCGGGGCACCACCTCGGCCGGTATAGACGTGGGGAGTCGCAAGTGAGCGACAGTCGCAATCGAGGGTTCGGGTCGGTCCATCCGGGGTTGGCGCCGAATATCGGCGGACGATGCCGGGGACGAGCCAGTACGTCTCGTCGGCTTCGACCTGATTGTCAAGTTCATCGAGTGTTCCGAGCGGCGTCCCTTCGACACCGAACAGGTGTGCCGACGTCGTATCCACGGGCCCGTCGTCGGTCTTCGCGATTGCTGTTTCGAGCAGCTGTTGGCCGTGGTCGGTGTCGAGTCGGACTGTCGAGGGAAGGTCACAGTCCCAGCTACTGGTGAGCGTCGACGCAGGCGCCGTGTCGAAGTCGTAGATTGCCTGCACGTCACTGTGGGAGACGTGGGGCGAGTCAACGAGTGGAGTGGCGAATTCGAACGCGGCGCTACCGAGAGCAGCAGCCAGATATCGGTTCGAGGCCGGAACGAGAGTGAGAACTGCCCGTCCGTACGACCACGATTCGTCCCTCGCGCCGTTGCTGTCTGACGAGAACTGCCTCACGTCCTCTGCACTGCAAAAGGTGCACTGCGTTCGAGTTGTCGGGACCGCTCGGTTACAGGTCTCGCAGGTTCGATTCATTCTCTGATTGTTCAGACGTGTTCGAGAGCGGGGGCTATTCACTGGGGTCGAGTTGCGGAGATTCTGATTCGGCATAGATTCGTATGGACCACGGCCAGACATCCACCCCGTACTGGCCTCGTCATCTCATATAAGGCTCAGGTGGGATACTAGAAGAGAGATGGCTTGCAGGTTACTGAATTGCTGTCTAGATTGGACCAAGCTATCACTCGAATAGCTCGCTGAAAGCAGACTCGCCGCTGTCGGTATCAGCTGTTCGGCTGGACGCTAGCTGACTCCCAGCGGCCACATCATCTGCTTCCAACTCTTCGTTGGGGAGCTCGTCAAACGCAAGCGCTTCGGCGACGGCTTCAGGGAGATCCGGCCGGATGCCCTGGAGGTGGCGCTGCGTTTTCTCCGTCTGCTCGGTGTGATCGTACACGGCCCGCAGTACCGGCACTGACGAGAGGTAATTGAACTCAGCGAGTACTCGTACTCCCTCGGGCGTCAATCCGTAGAACCTGTTCGGGTGCGAGCGGGCGCTGTGTCCAGCTGCTTTGATAGCGTCATTACTGACCTCGTATGTGGTCACGAGGTCTTCTTCGATCAGTCGCTCCGCACCCTCCTCGATCGAACTGTCGGTCACGTCGGGAATCATATGATCGAGTTCGTCCAACGACGGCAGGTGCTCGGGATGGCCGAGAATCGCCTGAAGGATCTGGTGGCGCGTTTCCTGGGAGATGGTTTGCATCATCTCACGCTGGCGCTCCATGGGGCTCTCGTCTCCACCAGTGTGGTCCCGCATGTATTCTAGTACTACCCCGTGGCCATAAATAACTCAGGTTCAACCGGACCGGTTGATCGGAGGTTTTTCCTGATTGGTATGCGAAGGCTCGAGTATGGGTGATGGCGGAGACGGACCACACGTTCCGGACTTTAGTACTGATGTGTATGCCGCGATCAGGCGTGCGCTGCAGGGGACAGACCAGTTCTCACCTGGGGATTGGGATGCAATTGCAAAGTACGTCAACGAGGAGTATCAACCGCTCAAACGGAGTGGCGTTATCGGGTACCTCTTGCTTGGGAGCTACCGAGGCGGCTTCCGTCAGCGCTTTCGGTCAGTCCACCACGAACTCGAGAAACATACGCGAGCCTACCCGGTCGTTCTCGGCGATACACCCGACATCCCGGGGATATCTGGCGATCTCGAATTTTTCCTCAAGTACCATCTGCTCGCGACCGGTGCCGACGAGATCGTCGGTATCTACGAGAAGGACTCAGGCGGTGAATCACCCGAGCTTGGGAAAGTGACGGCCCTCTACTTCGAGGATTTCCGAGTGCTTCCGAAAGGCTACATCGGATTGGATCAGGACGCGCTCGACAGCCCGCAAGCAGTCAAGGAGGCTGCCACCCAGATATACCAGGCGGACGACCTGGTCTCGGACCAGAAGGAGAAGGAACTGGCACAACTCGTCGCAGACGCGCAGGACGAGGGCGTCTCGATCACTGAACAGGAAGTAGTCGAGCATCTCAAAAAGCGGACCGTCTCTTCCGCCTCCTATAGCTGGGTTCATCTCGCCGAATTCCGTCGCCTGGAACGGGCCGACAGATGCCATCCGTGGCAAACCGGTCGCGAACTCCGCAGTATCGCCAGGGATATACCGACCTACAGGCCGTGATTTTCTCTTCCCGCTTTCCACTAATTCCCCACTTCACTTTCACTCTACGCCGCGGTTTTTACCACGTAGAGATGGAAACACTAGCCAATGTATAGTCCCTCTGGGAGTGGGACAATCGATGCACCGTCATACGGTGATTCGCGTGAGGCATCCCTTCGAAAACAGATCCGTTCCGACGTCATTCCGGAGATTCCTCGGGACTGCTACCGAACGACGTCGGACTTTCTCCCGCTCAAGCACGATACATCCCTCTCGACGATCGTGGCCCGCCTCCTCCCGTTAACCGACGGGTCACTTCGAACGAACGCCGTCTACATCCTGGAGTGCTTCCAGAACCGCGACGCCGGGAACGTCGGCGCGATTCGCGGCGCTTCTCCTAGGAGTATCAGCCGATGGCAGGATGCAAAGAGTGCGAGACGAATTCTATATGTCGGGGCGACGCGGGACTCAGTCGTTGCCCGCCTCGACGAACACATCAACTCTCCAGGCGACGAGGGGGCGTATTTCACGGGGATCTATCCGCCCGTTCGCGTTCTCTCGGTCGACTGGTACCATTCGCCGAAAGACGCGAAAGTCGCGAAGCGCGTCACGGCTGACCTGTTGCAGGAAGCGTTCCCGGACGACTACGTCGGGTACTGAGTGCGAGGTTCGACTGAGACTGCTCCCTCAGCTACGGCTCAGGCCGGGGCGGCTGGGTCATGCTCCAGGACGACGTCGGGATTCTCGGTCCCGTGGCGCGCGGCGTAGGCGTCAACGAGCTCGCAGTTGTACCGGGCGATCTTGCTCTTGGTCGTCGGGACGACCGTGCTAGCGGCGTCGGCGACCTGCTGCTGGGTGAGGCTCTTGCCCGACGTCAGCCGGTCCGCGGCGTAGACGGCCGCCGCCGCGACGGTGAGGCGAGGCGTCCCCGGCCCGACCGGGACGTCGTCGCCGAGGGCGAGGAGTTGCCTGGCTAGCCGCCAGGTGCGCACGGCGTCACCGCCACGGAGTGCGTTGTCGTCGAGCGCGTCGACGACGGCCTGTGTGGCGTTCGGGCGGACGACAGGGGCGTCGACGCCGCAGTCACACCGGATCTTCCGTGCGGCGGCACACACCCGCTCGTGGGTCGACTTGGCGTTGGCGGCGATGGCGACGTCGACGTCGGGGCGGCCGAGTGACCCCGTCCGCGCGGCGAGCAAGACGGCGCCGCCGGCGAGGGACTCCCAGGCCATCCGACCGCCGGGCAAGCGGGCTGCCGAAGCCCGACGCATGTACCGGGCCGCCGTCTCGACGACGTGGTCGGGCAGAGCCAGGTTGCCGCCGATCATCTCGACGTCCCGCAGGCCCTCGTTGAGTCGTTTGGTTCGCTTGCGACGGGCACCGAACTGGTATCGCCGGTGGCGCTTCCGTAGCCGGCGAAACTTCCGGCGCTGCGGGTCGGAGAGTAAGTTGCCGTAGCCATCGGCGCCGAGCGAGAACTTGGTGTGGAGGCCCTTGTCCGTCCGGAGAGGGTTCACCGTCTCGATGCTCTTCGACGCGTCGCCGACCATGCCCAGGTCGACGAGCGTCGGACTGCGGTCGACCCACTCCGCCGCGACGACGACGCCGCAGTCCCCACAGAACGACTCCTCGTCCCGGGTGACGACGTCGCCGTCGCACTCGGGACACTGTGACCGACTCGCGGGGTCGTGCTCAACCCTGGCGTCGGGACTGTCCTGTTCGCTGGCTGCACGCTGTGCTGGCGAAACTACTTGTGTGATCGCGTTCGAAGTTGCCATTGGAGAAACTCCGGAGGGCGCTCACGCGCCTGCTGTCGCGATGTTCCAGCATCGCGGCGTTTTCACGACGTACAACTGCTCAGCGACGCGCTCACGTTCGCGCCCTCCGCCCAGCCCCCGGGCTAACAAATAGCCGTGCGTTCGCTGGACTAGTTGACTGGTGTCAGGACGGGTATTGGGCTGTCAACTGTTACGACAAAGATAGGAGGCCTCCAAGAATTTCACCCTGAATGAGAGGCTGCGCACTCGTGAAAAGTGAGAGGTTACACGCCGACGATGGTCTTGTTAGCAATCGAATGTCGCTTTCCGCCCCAGTACCCGTATACCTTCACGATCTCACCCTGCTCAACGACCGGTTCGTCATTGAGTTCGTGGAAGACTTTGTGGTGACTCTTTGTGAAGCTCCCAATTTCCTGCCCTTCATGTTCGAACGTCACTTTGGATGCGCCGTTTAGCTCAACTCTGGCGCTTATTTGATTTCGATTCCGCTCTATTCCTCGAATCGCACTCACGTCGATAGATGGCGACGGTTCAGTTGGAGTCGGTGATTGCGTGACAGTTGGTTCCGGTGTGGCTGTTGGAGGCACCTGAGTAGAAGGTGTCTCGGTGGCCATCGATGCCTGTTGCTGACCGCCTGCGCCGATGTCAGGAAAGCCATACAGAACACCGACACCTAGCAGCGCCACCCCAGTGCCCACAGCGAAGGCAATTCCGAGAGACAGAACGTAGAAATTTCTTCGTTTCACGACCGCGAACAGAACAAGACAGCACTTGAATCTACGTCCCTGCTCAGTCTTCGAGTTCCCCACGTCCAATTGGGGAGACTGTGCGTCGATCTCGTACTATCACAGCGAGAAACTACTCAGGCTGGTTGAGTCGAGCGACCTGCTCCGACAGCGCCTCCGCAACTTGCGTTTCACCTCGCGGGAACGTCCACGTCATATCCGGGATATCGCCCGCTCGCCGAAGCGTCATGGTCACCTGGCCTCCTTCTTCGTCCTCTGCAAGATAGAGAGTCAACCCGCCCAAGAATACCAATAGGAGTCCGATAGGGACGATTGCAATATCGGATAGTCCCATCAGGAGACCCAGAATACCGCCACCCACAAGAAGCGCCCCAATTGCTCGCTCTACGTCTGCTTTTTCAGTTTGTTCACTATTTCCGTATTCTGTGCCGACGACATAGCCGCTCGTGAGAAGTACGCTCTTTACCTCAGTCTCCTTGCTCTCCTCTCCACTGAGATGGTGCATTTCAATTACCCGCCGGTCAGTTAACGCGACAGTCTTGATTTCCCCCGTGAAAGTGGTTATCAGTTTCTCTCCATCGGGGATATGAGGTCTGAGAACACCCGTTTTCTCTTCGGCTACTGCTGTCATCGACAGAGTCCTTCTCAAGTAGAAACTTGTAGCTATCTCCCGGCTCAGTTCTCGAGTTTCGCGTCGTCAAGAACCCTTGATGTTGAAAACGAATGGGCCTTGTTTAGACACACGAAACCGTACGGCTTAGCGACTCACAAACTAGTATCTGATTCCTAGTACCTCATGCTAAATGTCTAACTTACTAGGAAGTGAAGCGGGTAGATCCGGTTGTGCACACCAAGATCGCCCACTTCACAAAGAAAATCACTACGCTCGCTCAAAAAGCCGTCGTTGGCAACCCAAAATCCGCCTTACAGCGCGGTGACGGCGGCTACGCCGACTGGGTGATCGTCTCGATCCACGGTCTCAAAACCTATCTCGACCTGCCGTACCGACGACTGCTGGAAGTGCTGTACGAAATGCCGCGGATCAGTCGGCTTCTCGACCTAGAACCGTTCGAACTGCCCGATTTCACCACCGTCTGTGCGCGGATGCAGGAGCTGAAAATGCCGATCTGGCGACGGCTGCTGCGGTTGTCGGCGGAGCTGCACGACACTGGCGAGATCCAGGCAATCGACGCGACCGGCATGGATCGCGTCGCGGCGAGCCAGCACTACGCCAAACGGACGAATTACACGTTCAGAGCGGTGAAAACGACCGCTTTGATCGATTGCGAAACTGGTGCGATTCTAGATATACATTGCTCGATGAAACAACCGCACGATACACAGATCGCGTGGCAACTGCTCACGCGTAATCTAGACAAACTGAGGATTCTGACCGCTGACAAAGGCTACGACTGGGAGTTGCTTCGACAGAAGCTCCGGTCTGAGGGCGTCAAACCGGTGATCAAGCACCGCGAATTCGGCTGGCACGGCGTCGCAAACAATGTCTTGCTCGATGATACGACCTACCATCAACGTTCAAATATCGAATCGACGTTTTTCGCGCTTCGGCGAAAAAACGGCGAGATCGTTCGAGCGAGAACCTGGTTCGGCCAGTTCCGCGAACTCGTTTGCAAATGCGCCGTCAGAAACGTCGAGCTAGCGCTTGACGCCGCTACCGGGTGAAATCAGGCGTCTAAACAAGGCCAAACGAATGAAAAGACGCTGGGGACACCTCTACCTGCCCCGAGGCTTTGACCTATTTACCTAGACCCTCGGAGAAGACTGGGGTTATCTCTGTATCGACAGACAGCGATAGATATGGTAGCAACAAGAGAGAGGGCCCTTAGCGAACGTGAGTTCGAACTATTGTTAGAAGGAGCGGGGCGAATGGGAAATACACAACGAAGGCTCGAAACACGAGCAGCCATTCTCCTCGGTGGTCGTCTGGGACTTCGACCAGGAGAAACGACACACCTGTCTACATCGTGGATTGACCTAGAGCGGCAGATGATCCAGATTCCCACACAGGAAAACTGTACGAAAGGACGAGAGGGCGGTATCTGTGGATACTGTCGGCAAGCGGTGAAACAACGACTAGATCATAATCCAAATGCAAATTTTCAGAGCTTTGCTGACCGTTACTGGCTACCGAAAACGGAAGCAGCATCTCGGACAATTCCGTACCACTTCTCATATCGAGTCCGAGTCGCGGTTGAACTACTACTCAATGAACATGGCGGGTGGCCGTATTCCTTCTCAACTTTACAGCGACGACTTGAAACCGCGCTGGAGCAGTCTCCAGAACTGTCTAACGACGCAACCTCATTACACGGGTTACGTGCAACAGCCGCGTCGTATCATGCAGGAAGAGGCTTAGATCTTCCCGCCCTCCGAGCAATGTTCGGGTGGGAAGACATCAAGACCGCACGTCAATATCTGAATGTCGATGGAGCGATGACCCGACGAGCGCTAGACAGCATTCATCAGTAAAACTGAACGTAATAACATTTAGGAATCGAGGTAGTGGTGGTTCAAAAGTTATTCCATCGGCCCAGCGTCTTCCAGATGTATGTATTTCTCTGCGATCTTCTCGAAGTACGGTTCCGTCATAATTCGAGGATTCGACACCCGATGGAAGTCATCTAGGACGAACTGCATTTCCTCCTCATCCAACCCATATGCGTGGAACACGGCCGCGTCGACTTCGGCTTGTAGTTCACGCCGAGTCTCCATATCCGTCGCCGGCTCAATCCCACCAAGTCGCTCACGCATCTCGGCAAACTCCTCACCGTAGCAGTTGAGCTTCGCCGCTCGGTTAGCGATGTAGTGGAACCAGTCGTCGCCCTGGGTGAGTCGGGGAGCCTGTGACTCCTCAAACTTGTACTTTGAGGCGTGGGAATCCACCTTTGTTCGCATCAAGAAATCGAAGGGGATACTGTTGATCAGCCCAAGCGCTACGAAAAGCTCCTTATCGGTGAAAACACGATCGTAAGCACTGTGCATCGGGAACTCCGAAAGATCGTCCTTGGTAGGGTTCGCCTCGAATGGCCGGACCGTGTACAGCGTATGGACGACGACTCCACCTGGTGGGATTACAGCCGCAATTAACGTCCGTTCGTCAGTTGCACGAGCGACCTCACGGAGCACAAGTCGGTACTCAGAACTATGGAGACGGACATCTTCCAAAGAAAGTTCGGGCCGGTCGAACTCTTCCGTTAGCAACCGATTGACGAAACGCTTCTGGGAACTTGACGGGAGATGACTGAACTCAGAGTCATCAGCACACTTGTTGTAGATTGCCTTCTTGAGGCTGATTGCATCGTCCCGGGCACGGAAGTTCTTCTCTCGAACGCGATACTTCGCACTCAGCTCCTCGATTTCCTCATCGACACTCCACAAAGAGATTGGTTCAAGGTTGTCAACGTAGGTCGACTCATAACAGAATTGGTGGATGTTCTTTCCCTGATAGACTGGATAATCCCCTTTGGATTCGTCTTCGATGAATCTATCCCGATCTCGTCCTCGATCCAGTTCCTTGTACAAGACCGTACGCCAAGCGCCTTCAATTTCAGTTGCCAATGGTGGTGTTTGGAGAATTTTATCCAGCACTGATACCTCCTGTTGTTCCTCAATGTTGGGGAAAATTCGAGCTCCGGGAGAATACTCTTTGAGGATGCGCGCTGGAATTTCTAGAGCTACCTCGTCAATCGACCGAAGAGCGTCAACGGAAGTCTGATGAAATATTCCGTGAACAATATCAGTACTCCCCTCTGTTCGGAGCGTAACGATACCGAAGTTATATCTAGTATCTATGTCGGAGAAAATGCCTCTGTTTTCAAATCCGATGATGCTCTGAATCTCAGACTCTTCTAAGGAATGTACTCGCAAATCCTTCCCAGCTGCGGCATTAAAGAATGGACCAGGAAGCAGCTGAGAAACATAACCACCATCTCTGACGATATCATAGACTCGCTCGAAGAACAATAGGGAGAGGTCGTTCGTCCGTGCAACCTGTTGTCCCTCCACGCTTGGCGTCTGGTACTGATATTCCCCACTCTTGTTGATATAGGTCGCTTGCCGTTCCTTGTCGCGCTGGAACTTCTCCCATTCGGCAGCGATTTCAGGGAGCTCTAAGAGCTCCTCTACCTTCTTGTCTTTTCCACCTGGTGGGCGGCTACGAAACTCAGTATCGTACTTTGGAAAGAAGTCTGTCCGGTATGGCTTCAGCTCATCCCAGGGTGGGTTTCCAATTATGACATCAAAGCCGCCTCCGCGATAGACGGTCGCGAACTCGAGCACCCAATGAAACGGTGAGAACTCCTCTAATTCCTCAAGAGAAATATCCTCGTCCACATGTTCGTTGAACTGATCGCGGATCTTCTCATTAAGCACCTCGCTATGAATGTCGATTTTTCGCTCAGCCATTTTACGAGCATTCTGGGCTTCACGGGCAGAATCCGCAGCTCGATGGCGGTCCTGTTCTCGGATGACATCCTCATAAAGATCTTTAACTGCAGTTCCGACGCCCCAATTCGAGAGTGACGCGTCGCCGGCATCCTCCCGTGCGACTTCTTGGAGCTCAGTGAATCCAATTAGCGAGTTACCCTGACGGATGTTGAAATCAATATTCGGTAGTGGTTCGACCTCGTTCGGTTCGTCCTCGATATCAGCGACCATCGACAGCCACAAGCGTAGTTTGCAGATCTCGACTGCTCCGTCCTCGATATCGACTCCATAGAGATTGTTGAGGATGATAGAGCGCTTTGCGAAAAGTGATATCCCCCCATGCCCCTCTTCAATGCTCTCCAATTCTTCACGACTCCGGCTCTCCAGCTCCCAGCCTTGCCCTTCAGATTCGAGGCGCTGGAAATACTCAATGCATTGCATCAACTGAGCGTCTCGCTATTGGTCGTTTTCGACTTCATCTACGAAAGCTAGTGAAATACGTGCTGCTTCTTACACTCTATTCAACAGGTGAATTGACCAGTTCAGTCGAAAGTCACCCTCATATCCATCATTTTCATATGAGTAAAGCAACTTCAGGTGGTATGACTCTCCAGCAAATCACCGCATCCGATATTGCAGGCTGGGACTCTTTAAAGGATATAGCGAACTCCTTTGAAAAGCGCGGGCTCAAACCACGCCCGAAACTAGGGGGCGATAACGAACTCGTAGTCCAGCTTGATGATGACGAATTCATCGTCATTGTCAATGCTGGTCCCGGCGAGACAGCCACGGACTTCAAACCGGAAAATCGATCACGACACACCAACCTCGTTGCTACCAACGACTTCGAGCATTTCACCTTCATCACACGAGTTCGGAGTTGGGAAGGCCAGCAGCACGGCCGAATTAAGCATCAAAAGATTTCGTTCTCGAAGGAGCAGTTCACGCGGGACAGCGGAGAGAAGAACACTATTCTCCAGAAACTGAACTCGATCGAGTACGGTTCCTCTGCTGCGATTTACGATACACTCTACGACACGCAACAGGTCGTCAAGGAGTTCTATGAACAGTTCGAGGAACTCCGGACAGATCTCATTCAAGAGGTCACAGGCATCCCTGACGATCGTGGTGATGCGAAGCAACGATATGTGCAGGTCATTCTTGACCGGATGATCTTCCTATACTTCATCCAGGAAAAACGCCTTCTTGATCGGAACCCGAATTACCTTCACGAACAGCCGAATGAAGTCGTTGACGAGGGTGGTGACCACTACGAAGAGTTCTACGAACCGCTCTTCTTCGAATACCTGGCAGAAGACAAGCAGAACCCTGACTTCGGTAGTCTTCCGTACCTGAACGGTGGCTTGTTTGCAAGGAACCCTGTCGAAGAGGAGTTCCAGGACGCGAAGTTAGGTGGCCCTGCCGAGAAAACGAACGAGCTCTTCTACGATATCCTGGACTTCCTCTCCGACTGGAACTGGAACGTAGACGAACGACTCGACATCGTCGATCCCAAGAACCTCTCCCCAGCGATCTTGGGCCACATCTTCGAGCAAACGGTCAATCAGAAGGAGATGGGGGCGTACTACACACCGGAAGAGATCACGGGGTTCATGGCCCGACGGACGATCCATCCATATCTGCTCGATCAACTCAACGAGGTTGTGGACGCAGACTACGACGAGATAGACAATGTGTTCGGATTCCCCGTGCCCGAGGCAGATAGTAGCGCAGAAGCTGTTGCCGATGGCGGAACCATAACTCAGCAAGTTCCAACGGAAAACGTCCAGACCAGCCATGTAGAGACTCTCTACCACGACATTCTGAAGGAAGCACATATTCTCGATCCCGCCGTAGGAAGTGGCGCCTTCCTGCTCGCCGCACAGGAGGTGCTGATGGACCTATACATGCAATGCATTGAGTATTTCCAGCGCCTCGAATCTGAAGGGCAAGGCTGGGAGCTAGAATCCAGAACACGAGAAGAGATAGAGGAAATCGAGTCTGGAAAAGGCTCCTCATCACTGTACGCAAAGCGAACGGCCATCCTCAACAATTTGTACGGAGTCGATATCGACGAAGGTGCTGTTGAGATTTGCAAGCTCAGACTCTGGTTGTCGATGGTCGCTGATATCGAGGATGAACCGAGCGAGGTGGAGCCGCTCCCCAATATCGATTTCAACGTACGGCAGGGGAACAGCCTAATCGGTCAACTCGATACGGACATTGAGAGTAACGAAGACGGAGACAGCGATCTCGATTCTTGGGAGGTGAAAACTCGTTTTGAGGACGTGAAGGAGGCCATCAAGAAGCACAAGAAAGCGGAGACCAGTGTTGAAGCCCAAGAATGGCGGAAAGAGGCAGAAGACAGAATAGAGAAACACCGGGACAAATTTGACAAGATCCTTCGGCGAGAATTCCAAGACGCTGGTTTTGACGACATAACGATTGAGGAAATTCGAGAGTGGTCACCCTTCCACTGGCCATTAGAGTTCGCAGACGTCTTCGAGAAAGGCGGATTCGACGTGTTCATCGGGAACCCACCGTGGGACATGCTCTACGCGAATCGCGACGACTTCTTCATCCGCTACGATGAGCAGTTCCGTACCTATCCGTCGGAGGAAAAAGACGGGGTGATGGAAGACCTCCTCACAAACCCAGAAGTTGCGTGGGAATGGGAGGACTACAAGGAATCGATGGAAACTCAGGCAGACTTCTTCACGCAGGGAGAGGTCTATAAGCTCCAATCTCCGGTGGTGGGTGGTCGAACGATGCCGACAAAGAACGAACTCTCGGCTCTTTTTCTTGAGCGGGTCTTCAGACTCTCCAGAGACGGCGTGAAGGTGAGTCTACTCCTCCCGGGGACTATCTTCGGTGGGGTGATGGGGAAAGACCTCCGAACGCATCTACTGGACCATACAGACATAGAGAACCTCATCGGGTTCGAAAATAAGGGAATCTTTGAGCAAATACATCGGCAGTACCGATTTGCAATTCTGACATTTGAGTATGGAGGTAAGACCAGTCGACTCCGAGGTATTTTCAATCAACGGAGTATGGACGTGGTCTATAATATCAAGAATGTGGCCGCAGAAATCCCCCGTCAAGTGCTTCTCAATTATTCTCCCGAGGGTAGAATTTTCCCCTCGATCACATCGCAGGTCGAAGCCGACGTCCTCAGCAAGGTTGTCACTCAACCGCCTCTAGATGAGAATATCGAAGGTGCTTGGTCAGTGGATATGTTGACGAAGGAGTTCGTTGAGTCCACCGATAAAGATCGATTGCAAGATTCCCCTGATAATGCTGATTATCCCGTATATGGGGGAGCGAATATCCACCAATTCGAACACAATAATACTCACACAGAGAGTTTGAACAACCCCCGGTATTGGAGCCGGGGGATGTATGATCCGCCGAATAGTGCCCAGTACCGTGTTCGAGAGAAGAAATTCAATCGGGGGAACCTCAAGCGAGCAATCTACGACGCCTTTGGAGGTTCAAAGACGAGCAAGTCTCAAGTTCAATTCGTAGATGAACTACTCGAAGAACACCGTGGTCACGGACTTGAGAAAGAAGATGTCCTGCTCGATTGTACTGAATACCGAATCGGCATTCGAGACGTTTCTCGATCCCGTGACGAGCGGACGATAATAGCGACGGTACTTCCGAAGGACGTCATCTGTCTCCACACCATTAACACGTTCAAGCCGTTCGCTATTGAGCCGGGAGAGAAACACCTCACAGAGTCCTCACTTCGGTCACCCTACGTCCGGCGATTTACGGATCAAGAACTCTTCGTGGCAACGGGGCTTCTGAACAGCATTGCGTTCGATTTCCTGATGCGGACCAAAGTCGAGACGCACATCGTCAAGCGCGAGCTACTGGAATCCCAGCTACCCCGGCTCACCGACGGAGATGACTGGTTCCATTATATCGCTGAACGAGCTGCCCGATTGAACTGTTACGGGGAAGAATTCAAAGAAATGCGTGAGCGACTCGGCGGAATTGATGCAGCGGTAGAAGATCAAGAGCGCAGAGAATTACAGGCTGAAATCGACGCGGCCGCATTCCACGCGTATGGCCTGGAACGTCGTGACGTGAAGTTTGTCCTCGACGACTTCCATCGCGTTGAGAATCCGAAGCTGATGGACGAGATGTACTTCGATCTGGTCTTGGAGAAATATGATTTACTGGATCAGAAGGGGCCCCTACCGTAGCTCCCGAATCACCGTCCGACAACCCCCCAGCATACGAGCTTCGCTTGTACATCACTCTCTCCCATCAGCTTTGTCTGGTATTCAGTAGAGGCTTCGACGTTCTCTTCCAAGAACTCCTCAAGCTGACTGAGGAACTCCACAGTTGGCCACTCTGGGAAGGAGTCGTACTGCTCGTTCTGGCGAAAGATCTCCCGTAGAATTCGGTCTTCATCCGTGTTCGCCAGCTTTACCTCCAGCAGCCGCGCTTCGATGTCGGTAGCCCATTCTTCTATCGTTTCGAACTCTTCAACAGGAGCCGGCTCATCGCCGTGATTCGGCTGAACGTAGTGACTGATGAAATCGAGGATCGTCTCTTGTTCCTTCGAGAAGGCCTCTCCCTGTTTGAAAGCACCCTCAACTTGGCCTTCTCGAATCACCTCAAGACGCTCGTCAAGCACTACTTGAATCTCACCACGTTTCGATAACACCGTATCTAGATTTCCGGTGATCGGTTCGCCGTCAACTGAAGGGTCAATGTTGAGCGTGCTCACGGGCCGCTCTTTGACCTCGTCGGCGAAGGGTTTGTAGTAGAAAGCACGACGGACGCGACCAAGCGGGGACTCGTGCTCATCATCGTCGAACCAGAGGTGGGCAAGGGCGAACACGCCCGGACGGGGACCGGCATCGTGGTCAGTTACATTCGTGTAGAGGAATTCCCGTTCTTCGGGCGGGTCATCGAAGAAGTCCTCAGCGTACTCGAAGTCTTCCGCAGTTAGGTCATAATCCTCGTTCAGTTCTCGCTTCAGAAGGTACCGCTCGAACGCAGCGTGTTCATTACTCCCAGCATTGCGGAGAAGCGGATTCTTGCTCGTGTCATCGAGTTCATTCACGTCGTCAATTTCACGGGATTTCTGGAGGGAGTCCTCGATCTCGTCCACCTGTAATTCCCCGATAGTCTTCTCCGTGTCTACACCCGTCTTTTCAAGAATCTGGTCTTCGTTCGGATCGAGGATGTTGTTCTCCTTTCCGACGATGAGCGCGATATCGTTGATCTTTGCCTGTAGGCGTTTCAGGAGCTTAATCGCCGCCTCGATGTCGCCGTCCGGGTAGAAGTTGTGGACGTGTTTCTCGGCGGTACTCCCGATCCGGTCGACTCGCCCGACACGCTGGACAATCCGCATCGGATTCCACGGCAGGTCGTAATTGACCACCACATGAACGTCCTGAAGATTAACCCCCTCACTCAGCGTATCAGTGGCCACTACGTACTGTAGCTCTGAGTCTCCCGACTCGGCGAGCGTTTGCTGGTAGCCTGACGCCTGGGGAGCAAAGCGTTGAATGATGTCCTGCTTATTCTCGTCGCCGCCCTTGACGACGGCACTGTTCGCCTCGGTGAGTGGCGAGTCCGCGTTGTCACAGAGGGTCCGATAGACGTAGTCTGCAGTTGCCCGATACTGAGTGAAGATGAGCACTTTCTGGTCGTGATCAGTGAGGACATCTGCAAGCCGGTCGATCTTCGGGTCTCGGAATTCGCGAAGTGAAAAGACGGCCTCGTAAAAGCCGCGTGTGGCGGGGTCGACTTCGCTCAGGTCGCTATTCGGGTAGAGAATCGGATTCGTTTCCTCTTCAGGTATATCTGGGAGGACACCAGCGTTGTGTTCAGCGAGCCATTGGCGCGTGGAGACTGCATAATCGCTCAAATCACCCGCATCACGGGCCACATCACCGATGAACTGCGAGAGGAAGTACGAGAGAAGGGTGAGGTCTTCTCTGATGTACTTCTTCACCTCACCGATGGTGGCGTCTGCCAGTTCATCTCCCTCGGTATCAACTCCTTCTTCCGATTGAATAGCGGTGGTATCGAAACCGAACTCTTCGAGTGTCTGTTCGAGATCTTCAGCAGCGTCCGCTCCTTCGACAAAGTCACTGAGTTCTGAGTCATCCCCCTTCCGAACAGTTCGGAGCATATCGATGTCTTCGTCCTCGGGGAGTTCAGTAAGAAGGCCAAGAAGCTGGCGTTCGCTCTGATGCAGCGTCTCAATCGACTGGACGAACGCGTACGTTGATGATTCAAGTCGTTTGAGGAGATTTAGCTTGTAGAGGGCTTTCAGCGTGCTCCCGGCTTTCGGGTTTTTGACTGTGATGTGGGGGAGATGGAGGGCGTCCATCACGTCGGGGAGCATCCGATATACTGGCTGGTAGGCCGCTGGCAGGGAATACTGTTGCTTGTTCAGTTTTGGCGGCTTGAAGCTCATCTCGAAGTCCTCCGTGTCCTGAATCTGGTCTTTGACGTGCTTTCGCGTCCGAAGAACCATCACTTCGTTCAGGATATTCGAAATTTCAGAGGAATGCCGCTGGAGTTGCTCAGTAATTTCTTGCTGTTCGTCGTCGCCGACCTCCTCTTTCCCGGCCGCGATGCGTTTTCGCGTCTCCGAAAGTTCGATGTATTCGTCGAACGCATCAAAGTCGAGTGATGCCTTGTTCCGAAGTTCCTCCGGGCTGGTGAACAAGCTGATGAGGTTCTTCAGGTCGGTGGCGCTGTTATTGATCGGGGTCGCGGTAAGCATGATCATCGTTTTTCCGCGAAGTTGCCTGAGATTCGCATGCCGTCGCGTCCCCTTGTAGTCGTCATCGTGGTCCGGGTTCGGTCGCCACTTCCCGTAGTTCCGGAACCGATGAGCCTCGTCAATAAGCAGAACGTCGAACTCGTCTTTGAGGCCCCGCACCTCGTCGTAGGAGAGATTCTGAAACCTACTGATACTCATTACATCAAGGTGCGTGCCGTCCACCTCTAGCCCGAAGTACGGATTACCGTCTTCGTCAGTGTCGTCCTGGAGTAGGTCTTCCCACTGATCAGTCAGGTTAGCCGGGACAATGAGGAGACAGTGGTCGCCACGTTGACGGTAGTCGAGGAGGAGTTCACCGCCAATAAATGATTTCCCCAGGCCGACCGAGTCGGAGACGATGCACCCATTGAACTGGGAGAGTTTTTCCTTTGCACTCTCATACCCGAGCTTCTGGAAGTAGTACAGGGGGCTGTCACGGATGTTGACGTTCCCACTCAGTTCGTCATAGGCAAGCAGCTTGTAGAGCTCGAACGGTTCGAGATACGTGCCCAGCTCCTTGGAGGACGTCTCCTTGTCGGACTTGTCCTCCTGCTGTTCCTTCCAGTCTTGGTACTCTTCGCTGTTCTCGATGATTCGGATGATCTCCTCACTGAACTCCTCGGCGTTGGCCCACTGATTGTCGTACCACTCCTCGAACGCTTCGGCCTTGTGTCGATCCTGACTCGTGAGGTTCAGTTCGACGTTGTTCTGGTGGCCGCTCTTGGTGAAGTTTGAGGAGCCGACAACTGTAGCGCATGGGCGGGCGTCTTCATCCTCGTCTTCTCCCCAATCTTCGTCATCTTCCAGTGGCGCTCGAAATGATGCACCCTTTGCGTGGAAGTAACCGTTTTCAGGATTTCGCACACGAATGCTCACCTCGCCTTCGGCGATAAAGTCTCGTAGCCGGTCTAGTCGGCCGATCTGGGCGTTATTCAGCTCCGAGATGCTTTCTCTCACCTCTCTTTTGAGTTCCTCTTTGAGATTCTGCCCCTCACCGATTTCGTCAGCAGTTCCCCTATTTGTCTGACGACCCATCAAGATCCGAAGCGGAGCATGGCCGAGCTCGTCAGGGTCAGCCAGGTTTTCAAGGTCTTCTCGGTAGAGGTCAAATCCTGAGAGATAAAAGTAGCCAGTTGCGATACGGCCTTCCTCGATCTGGGGAATAATTCGCTTGTAAGCGTCTTCTAGTGTTCTGTTGGCGTTATCGACAAGCGGAGGAAGCGAGAGCATCGTAATGCCGAGATGTATTCAGTACGCTAACTTAGTGTTTAGTGACCATAGATTGGAAAGGTGACAACGATACTAGGAGCAGACCAATCAGATGGGCCGGAGATCCCGCCAGCGAACATCAACGGTGTTGTCATTAGCGATTTCAACTCGGAAAAGATAGCTTTCACGTTCATCACCGGTCATAGCCCCTGCATCGTCAGAAATAACCTCAAGGATTGTTCCTCGGCGCCCATGGAGCCGCTCGTGATCTGGATCTGTCTCGTCCGGAATATCGATTCGAACCTCGTCTCCAATATCGAAACGTCTCATATATAATCGTGTCTCGGGTCCAGTCCAGATACATTTTCATTTCCGGAAGTTTCCAGAAATTCTCTATTTCCATAATGAGAAGCGCAATACGACGTAGGGTTGAGTAAGTCAGACTTGGGAAAAGTATGCACTTTCCGGAAGCGGCCCAGTGAAGTTTTTATGACCTGGCGGAAATCACTTTGTCAGCAACAAATGATACGCGATGCTCGCGTGCTCCGTGCTGGCTTCGTCCCTCGGGAAGTCGAGCATCGTGACGCCGAGGTCAACCACCTCTCCAGCGTTCTCAAACCGCTCACGGCCGGCGAGCCAGCAGAGACGGCGATCGTGACCGGGCCGAGCGGCGCTGGCAAGACCTGCATCTCGCAGTTCGTGACCGAACGCCTCCGGGAGGAAGCCCTCGACGTCGAAGCAACCTACGTCAACTGCTGGCGCAACTACACCCGGTTCAGAGCGCTGTACCAGATTCTCGACGACCTGGGGAAGACCATCGACATCCATCGCCAGTCGACGCCACACGACGAACTCGTCGACCGGCTGCAGCAGTACGACGGGGCGCGAACGGTCATCATCCTCGACGAGGTCGACCAGCTCGAAGACCCGGGGATCATCTACGACCTCCATAGCCTCCCGCAGTTCGCGATCATCTGTATCGCCAACCAGGAAGAACAGCTCTTCAGCCGCGTCGACGACCGACTCGTGAGTCGCCTCCGGGCCAGCGAGCACGTCCGCATGGACAAGTACCACGACGAGCAGCTCTACGACATCCTCGCAGCGCGAGTCACCGCCGGGCTCGCCCAGGACGTCATCACGGACGACCAACTCTACCGGATCGCGGATGCGGCCGCCGGTGACGCACGACTGGCTATCGGGATGCTCCGGTCCGCGGCGAGTAAAGCCGACCGGGAGAGCAAGGACCGGATCACCGACGATATCCTTCTCGACGCGGCGGGCGACGCCCGGGCCCAGATCAAGCAGAAGAGTCTCGACTCACTCACGCCCCACCAGCGAGTCGTCTACGACATCGTCCGGGAACACGGTTCGCTGGGCCCGAGCGATATCCACGACCACTACAGCAAGGAGGTGGCCGATCCACGTACGAAGCGGACCATCAGGACGTATCTCTCCAAGATGGAGCAGTACAACCTTCTCGAAGCCGAGGGGACGAGTCGCGACCGCGAGTACTCGCTCGTCGATTCGACTGGCGCCTCGCTAGTTCAGTAACTATTCGGGAAATAGTGAGAGGAATCTGGTTCCACTCATCCAACTTTTGCCGGTGCAAATGACGATGTCTCTAGAGTACTTGCCGACGGGAGAAGGGTGGTTTGGAGATTTAGGCGGGCTTTGAGACCGCTGACGACCTTTTCGCTCCACGTGGCCGCAGTGTCACTGATACCGTACTTTTCGTCAATCCATGTCCAGACTGTGGATGTCATATTCTTTGTTGTGTAGGCAATCACCTCGTCGAGACCGCCAGTCACCGCCACTTTGCCCAATTTCCACAGTAACTTCCCGATCGGCTGGGCGGAATGCCCATTCCCTCCCAGGGGGTTGAGCCCTGACTGTTTTCCAAGGGATGGGGCGGGTCTAGTACGAATCTCGACATTCAAGGGATAGTCCTTACTCATGATAAACTTGCGAGTCAAAAAGGGATAATAGCCCATTCAGCGTCCCAGCAAGAGCCGCCCGACCACTCCAAGGATAGTTATCCAAAAGATGGTACCCAAACCTCCAGCAACGTAGAGTGGGAATGATTCGATTGTTAGTGGAGCTCCTTGGAGAAAGAGCCGCAGAAGCGTAATCGGTCCCATGAAGAATGCCTCGGACAGCGTCATGCAACAACCTCCTTTGCAGCTCCAAACAGAGCTGTACCTAGAATTCCAGTACACCCGATTAGGGCTGCAATGATCGACACTAGGAGAATCAACCCAGCATCAGCTTGAGTGATAGGGAGAACGCCTGCAGTTTGGTAGGCAATGTAAGAAATCGTGATGACAGCTAACGCACTGAGTGTAATATCACCGAATAAATTGTGTCCCTGATAGAAGCAGTCCCCAATTCTTGTATCGAGGAAGATATCTTCGTATGGACGGTCAAGATACCGCGAATCCGGCAGCTGTCCATCCTCATCGCGGAGTTCATCTAGTACTCGCCGCTCCGTCTCAGACATGAGCTCCGCATCTGGTGGAGCCATCCAGCTCGTGTTATCATGGTCAAGATGGTACAATTTGCTCGGGTTCTTTGCAAAGGGATTGAAGGGGCGCTCGTGGAGCTTATTTTCTAGCGCGAGCTCCTCAAGCCGCTTCTTGATCGTTGGGCGCGAAGAGTCGTACGGGAGACGCTCTTCCAGAGTCGAAGGTGTCACCCACGGGGCCTCCTCGTCCTCCATCAATTTGAGGATAATTTGGCGTTGTTTCTCCTCATCGGGTGTACTACCGGTAGACTGAGTCCGATTATCCTCGGGTTCGCCTGATTGGCTCATATGAGTGACGTTAGTGGTTAGGGTATTATAACATGAGAAGCGTTCAGAAATTTTGAAGTGGAGAAATCCGGTTTGGAGACCTCAAAATCACGGGGAGTGTTGCATGAATTGAGGGTCGATCTACATAGGGAGACGATCAGTCAGGGCAGGTACAGATGTTATTAACTAGCAGTCCATTCCGTACATTAATGAAACCGGCTGAGAAGCCGTACAACCCCGGCGATATAGTCCATGTTCGTCACGATGAGGAATCCAAGGAGCGGACGCATCGCTTCGGCTGTGAGGTTCTGAGCGTTTCAGAGGCCGACGAGGTTAACGACTGCATGTACACGCTTTTCTCGTTCGGCTGGGATCGAGTCCTTGGCACGAACTACAGACACTCCCAGCTCTACCCGTCACCTCGAGGCTATCCGAACATCGACGAGTTTCTTGGCGACGGCCACCTGCAAGGTGAGAAGCTGCTGGGGAAGTTCAAGCGGCGCGATCTGGAAGTGATCGACGAGTGCCTGACGGTGGTGGACAATGAGGTCGACGCCACGAAGGACTGGTTCAACGAACTACAGAAGGAAAATGTCGACCGCATCAATTCCGTCTTTGCGGAACTCGTGCTGTTGTATCACCTGCGGACAGTTTACGGGTGTGAACGTGTGTCGTTGAACGCGCGTGTTGGCGAGAAGGATTTTGATCTGCGGTTGATGACGGACAAGGAAGACGTGTGGATCGAGGTGACCAAGCCGGACTTCGCTAACGCTCTGTCCGATGATTTCGCGTGGGGGCTTCCGAAGACCACCCAGAACTCCATCGACCGCAAGCTCAAGAGCAAGTTTGAGGAGGCCCGCGACCGCGCCCCCGAGGATGCCGTCCTGATCCTTGGGATATACTGCGAGGAGCAGATGAATCAGGGCTTTGCGATGGGGCAATGGCTGGACGAAGAGTATTATGACGTTGGCGAGATTTGTGACGGCTGGCTCTCCTACACCCATCTGATCGACACGCAAATCGGGTACCAGTCCTTCACGGATGCCGGTGAGCGATGTCGGACTCTGTTTGACCGGATGGTTAAGGAGTGAGACTAGATTGCCAACACGGCTAATCCAGTGGCGGTGACCGTGGCACCGTAGTCTTCCCGTCGATGTGTCGGCGGATGATGATCCCTCCCGGCAGACAGTCGTAAATGGTGAATTCATTAGTGTGCACACCTGCTGAGTTGTCATATCACTCCAGATCGTAGCGATAGAGTCTGAGCCTTCGACAGAGTTGAGTCCGGTAATACCGGCCCCGGAAACGCTCTTGGAAATTAGCATTGCTCGGCCGAAACTCGTTCTGAGGGACGTTTGCAGCCGCTGCCAGATGTTCTCTGAAATCTGGAAGAGGCACGCCGCGGCTTATCCGGAAATCAGTCATCTAGTCAGCTATGTCGGAGCAATCAACACAGGGATCCTCGACGACTCGGTTGGGCGTGGAACGGCCGGTTCGCGACGCTGACCGGAACCAAGATCTCGCCCATTCGTCCGACCCGGCGAGCGACGACTTCTTCCTTCCGTCGCTGGATTCGGGACTCACGCTGCTGGACGTCGACGGATCGCGTGGCGTCCCCATTCTCCAGTCGGTCGTCCTGGACCACCTGCTGATGAGCGACGGGCCCGCCTTCTGGGTTGATGCCAGGGGATATGCGACGACGGCGTCGATGGCCCAGCTCTCGCCCAGCCAGCGATTGCTCGACCGGATCCACGTCGCCCGGGGGTTCACTGCCTACCAGCACTTCGGCGCGCTCTGTGACCTCCCGACGGCCGTGAACAGGTCAATCCAGCAGTCGGCGGCCACCGACCCTCTCGTCGCCAGCCGAGAAGAGCGGCGAGAGCGACCCAACCACGAACAGGAGAACTCGCCGCACACGCCGGCGCTCATCGTCGCACCTGCGATTGACGCGATGTACCGGACTGATGATACCCTCAGCGACGCCCACGCGGAGACGCTCCAGGCGCGAGCGCTCGCTCGCCTTCGAGACTACGCAGAAGCATACGACGTCCCCGTCCTCCTCACGCGAACGAGCGAGGACGAGTTCACGGCGCCGTTCGAGACCGTCGTAGATCAGCACTTGGAGTGCGTCCAGACAGAGATGGGCCCGCGATTCGTCGGCGACGAGTTCGAGACGCTCGTCTATCCCGTCGGCGATGGGTCGTACTACCAGACGACGTTCGCCTACTGGCGGGAAATGCTCGCTGCCCGCGCCGACCAGGTGGGACTGCAGCGGGCGACACCACCACAACAGACCGACGACGTCGGTACTGGAGTCGCGGCCGACGGATCGGCGGCGGCGCTCACGACAGACCCGCTGCTCGACGCCTGGACGGGGACTGCCAGCGCTGGCGGGTGGTAATGATGGGACGGACCAATCCGACCTATCGTGACGCACTGCGGGCTATCCAGGAGCGCTGGGCGGACTTCCGGCGAGCACTCCGCCGTCGCGACCAGCCAAGGTTCGACCAGCTGTTCACCTATGCTCGTGAGCACGCCGACGCGAGCGGGTTGTTGAACCACCAGAATCCGCTACTGCCGGCGCTGCTCAGTATCGACCTCGAACAGGAAGCACGGCTGGACGACCACGAAGAGCGCCTCGACGAACTCGAAGCCGCACTCGGGTCTAGTGCTCACCAAGAGAACGAACCAGATGAGCGAGACGAGTAGCCATGCCGTTCACGATCGACTTTCTGGACGATGGCCGCGTCCTCGAATGGGAAGCGACGGCAGACGGCGCCGTCGTGACCGAGCGAGAGGACTACACACCCAGATTCTACGTCGCGCCTCGCGACCCCAATGCTGATATCGATCTCACGGCCCTCCGATCGCTATACGAGCGCCACCCGGATGTCGGCTCGACCGAGATCACCACCCGACGTCCGGGCTTTCGTCGCGACGACGAGAGAGTCCTCGCCGTCGACGTCGACCACATCGACCGGGTGACGGCGCTCGCTCGACAAGCCCGACAGCTAGCCGAATACCCTGTCGGCGACCTCGCCTGCTTAAACGTGGACTTCTCCCGGGAGTTCCGCTACTGTCTCGAGACCGGCGTGGATCCGACGCCAAACACGGAGCTGTCGACACTCAGACTCGGCGTTCCACTGACCGAAACGACTGCCGATGTTTACGAAGAGCTCTCCGTCGCCGGCGAGACCGTCTCTGGACCGCCAGTGGACGTCCTCACCGCAGTGCAGGCCGCGATAGACGACCACGACCCGGACGTCCTCGTCTGCTCGACGAGCGACATCATCCCAACGCTGTACGAGATGGCCAGCACCGCCGGCGTCGACGAGTTCACGCTGAGTCGGTGGTCCGACGTGGACTACCAGCAACTCGCCAGTCGGTCGACGTACGCGAGCTACGGCCGTGTCGGCCACTCGCCCGCTCGGTACAACGTTCCCGGGCGTGCGATCGTCGATGAGTCGAACACGTTCTTCTACGGCGAGACGAACCTCGACGGCATCCTCGACCTCGTTTCACGTTCGAAAAAGCCCATTCAGGAGACCACGTGGGCGAGCATCGGTAACGTCCTCACTGCCATCCAGATCTGCGAAGCCCACGACCGCGACGTCCTAGTTCCGTGGAACTCCTGGCGCCACGAGCGCTACAAGTCGATGGGGACGCTCCACGACGCCGATCGCGGCGGGTTCATCTTCGCTCCCGAGGTCGGCCTCCACGACGACGTCCACGAACTCGACTTTTCGAGCCTCTATCCGAACATCATCTGCACCCGGAACGTCTCCCCCGACGTCATCCGGTGTGACTGCCATCGGAATCGCGAGGACGTACCTGGCCTCGGCTACGCGATTTGCGACGAGCAGGGCTACCTCGTCGACGTCCTCCAGCCGATCATCGACGACCGAGACGAGATCAAAGCCGCGATACAGCGCGAGAAGCAGCGCGACGACCACGACCAAGAGCGACTCAGAGAACTCGAAGGGCGCTCGGAAGCGCTGAAGTGGATCCTCGTGGCGTGCTTCGGGTACCAGGGGTTCAACAACGCGAAGTTCGGCCGTATCGAGTGCCACGAAGCGATCAATGCGTTCGCTCGCGAGATTCTCCTCACGGCGAAACAGCGACTAGAAGCTGGCGGCTGGCAGGTGGTCCACGGGATCGTCGATTCGATCTGGGTGACGCCGGATCCGGACGTCGACGACGATGAGCGGGAATCACTGGAGGAACTCGTGACTGAGATTACGGAGGCGGTCGACATTCGGCTCGAACACGAAGCCCACTACGATTGGGTGGCATTCGTCCCACAGCGCGAGAGCGACGCTGGCGCGCTCACGAAGTACTTCGGGAAGGTCGCGGGTGAAGACGAGTTCAAGGTCCGGGGCATCGAAGCCCGTCAGCAGTCGACGCCAGAGTTCATCGAAGATGTCCAGCGGGACTGCCTGCGGATCATCAGTCGAACGCGATCACCCGAAGCAGTAATCAGTCGCTTGAAGCGAGCGATATCAGAACTTCATGCTGGCAACGTCAATCCGGACCGACTCGTCGAGCGGAACCGTGTTTCGAAACCTGTCGAGGCGTACACGCAGTACACACAGAACGTTGCGGCTCTTGAACGAGCCAACGATCAGGACCTCGCCATCCATCCCGGACAAGATGTAGAGTACGTAGTCGTCGACGACGACAAATCGTCGCGAGAGCGCGTCTCCCTCGCCCACGAGGAGGTCGAGACCTACGACGCAGCTCACTACGAGACAGAGCTCGTCAGGGCTGTCGAAAGCGTGCTCTCACCACTCGATTGGGATCGGACGGACATCAGACGGGAGATAGCAGAGACACGAGAGACCAACCTGACCAGCTGGGGATAGGACGAGGAACCCCCTCCCCCCTTTGTCGAGTTGTAAACGGGAAGGGGAGAGAGGGCACAAATTCGAGGAGAATGGCTGAATTGACTGTTTTCGCCAAATCTGAGGGTTTAAGGCCTAAGACTAGAGATTACGAAGAAGTACTCTAGACTAGGAAAGTTTTATTACATCTAGGTATAAACCAAATCCGTACTAGATTATATCCTGCTAAGTTACGTTGATTATCTAGCCATTTTGGCAGCTTCAATTCTAAAGACAAATTCCGGAATATCACGCTGTAAGGTCGCTCTTTCCTCGATATCCACTTCGATTAGTCTCGTCGAGGTGGTTTTGCCCTTCCTGGACAGTTTCACTTACAACTCGACAAAGGGGGGTGTGTGTCCATCTTTCTGGAGTTCAGATGGTGATACGGAATCCACTCTGGTTGAGACGTTACTTCTTGCCTCGATCCCACCAAGAAGGCCAGCACGAGCTAGAATTCAGCGGCTTCCATCGAATACTCCGGGATTAATTTCGTGTTCATTATAGGTTACTTAACAGATTGATCCACGGTCCCTCTGGATTCTCCTGTTACAACTCGACAAAGGGGGGTCTGCGTCGATTCTATGGATCACAAAATCATGTTATTTCTTGGACTCGATCTCCTTCTTTTCGTTTACAACTCGACAAAGGGGGGTTCGCATGGCTTCGAACCCTCTCTCGAGTTCCGGAAAGACACCACTGTTAGAGAGCGATAACGGTATTTCCGGTCCATTACAATATCCGGGATAGAATACGATATAGTGTGGGAAATCGGGGTCTTACATTTCTCTAAGGGTGTGGTTTTTTATACAAGGCGGTGTAGGGAGACTAGCATGGTCGAAGACTCCCATGGAAATGAGGACGAAGGGGGTTCGCCGGACTCGATGGCTACTGATGGGAGTTCGCAAGAATCACTCCAGGAGCAGGCTGACTCCACGAAGGACGCGAAAACTGACGAACCGTCAGTTGCAGAGTCGACTTCTTCGGAGAGCTCCGAATCGGAGAGCAACACCGATCAGGAGAACACGTCTATCTCCATTCGCGAACGGTTCCAGGAATCCTCGACGAGCTCTATCTTTGTCGACAAGGATCTCGTTCGTCCCGACACGATTATCGATGAAGACCGAATCGTTGGTCGCGACCAGCAACTCGAGCGCGTCATCGACAATCTCCGACCAGCATTAGATGGCGGAGGTCTCCCGAACATGTTGCTCAATGGCCCGTCTGGAACCGGGAAATCCCTCATCATCAACGCTGTTTGCAAGCAAGTCATCGATCTCTGTCAGTCCGAGGGCGTCAGGTTCGGTGTCGTTTCGCTAAATTGCGAAGCTCCAAAGTCACTCGATAGAGCTGTCTACCGATTAGTTCGGTGCGTTGCCGAAGACGTCGACGCAGAAATCGGTGTACCGGAAAGTGGCGTCTCTACTGACCGAAAATTCGAGCGGCTCTTCCAGCTCATCAACGAGAACTATGACGCCGTCATCTTCATTCTCGACGAGATTGACCTCCTCGAGGGTCCATACGACGATCCCGCGTACTCATCCCTCCTCTACCAGCTTTCCCGTGCTGAGAACCTTGGAAACATCGAAGGGAGCGTTTCGGTTACCGCACTCACGAACTACACTCACTTTATGCAGGATCTCAATAGTCGCGCCGAGAGTTCGTTCAACCCTGACGACATCTTCTTCGAAGATTACGACGCAAATCAACTCCGGTCAATCCTCCAGAATCGGACAGACGCATTCAAGGAGGACTCGCTAGAGGGTGACGTCATTCCCCTCGTTGCAGCGTTCGGTTCCCAGACGCACGGTGACGCCCGCAAGGCAATCGACCTGTTCCGTTGGGCAGGCGAGTTTGCCGAACGCCGCGGCTCGGAGACGGTCAACGAACAGGATGTCCGATCGGCCCAGGACAAATACGATGAGAATCGGACGCTACGGCATATCTCCGGACTGGCAACGCAGAAAAAACTCGCACTATATGCTACTGCCGCTGTCGAATTTTACGCTCAGCGAGATCTCAGTCGCATTCCCGCCGGTATCGGTTGGGAGGTTTACCAGTTCGTTGCCGACCGGATCGATGCTGATCAATACAGCCGTGAAACCTACGTGAACAACGTTACCGAGCAAGAGACCTATGGGATCCTCTCTTCGGAACGACGTGGGCGTGGTCGAGGCCGAGGCGTTCATATGTTCTTCACGCTCGAAGAGGACGCTGAGAACATCGTCCAGACGATAGAGTCCGACTCACGAATTGGTGATATCCAGTCTGATCACGAAATGCTCAGAAGCGTGGTTCGCTCGAAGCTCAATTCGTTCTACGATTGAGTGGGTGGATTTCCAACCCTTTTCTCTTACAACCCGACAAAGGGGGGTTACGACACTTACAGCGCGAAAACGGGGTGTCATTACAACTCGAAAAAGGGGGGTTCTCGTGGAGTCAAACGGGGCTCAACGATCATGGTGAGTATATCCTGGAATTAGCGATTCTGCTAGTTGGAGGCTCTCACAACTCGATCCCGGCTGTTTACATCTCGACAAAGGGGGGTTCGTTGATCGAGAGTGTGTTGTCACCGCTCGGATTAGACCGGATAGACATACGGCGAGAGCTCTCAGCAGACAAAAACGTTGCCATGATAAACAACTGACACACACCACCCTGCAAGTGTTCTTGACCACATCCTTACTGGCTGATTCTTCCCAATTCCCACCTATACAGCGGTCTTCGACATCCTGCCAACCCATTCTCACACAATCTCTGAAACTAAGAACACTTGCAGGGTGGTGCTGGGGTAAACACTTGCAGGGTGGTGTGGAGTGATCCCTTCCCCTCTGTTCTCTAGATATCCTGCCTTATGCCATATTTCGCTTACAACTCGACAAAGGGGGGTTCGTCGATTCATTTCGTAGTGAACCAGTGCTCTAAGTTCCGACCTCAACCTTTGCGATCCTTACTACACGAAAACGGGGTGTCCCGAATGAGTAGTCTACCTTATTCAGGTCCTCCCAGTCAAATGGGTCCTCGATCCCCATTACCGAGGACACAGAGCATTATTTCGTGACGTTACTCCGGAGGACCTGCCCAAATCCAGACTTATAGTGTAGAGGTATACTGTTGACCTATACCGAACAGCTATACTCATCAATACTCCGTCTCATGGTGGTAATCGATAGAATGTTGCTGATCCTGGTAGTCTCTGATTCAGTCAGGAGAGGGCTTCAGCACACTCGACGAGGTCGTCCTCAGTCGACCACCGGCAGAGACGCCCAGCGTCGTCGAGCATCTCGAAAATATCGGTCTGCATTCCGCTATAGGAGTTATCGACGTCGACGCCCGTGTCGATCGTATCCGTATCTACCGTGTTGTACTCCCGTTTGAACACGTGAGTCTTCGTGAAGTACTCCTCGAGAGCCGTGAAGTAGCCCTGCTCGACGAGGAAGCCGCCCTGGGCGTGTTCGGCGACACCCACGATACTATCCGTGTAATCGGCGAGTAGCCGGAATTTGAGGTACGTGTTCGTCCACTCACTCCGAATGTCGACCATCAGGAACGCATACGCACCGGGTAGCCGGTTGAGACGATCTTTCACGAGCTGGAGACGCCGAATTTCGTGCTTCCCGTAGCTGCCTAGGACAAAGTACGAATTCTCGGCTGAGAAGATTGGCGTGAGCTCCGCGACGCTCTGTTTCAGTGCCTCGTACACCTCCGGTGTGAGTGAGGCCTCGTGCAGATACTCGTCGGCTTTCTCCGCGAGTTCGTCGACAGTGACCGGATCCCCACTCATCTAGTCCGGCATTCTCCTGTACTCTGCTTCAATGTGGCGAACGCATCGTCAACCGAATCGTATGCGACCGATTCGCATTTGAGAGAAATACTTTTGGCCGCGCTACCCGAACAACGAGCTAATGAGTACCTCTGACCACACGCCAAGCGACTTGGAGTCCGTCCGGGAGCGGCTCAACGTCGTCACCCAGGAGACGCGATTCGCGCTCCTCCAGGACATTCTCGGGCATCCGTCGGAACTACCGACGCTGAAGGAACTCGATTACGTCAACCCCAGCAAGAGCCAGACGACGATTCGGCAGCACCTTCAGCAGCTCGTCGACGCCGGTATCGTCGAGGAGGTACTCCTCCCTGAGGAGCGCCGACAGAACGACCTGCCGTACAAGTTCTACGGGATCAGCGAGAGCGGACGTCCGTTCCTGGAGGAACACAAGCTGCTCCGAGCGCAAGAGACACTCCGAGAAATCTACGACCGAGTGGAGAAGACCGACGACATCAAACGATACGAGACCGCTCCGCGCCCTGAGCGCTAACCGCTGCCGCCTTTCAATTCGCAGACGGGGTCTCCTCTGAACAACTCGTCATCCAATCGAGGTTCTAATTCGTCTATTCGTCTGGATTCACTGGGGATTTGTACTTTGACTTGACGCGGTCTCCTTCCCGCCACTGCCAGTAGTAGTAGCGGTTTTCGTTGATCTCCTTGATCGTGATCGTCGCCTTCGCCGGGACGTCGTCCGGAAGGTCATCGGGTCGGTCTTCGACGTCGGCGTCATCTGCTTCCTCCTCGAGGCGAGCTTTCTGCTCCTTGTGTTCGGCCAACGCCTCCGCATAGCGAGCGACGTCCCGAAGATGCTCCGGTGTGGCTTCATTGAGGACGTCGACGATCTCCGTCGGGAGGTTCGCCGGTGGAGACGGTGGTTCGTAGGACATCGACTCTCTCAGTGTTAACCAACACCGCCCACGAATCCATAGGTTTGTTGGTTAAGAGAATGGGATGACTCCCGTGCCTACTGACAGTAGCACTACTCGAAGCTTCTGTGATGTGCCTGTGAATCTCCGGTTTCTGTTGCGAGGTCCGCTGCCGTTGCTTCACGGCCGGTACTCAGTGCGTCGATCACTGCGAGTCCGGCCCTTGCAATCATCTCTGTACACTCGAACACTCAATCGCATAAATCCGTTTCATGATTTAGGTTGACGACCGGACTATCCGGTAACGAAGTCTTCTTGTCGACCAGAACTAGTTACGTCGCGTCGCGGCAGGCGAGCCGGTGCGCTACCGATCGAATTATGCGCGACTGCTCTTCGAGGAAATCCGACGCTCATCGAGGAGAACACGTGCGAGGACCTATGCAATGAATTGGCCGCGATCACCGAGGAGATCGAGGAATGGCAGGCGACTTACGACGTCGAGACGTGGGAGCAACTCGAACAGTCGCTCGCCGACGGCGACCTCGAAAGTACCGAACTGCGCGACCGTCGCGACGTGATTACACGCTGGGAGGAGAATCTGGAACACCGCCGCCTCATCAAGCAGCATTGGCACTCTACTCAGATGTTGAAGCCGCTCGTGAACAGCTGACTCACGTGGCCGACCGCGACATATGCTAATCCGTCTGCTACGGCGGGTTTGATGCACTGTTCAGCTGGGCCATGTCGTCGTCCTCGTACGCTGCTCGCCACATCGCATGGACTGCACGAGTGACGAGTGAAACCTCGGTCACATCGATACAGGACGGTTGGGCTGCCGGCGTGGCGGCATCGGGCGGGGGGTGGAAATGTATCTCAGGGGAGTGTGTATTCGGGTGGCGATCGAATCGCCAGTTGACGTCGTCGCTGTCGATATAGTGGAACGAATACATCCCCAGTTCACTCCACTGGATATCGAGCCGAGCGCTCTCGGCATCGCCGAGTCCGTCACTAAGGCTGATCTGTAGTTCCGTAGGTGTGACGACGTCATCGTACGACGTTGCGTCGACTAGCGGCTCGAGTTCGAGCCAGAGGTTCCGAATCCGTTGGAGCGCCGGGAGATAGATCTGTCCGAACTCGCCGGCCCGGTCGTCGCTCATACCGCGAGCTGGTGGCTGGCCTCGTCGTAGGCGAGCGCAGCTTGAGCGACAGCGAGATTTTGCCGCGTGGTCCGCCACGCGGTAAGATCGTCCCAGCCTTCCGTCTCGCCGGCGTCGAGTTGCTGGGCGAGTTCCTCCGGCGACACCACGTCGTAGCGGTCCTCGTAGCGCCGGATCTCGGCCTTCATGTCTTTGATGCCGTCGAGCAACTCCGGCCGATTGGCCTCCTCGCGGAGCTCGCGGATCCGGGACATCAAAACTCGGTCGCTATTTCGCTTGTATAGCGTCGTTTGACCGTCCTGTTCTGTCTCGGCGAAGCTAGTGTTCACGAGTGTCTTGCAGTGGCGACGGGCCGTCGGCTCGCTCACGAGGGCACGGTCGGCGATCTCGGCTGCCGACTGCCCGTCGTGAGTTTGTTCGACGATTTCGTACACCCGCTCGAACGGCGAGGTCTCCGCTTTCCAGTCCGCTTTGACCTGCTCGTTGACGTCGTCCCACGTCTCGGTCATACTAGGTGCTACGCGCTCTACAAACAAATAGTTTCCTGAAGAAACTATCTAACGCAGGGATTATAATGGGATGTTGTAGGCATATCTGCTCCGCTTACCTCTCACGACGCATCCGCGCGAGTCGCCGTCGCTTCTGTCCGGAAAACTAGTCCCCTTTCGCGTCGGTCGTGTTTAGTTTAGCGAATTGAGCCATTTTGCGTGGGCGAGCATCCAGGTTTCTGCTGTTGCAGGATCGACGTGACTAAACGTATTTGAAAACGAAGACGTTCTGCGTTTTGTCTCTCGAAAAAGACGTTCGATAGCGTTCCGATTTCCGTGGCGTTGCACGCGAAATCGGAGGCCAGCGCGACGCAACGGCGTCTTCAGGTGATCTGCGTCATCGATAAGAAATTGTGCGTCGTCGACGTCGTGTTTTTGTTGCAGTTCCCCGAGAAAGATCTCGGTCAACGCCTTCGTTGTCGTCGAGAACAGTCGTGCGTGAAGGATCTGCTTGGTTTCTGCATCCGCTGCGGCGTACAGCCAGTACTTCTGGCCATCGATGCGAATCACGGTTTCGTCGAGCGCGACCTGATTCGGAGATTTGCCACTAGTGGGCTGTAGATCGGCCTTCTGGACCCAGTCGTGGACGGCTTTCCGACTGCGTTGGACACCGAAATTCTCAAGTTCTCGAATAGTATTCGAAAGTGACAATCCGGCCAGGTGCAATCGAATACCAAGCTCCATCAGCCGACGCGGTGTCCGTTCCCGCTCCACAAAATCTAACTCGATCCAATCGCTAGCTCCGGTGAGGCGGACGATTTCGGGCATAGACACTTCGAAATTCGGCCGCCTCACTTTTCACGCTTAACTAAACACCGCCTTCGCGTCGGGACCATGACTGATTTCTGTCGACAGTTCGCGATCGTGGCGAACTGCAGTGAGTTAGGCTTCTGTTCCTTCGCTCGCGCTCGATGTCTTCGTATGCCCGCCACTCCGGCCCGTGATCGATGCGCTGTTCGTCTATGACTATACTACAGTCCTCGCAGACCGTTTCGACCGCGTTCGTAGTAACCCGACCGTCGCACTCGGGATACTGGTTCGACCTCGACTTCGTTCGACCCCCGTCCAGAGCGACGGCTTCCGCAGGGCCACTGAGTCGCTCGTGGAGCACTTTCTCCCCCGGATCGATTTCCGGCCACAGGTAGTGGACCTCACGGCGCTCACGATGGTCGTAGGAGCCACATGCGGCTGTCCTCCCGGCCCAAACCCGTCAGGCACCACGCGCGGCCATCACGGCAACGATGTCACGGGGAACCGTCTAGTGGCCGTCCGGGAAGAACACTCGAAAGCGGGTACACGCTTCTTGCGGCGGGACGGTCTCCCACCAATCTTCGCTAGAGCCCCAGCTATTGAACATCGCCTCATCGCTCCCGTAGCCGACGGTCACGCCGTCGATCGGCGTCCAGTCCGCCGGGAGGTGGTCCGCCTCGCCTTCGAGCATTCGGAGGACGGCGTATCGGAGGTACTCGTGAGCTTGGTTGTCTGTCGTTCGAGCGACCTGGTCGTGTTGCTCGGCAACGTGCCCGGCTTCCTCAAGGACCGTCGTGAGATTGGGTTCAGTCATCATTCGACGGAGGTCAGAACGCGCCTCCGCGCCTCCGCCCCTCCGCGGTCGCTGAAAAACTTAACCAACGGACGGCGGGGGATAGTCTAACTGTTGGTTAATAGGTTGGAGAAATGGGCCAAGTTTCGCGAATGTCTCAAAATCCCTTCGCTGTCTGATTGATCAAGTTAGGATGCCTTTGGATTACCTTCGAACCGTCTGAGTCCCCCATCGTGAGGTAGGGCCAGATCCCACCAGTGACGAGTCCGTACTACTAATCAAAACCGCAATAGTTCATCGAGACCAGCTTTCTCGAGCAATAGGAACGCCATCCCTAGGAGGAATACCATCCCAATTACGGTACCCAAGAATCCGAACACGGGGTGGATCACGGTTGAGATGATGCTGGGAGCCATCCAGATCAAGACGAGACCAGAGAGGACAAACCCCGTCGTGTACCGGATATTCCAGTGTTTTGCCGATGTATAGATTCCTAAAAAGATACCAGCGAGCAAGAGCAGATATACCAGCCCAGCAATTACCGGCCCCACAAACTCCTTTGTGACCACAACGATGAGGAAGACGCCAATCGGTGGAACAAACACTTCCTCCACACCGCGTCCGATTCCATCAGCCCCGGTAGGCGCCGGCATAACAACTGTTGACCTCTATATTAGCGAAGAATAAAAACCAGTTCCCCTAGGATGATGGTGACACCTACAATCCTACGCGCCTAAGTGTTTTAGCGCTACAGCCTGTCAGTATTCTGGTCCACGGCCGAAACCCTCCAACGCTCGATGGAATCTGAAATTAACCTATACCCGAATTAGCCTGATTGAGTGTTGGTTAAATCTTCAGTCTTCGAGAACGTCGATAAGTTCTTCTGCCGTTCGACTAATTCGTCCGAGGCGCTCGCGAACGACCTTGGGATCTTCCGACTCCCACGCAGCGAGGTAGAACGCCGACCCGCTAGTGTCGAGCCCGCAGTACTGCCCGACGACGTACGCGACGGCTTCGGCCTCGACTTCGCATTTCGCCCGCTCGGTGTCGTCGACGTCGAAGTGGAGCAGGGCGTGCGCGTACTCGTGGATCAGCGTTCCCGCAAGGTCGGCCTCGTTCTCCCGATCACGCACCTCGACGAGCGGCCGAACGTCGACGAGGCTCAGCGGCTCGCAGATGCCCTTCGCCTCGCCGTGGGTCCACTCCTCGGCTGGAACGATTCGCACCGTCACGCCGAGCTTATCAGCGGCCGCAATCAACTGTTCGACGAGGTCGCCGGCGTCCCCGGTCGCTTCCGTGTCTAGGTCGGGAAGCGGCTCGCCCTCGGTCTGGGAGACATCGAACACCGGCGCTGGCTTGAACCCGATCAAGGTCCTTGGACCACTCCTCGGGCGGCGTCTCTTCGTACTCACAGTCTCTGTCCTCGTGGTAGCTCGGGAATTCTCGCACTCCGGACACTGCTTGGTGATGATCGGCGCCCGGATCCAGATGGCAGACTCGCCCTCCTTGACGTGGCGGTCGAACTCCTCCTGCCTCGTCCGGTAGCCCGACACCCGGTTCGCCCAGGGACACTGCCGCTTGATATGGAGCGTGGTCCGATAGAAGTAGTCGTGGAATCAACTCTGGACGTCAAGCCACCCCTGGAACTCCGCGCTCGCCTGCGCGTTGTCGACGCCGGTGACGAGTTCGTCGATCCAATGTTCGATAGTGCTGTTCAGCTCGTCTGATCGCGTGTCGGTCTGGTCGAAGGGGGTCGACGAGTCACTAATCGAAGCCATTGTGATCACCGAATCAAGTTCACGGCGTCTGCGTATGTTCAGACCGCGCCACACCCCTCCGGGGCGTTCAAATATCGCTCTGTCGGTCAGCGGAGCCCGTGGCGTTCGTCCGCAAAGCCAACCGAGACGAGGTACTCGAGGAACTCGTCGAACCGATCGACGTCGCTAGGCGTGTCGGTCGCAAGGTGACGCGCCCACTCGATGGCTCACTGGAAGGCGGGATCCGTGCCGCATAATAACTCCAGAAGCTGGCGGAGTCTCAGACGAAAGTTATGCAATTCGCCGAAGCTCTGGGATTACAGTTTCATCGGGTGGCAAAGCACCTTCATGCCCGCCGGCCCCCATCGTTTCCACTCGAAATCGCAAGAAGGCGTAGTGGTCACCGGTACGCTTATTAACACCGGGCAATTACTGTCGAACGCCTACGTAGCGGTGGGTGGTCTTTTGCTACCCACCAAACCGCGACGCTCAGTAGCTATCGCTGTTGTTTTCACATAAGCTGTCGACTGCAGAGCTTGTCGAACGCCCTCCATTTAAAAGGTAATGGAAGCTCGGTGAAAGTGGAACCGGAACCCAGTCACCCCCGGTATTTATGTGTGCTGTCGAACACCGAACTATCAGCATTCTGAGTTGCGAAACTCTTTTTAATGGTGGCCAGCTACACCCGGACGGGCTGGTATCCCACCGCTACGTAGGCATCCCTCGGCAACCGCGCACCGAGCGCGGTAGGGGGACGGCGGGAACTACCACGACCGCTGAGTGAGCTGGAGCGACCGGCAATGATCTCTCCGGCGTGCTCGCCCGCACACGGACCCGACCCCACGGGCCGCGAGTGATACGTATGTGTCGCTCTCCCTCGGACTCGAGTCCGCCACAGTGGCGAATGCAGCCTTCCGGTCGGCCCAACGTCGTCGGGTCAAAGGCGACGGGAGAACGAACATGACCGACGAACCCGCCAACGATACGGCCGTAGTTGCAGAGCTCGACAACCTCGCTGAGTCCATCCAGAACGGACAGGACATCATCGAGAGCGTCGAAGAAGATATCCCCGCAGACGCATTCGAGGACCTCGAGACCGTCGAGGACGGCCTGGAAGATTTGGAAGACGCCATCGAGCACGCCGACAGGCCGCTCCCCGAGGACTTCGAATCGGACGTCCAGACCACTCAGGAGGACATCAACGGACTGCAGGAGACGCTGACCACCAGTGGCGCTGAGGTCGCTCTCCTCCACGAGATCGAGGACCTCGAGGACATCATAGAGACCATCGAAGACCGCACCGTCGACGCGCGCGACCAGTACGGTGTGAAGGTCGACACTGAGCCCGTCGAGTTCTTCGACGAGGCTACCCCAACCGCGGAGGCCATCCTCGCACAGTTCGGCAAGAACACCGACGACGCGCTCGTTGAGGTCGGTTCTGAGAACACCTACAGCGGCGACGACGTGGTGGACCTCAGCGACCCCGGCGTCGAACGGTTCGAAAGCCAGCGCCGGACGCCGGGTAACGCCTAGCATGGCCGTGGACAAAGACCAGACCGACGCGGAGGTGGTCGACGGTGACGGGCACGGGGGTAACTACAACGAATCGTGCCCGCTCCCGCCGGCTACCATCCCCGACGACTACCTGGACGAGTCGTTCCGGGGTGCCATGCTTGCCCTCCAGCGCAAGCGCGAGCAGGCCACCGTCGTCGACATCCACGGAAATCAGGCGCTCATCTGGCTCGGCGGGTATGACCTCCATGCGTACAGCGAGCGGTGGGACCACCCCACCGCGGAGCTCTACATCCTTGTCGACCAGTCCTTCGACGGGAGCGACCCGCACTGGGTGATGATGGCGCCCGCAGTCACCGTCGACGGCCGGGACGCTGGCGACATTCCGTGCCGGAACGCGTTTGCAAACCCGGGAGACAGCCACTACGACAAGGTCGAGAAGGTGCTGGAAGTGGCCGACGAAGAGAGCGGACTAGCGTTCAGTTGGCGGTGGTCGAAGATGGACCGCCAGCCCGAGCGGATGCGTGACCTCGCCGATGCCCACAGCATTGTGGAGCATCTCCTGCGGCTGGATAACCTGGAGGGGTCAGCATGAGCGGGCGCGAACCCGCGCTCCCCGAGCCGTACCCCGTCGGAGAGGCCGATGAGTTCCACGTCGCTATGACCCAGGACGTCAAGGAGACGCTGTACGGCCATCTGCGGCCGGAGTACACCGGCCGGCAGCCCGAGGGGTCGGAGTACCAACCCGATGACTACGAGCAAGGCGTGATCGCGACCATCACGCGTAGCACCGGAGCCTCCCGGGCCACGTACATCGTTGAGGACGTCATCCCGCCCCAGACCGAGGACGACGTCTACATCGAGAACAGGAGTCTGAAGCTCAGTCCGGCGTACCGGGCGCGAGCGGCGGCCACAATCGAGCACGACCCGCGGAAGGGCATTGCGTACTTCCATTCTCATCCCGGCTGGAGCGCGTATCCTTCCCGACCGGACCTAGAGGCCGACCCGATGCGGCTGGAGTCCAACGCCGAACGTCTCGGTTCCGACCGGCCGTTCGGCGCCGGCATCATTGCGAGCCGGCCGCGGCGGGAGAGTGACGAGCCGGAGTGGAGCTTCCGCGCCTACGACTTCACCGCCGGCAGCCCCCCGGAGAAGACAGAAGCGACCGCCGTGCGCGTCCTCGGCACCTCCCCCGTCGAGAGGTTCCGGGACGGACCATACCTCGAGAAGTTGGAGACCGCGTTCAGCGCGCAGGGCCCCGCCGGCCCCGGCCTCAGTACGGGGACGGTTACCCACGACAGCACGCTGGAGCTCTGGGGCGAGCGCGGGCAGGCCCGTCTAAGCGGCCTCCGCGTTGCCGTCGTCGGATGTGGTGGCGTAGGGTCGCTACTCGCCAAGCAGGTCGCGCGACTCGGCGTCGGTGGCGCGGTGTTCGTCGACTTCGACCACCTGAAGGAGGCGAATCTGAATCGCGCGTACGGCGCGTCCCGCGAGGACGCACGGTCGAAGGTCCGGAAGGCCGAGCTCGCCCGCGACGTCGCGGAGGAGGCTGCAACTGCACCCGGCTTTCAGGCGCGAGCCGTCCACGGGAGCGTCGTCGAGCGCGAACACGACGACTACACGGGACTCGGGGCGGTGCTGGACTGCGACGTGATCCTGAACGCGGCAGACCCGCACTGGGTCCAGAAGGTTATCGACCGGCTGGCGTACGCCCACCTCATCCCCGTCATCTCCGGCGGGACGCACCTCGCAGTTGACGAGGAGAGCGACGAGCTCAGTTCGAGCGCGCGGTCCACAGTTGAGACCGCAGGCCCGGGCATGGCGTGTCTCCACTGTCTCGAGGCGTGGAAGCAGGGCAACCGTCGCTCTGGAGTCGTCCGGGACCGCCAGCCGCCGCGAGACCGTGCGGACAACGGCGGGCTGTACGTCCAGCGGGAGTCCGGCGAGGCCGAAGACGGCAGCGACGAGCTACGTGACCCGAGCGTCGTGACGACGAACGGTATTGTTGCGTCGCTGATGATGGAGCGGTTCCAGGCGCTGGTCGTCGGGACGTCGACGTCGACGTTTGCGGGCCGGCAGGTATACCGGCCGAGCAGCGGGAAGATGCAGTGGCTGACAGCGGACGGAAATCGTCGAACCCACTGTAAGGACGACTGCGAGAAGTCGCGGACGGTGGGTCTCGGCGACTACGTCGACCTGGACACGGGCCAAGACCACGACCTCCGCGTGGAGAACCCCGACGCTCGCTGACGAGCGACTTCCACATTTTCTGGAACCCGACTGAGTGTGGTTAATGATGTGTTTAGCAGGAGATGCCAATTCTATCTCTTTATTTGGATTTCAACCGGAAACAGCCACTCGATGCAGGAGATCTGCTGACCGGCTGATTCACCGAGAATAGTATTTGATAAATAGAGCCTCAGCAGGGCGGGGACAGTCTCTGTTAACTAACAAAAGGAACACTCACGTCGGGAATATTGGTTAAGAAAAAACTTACTCTCGCGCTCACGCAGCCCTTCGGCCTTCCACTTGAGCCGGCGCAGAAACAACCGTCAGGAAACCTTCTCTCCAATCATCGCCTCCTCTCCTGCATAAGATTGAACGCCTGCCATTTTGCGATTCCTTCAATTGCTTCATCTATCGTTTTCGGTCCGTTCCATTGGCTACTGAGCGCCTGATTAAATTGGGCAAGGTGTGCGAGCGCATCTGTTCCATCCTCTACTTCCCTAATCCACAGTGTCATCTCAGAGTCGCCCTGATAGTAATCCGCTGAGAGATCAAGATCTTCTAATCGAGGGTCTTCGTGAAGCTGCATTATGGGGATAGATTCCTCGAATTCGAGGTCTATTTTCACGATTGCCTGGAATGAGGCCATATCCAATATTCGCTTGACTCGATAACTGATCCCCCTCCCGTGTTCACGCGCTTCTACATCCTTAATCCGATATGATAGAGTGTCGTGTTCGAAATCGAAATCGCTCTTCTGAGGGGACATATACATATCAAATAGAAGGTCTTCGTAATCTGATCGTAGTCTAATCTCCTGAGCCTGTTCGATCGTGAATAAGGGCAAATAGAACTTTTCACCACCAACTTGGTCGCGTAGATCCGACTCCATTGATTTTCTTCGCCGTAATCGTTCAATAGCGCCTTCGGTTTGGACCATTAACGATGTGTTCAATTGGTGGAGTAAAAACAAACAGGCTTGGCGTATCTGCTAAGTTCTACGCCAGGTGGGACACCTCGTTCGGCTCCTCGATGTCGTCGAACTCTCCGCGCTCCACAGGTTCCCAGTCGTCACCCGGCTCTGGACTCCACCAGTCGACCTCGTAGGCGCGCGGTGCGCCGAGGATCTTTACGCGCGCCGACCCATCAGGAAGGTCGCGACGGAGTTCCTCGTCGACGTGGAGATTTCAGGTCGTAGTAGAATCGAAGCAGGCGAGGAGGGCCTCCTCGTAGACGCGTGACTCTCTGGAATCTTGGAGTTCGACCTGGGTGTTGCAGTTCTTGCAGAACACCCCCTTGCAGGGGATGTGAGTGAAAACCTTCTGCCCGCAGACGGGGCACCAGAGGAACTCGAACAGCGCCTCACTGTGTCAATCAAGTACTTCGAGGGTCATTGGTTGACTAACCCGGCCGTCCCGGGCCACCACCTCGTGCCCGGCCGAAAAACAGCGCCCAGCGCTCACCCACTCACCGTTCGGCGCCGTAGATGCTGCGTGAGGGGGCTTCGCACCCACAGTCGGGGCAGTCATACCACCGCTGGACCTTCGCCCCGTCTGCTGCCTTCTCGCCGATGAGGACGTGGTCGTTCGGGCACTCCGGACACATGAGGCCCGGTGGGGACCGCTCTCGGAGCTCGTCAGGGAATGACTTCGCGACCTTCGTCTCCTACCCCTGTGACCACACCGGGTATCCGACGACGAGGATGCCCGACGCCATTGTACCGGTAGCAACCCGGAGCTCAATGCCAGACGGCTCGCGCACCGGTCTCGGTGTCGGGTACAGAGCGAAATCTGACGACAACATTATACAAGCACAGGCAGAGCGTGAACGTCAGATCACGAAGAAGCAGGTGGATATCGAGGGGGACGAAGACGATCTCAAACTGCTGGAGGAGCCAGAAGAGATGAGAGAAAACGCGGAATCGCAAGGATAATTGCTGCCAGAAAAGTTAACTTGACTCTCCCTCCTCGTCCATCAGCTCTCTCATCAACTCAATGTAATCTTCACGAGGCTCTTCACCGATGAACCGTGCCAAGATGAGGAACAGCCTTTTACTGGATGAGAACCCCCAACCGGAGGTCAAATACAGTGCAGCCGGCATAACCACCAGTATCGCCGCTCCATGGATCAGGTCGGCGTTCGACACAGCCGCGAACGCTACAATAACACAAGTTACTAGCTCGATAGGCATGGTTCGAAACTTCCGAGAAATCTCTCTCCGCAAGCCGAACCGAGTATGAAGAAGCATAAACGAATTATAGACACCGATAACCAGAAAGCTGAATCCGAGCATCTCCACGGACTCTGTCGGCGTAAAGAGTTCTGCAGTCGCTACAAAGGCGAAGAGGAGGAAGATTGAGAGCAACGCGTGAAACCCTACGACCAGGATTGGAATAATCTCTCGTTGTCTCTTCAATTGCTGCTTCAGTTGGTTCTGCTCGTCCGGTGAAATCTCGCCTTCACGCATTTTCAGATACAGACGCCTGGACTTCTCGAAGTCGACCGAATCCTCGACATCGAAATCGTAGTTCCCCCTTTCAGATTGCCGCTCGAGAAACAACGATACCCGAGCGATATACTTCAACGGCCCGTCCTCACCTTTCGCCTTCTCCTTAAACGTCGCCCGTCGCTGCTCATCGTAGCGGAACACGGAGTGATTGAACACTACGATCAGAAACATCCCTGAAGCAGCTCCTCCAAGCAGGGCAAGATACGGATCCAGGCCCGGACCAAACCCTGTCGTCGCCGATTTCAGTACTTTGAATACGAGATGAGAGCTGATAGCTACGGATACGACGAACATGGCGGTACCGGTCATTCGTGCAGCACGGGACTCGTCCAAGTCTTCGTCGGAGATCACGAGATGGTAACGGACAAACAAGGAGCCGAACAAAGCTGTGAAGACAAGGGTATCGATGGCTAGCGGCAATGCGAAGAAGACGTTATAGAGGCCATATACCGCGGTGTAGAAGAAAACCTCGTAGCCTATCCGCTCTTTCGCGGACAGTTTCGACCCAGCCTTACCCATTAAACAAGAGTCAAATCTCTGGTGTAAAGGTTGTACTGGTAAGGAGATCAGCGAGAGGTTTCGTAAGGAGTGACGTTAGTAAGGGGTCGACCATACCTGTTTTCTAAAATGGGTGACGTACAACCAGAGAGCCTCGAAGAACATCGTTCCCAGAGCGAAAGCTCAGAAATTGACTTCAAATCCGGCGAGTTACTGACGAACCCTGGCCACGAAAACCGGAAGAAATTGGCTTAAAACTTGGTCGGCCTCGCCAACCGCAACGGTGGAGAACTCGTTATCAACATCTTCCCTGTGGTCTGGGTGAGAGCGACTCACATCCTGGAGAAGTGTCCGCACTGTCTCGATTCGCTCTTGATCTGCGCCGGCGAGTTCAGCCGCCTCGATCCGGTCGAGGTCGGTGGGTGCCCGATACTGTCGGTATCGCGTGTATTGCGTAGATCCATTCGAAGCGCCTCGCCGATCCACGGCACAGAGAAACCTCTCTCCTCGTGGGGGATTATATGATTGAGTCTGATTGTTAACCAACATTGGTCTGTTTATAGTCGCAATGTAAGTTAAGTCGGGGACTGTACCGATCCGCTGGTCCCGTAGCGAGCCGCGACACGCTCCCGGCACTCTCAGCTCGGTTGTCCCGCCCATGGTTCATCTGGGACCGACTTGTGAGTCTTGAACCGGTGGTCGGTCGCCCGCCCACGGCTCTGACAGTCGTGTTGCTGTTTCATCGGAATCGACGAAACCTGGCTTTCAGTCCCATCCTCCCGAACGGATTCGGTCAACGCTATCGCTGGAACCAGCCATACCGGGTCGTCGGCGTCGTCGAGGACCACTCCGAGACGCGCCTCATCGCGGATTCCTTCCATGACGATATTTCAGCATACATAGCCGACCAGCTCGAGAAATACTAACTCAATTACTGAGTTCTCGGGAACGCATTAAATGGATCAAATCTTCGTGAAGCGATTCTCCGTCAACTTCTACCTCGGGTGATGACAGGGTACTAGTGCTGAAATCAACTTCGTCCTCATTAATGTAGAACCCGCCGACAGCCAAGTGCTGAGCTCCACCTTGACTCTCTATCGAGAGGTAGCCACGGATATCAGTATGACTGTTGAACACGTCCCCGTCAACTCCCTCTGTTAAAGACTTCTCTGCAGCGTCCCATTCCGCATTATAGGTTCGGTGAGCCATGGCAACTCCACTCTTTGAGTAGTCAATTTCATTATCGTGAGCAACGAACGTCTTCCCCCACTCCTTTCCTGCTCTCATATCCTGCCATAGTCCATCCGAGTATCGAAGATCGTTACACCCTAAATCCAACAGCAAACTCTCATATGAACTTACGATATGGCCGATTGCGTGAGGTGGGACCAAACTCTCTGACTCACTACTCCCTCCTTCCACTGTCTGGTTCTCTATTGTAGTGTTCTTCTTAGTATAGTCCGCGTCCACTCTAGGACTGAGAATAGGGACGTTGATCTTGAACAAACTCATATCGATGTCGTTCGTGTTACTCAATTCGTACTCTGTTTCGCTCGACACCTCCCCCAATGAAGCATCGATCTCCCAGGAACCTTCCCAGTCACCGGTCAGTTCCTGTTCAAAGAAAACAGCCCCAGGACGTTCCACTTCTTCTGCTGACTCTTCCCTGATTTGCTCTGTAACCTCCTCTTTGTGGTAAACACGGGTAGTGTGCTCGCCCTCCTCGTCTGGGGAACTACCTGAATCTTGCAACGACTCATACTCTGTGAACCCTCGGTCCTCCAACTCCTCCTCAAAATTCTTGACGGGCTGGCCCGAACTATCGGACTGTGTTGAGGCAACCGCAGATCCAGCACTGGTGAGAGATAGAGTAGCTGCGCAGCCGAGACCTTTCAGGACAGATCTTCGGGTTGTCATCTATACTTACCAGTTCCATATCGAGACCTATTAGCGCTCCGTCACCACAGTGAAAGTGAAATAACCTAACCTACGCCTTGTAGAGCACTGGAGAGATAATTAGATGACTTCTATGAACTGCGTGTCTGCGTCCACCGTATCCGTCGTATCCTGACTCGCTGCATAGATCGCTTTCAACCGTCCACTGTGCATTATCTCGATGCCCTTCTCCTCAAACTCACTTACGACATCGTCATTGAGCTCCTCCGGCTTTTGGGGAGTCGCCACACACGGAACCGTTTGCAGAGGCTGGATTAATCCGACATCCGTCGGGATATAATAATCATCAATCACCGAACTGATCGCCTCTGTTCGGTCTAGTATCTGCTCCTTCTCAGAGATATCCTGGTTAGTACACTCGATAAAGAGAATCTGTGTATCCTCCGGGTGATACGCTATGACGTCAATCTCTTGGTACTGAGCTCTTGGAACATCATCGGAGAAACTAGGGATAACGAATGAATCATCCCCGTACCACTGGACAAGCCAGCCTGCTGTACTCAAGGCGTTCACCACCGCTACCTCGAAGTATTCTGCGTTGTGCCCCTCCAAGTACCCCTCTAGATTGTTGTCTTGGTCGAACGCCTGCATAACCTCGTACCGAGGGTTCTCTGGTATTCCATCGCCCGTGTTGTGTTCGACCATATTGACCATCTCATCCTCAAGATACAGGACCGCGTAGAGCTCATCGATATCTTCTAAATCCAGCTCCTCGGTGTACCGTGACCGGCCATCTTCCATCAACTCAAACTGTTCCTCATCGAACTCAATCTGCCAACCCTTGTGTTCGTCGTATGGCTTCTGGGGAAGCACGCTGACGAACAAGTCCTCGAACAAACTTGTAGGGGAAATCACCTCAAGCATATCTGAGTCATCGATGCTGAACTCCATCCCTGAATCAGCGAACAACAGGATGGCCGGGCTCTCACGGTTCGACCGAAAGATGTAGTCAAAGTAGTAGCCTTCGCAACGTCCAAGATCGTAGTACGGTTCTTCTGCCCGCATCAACTGGCCGTCTAATTCGTCGACTACATCGGAGTACTCGTCCTCAATATTCTCTGAGATGTCGATACTGACAGCGGCGTTGACCTCCATCCGGGGACGGGTTTCTCGAACACGGCCCTCCCGCACACCCTCTTGGAAATAATTGCTGGGGTTATGTCGGCGGAGCTCGCTTTCAATCTCAGCTGTTCCATCGTCCGTGGGAATCTCTCCGTTGATTATCTGCTCCAGCAGATCGAAGGGAGAGTTAGAGTTGACCTCGTAAATCGAGAGAGCGTCATAACGATACAGGACTTCCGTGCTCTCCTCGCCAGGTTCTCGGGAAAACTCGAGTTCTCCATTCGGGATTTGGACTCCGCCGACTTCGACACTTGAGAACGTGAGAGAGGCTGACTGCCAGATATCACCGAAGTGTTCCCGATACCACTGGAGATTGTCGAGATTCTCTATGCACTGCATTCTTGAATTATACTCACTCACCCAGTGTCATAAACGCTCAGCAAACAGCGTTAGAACCGAAAGACTCCGACCACTTTCAGCCCAAAGCTTATGCAGGAATACGTGAAATATCGCTTGTAAGACAAGAAGGGATATCGGGGAGACTCCCCTGTTGCTCCAATACCTTGTTCATCAAGCGGCAAGTCGTCTTGAACCACCCCTCTTTCTCCATCTCGACCTTAGAATCCTGCTCACCCATATCTACCTGAAAAGTTCCACGCACCGAATAAACGATTACTCCACTAGCAGACGGTCTACTCACTCAGCGGAATTGTGAGGGAAATGGCTTAGTGGAAATGTTCCCCATTTGTTGATTATGGCCTCAGAGACCTCCTTTGAGGACCGTGCGAAACGGTTCATTAGTAGGACGCCAGGAGATCACGATCACGAACAGACGATACAGTTCATCAGCGGGATATTCAGAATAGAAAGCCAGCTAATTGCCTTAGAGAAGCGGTTGGACAATCTCAGTGCCGGAGTCTGGAGCGGCGAACTCTCCAAAATAAATGGCGAACTCTCGGCTCTCTCCTCTGACTTCTTTGAAGTACAGCGTGTGATCTCGTCGCCGGAAGACCATCTACACAAGCTTATTGATATACCTCAAGACGCGGTAAGTGAGAAAGCGGTCAGCGAGATACTGACCCAGCTCGGCTGGGAATGGTTCCCCAGAGAACTGAACCGGGTGTATTCCGTTCAGGAACGGGTCTACAGGAAGGCCGATGCGAAAAGCCAGCAGATGCTGACCAACCGGATCATCCTCCTATCCTTCCTAGCGTTCGTTATCTCTGCATCCACCTTCGCCATCCAGTACATATAGATCAGAAAGATCGAATTCGAACCGTCTCTCCACCTGCACCAATTATCTTCCTTCAAAAGAAACGCACTTGACAGTCAATGAAAGCAATATTTCAGGGCGAATTTCACATCTCTTCTGCGGACAGAGAATCACTTGACTCACACTTAGACGCTGATGCAGATGCATTGTTCGTGGAACAGAGAGAAGACCGTGTCAGCCCGGACAACTGGTCTATCGGCTACCTCTCCTTTCTGATCGGAGCCCTCACACTGTACTGGCTGCAAGCAGCGCTCTACGACGGACCGGACATCAAAGAGAAAGCAGAGATCCCTGTCTACGAGGAAATCGACACCGATCTCCCAGAACTGTACCCCCGATTTCCTAAAAGCTGGATACTTGGCTCAGGGATCATTTCCGGCTTAGTCTTCGCTGCCGGGTTGTTCGTCCCGGTCTATCCGTTTCCATTTATTGATGCTCCAGCGGCTGCCTCCCTCGCATTCACGGCAGTGGTCAAACCAATGATGGTGATCGGGGCACCGCTTTTGTTCTCCTTTTTCTTGATCATCCTCGAAGAACGACGGCTTGGAACCCGTGACCAAGATATGGCGGAGGAAATCCACAGATGCTCCAAAGAAAACGGATACGATACTGTTGTCGTCTCCTGCGGTGATGCACACCTCGACAGTCTTCCGGACTTGCTAGAAGAGAAAGGGTGGGAGACAGAGGTTAACGAGTCTGACCACAGTTGGGCAGCCAAAATCTGGCGCTCGTAACCCTCATCATTGATTCTCACTACGGGACTTGACGGCCTGGAAGAACTCCTCGTCCCACAAACCCGGAACGGAATGCCTGTACAAATGACACCCTCGATTTCTATGTAGCTGCCGGTATACCAGAGGGGAAGACTAAACCACTCAATCGAGCAATACTCAATCTAAGTATGGGCGAGGACTTCACAGACGATATCGATCTCTCCGATGACCCACTTATTGACGCAGTCCGAGACGAACTTAGTGAACAACTCGAGGACATCGACGAAGACGAATTAGACGATGTAAGTCCGGTAGACATTCAAAATGTCGTAGAAAAATCTGTGGAGGGATCCATTGAGGAGCTTGCTACGGACACCTACGAACGGATCCTCAGCAATGACGAAGGTCTGGAACGGTATCACGAGACTATCGAAGACTTCCAGGAGGGACTTGAGGAACGATGGGGTGAACCCCTTGAACTTCTTGAACGCCTTATCATCTGGTCAATGGAATGCGGCAGGGTAATCAACCAGGATCGCGGATTCCAGGCCCGGCAGGACGACAATTATCAGCTTGAAGCCTTTCTACACCTGCACTCCCGATCTGTCCAAGTCGCCTTAGAAATCCATCATTTGCTGAAAGGCGGATTCGCCGATGGAGCGTTCGCCCGCTGGCGATCACTCTACGAGCTCTCTACCACCACCTTATTCATCTCCAAGTATGGGGAAGACACAGCTGAACGCTTCCTCAACTACCGCATCGTCTGGGAATACTACTTCGCTGAGACCTACCAAGAGCACCAAGACGACCTCAACGTCGAACCCCTTGAACCCGAAGTCCTTGAAGAGCTCAAAGAAGTAAAAGACGAACTCGTAGACCAGTTCGGTGAATCCATCGACGACGGGGGGCGTGGATCTGGCTGGGCAGCTGAAGCGCACAGCGGCCAGAGCATGAGAAAAGAGGTTGATTTGGAGTATCTATATCCGTACTATAGACTGGCCTGCGAATCCGTCCATGCAGGATCAAAGGGAACGCTTGACCGATTAGGAATCATTCGCCACGAGGACATCGAACAGCCAGGTGTATTGCTTGCAGGTCCCTCGAACGCCGGTCTGAACCTTCCAGGTCAACTCACGGCAATCTCTCTCGCACAGGTCACAACCGATCTGTTAATGATGAGTGTAGATTCCCGGTCTGTGGCCGATATGATGGGGATGCAGATGCTCGTCGACGATATCGAGCAAGAGTTCGCTGATGCCTCCGAAGCTCTTGAACGGGACGACCGAGAGGCTACCGAAGAATGGGCGAACCAGGATATCGTAGATATCGCGTTGAATTACCTTGACCGGTCAGACCTGTTCTCAGATGCCTTATTCGAGGACTACACGGATTTTGACTCGCTGGAAGAATTCGAAGACTCACTTCCTGTTGGACTTAACAACGTGAAAGACGGCGACTCGGTTGATCCTGACGTTGACGAAGTTATTCAAGAACATTCTCAGTTCGACTCTTTTCGAGACTTGATTGACACAGCGATGGAGATATGGGTAGACCGAAACGTCGCTCTCTCAGATTACGATATAGACGAGAACTAATGAGAACTCTACTCGCCGACGACCATACTCGCTCTCGACGACCAACGGCTCGATAAAACCCGTCACGACGGCCATTCGAGCCGACCAATTGCCAGCGTACATTCATTCGAGGAGTAGGACGGGGACGAGGAAATGGATCCTGCGAGTATTAACCAACATTGTGCCGGCATCAGTCGGAAATGTTGGTTAAGACTAGCCGCTATTGCGTCTGTAGATCTCGAACTGGCTTGACCACGAATATGTCTGGCTCACAGGTCGCTACCTGACCCGAGCGTTCTGACGGCGTTGAGGGTGACTGCGTGAGTTGGGGGATGAGCTCGTCTCGAACAGTTCGTTGAGGGGCAGTGGTCTCGTGGCACCCCATCCGGTCGTCGAAGTGCCGCCTCTGGAATTGCTCGCCGATGTCGCCGCTGGCGACGTACTGCGCTCTCGTCGACCGTCCGACTTGGTGGGCGACGAAGACGACGTTCACGGCCTCGTGTGTGACCTTGACGAGAGCACACTCCACGAGTGCGACGACCGACAAGTGCTCCAGGTCGAGGGGTTCCTGTGACGATGCTCCGCGGTAGAATATTAGACCGGGCAAAACGGCCGCTTCGACGAGCGGTATCGTCTACTAGCCCTCTTATTAATACCGGCTCAACCAAGGATAATTAATCGAGATAGCACAGTATTAAATAAGACCACGGCAGACGTGATATTGAGGTGGACAATCGGGCCGAATGTCATCTACACCGAGACTGCTGGACTAACAGTAGGATTGCTGATGAAACGGAGCAGATTTGAAACAATCAACGACCCACCGGTGAGCAAGCATGACCGAATTCACCATAGTAGCCCCGTTGAAACCCGGTTTCGGTAATAGATCTCTCAGACTCCCAGAGCGGTTTCAGAGAGCTGCCAAGTGGCACACTGAGACCACCGAAGTTGGAGATGAGATCCCGGTTGAAACGACGCGGTCACTGCTCAATTAAAACCACTAACCTATGATCAAGCCAGATTCAACGTTCGACCCCATCGCTGTATTGAACAGAATAGTCTACAGTCGGTCCCTCCTCTCTTCGTCGGTTACGCTACTCCTCGTCCTCATCGTCCTCGTCGAGCCAGCAGCTGCCCAGATGGGCGGTGTATATTGTGGGACAAACGTCGAGACAGGGATTGACCTCGTATTTGGCGCGCTCATTGGACTCGGACTTCCATTCGGGATGTTCTCTGTTGGGAAGTCGGGGCTGAAATACATGCGAGCAGAAGGCAATCCCGAGCAGCAAAACGCTGCCCGCAAGGACCTGATTATGTCGGGAGTCGGCTTCGGTATCCTGATCGCCGCTATCATCTCGCCAGAAATTCTCTCGAAGGTCGGAAGCGAGATGGGGTTCGCCTTCTCTGACTGCGTGAAACCCCTGAGCTGATGGCTTCCGTCCCACGTTTCGTGCTGGTGACTGCGTTACTAGCGGCTCTCGTTAGCCTCCCGACAGGCGTTACTGCAGACGCTCCGAACGAGAGCGACGTCGGGCCAGGATCGTGTGTCGATTCTGTTATTCTCGGCACATCGGCTGCGACACCACCAGTACCACGTGAGATTGCCGTGGACCGCCTTTCAAAGAATTATCGAAGCTATTGGTCTGGCGACCGCGATTATCGTCTCTCGAATAGAGTCGGAAGTGCGCTCACTAATCAAACGAAGCTCAACAAGGCCGCTGCATGCTCGACGGACATTTCCTGGTCACGCCCACCAGATGTTTCTCCCTGGGTGTCAGCTGCCCATCCGAGCTTCAGCGGCGGTGACCGGGGGCAGACGGTCTATCCCGAGGGGACGTCTCTGAGTAGCGGAGCGTACATCAAAGATGCCTACGTTCGCATCTTCTCTGTCACCCCGTCGACGAACGTCCAGGCCGACGATGGTAACCAGCTGTTTATCAATTCGAATGGGACGGTACGTGCTATCATCGATTATCGCGTACGCACCAGAGAGGACGATACAACCGGTTCCACGCGTCGTTTCTACTCAGACAACGACGCGCGTGTCGAGAAGGTCGAGTTATTGGTTGATGGAGAAGTCGTCGATTCCGCGGAACCAGGGTCGAAACATCCGACCCTTGACTATGCTCGACAGTCCACTGCTTCGGAGTTGACTGTCCGTGCCGTGATCAACTCGTCATGGGGGGTGGAGTCGTACACCTGCTTTGGAAACTGGACCGATGATGGAACGACCTGCTCGGGGCGGTATGAGACCTCAGTCGGCACTCAGAGCCATTCCTACACGGTCAGCACGACGAGGAACGTCACTGTCTCCGATCCCCAGATAACCGGAGAACGAGCGACATTTCAGGGGAACGACTCCGGTGCGTATGTAAAAATCGACCAGCCATGGCGATCAATTTCTCTGGGTCCGTCTGGAGAAGCGACGGTCCAGGGCCGCTGGCGGTTCTATACTCGCACACCAACGGACTTCACTTCCTTCTATCAAACTGATGGCTCGACTCGGACATCGCGATCGATTCCCGTACGAGCGCTCCAGGTCTATGCTATCCCCGCGACTCGCGAGGCACAGATCAATCAATCGGATGGGCGACGGCTGACTCTCACTCATCAGTTTGGGTCGATCCGTCCTGTTCGTTCGCCTCCGGACCGTGTACAGATCTCCAACGCCTCGGAAACTCGGGATTTGGATGGCATAGAGGTTCGTTCCAACCACGATGCGGCCTTCTATCGGAATGTGGAGGTCTCCGGGATGGTCAGGGGAGCGGATTCCGATGGCCACCTTGCTTCGCATACTACTGTTCGACGTCCAAATGTCTCAGTCGAGGCTACTGACCGGACAAATCAGCAGACGACACTGAGAATCTCAGCTGGCCTCGATGGACGTCCAGTAGAGAATGGGACTATCGAATTGCGGAATACAACAGCCACGCTCGCCGACCCGGGGGAAACGACGATAACTCTCGAAGGTACTGGAAGTCGGATCTTCCAGGCCACGTATCGGCCAGCAGAACGCTGGTGGGCGGCGTCAACACCGCTAATGAAGACGTCTCAGACTGTCGTGATCCAGCCAGCGACGCCAACGTTCAAATGGGTCATCGATTTCATCGCTCTGACCATTCTGTGGTTTCTCCCTCTTGGGATTCTGCTGCTTGCACTCGACTACATGGCGAATGGAAAATTGATCAACGTAGCCAATCGGACCTGAGAAAAATGCACAACGAGCGGAGCGACACTGAGATTGATCGTCGAACAGTACTCGGAACGATCGCAGCCGGGACGGTCTCCCTGTCCGGGTGTTCATCGCTAGGAACCAGTGAGAACACGGACTCGAAGAGTCCAGCACAGCCACCAGACTCGTCGCCAATCCAGACAATCTCGTACGAAACGACCCATTCCAGAACCGACTGGACAATCGACCTTGCTGTCGAGTTGGGAGACAGTACAGACGTCTCCCGGCTGAACCTCGTCAATCCTGATGGCAGCCTCTTCGGGCAGACAGGAGTCCCCACTGGGACAACGAAGGCCACATTTACCATCGCGGGAGCGACTGCAATGGAGAGTATCGAACCTGGGGAGTATACGCTGGTCGCTCTCAAGGGGGAGGACACGCTTGGAGAGCACACATTTTCCTTCTCACCGACGATCTCGATTGCTGAGATAGTATCTGGGACCGAAGGCACCGAACTAAACAAGACTGCTCTTGCCGTCGTCCTCGAGAATACAGGGAATGCTCCGGGATTTTTGCGCAGTCTCGTTTGGGAGAATGGTCCTCGGACTGTTCGACAGTCATGGGACACGTCCCCCTACGATGGCGAGGAAGTTCGTCGCTTCGTCGAACCAGATGGAGAAACGACCGTCATTCTGGAGGGATTTCGTGAAACAACGTTCGGCTGCCCAGATGGCTTTACAGAGAAAGCTACTGTGACTGCAGACGTCAGCCCAGGGTCTGATCCAAACCGACCGGTTACGCTCGAATACGGAATGGCAGATGACCTGTGTATGGCAGAAATTGAGCAATCGAGCAGTGAATCATGAATTGGCTAGTAGAACAGCTAATTCGATTCATCGAGCGATTCACGGAAGGGCTATCGACCGATTTTGCCAACTTGGTAGAATCATATATTGAGAGTCTTCTATCGCCGATAGTGGGTGTTCCAGCTCCTAGAAATGGCGATACTTGGCTGGTATTTGATACTGCAACCAATCCCCCTTGGACTGCTCTTCTTGCAGAGATCTACTGGGAGCTGGTAATCCCGCTCGCTTTGGGCTTACAATTCGTGTCGCTAGCCTATCTCGGATTACGGTATTCGTCGTTGCCGCACGGACGTCGGGTCAAATCTCTTGCGAGACTCTTACTGGCATTTCTATCCCTCTTCTTTTGGCTTCCAGTCGCATCGGCCGCTGGATTGTTTTTTGATGCAATTGGTCACGCAATTCTGACTGAGGGCATCGGGCGATCAGACATAATCACATGGTTCACCAGCGCTGCCGTTCCTGGTGGCCACGGCTACAATGGGCTCACGCTGCTGTTGATGCTCGTTATGGTGTATATCTTCTTCAAATCGATATTCATCTTCGTCGGTCGATACATCGGCATCATTCTGATAACCCTCCTGATGCCGCTGATCGCCACGTTCTGGTCAGTGACGATCTGGCCACTCAATCAGTTCGACGACTTAGCTCGGCAGGCGGCGAGCTCGTATGTGGCTCTGCTAGTCGCCGGAATTCCTCCTGCATTCCTGTTTCGGATCGGTGCAGATGTCGGATTTGCGCTCCCAAATCAGTATTCGTGGGTCGTCTTCACGGTGACGCTCTGGGGTGCTGCAAAGGCGCAGAAATGGATCATGACTCATGGGGCTCCCAAGCTAGTCGAATTGTCGAACGAAGCGCGTGCCCACGCAGCAAAACCCGTCAAGGGTGCTGGGGATGCTGCATGGTCCGCAGCGACGATAGGCGGGTATGCTGCCGCCGGAGGTCTCGGGGGCGGAGCTGTCTCTGCCGCACGTAGCGCTGTCGGCTCCGGGCGGACACCATATGGCGTTCATCAGGTACACCGACAGCTCTCCAAAACACGGGCTGACCGCGGCTCTTCGAGTAGTGGTTTCCCCAAGGGTGGCCGAACGAAGGCGGCCGACAGATCGCGCCGGAACGCCGTCCAGAACGCAAAGACTCGCATCAATTCAGACAGTGTCCGAACGAAGGCGACCCAGGCAGTCACGCAGGATTCCGATGGTCACCATGTGACGTCAACTGAGAATACGCGAGTCTATGATGACGATGCCTCCCAGCAGAGTCGGGTGACTGCGGATGAGTATCTGAGTAATCCCCCAACCAATCCAGATCAGCCCCTGAAGACGGATGGATCAGCGACGAAGCAAACTTCAGAGAAGGGGACCGGTGATGGCGGCTACGATAAACTAGCGGCTCTCTTCAACGATGACCGGTCGCTCGAATCCTTGGACTGGAGCTCCCAAACTTCCGAGACGGAAAATCATCCGGAGGAACGGTCTGCAGATAACGATACGCAAAACGAGGAGAACCAATAATGGCATCTTCGAATTCGACTCATGGAGAGTACAACACGAACATCATACATGGCGACCTCGGCGGCTCGACCGCGTTCTGGGGAGAGTATACGCTTGGAGAGTTGCTCCTGTTCATCACACCGGCGTTTCTGGCGTTCATCTTCTACGGGCTCCCATTCGTCCCATCAAATCTCATGCTCCCGCTCTTGGGGCTGCTCGGAGCGGTAGAAATTTCGCTCTATGCACTCCACCAGGTGCGACCAGGCTACTACAGGCTCTCAGACTGGTTTCGTATTCGATTGAAATGGGCGCTCACAAAAGAAGAGTACACACACGGCGACGGCAATCAGGACACGAAACGAGTCACGCGACTCGAACGAGTGATGCCGCACGGGATCGAGCGCTTCGACGGGGCCCACCTCGCGGCTATCGAGGTGATGCCCGCCAACTTAGCCCTTCAAGATGCGTCTCAATGGGACCGGGCCGTGCAGTCACTCACGGATCTCTCGAAATCGTTTGAAGGGGAGTCAAAGATCTACATCACTACCCAGGAAGTGGATAACAAGGACTTCATCGAAGCCCATCGCGATCGACTCGCTGATGCTGATGTTTCCCGCCTGCCTATTCTTGAGGGGCTCCTAGCCCGGTTTGAGGCGGTTCACACTGATGATGACGGTAATATAGAGTCGGACTCCGAAATGCATCGTCGGTACTACATCATCGTCTCAGTCACTGACGACGAGATAGACGACCTGGAGCGAGAGGATCACGGCATTCTCCGGTACTTCGAGGGGATTCCGGTTATCGGCCGGTTCTGCTCGCGATTCACCACTCCACAGATTGACCAGGGACAGCGAGAGACCCTGAAACGCCGAAAGCTCGAAGATCGGGTGGGGACGATTCACCAGGCAGTCAATAGCATGTACCGATGTACTGGAGAAATCGTCACACCGTTCGAATTCGCCGAAGTCCTCAAGGACTACTGGTCGTGCCGCCCGGGCAGATATGGGGACTCACGGGACGTGTTTGGTCATCTTCCCGTATCGTATGCAGCTGATCACGATGACATACAGCTTGAGGACTACGACCCGGAAGACGTCGACGTAGTCGACCCGGACTCGAGCAACGGCCGTCCTGGGGATAACCACCGCGGCGCCGTTGCACCCTCTGCGATTGACTGGGAAGATGATCACGCGGTAGTCAACGCAGAGACCTACGTTCGGACGTTCTGGATAGAAACGTTCCCCGAGAATCCAGATAACGGATTCCTCGAACGATTCCTACTCAGTACAGACCTTCAAGCAGATATTTCGATTCATATCGATCCCTACGATTCACAGGACGCCGTAGATCTTGTCTCGTCGTGGATTAGCGAACTCCGAGTACTCGAGGACGACGTCAGTAATCTCCAGGCAGAGGACATCCAGGAAGACATCGACCGGGCCAAGTATATCCGCCGGCTCGTTCGCCGGAATAGGACTTCGCTCTTCCGTGCGGGCGTCTTCATCAGGCTAACTGCCGATTCAAAAGAAGACCTCCGGCAACAGACGAGTAACCTCGAAACAGTGCTTCGGGACACCCCTGCAAACTGCTCAGTTATGAGAGCAACTCGTCGTCACAAGGAGGGGATGGTAACGGTATCACCCATCGGGCGCAATGAACTCGGTGAGGATCGACTGTCGGCATTTACCGGCGAAGCGCTCGGAGCGATGTTCCCGTTCTCTTCCAACTATCTGCGAATGGAAGGCGGAATCGAGTACGGCACTCACGGCCACAACGGGTCGTCATTACGAATCGATCCATGGGGGCTAGAAACCGGTCACTCAGAGCTGGTCACTGGCATGCCCGGTGGTGGGAAAACTCACGGTTCGCAAGCACGTGGCCTCCGAATGATAAAGCGGCGAGAGGACGTCAAGCAGATCTATATCGATCCAGTTGGTGATATGCGCGGCTCTGCAGAGGCCCTCGATGCGAAGACAGTCACGCTCAGTGGCGAGACGCCGTTGAACCCGTGCGAAATGCATCCCACTCCGGAGCACATTCTCGACCAGTCGCCGGATATGGAGCCCGTAGCTGCGAAGAAAGAAGAGGTCTACGCGGTGATCGAGAATTTCTTCGAAGCGCGTGGCGTCGATCTCGAAATGCATTCTGGGGTGATCACGTTCGCCATCGGCCGTATCTTCGAAGAGTCTGCTATCGACCCTGATGACCCGTCGTCGCACACGCCAGAGAACTCCCCCACGATGACGGACTTCCTCGATCTCCTCGAGGAGTTGGAGGAGAATCCCGGGAAGTATGAAATCGCGAATACGGAGAAAACGAAGGACTTGATTTCGGAGTACGCCGGTGAACTCTCGGTCGCTCTCCAACCCTTCCGCGTTGGGTCGACGTTCGGGAACCTCTCGCAGGACGCCGAATTGAATCTCCTCGACGAGTCGACGAAAACAGTCTATCTCGACCTTCAACAGGTAGAGGGATCGACGGATGGACTGGGGAAACAGAGCTTCGTCATGCAGCTGCTGCTGAGTAATATCTACCAGCAGGCGAAATACATGGACGAGAAGGTCGAGGTGATCGTCGACGAGGCTCACTACTTGTTCGACGACTCTGCCAATCTCTCCTTTATGAACCAAATTGCTCGACACCAGCGGCACGCCGGTCTTCGACTTGTCCTCCTCTCGCAGACCCTCTCCGAGTTCTACGACGAAGGAGTTGCTGAGGAGATTGCAAAGATGTGCCCGATCAAGGTGCATCACCGTGAGCCCGAACTCGACGATAAGTCGGCGAAGCAAGCGAATCTCACGGATTCACAGCAGTACTACATCCAGAATGCCGAAGCCGGAAAGGATTCGATTGGAGCTGGACAAGGCTATTCAGAGGCCCTGGTCCGCGTCGATGAACAGGGAGATTACCCGACTACGATCGAGACATCCGCCATCGAGAAGACTGTCATCGAATTCACTCCTGGTGATCACGAGGCGTTGCAAGAATTAGTGGTCAGTAACACTCCAGAGGGGATAGATACATTCCAGGAACTCGTGTTCGACGAGGCAATGGAGTCCCGGTTAACTCGTCGCCATGGTCTGACACCCGATCAGGCGAAACGAGTCCTCGCCGGGTTATCAGAGTCTGAGATATTCGAGGGGATTAGTCAGGCGTTGGAGTCTCACAGTTCATCGCATGCTGTGGCTGACGGTGGTCCGTGACTCCATCTCTCTTATGCGTCCCTGTCAGAGAGAGGTTTCAACGGTAACGGCGCGCATTGTATTAGATTATGACTATTTCCCATATGAATCAGAAGCTCGCTACGAATCGCGAGATGGAAAGCGGTCGAAAAAGCATGATTTGACATTTAAACACGAAGAACAGGTATTGATGAGTGAGCGCGCTCCCCACGCTTCACGGCGGGATGGGAACGGAAGGTTGGGCAAGGTCAGATCCAAATCGTATCACGGCCTTTTATCCCCGAATTCGTCAGTTTCACCATAAGATCGATTCTGGATCGTTTTTAGCAAGAGGAATCTATCTAGGTCTGATCGGCCTAGTAAAACTTCCCCATTGACGATCCCGAACCTTCGATATCATCTACAGCTCATATGTAGCTTTCATCCTCGATTTTGACTTTAGTTCGAAAACTGTCATAGATGTATGACTGTCAGGTAGTGGATCGAATAACTCTGTGCGACGAGGGGGATCAAGGCTATCGCCTGACCAGTTGAGGTCCGAACATCGCGTCGTGATCGTCTATGGTTCTGGACATTTCTCATTGGAACCGGTGATTCCACACGACCGCTCACAGGATTCGACTCTCGAACCAGAACTCCTACGCTAATACAGAGTCTAGATCGTCACGTGAAGCGACGTCGCCTACTCATGCAGGGCGCTGGTCTGGCTAGTGGCACCTTTCTTTCAGGATGTCTAGACCGCCTCGGGTTCGAGTCTCAGTCTGCGTGGCGGGATCCACCGCTCGTCGAAGACCGCCCCGATGCAGTGTACTACCCGGCCATCGTCGAAGGGATGGGTATGTACGGGACGACCACCGCTGGTGATGTCGGGTTCGCGTTGATGCATTCGTATCCACACCGATTCTGGAATTTGACGGGGACGAATCAGTCGAAGGTGGTCGTCCAGTCAACCGATTCGCTGCACCTGATGGCAACCGTCTGGGACACTGAGACGGAAACCGTCCTCCCGCTGGACATTTCCACGGAGATCAGCAACGACGATGGCCAGGTGTCCAGTACCACCCTGTGGCCGATGCTCTCGCCGAATATGGGATTCCATTACGGCGACAACGTTACGCTTCCGGCGGAAGGCCAATACGATATCACGCTCAGCGTCGGGCCACTCCAGGCCACGCGGAGTGAACCATTCGAGAATCGATTGACAGAATCGAAGTCAGCGACGATGAGTTTCACGTTCGATACGAGCGAGACGTACAATCTCGAACTTCGTCGATTGGGGGAGAAAGCGGGAACGAAGGGGACAGTGGAGTTGATGGATATGGAGATGATTCCCGCACCACTCGCCCCCCAGAAGAGCGATCTCCCCGGTCGATTGATTGGCGAGGGGGCGTCCGGTGATGCGTACTTCCTCGCTGCCGTTGTAGGGGGCGAGACTCGGTTTGGAGCGGATGGTCAACCTCATCTAGTCGTTTCTCCGCGGACACCGTACAACCGGGTCGTGCTTCCACGAATGGCGCTCAGAGCCACCGTCAAGCGCGAACAACAAACTATCTTCGACGGTCCGTTGTGGGAATCACTGGATCCCGCACTCGGCAGTTATTACGGTGCGTCCGTTGACGATATCGAGTCGGGTGATTCGGTACGAATCGAGATCGAGTCCCCACCCCAGCTCGCTCGGCACGATGGGTACGAAACCGCATTCATGGATATGGATCCGGTCGAATTCACCGCGTGATACACGCTGCTCGAGCGACCCCCTCCAGCGGCGTTCGAATCCTCAGCAAAGACGGACCAGCTGGCTCTGGCCGGGACATCGTCAGGAGAGATATGGAGGTGTCGCACCGGGGACAGAGAGTATCCAGAGGCTGATAACCGTATACCCGATCATCACTACGATGAACGGATATTGGCTTCGAACGGCAGTGATCCGGCTCGGGAAGAGATCGTACGCCATCACATGCGCTGTCCAGATTGCGAGGAGATGGCCGACGAGAACGAATACGATGCTCGAGGCATCGAACCAGGACGGCAAGGAGAGCACCATCGGATTGGCGGGTGGTGAGAGCGGCGACGAAAGGACCATCCCGAGCGCCGGACTCAGAGAAACGAACAAGCCCGCGTAATGAGCGAGATGATATCCTGCCGCAATCGCCAGGAGGGGTGGTGCAAATCGCAACGCGATCGTCCGTGATGTGATATAGGTCTCGGCGCTTCGTCGCGAGAACTTGCTGGCGTACCAGTACGCCCCGAAGAATGCGACGTAGCCACTAATAAATAGAGTCATATATACGGTAACAGCAATGATTTTGGTACTCACACCGCTAATAAGACTGAGCGCGACCAGTGACTCGATCGCCGCCGCGCCTGTAGTGGTAGTGATGAAACCGCTGTACGTGAGTTCCCAGATGAGGGCGATGATGAAGGCCACGTCTGATGTATCCGTAACCACTGCTGGGTCTGTCAGGTCACTCCCGGGAAGTTGTACTGAAAGTGCCCCGTTGTCGTACTGGACGGGCGCGACAGCGCCAAATAACCGAAACAGGACAGAGAGCGGATCACCGTTCGCGAACCACGTTTCATGACCGAAGAGGATGGCGCCGATGAGCGTCGGTATCGAGTAACACAGGATTGCCGTGGCGAGAACGGCTGGAACAGTGCTCACGGGAAAGACGAGTTCGACCCAGACGAGGAGCAAGAGCCCCACGACTGCTGGCCAACGCTGCCACGAAAGGGGATAGTCGCGAAAGCCAGACGGCAGAAGCGAACTGATCGCCCGCCATGGATTAACTATCGGCCAGACATTCACAGCCAGATAGGCAATCATGGGGAGACCTGCTCGAGCGATAACGAACGTTACCAGTATCGTAAAACTCGCTGTCGGGAGTTGTGGGCCGGTATATCCGAGATATATTGCGAGAACGAGCGCAGTGACACCGAGACTACGGCCGATCCAGGCGATCAGTTGCCGGTGGTCGTCGACCGAAAACAGTGGTCGAGACCACCGGTGGAGAGACTGGATGAACAGTCGGTCGGTCACGAAACTGGCGAGCAGGGCAGAGCCACCGATGGCAGCACTACCAGTGGCGAGATACAACCACTGCGGGATCGCGAGGGCATCTCGAGGCTCCTTGGACAGTGTCATTCCGTTCGATGCGGCAGCAGCATCCACGAACACTGTGAGTAGCGCCACCCACGTCACGAATAGAAGGGAGATTCTGAACCGAGGGGTCGATAAGATTCCCTTCACATTGTCCATCGACGGCCGTTCTGACCGTTCAGGAGAACCACCAGGCCGGTTCTCGTCTGAATCAGGCATAGATCGCATACAGGAGGATAAATCCGAAGTACAGGGGGACCAGTGTCGCGAGCGCCTTCAGGCGGAGAGTGCCGAGGGCATCGTCTTCGTCTGCGTACGCTCTTCTGAATGCCTCTTCTTCCGAAGTATCGAGGTTCTGTGGGTGTTCTACCCCCTTGTGAAGCACGAGACGTTCTGTGGTTGGAAAGGGCTGGCCGCAGTATTTGCACTTGCCTGCTGGAGTTTCGTGCTCTGGGACAGCAGTCCGAATATCTGACATCACGAGTAGTAGTTATAGTATTTTGCGCGCTTGTCGTTGAAATCGTTCTGGTTCGCGATTTAGATATCACTCTTTCCCGAATCCGAACCGTGCATCGTCCACTCAGGGAGGCGAGTCGATCCGTTGCAGAACTCGAGTTGCTAGGACCGCTACTATTGGGGGTCGAACATCTCGATTTGCTCTCGATACCGGTTGCGAATGGTAACCTCGGTAACTTGCGCAACCTCGGCCACTTCACTCTGGGTTCGCTTCTGATTACAGAGCAGGGCCGCAGCGTAGATAGCGGCAGCGGCAAATCCCGATGGGCCCCTCCCAGAGAGTAACGGATCGGCAGTTGCATCGATTATCTCGTTGGCCTTCGACACTACTTCCTGAGGGAGGTCGAGTTCTGAACTGAAGCGAGGGACGTACTGTCTGGGATCGACGGGCATGAGCTCTAGGCCGAGTTCTCTCGATAGGTAACGATACGCGCGGCTCACCTTTAGCTTCTTGACCCGCGAAACGACTGCGATCTCTTCCAGTGATCGTGGTAACCCCTCCTGCCGGCAGCCAGCGTACAGCGCAGCCGTCGCGACACCCTCGATCGACCGACCGCGAATGAGGTCCTCTCGAAGTGCTCGACGGTAGATCACACTGGTAACCTCTCGAACTCCCTTGGGGACACCGAGGGCACTCGCCATTCGGTCGATCTCGCTCAGGGCAAACTGGAGGTTTCGTTCGCCAGTATCGTTCGTTCGGATGCGATTCTGCCATTTCCGGAGTCGATTCATCTGGGCACGTTTCTTCGAAGAGAGTGAACGACCATTCGCGTCTTTGTCTTTCCAGTCGATCTGTGTGGTGAGCCCTTTGTCGTGTATCGACTGTGTGATCGGGGCTCCAACCCGTGATCTTTCCTGCTGTTCCTGATGGGTAAATGCACGCCATTCCGGACCCGAATCGATCATCATCTCTTCGATAATGAGGCCACAGTCGTCGCAGATTCGTTCACCATCACCGGAGTGAGAGACGATATTTTCGGATCCACACTCTGTACAGCAGGAGACCTGTTCATCAGTCTCAAGTTTTTCCGACTCTTGCTCGTCGCTCCGGATCCGAGCAGACCAGACCATGTTGTTTAACAGAACACCTAGAGGAGCATAAAGATTGGATCGCTGTGGTCCAGCGACACGCCGTTGCAGAGCGACCCGCCACAATACGAGCTTGGTCAGCCGTTTCGAGAAACTCCTGAACGCTTCTCTTGACCCGTATCTATCCGTCGTTCGTCAGTGACGAAAGGTTAGCGGTCACTGGGTCTCGGAATCAGATGCTTCCTTCTGTTCAGATCGTATCTGCTCGAGACGGTCGAGGAGACTCTCCGTCGACTGGTCTGATTCGACTGTCACTTCACCCTGGAACTCCGCTGGCTGTGCTTCGGAGTCAGCGCCGATCTCGGAGAGTTTCTTCTCGCGACGCTCGTACTCGCGTTCGTCGAAATTGCCCATTCCCATGTGAAACAGATATTTGGTACGGGATGACAATAAGCATAGCGCCTGGGTGCTATTGAGTGGCACGAAACTGATAGTTCGCTTGGGCCGGAACAGATGGTGATCTTCAAGTCACTCTTACTCAGGACACGTGTTTATCGTCGCGTGTAGAGATAGTGTCAACGGACAGAATGATGAAATTGTCAGTCGTATCCTTGATAGCCACATTGCCTCGGATGACAAGGTTCGACTTGGGGAGGGGGCCGATAGAGATTGATTCATTTGTACGGATCTCGTCAATCGGTCCCTGGACGTGGATCTCTGCGCGGCAGTTTACGGGGTGGTAAACACTGGGGAGACATATCTCCAGTACGAACACCTCTTCGAGCGTACGTCCATGGTATTCGATAGGAATACGGGTGGGATTTTTCACGTGCTTGAGATCGAGAACGTCGTACGCAGTCTGGGTTGGTTTGTAACCTCCTTTTGGGCCGACGACGCTCTCTACGAGCTGTAACGATTTGAGCGTCTGCATTTGAGCACGGATAGTCCCAGGATCGAGGTCGATGGTCTCGGCAATCGCAGCACCCTTGATTAAGCCATCCTCGTTTTCGAAGAGGTTTATTAACGCCTGGAGGGTCTCCCGTTGACTGATCGTCAACTCTACGGACGCCATAACACAATTTGTCTGTGATGTACCTTAAACCGGTTGGTGGCTGTCGACTAGCAGGGGTATCAGTTCGAAAGCTACCCGGCCTGTTTCTCATAGAATTATGGGGATACTTAGAATAGCACATACTTGGCTAACTTAAAGATCCGCATATGATGGACAGGAACCGGAGGACCACTCGGAACCGGGAATAACAACGGTAAGTTTGTGATAGCGAGTCCCGTAATGAGCCGAAGGGTCGTTGGGCATCTCCTTGCAGACGGCAATATCTGGAATCAACGGCTAAGACGAAGCCGGGTTGTATATAATAGTCTGGAATAACGGTATCTCCCGTGTCACTGGCCAACTACCTCATCCCGCCAGGCAGGCACCGGCGTGGAAATCGTGTCCACTGCTCATCTAAAAATGTGTTTCACGAAACTCGTCTTCAATCTCGGCTTCGAGTGACGTTACGTGTTCGACGAGTAAATCTGGTATCTCCTCGGTGAACCGCTCGTTTTGGAACCTATACGTCGGTCCAATGACCGCGATAGCGCCGAGTACACTCCCATCTGGATTCGTTACGGTTCGACCGACTTCACGGAGCCCGTCTACGTACTCCTCGTCAGAGAACGCGACGCCGCGTCGCTCGACGTCTTCGAGAGACTCGTAGAGAGTCGTCCGATCAGTTATCGTGTTCTCAGTTTGTGCTTTGAGGCCCCACTGATCCAGAATCCCTTCGACTCGGTCGTTCGAATATGCGGCGAGAATCGCTTTCCCCGTTGCCACGCTGTGTAGATAATAATAACTTCCAGCGGATGGGACGGACTCAGGTGTGTGCGAGTCCTTCGAATCGAACTGACTGTCTGGATGGAACGATTCGTGGACGAGAATACCTCGACCGTCGTTCTCTACGACGAATTCGACTTCCTCATCGATCCGGGTAGAGAGATCAGCGACAGTCGTTTCGGCGAGGGCGTATGCTCGCTTCCGGGACCGCGCGTACTCACCGTGGTTGAGAAATCGCAACCCTACGTGATACTCGGGACCCTCCTTCGTCAGATAGCCTCCGTCTCTCAGCGTCTGTAGATGGACATGAATCGTACTTCTCGCCATCTCTCGTTCGGCGGTCAGTTCGTCCAGCGTCGCGCCGTCCATTCGCTGGATTGTATCCACCAGGGACAGCGAGCGGAGCGTCGTTTTCGCTGTTTGTTCGCTCATATTGTTCCTTCCTCATCCACGACTAAATACGTTCGGCTATAACGGACTATTATATTGAACAGAGCCGGACCAGAAGGGTTGAACTCCCGTTCTTTTCCCGTTCGAAGTCGACGGATTCCACTTGAGTACTGACTCTCTGGCGAAGTGTGGAGTCTGGCCGAGCGAGAACGAGAGGCCCGTGCCAATTACGGGTGGCGCTCTACTCGTTCTTCTGGTTAAACGCACTCGCCACGAGGAGGGGGAAGACAAGCGTAGCTTCTGCTTCGACTTGCGTGTAATTCGTCCGCTCTTCTTTGATCTTGCCCCATGAGACTGCCTCGTTGGGCGGAGCTCCTGAGAGCGAACCGTCGCCCTCCATTCCCGTCGAAATATACACGACGTAATCCGCTCCACCACGGAAGAGGTTCGTCATGATCGCGTGATGTTTCGGTACACCGCCACCGACTGCTATGAGACCGGTCGTGTCCGCGAGCAGGCCGTCTTCGATGAGCGAGTCGTAGTCATCCAGAATCTCGATTCCGATGTCTGAATCGTGTCCCTGGCGATAGTAGTAGAGAAAGTTCCCGACTTCGGCGTCGGTCAACGCCGGGCAGTACACTGGGACGTCGTTATCAGCAGCCTGTTTCAACACCGAGTCGTCGTCGTCGAGGGTCTCTCCCAGTTCGCGTGCGAATGCCGTTGGTGTTCGGACTTTCTCGTCCGCGAAGAAATCGTCGAAGAAGTCGTAGAGATACTGTTCTAACCAGACGTACCGGTCAGAGGGAACAAAGAGGTTTCCGAGCCGATTGATTCCCTGTTCTCGGAGCGCTGCCTCGTCTACGTCCCACTCTCCCATTTTGAACGGCTTGGCCGTCTTGATCACGTCTTCGGTCAACGATCCGGCCGTCGTGATGAGAACGTCGACGTACCCCTCGCGGACCAGATGCGCAACAATCTCACGTAGGCCTGACGAGATGATGTTCGACGTGAACGTCAGATAGATAGTCGCGTCTGCTTCCTGCATCCTTTCGGCGATGTCGATGGCTTTCGCGAGCTGTGTTGCCTGAAAGCCTGTCGTCTCGTAGGTGTCCAGCATCTCTTGGAAGTCAAACTCCCCACGGAAATCGTAACCGTGAACGTCCGACGTGTCCAGTTTCTCTTCACTTCCGGGGACAACGTGCTCATGAGAATTCTCTTCATCCATACCACTAACTAACCCGACGGCCGGTTTGAAACTCTCGAAATGGGTCGCTCACTCTCGGTACCAACAAGTCCATCAGCAACTGAGAATCAAATATGTCCAAGCCAATGGTGGCCGTTCTCCGTCCCGACGATAATCGCATTGTCGAGGCCGCCCGGTATCTACAATCACTTGGCGTTTTGCCAGTCGAAGATCCAATGCTTACCGTCTGCCCAACCGGCCAAAATCCTCGTCGAGCGGATTATTGCATCTTCACTAGCAAGACCGGGGTAGAACTCGCTGTGAACCAAGGGTGGTATCCAGATGGAGAGACGGTGTGTGCTATTGGCCGACAGACCGCGACAGCGTTACGAGAGCGAGGATACTCAGTCGATGTCATCCCCTCGACTTTCACTTCCTCGGGCCTCGTTGAGGAGCTATCAGACAATGTTGACGGGCAGTCTATCGAGATCGCTCGAAGTGCACACGGAAGTGGCGTATTGATTAAAGAGCTGGAAGAGGCCGGTGCATCTATCCATGAAACCCCTCTGTATCGCTTGGAACGACCGGGTACCGCAGGGAAGTCGGTTTCACTTGCTGTAGAAGGTGAGCTAGATGGAATACTATACAGCTCCCCGAAATCGGTGAGGCATTTCTTCGATATCGCCGCTGAACGGGACAGCACTTCCGTATTGCAACGCGAGTTAGAGCAAACGATTATTGGGGCGATTGGGACACCGACGGAACAGGCGCTCCATGCAGAGGATATCGCTGTTGATGTCAAGCCAGACTCTGTGAGCTTTAAACAGCTCTCAGAAAACGTCGTTCGAAAAATTGGCGATGAACTAGCATAGCTTAGTGAGAGTTCAACGTCTCTTCCTTGGAATTGTTCGTGTGACTATGCGGCGACGATGATTGCACGACTGGCCGTCGTTCCGACCCCCGAAGCGATAGCCAGCGGTGTCGCAAGCCCAAGTGCGCATGGGCAGAAACGATTAGGACCGTCAATTCGGTCAACAACGCGGTTGTCTGACTCTCGCCTAACATCAACGCCCCAAGTACCGTCGTGATGGCAAGAATCGTCACGAGAGGGCGTGTGTTACGTGGTCATACCACCAGACCTCGCTGTAGATGCCGAGCATGCCGAACGTATGTAAAATGAGCGCCAACGTAATCCAGAGCGTCACGCTTACGTTGAGATTGATGCGATAGTCCCGCTCCTACGTCATGTCTATATTTACAGAACCACACGTCAGCGAGGCATCTCAGAATCGGAAGTTAGTCGGCTGAACGGGCACTAATTTGAAGACTGAGATCGCGGTCTAATCCGTCTTTGTAGTCCCCTCAGATTGGCGATAGACAGCGAATCATCACGATGACGAGAAGTAACAAGCAATCCAACACAGAAGAATCGGGAGTAGAATTGGTTCCGGACGATCCAGATGGACCAGCGGACGACACCACCAACGAGATGACGTTCAACTGGGACGGGATACGGACCGGGTTTGTCACCTGCGTTCCGGTCGCGCTCGGCGTTGCCGGCTATGGGATCGCATTTGGCGTTCTAGCAGATCGTGCCGGACTGACCGTCGCGGAGACGGCGCTGATGAGCGCAACCGTCCTTGCCGGTGCGTCACAGATTATTGCCGTCGAGTTGTGGTCAGACCCAGTTCCGGCGGCAGCGATCGTGCTCGCGGTCTTCGCGGTGAATCTCCGGTATTCGTTGATGGGGGCGGCCCTGCGACCCTGGTTTCGACACCTGTCCGCGACACGTTCCTACCTCAGTCTGTTCTTCATGGCCGATGAGAACTGGGCACTAACGATCCGCGATCTCACGTCTGGGAGCGGGCGCGGCGCGTTCCTCCTCGGAAGTGGACTAGCGATGTGGGTGTTCTGGGTTGTCTCGTCAGTCGTGGGCGTCGCTGTCGGTGGCGTAATAGACGACCCCGCTATGTATGGGCTGGACTATATCCTTGCTGCGACGTTCATCGCGCTCGCGGTTGAGCTGTGGGACGGGGCGTCTACGGTGGTCCCGTGGACGGTAGCGCTGGTGACAGCACTAGTCACCGCCCAGGTACTGTCCGGGCACTGGCATGTCATCGCGGGCGGCGGCGCGGCTGCTATCGTGGAGATGGTCCGCCGTGGCTAACACGTTTACACTCGACCCAGTCGTGGTCACTGTTATCGCCGCCATGGCCGTTGTCACCTATCTCACGAAGGGTGGGGGACTGTGGTTGCTTACGCACGTCGAAATCAGTGATCGTGTCGAGGCTAGCCTGGAGGTGCTTCCCGGTGCTATCATCGTCGCCGTTCTCGGTCCGGAACTGGCCAGCGGCGGCCCGCCAGAGTGGCTCGCTGGCGGTGTCGTTGCCGCTGTCGCGTGGAAGACCGGGAACATCCTGCTTGCGTTGGTCACCGGCGTCGGAGCCATCGTCATATTTCGCACCGTCCTGTGACGAAGGCTGTGCCGACACATCGTATCTCCCAACGTTTGGCTACCAGATACAGCTCAAACAAAGCATAAGATTACGTCGAATAGATACGGGTCTGTCATCTTGATCTCACTCTGAGTCCGTTTCCAATCGCAAGCAATTCGGACACTTCGTGTGCGACGACAGCAACTGCGATACCTATGAGACCTAGTAGGGCAGTTTGGATACGTCCGGCCAGCACGAGCAACGAGAACGCAATGTTTTGACGACCGATTCGTTGGGCTCGCTGATCGAGCGACAACGAATACGTTACTCTCGTTATGTCATCGGCCATCAACGCGATATGGGCCGCCTCAATCGCGGCATTCGTTCCAGCTGTTCCCATGGCTATTCCGGCTGTTGCTTGCGCCAGCGCCGGCGCGTTGTTGATGCCGTCACCGACCATACCAACCGCCTCATACGTTCCTGCGAGTTCTTTGACTGCCTCAACCTTTTCTTCTGGTTTCAAGTCCGCTCGAAACATCGTCGATTCCGATTTTTGTCCCAATTGCTCGCGCCGTGTGCTCGTTGTCTCCAGTGAGCATGAGAACCTCAATCCCGCGCTCTTGGAGCTCAACAACGACGTGCTCGGCTTCTGCATGCGGCTCATCTTTGAATGCAATCACACCAATAAGTCGGTTGAGAGTCCCAACGAGTACGGCAGTCTTGCCGTCGTTTTGAAGGCCATCTACCTCCTGAATTTCCACTATGTCGTAGTCAAACCGGTCGAAGAGACTTGGTTTTCCAACGTAACCGGTTTCCTCCACGATTTGGGCTTGCGCTCCGTACCCCGTTATTGAGCTGAATTCTGACGCGTCGGTCTGTTCGAGTCCGTGTTCGGCCGTAGCAGTCAAAATCGCTTCACCAAGATGATGCTCGGGGTACTGTTCGACGCTCGCTGCTTGCCTGAGCAAATAGTTTTCTGACCCTTCAAACGCAATAACGGCTGTCACAACAGGCTCACCCTGGGTGAGAGTGCCTGTTTTGTCGAAGGCGATCGCTTCAATTTTTCCGAGGTTTTCGAGATGAATCCCACCCTTTACAAGTACTCCTTCCCGACCGGCTCGCCCAGTATCGAGTGGTCGCCAATCGGTTCGGTATCGACGCTGATGTCGTGTACCACCCTGGATCGGGCCACGACGTGAGCCCATCGGTCGCGTTTCCCGAGGCCGATGCTACGTACGTCGACGTCAGACCAGAGAAAATAGATTTCAATCTACTTGCTGACCTTGCCGTAAAAGAGCTGGATCGCATTTTCCCCTAACTTGTAAGAAACAGTCGTCAGTCTCGATGCGATTGTGTTACGCCAACAGAGGTGCAGTATTCCAATGGTGGTGAAACGATCGGTCCATTAATGATGTCACGAACCACAAACAATACTATGGCAGGAGAGCAGCTTGTCTTGACCGTTGTCATGGCTGTGCTTCTCGTCGCCATCGTCGCCGTCCTCACCCGCCTCGAGAACTGGCGGTCCTACACCCCGCTTGCGGGCGGGGGCGGCGTGGGCTATGGTGAGGAGACGGCCAACAGGCACGATGAGAAGCCTGGGGGGCTGGTTCGTTGGCTGACCACAGTCGATCACAAGGATATCGGGATACTATATGGGACGTTCGCAATCATTGCTTTCGCGGTCGGCGGGATCATGGCGTTCCTCATCCGGGTCCAGCTCGTGGTTCCCTCCGGGGCTATCGTGGAGAACACGTTCTACAACTCCATTATGACGAGCCACGGGATCACGATGCTGTTCCTCTTCGGGACGCCCGTCATCTCGGCGTTCGCGAACTACTTCATCCCGCTGCTCATCGGCGCGGACGACATGGCGTTCCCGCGGATCAACGCCATCGCGTTCTGGCTGTTGCCCCCCGCGGCGTTGCTCATCTGGTCGGGCTTCTTCGTGCCGACGATCGACCCGGCCCAGACGGCCTGGACGATGTACACCCCGCTCTCTATCGAACAAGAGATGTTCGGTATCGACATGATGCTGCTGGGACTGCACCTCTCGGGCGTTTCAGCAATCATGGGGGCGATCAACTTCATCGCGACCATCTTCACCGAGCGCGGCGAGGACGTCAACTGGGCAACACTGGACATCTTCAGCTGGACCATGCTCACCCAGTCGGGCCTCATCCTCTTCGCGTTCCCGCTGCTGGGCAGCGCGCTCATCATGTTGCTGCTCGACCGGAACCTCGGCACGACGTTCTTCACCGTCGACGGCGGCGGCCCGGTCCTCTGGCAGCACCTGTTCTGGTTCTTCGGTCACCCCGAAGTGTACATCCTTATCCTTCCACCCATGGGGATAATCAGTTATATCCTTCCGAAGTTTTCAGCCCGGAAACTGTTTGGCTTCAAGTTCGTCGTGTACTCCACGCTGGCCATTGGGGTCCTGAGCTTTGGCGTCTGGGCCCACCACATGTTCACAGTCGGGATGGACCCGCGGTTGCGCGCGTCGTTCATGGCCGTCTCGCTGGCCATCGCGATACCGAGCGCCGTCAAGACGTTCAACTGGATCACGACGATGTGGAACGGCCAGCTCCGTCTGACTGCACCGATGCTGTTCTGCATCGGATTCATCTCGAACTTCATCCTCGGCGGCGTCACCGGCGTGTTCCTCGCGTCGGTCCCTATCGACATGGTCCTCCACGACACCTACTACGTCGTGGGTCACTTCCATTACATCGTGATGGGTGCCACCGGGTTTGCGGTCTTCGCCGGAATCTATTACTGGTTCCCTATCTTCACCGGGAAGATGTACCAGCGAACCCTCGCGAAGTGGCACTTCTGGCTGACGATGATCGGGACCAACCTGACCTTCTTCGCGATGCTCGTGCTGGGCTACCTCGGCATGCCCCGGCGCTACGCGAGCTACGAGTTCGACGGCGCTATCGCGCCGCTCGCACAGGTGACTACCTGGCACCAGATCGCGTCTATTGGTGCTTTCTTACTCCTGATTGGAGGTCTCATCTTCGTCTGGAATATCATCCAGTCATGGCTTGAAGGACCAGTCGTCCAGGATGGCGACCCATGGGACCTCGAAGCGGACAACATGAAGGGCCGGGACTTCGCCTGGTTCGAACAGAAGCTGAAGACGGAGCGAGCGCTCGCGGACGGGGGCGAGCAGTCAGACGAGTCTGATTCCGAGCCTCGGTAGAGCGAAACGCTACAGAAGGTTGAATTTTCGAAGAAGATTCAAATGAGAGAGTTTTCGGACTCATCCAAGCAACAATCGCCTTCGGTCTACTGGGAGTGAAACCTCGTTCGAACGACGAGTGAGCGTAGCTCTCTCGGAAGTTGGAACTCGCATCTGCAAGTCCCAATGACGAGTCAGAAGAATTAGCGAGCGGGGACGGCTACAACTCTACTGAAGGATCACATACCAGATCTCCTGTTCCCATCAGATATTCCGTTGATCAACGAACTCGTACGTTTCCCCCGTCAACACGTACTCCGCCTGCCGAAGGTCTGCGATCGAACTGGAACCCGTGACGAACATGGCAGTCTGTAGTTCGGCGACGAGATCCTCGATTCGCTCGATAACTGCGTCTGGCCCGTCAGTGGCAGGTTTCAGGAATGGTTTCGCCAGCCCGCTGGCGTGTGCACCCACTGCGATCGCTTTCGCCACGTCTAACCCCGTCCGCACACCGCCACTCGCGATCACGCAATCGTGTTCGGCGACACACTCGATCGTGCTCGCAGCGGTCGGGATTCCCCATTCTCGGAACAGGGTGCCGATCTGGTGTTGCCGCGGTTCGTTCGCGACAGCCGCGCGGTAGGCTTCGATCCCGGACCACGTCGTGCCGCCTTTTCCGGCGACGTCCACGGCGTCAACTCCCGCCTCGGCGAGCTTTCGAGCGATCTCCCCGGATATTCCGTTACCAGTTTCTTTGACAATGATCGGTGCCGAGAGGGCCTCAGTCACACGTTCGATCGCAGCCAGACAGTTTCGAGCGTCGACGTCACCTTCCGGTTGAACAGCTTCTTGGAGGAAATTCAGGTGGACTGCGAGCGCGTCGGCGTCGATCATCTCGACCGCGCGCTCGACCGTCTCGACGTCGTACTCCCGGAGCTGTGCAGCACCGAGATTTCCGTAGATGAACGCGTCGGGTGCAGCATCGCGGACGACGGTGTACGATTCGAGGACGGTGTCGTCGTCGAGTTCGAGACCGGCCCGCTGGCTTCCGAGGCCCATCGCGATACCTGTCTCGCCGGCAGCGTGAGCCAATGCCCGATTGATTTCCGTGGTGTTCTGATGACCACCAGTCATGCTCTCGATGAAGAGCGGAGCGGATAACTCGTGTCCCAGAAAGTCGATTGACGGGTCGATCGCGTCGTAGTCGAGTTCCGGAAGCGCAGTGTGAACGAGATGGACGTCATCGAAGCCCGTTCCCGTGGTTTCGACGTCTCGCTCCTGGACGATCCGGATGTGATCGTCCTTCCGGTCTTCGGTCTCCGAAGAATCTTGGTGGTTCATTACCCGAACTTGTCATACAGGTCGTAAAAGGATACTGTTGTAGAAGGTGCTGGAGGCATATGCTACGTTCACCCGGTGTCCCGCGAGTTTAGGAATGTGCCGAGGAGCCCTCGCAGTCGATAGCCGAGTACGCCGAATCGATAGCGACCGACCATCGCTGCTAGCGTTTCGACGTCGAGTTCGTCGAGCGTGCGACCGTCGGCGCGGATCGAACGCTGGAGAGAGTGCAACAACTCCTCGGTTGTCTCCATCGCCGCTGCTTCTGACGTATACTCGCCACCATCCACAGCGTGTTCTTCCCCGTCGTCGACGACGACCGTAGTGGTGTAGACAGCGTCGTAGTCGGCACTGCTCCGCCCGACGAGTCGGACAGAGAGCTCGGTCGAACCAGTGGTCTCGAAACGGAACTGGAACATCGTCTCCTCGTATGGTCCGTTCGCTGTGTGAACCTCCCAGCCATCAGGAACGGTAATCGAATGTGTTGTCATCAGTAGGTCAACTCCGGTGGGCAGGGTTCGGGACAGTCGTCTCGGCAAACGCTCGCAGACGGGTCACGTCGCCAGTCTCCGAGAGCGTGTTGAGCGCCTGTTCAGCGTCATTTCGTCGTTGTTTTTCGTACATGCGGAATTTGGACTCGTCGAACGTGGGCGGGACGACCATCGCGCAGTTCGACTCCCCATCGAGCACGTGGCCGATCTGTCGGGCTGTACTGAGGCCGTGTCCGAGTCGCTCGTAGTGCCGGCGAGCCGACTCGTCGAACCCAGCGAGCGTCGAGCCGAGGACGGCGGCGCCTCTACCAAGACTCCCCACCGTATCGTCGAAAAACCCCACCTGGTCACAGCTCGCCGATTCGGCCGGTATGTAGGTGCGCGCGAACCTGTCCGTGATCGTTTCGAGCGTCGTCGTCAGTATCTCGAAACGATCACCCGACGGCGAGTCGGGGACTGAACCGAGCAACGAGAACGCTGCCGTATAGAGATAATCGCCGGCCAGCAGTGCTGGCGTCGTATCCCGCGTGAATGAGTGCGCGTGTTTCTCGGTGAGCGCGACGAGTAGCTGATTCCGGAGACGAACGTATCCTCGGAGGAATTCTATCGCGGCGGCGGCAGGAAGGACGGCCTCGTGGTTCTGGCGTTCCGCCAGTGAGTCGTACACAGCTACCACCAATTGTCCGTACCACCGGTCAGGGGATTCGTACAGGACGTCCCGGACGAGCGGGAACCTAGCTTCGTCCGCGTCGTCGAGCATCTGATCGATGTGGCGTTCGATGCGTGATTCGGGGAGGGGGTCTGTGTCAGTCATTAGTCTCAGTCGTCACCTGCCATCGTCCCGACACCAGGTTCGTCGAGATCGACGCCGGATTCGGTCAGGTCGCTGCGACGCCACGTACCGCGTCGATACCACGCGTAGGCGATGATCGCGCCGGCGACGTTCGAGACGGCGAACGACAGCCAAACACCCGTTTCTCCGAGCGGGCCTGCAGTGATCCACGCGACCGGAAAGCGAATAATACCGAGTGTCACCACGGAGATCGCCGCCGCAGTGAGAGTCTTCCCGGCCCCTCGAAAACTCCCCGTGTACGCCCGCATAATGCCGATAAACCCGAACGTCAGCGCAACGTATCGAATGAACTCCGTCCCGATGTCGATAACCTGGGCGGCGTCCGACTGGTCGGTCCCGACGAACACCGAGACGATAGGTTCCGGAAACAGGAAGGTAGCGAGTCCCGCGACCGTGAGGATGCCGAAGAGGACTTTCGCCGCCAGCCCCGCCGCTTGCGCGGCACGGTCCGGCTTATCGGCCCCGATGTTTTGGCCGGTCATCGTTTCGACACCACGCGCGACGGCGAGAGCAGGGAGAAAGGCAACCGAGAAGATACGAGTGCCGATGCCGTACGCGGCGACGACTGTGTCCGGGAACATCGCAACGATGACCAGAATGAGGTTCATCGACACCGCCCGTCCGGTTCCCTCAATGGACGCCGGCAGACCAATGCGTACGATCCGACGGAGATACGAGAGATCCGGGACCATGTCGCGGAGGTGGATCTGGACGCCGCGGTGTCCGCGGAACATGATCACCAGGCCGACAACCAGTGCGAGCGCACGTGAGAACACAGTAGCGATGGCCGCGCCCTGAATGCCGAGTTCTGGGAACGCAATCGTCCCGACGAGCGGCGCGTTCTCGACGACAGTCCACCCAAAGATAAGGAATGGGTCGAGGACGATGTTCAACAGGACGGAGCCGAACATCACGAGCATCGGCGTGATGGTGTCGCCGTACCCGCGCATGAGCGCGACGAAGACGGCGAACCCGAACATGAACACGAGCCCGAGTGAAATAACTTCCATATACCTTGTCGCCAGCGGCAGGACGTCCAGCGAGGCGCCCATGACGCCGAGGAATGTCTCGACGATGAAGTAGCCGGCGCCGCCGAGGACGACCGAGGCGACGACGGCGAAGGTCACGGTCTGGGAGGCGGCGTACTCGGCCTCACGTTCCTCATCCGCGCCTGTGTACTGGGCGACCAGCACGCTGCCAGCGACTGAAATACCCATTCCCAGTGAGATGAGCAGGAATACCATCGGGAACGCGAAGCTGATCGCGGCGAGTGCATCAGTGTTGTACTGGCCGAGCCAAAATGTGTCCGCGAGGTTATAGGCGGTCTGGAAGAGGTTCGTGACAACGATCGGCATCGAGAGGAAAAACAGTGGCTTGCCGATACCACCCGACGTCAGGTCAAACTCTTCAGGGCCTTTGAAGAGCGAACTGAGATGGCTCAACAGCGCCATTACTGTGCGACCTCCGGGTGCGTGTCTGTGAGCAGATGCCGCTCGACGTAATTTGTCATCGTGCCGTAGAGGTTGTCGGAAGAGCGGTCGATAGCGACGTGGCGGATGTGTGCGCCTGTAATCGTCGTCGCGAGGTATTCCGCATCGTGCGTTGGCTCGATAGCGTCGTCGAACTGGCCGGCGTCCACGCCAGCTACGAGTATCCCTCGCAGTCGTTCGATCAGGAACTCGTCGAAGTCGCTGAGGCGGTCCTGCAGTGCAGAATTGTACGGCGCCTGGGATGTCAGTTCGAGTATCGCAGTTCGGAATGCCTGCTGTGACGAGTCGTCCTCTGTCGTAAGAAATACCCTGAGGAGTGCCTCAAGCTGGTCACGCGGCGTCTCACCGTCGTGAGCGTTCACACGGTCGGTGAACTGATCGTACAGTTCATCGAGAAAGGCGACGAACAACTGGTCTTTGGAATCGTGATGGTAGAGGATCGACGCCTTGCTCGTATCCGCTTCGGCAGCGACGTCCTGGAGCGTGAGATTCGCGTAGCCGTGCTTGCAGAGGGCGCGATACGTCGCATCCAGAATCTCGCTGGCTGGGTCGTCCGGCATTTGGTCGGTATACAACTTACTAACTAGTTAGTCAAAAACGCTTGGATGTCCGGTCGGAGAAAGATAAACCGCCAGACCTCCTGGAATGCGGAATTTCAGTCGTTATTGTAGATCGCCGAGACTAATGAAACAGTCATAACAGTTATCCATCGGCGTGCGAATATTGGACCAATGGACGATCAGGGGGAACGGACTGTTTCGGATGCTGATGAGGAGATTATGCGTGCCACCTATCGTGTGCTGCAGGAACATGGCTATGCCAACCTCACGATCGAACGTATCGCTGACGAGTACGGGAAATCGACCGCTGCCGTTCATTACCACTATGACACGAAGGACGACCTGCTCGTCGCATTTCTTGACTTTATCCTCGAACAATTCGCCGATACTATACACGAAGTCGAAACGACCGACCCAGAACAGCGATTGAATCTCCTTCTCGATAAATTACTCGTCGCGCCGGAGACCCACCACGACCTGTTGATTGCTGTTCTGGAGATGCGGAGCCAGGCACCCTACAAGGAATCATTCGAACAGCGATTCCAACAGAACGACGAGTACGTGCGGTACATGCTCAAAACAGTGATGGATCAGGGCATCCAGAAAGGTGTATTCAGCGACGTCGACACCGAACAGGCAGCACAGGCGCTCATGACCATTGTTGACGGCGCTCGGGCCCGGACTGTCGTCCTTGACGAATCGGATACCCTCGAAGCAGCCAGACGAACTGCCGACGAATACGTGAACACCGTCCTTAAAGACGATTAAACGAAAGTGAGGGTCGCTAGTACGGTTCAGCAACGAATTACTAGCCTCGAAGAGTTTCCGGTCTGGTTCCCGATGTCACCCCGCAGTAAATGCGGGACCTGGTTATCGTTCGCCAGAGTCACTGATTCCGTTCGTTCGGTCGGGCTGTGTCCAGATCCGTGATATCCGTCGTACACCAGTGACAAAACGCGAGATCTAGATCGAGTTCTCTGCGGCAGTTCGGACAGTGAGTGCGCTGTTCATCGGGGGCGATGGATACTTGAGCAACCGCATTTTGAACGTGTGCGAGAAGATAGGCATCCACGACGCTAAGGCTCCCGACGATGAAAACTGGAGCGACCGCCAGAGGATCGGCGGCGTCCCAGTTTGCGATGGTCTCGACGGCCGCGGGCTCGACGAAGAGAACAGTTACACCGAACAGAACGCCGACCCAGGCGAGTCCTCGACGCCACCGCCGGAGATAGAGGTGCCCAAACCCTGTCGCAACCACTCCAAGAACCGCAGCGAGCCAAGGGCGCTTTTGAGAGTTCGACTGGCTCATAGTACAACTAACTGCCTGGTTAGCCATAAGTCTTCTTGCCAACGTCAGGGCCGGAGTATAGTCTCAGAAACGACTGTATAACCACTTTGAAGCTAATTTTGACAACCTTCAGATCTAACTGTTTAATCAGGAACCGAGCTGGGACTCACTTCAACCGTGAGACGCGCTATTGATTTCTCTGTCCACGAAGCATCGGCTCGTGGGGCCGTGTCCCGGTACGAAGCTGGTGACTCCAGTATCGATTGCGCTGGAACGCATCAGTGTCTCCGTCCTCAGTCGGTACGCTCGGCAGGTTATGGGCCTCGGCCAAGAGCTGTGATCCGCCGGACCGACCGTGAGGCGAGTACCGCAATCATGATCTCGAGCCCGCCAGCGACGAGGAACGCCGACAAATATCCGTACAGTTCCGTAACGATTCCTCCGATGAGGAAGCCGCTCAACATACCGAGACTTCCGAACACGTTGAACCCGCCCATCGCCGCACCGCGTTCTGACGCTGGCACGATATCAGTGACGAGTGCCATCGTCGTCGGAGAGACGAACGCTCCGCAGATACCGACGAGAACCATGAACCCAGCAGCAATCCCGTATGCTGGTGCGACCGAGACGGCGATTATCGCGACCCCATAGAGCAACGAGCCAGCGACGACGGGGACGAACCGACCGATCCGGTCTGAGAGCGAGCCGACCGGGTACTGCAACAGGGCGAACGGAACGAAGAACAGCGCCAGTGTGAGCCCTGCCTGCGCGGCATTGATGCCGAACGCCTCTCTGAAGTAGGCGACACCGGTCAACGCGAAGAATCCCGCGGTCAACCGGTCGATGTAGCCGAACGCGAACGGCACGAGTAACGTCGGACGAGTCCGGACCCGGGCGACGACCGTGTCGACGGGAAGCCCCCCGCTAGCACGCCGGTCTGGAACGGTCGCAGCGAGGGCAGCTGCACCAAGGAGGAGTACTGCGCCGCCATACAGGGGTGCAAGCGGGTCGACACTCGTGAGCTGTCCGCCGACGACTGAACCGAGTGCCGCACCGAGTCCGATTGCTGTCCCGGCCGCACCCATATTCCGGCCATGTCCACCCGAGAGATCCATCAGCATCGTGATCGACAGCGAGAATGCGCCAATCGTGAACGCGCCGCCGACGACGCGCAACACTAACACGGTCCCGAATCCGAGACCGACGGAAGGGGACAGCGCCACTGCCAGGTAACTCGCTGCACCACCCGTCGCGCCGAGGACCACGAGCGGCATTCGAGAGCCAAGTGAATCACTGGCGATACCCCACAGCACGGCACAGGTAACGAAGGCGGCGAATTCGGTGACCAGAAACCACGTCCCCGCGAGAATGGTCTCGCCGCCGCCCAGTACCGAAACGATCTCGTCGAGTCCCGGATAGAGAAAGACCTGTGAAACGAGGACGCTCCAGACGACGAGGGCGAGTCGAGTTCGTTCAGTCATCGGTTGGGTTATTCGCAGCGGCCATAGTCTGATCGCTGGTATCGTTCCCGGTGATCCGGATACACCTCTACGGAGACCCACTCGTTGACGGGAATTCACGAACAGGACGAGCCAACACCCGGGGATCCTGTTTACTCGCCATCTACTAACGACCCGAACAGCGCCTCGGCGTCTGCCGGCACATCGAAGTCGTGGAAGTGCTCGCCCTTTTCTTTCGTGAGGATGTTGAGTGCTGCTGCCGCTCCGTCACCGGCGGAGATAACTGCCTGCCATTCCTCGGCCCGAACCATCGCGCCCGTCGCGTAGGCGTCTTGGACAGACGTCTCCATCGTCACGGCGACGTCGACGACGTCCGCATCGGCAAACGAACAGCCTAGGTCGTTCGCGAGGTCGCGGCTCGCCCCTGTCGCTAACACGACGTAGTCAGCAGTATATTCGTCACCGTCTGTCGCTGCGCGGAATCCGTCGTCGGTTGACGATACCGACGTGACTTCGGTGTCCTGGTGACGGGTGACGCCGAAATCGTCGACCTGTTCACGGAGGGTGTCCATGTAATTCGACCCGTCGATCGACCCGATGCCAGGATAATTGAACAGGTGAGCCTTGTGCATCCACGTCTCGTCGGTGTCGAAGACAGCCGTTTCGAGGCCGTTCTTCGCCGTGAACAGTGCGGTACTGAGGCCAGCCGGGCCCCCGCCAATTACGAGTACGTTCGCCACACTAACTAATTATTCAGTCAGTACGAAAAAGCTTCTCAATCCACCCGGTATTCGACCGTAAACAGGTCGGTATTAGGAAAGTTTCCCTGAGGGGGTTCAAAGATGATCTACCGGTCGGAGCGAGAAAATGGCGGAACTAACCAAACCGTTAACCCATGCAGTCACTGAATCCGTGTATGGATCTCTCCGCCGTTGACCTGTCTCCTGTTCCGAACGACGGTACTGCAACTGATGCGTACGCGAACACCGTCGAGGCTGCCACGCAGGCCGAACAACTCGGGTACTCACGATTCTGGGTGGCTGAACACCACGGCATGGCGAACTCTATCGCCGGGACGACGCCGGAGGTCCTGCTCGGACATCTGGCCGCCGAAACCGACTCGATTCGACTGGGGTCAGGAGCGGTACTCCTCAATCATTACAGTCCATTTAAAGTCGCCGAACAGTTCGGCGTACTCGATGCACTCGCCCCGGGACGTATCGACGCGGGCCTCGGACGCGCGAACGGGTCGCCCGCCGCCGACCGCGCCCTCGGAACCGACCGACGTGTGCAGAATCCCGATACGGACCACGCGGAGAAGATTGAGGCCGTCGTTAGTCACCTCTCCGACGATTTCCCCGACGAACATCCGTACAGTGATCTGCAGATTGCACGTTCGAGGGAAGGAATGCCGGATCCCTGGGTACTCGGCTCCAGTCCGTCGAGCGCGACGATCGCCGCTGAACTCGGACTCCCGTACTGCTTCGCGGCGTTCATTCGACCGCAGCTCGCCACGCAATCGTTCGCGGCGTATCGCGATCAGTTCCAATCGTCAGCTTTGACCGGTGGAACCGATGAACCACAGGGAATGATCGCGATAAATGCCGTTTGTGCTGAGACCGACGAGGAGGCCGCACGGCACCGAGCCGTGGCCGAGGCATCGTACAAGCGCATGCAACGCGGCAACGTCGGAACGCGACCGTCCATAGATGAAGCAATCGACGAACTCGGTGGGGTTCCCGAACCGACCCCTGTCACACTCGACGAGGGTGAATGGCCGAGGGCTATTTCCGGCAGTCCGAAGACGATTGCGTCTCTTCTCGAACAGCTCACAGAACGCGTCGGCGTCGACGAAGTGATGATTCAGCACATCCACGCAACCCATGACGACGCACTCCAGTCGCACGAACTGATAGCCGAGGGCATCGGACTCGTCTAGAACTGAGTTATCATATGTGGGTGTGTGGATTGTGTTTCAATGTGATTCGAGAACGATTCTCCGACTCGTAGGAAACGGTCACTGCGACGAAGTACGAAAATAGCTGTTACTGGGACAGATAAGGTCGAAGAACGATCTGGACGAAAAATTTCCAATCAACACCCGTACTGTGGTAGACAAGCCACAGACTTCCATCTTCGGTAGTTACTACTGCTATCCTTACTTTGTATCTTTTTACTCTTTGTTCCGTAGTATAGGATGTAATGTCGGATAACAGATTAGTCTCTTTGAATACGCAATGACTGACAATTCTTCCAACGAGAACGAGAACGACCACAATCGTCCGTCACATGATGATGATACACACTAGAAGGTCTGGGCGGACGAATCACACAGCCAGGCTGTCGTCCGAGCTGTCGCCACAGTTTTGAACACACCTATCCTGGACCTCGATCCGCTGTATGAGGCCGTTGATCCCGAACATCTCGATGGCCTGTTCGCTGGAGATCTCTTACCTGGGAGTACAGTTACAATCTCCTACCACGGCTTCCAGGTGAGTGTAACCCCGGACACGATTCGCGTTTTCAAACAGAACTAAATTTGATACAGCAAGCCACACAACCACGGGATCGAGGTACCTATCTTAGTCTGAGCAGTAGCGAGTCATCCATGCGTCCAGTTCTCGGAACATCGGTTCGAGGTCCATCAACATCCCGGTCGTTTCGTATTCTACGCGGGGAGGAATCTCGTCGTACTGGGTGCGGGTCAGGAAACCTGCTTCGACGAGTTCATTGAGCCGTCGGGAAAGTGTATTTGGGGAGATATCGAGCTCATCTTCGAGTTCGCCAAACCGAGCCGGTCCGTCGTCGTCCAAGACGAACACCTTGAGGATTGCCAGCGTGTGAGCCTTCCCGAGTAGGGAAAAAATCGTACTCATCTTTTGATCGTTTTGCGTGCTCGGACGCTCGGAACTGCTCATGGAATTACTACAATTTCGGTAGTACTGTAAGTTGTGGGAAGTCGATGCTATTTTCCAACACCCAGATTGTGCGAGTACGCTTGAACCTTCCACGGATGGTAGTTACTACTGGATAGCTAACTTGACACTTTTTAATTTCTATACGAGTAGTGCAACTATAGTGAGCACCAACACGCCTCAACAGAACCATGCCACCATCGGCCACGACGAGTGGACACTCGTGGCACCACTCCGCTACGAGGGAGGGAGTGTCCCCCGATTCGGTATCGAACAGCACTACGAGGAATGTATGGAGAAGGCTACAGGCGGGTTCGCCACCCGCGATCTGGATCAGACCATCAGGGCCGGAACGGCACTCGAGATGAACGATCGAGGTCCAGAGGAGACTGATCAGTAATGGTCGAGTGGTTGAGTGCTACGACAACGGATCGCCCCTCATATCGATGAGTGTTACGACATATTACGACGTAGTAATAGCGGGCGCGGGTCCTGCAGGAGCTCACTGTGCCAGAGATCTCGCTGGCCGTGGATACGACGTGGTGGTTCTAGAGACTGAATCTGAGGAAGAGTATCCTGCCCAGAGTAACAAGTCGACGGGTGGAACGTTCGCCTCGATGATGACGTCGTTCAACATTCCGGACGACGTTGTCATGCACGAGACGAGATCGGTCGTTCTCGAATCACCCAACAATCACCTCAGCCAGACTCAGCCCGGGTTCGTGCTCGAATTTTCGGACTTCAAAGACTATCTCGTCGCCGATGGGAGACAGAACGGAGCAGAGTATCGTTTCGATGCCCGCGTACGGGACCCGATCATCGAAGAGGGGGATGTCGTTGGCGTCCGGTATAACGGTAACGAGGAGGTCTACGGTGAGATTGTCATCGATGCTACGGGCCCGGCCGCCCCGCTAGCGGAAAATTTGGGCCTCGCCGATCTCGAACGGAACAATCATGCCATTGGTATCGAGTACCAGTTTGATGGACTCACCCTCGATCAGACCGGGTATGCTGACCTCACTGACGCGATGATGCTACGGCTCGACCACGAATACGCTCCCGGGGGGTACTCCTGGATCTTCCACACTGGCGACGATTCAGCAAAAGTCGGTGTGTGTTTCATCCAGAATGAACGGTACAGAGAGCATGCCACTCAGGACCGGACCGTCGACGACTACCTTCAACATTGGCTTGATACTGACCCACGCTTCGAAAACGCCGAACGAGTGCCGGATTCGCAGGTTCGTGGCTCCGCACATATCCAGCCGCCAGGGTCGATGAGTACAACGTCATTCATGGCAATTGGTGATACGGTTCCGTCGATTGATCCCGTCTGGGGAGAAGGCGTGTACAAATGTATGAAATCTGCTCGTGCAGCGGCGATGACCGCCGATCGGTGTCTCAGTGGGACAGTAGAAACGTCGGCGAGAGCGATGGCGGTTTACGATGACCTCTGGCACGAGCGGGTAGCACCCCAGCAAGATCGACGTCAGTTGATGACCAGATTGCTGTATCTAGCATCTAACGACCGGTATGACCGACTCATGCGGGATCTGAACGAGGTCAGCGACGCCACTCTCTCGGCGATCAACAAGGGAGATATCCGTAAAATCATCAGGTTACTATCTCTAGGCGATGTACCCCTCCTTTGGAAATACTGGCGGGGAATGTGAACAGTTGGCCAGTGGCTTCACTACCTGTACTGCCGGTCGTACGATCTCGAAATAACTCGTCACCACGCAGTGGCGAATATCTTGCAGAACGGCCCCGACAATAGTACTCGACTCAAAAACGCATTAGTAGGATCTGACGTTAATCGTGTTCGTGAGGGGAATCATCCCTCGGCAGAGTACCCGTATTCGTCGTGGAGTTGGCAGATGGGTTCCTCGTGGGCGCTTTGCAGTTCGATGTGTCCCTCTTTGAGGATTCCACCCGTTCCGAGTGCCGGATTTCGGTACCGCGGCAGTTCTCCGAGATCAGTACCACCTTCGAATCCCTCGATGACGACCATACTCTTCCCATATCGACGCTATTCACACCAGACGATCAACTGTTCTGTCGCACGGTCAGAGTCTAAAAGCGGCTCCTCGGCTACATCGATGCAGTCGTATGGGTCGCCGTCTGGCACGAGTCGAATCCCGAATTCACAGCCAATAGTCGCCCCAAGTGTCGAGCGACTCGAAGATGGGACAGAGGTCATCGCCCTTTTCGCCCATCGCGTAATAGCTCGCGACTGGGGATTCGAACTCTTTTCGGTTGTCGATGAAGTCCTCGCCCTCCGGATCGTCTAGTACACGCGCGAGCGTGTAGGATGCTCGCCCCCGTCGAACGCTTGAATTCGTTGAACCGCTTTTCACCGTCACGCAGGTCGTTGAGGATGACGAGTTTCTACTTCGTTCCCGTCTCCTCGACAGCGCCGACGACGTAACAAACATCTGCATTCTGCTGCTCGACGTCGGATCCGTGGTTGGGGTCGGCCAACGGCGGTTGGATCGTCATTACTTGGTCACATAGCTATTACCTGAATCATAAATGGGTTTGGGGACAAACTAGGTAATGTAATGGCACTACAAATGACGACGGTGCACGTGCTGAGTGCACCCGTCGATATGAGGGCGTACATGCCGGAAATGAGCGTTATCCGCGGTGGCAACACCGGTAGCACCGACGGTTCCATATCGGTCGGGGGGAGGTGCTAGCACGGTGGCTACCGTCGTATATTACAACACGTTGATGGGTCTGGCGGCCAGTGCTGCGTTGTTGTTGCTCGTCGCATTCCCATACTTCGGCGCGAGGGCACCATTTACTGTTCGGCGCGCGTGGGCAGCGACATTCGGGGCTCTCGGTGGTCTCCTGGTGATTTTAGGTCTCCACCTCAACTTCGTGTGGCCACTTCCTGGCGTCGCGAACATAGTGTTCGGTGAACCATCGCTGTTGTTTGGTGTACTCCTCGTCACCGCGGCAGTGATAATACACCGAACGCCGGTCGATGACGCGGCTGAGGCGGTCGAAAGCGGTGACCGCTCCGGGGACGGATGGCGAGCACTCCGGGACGATGTCGAACTACCCTCCGAGCTAGCTGTAGCCCTCCGGCCGGTCAGTTACGTCGGCGCACTTGCCGGCGTGATGACGATCCTCCTTGGGTGGGCGACCGCCGCCTTTGCGGAGATTGTCTTCCGCGCCCCATCGATGGAATGGCCGACTGGACTCATTGCGGGAACGGGCATTGAGGTGGTCTACATGACGGGGACCTACACGATCCTTGGTCTCGGAGCGATAGCACTGCCCTTCGGATTGCACAATCCATCTCGACTACGGACCGCCGGAAACCTTCTTACCGCCGCAGCGGTCCTGCTGTTGTTCATCACGCTCATCAGTTTCATTGGCCACGTAACCCTCTCGACAGGGTCCCCACCGGGCGGCATGCCCTGGTGACGACTCCGAATTCATCACTACGTGAACCCAGTTGAAGGGGATTTTTCCGTTTCTGGGGTGTGCGCTCCGGTTTTCGTTTTGTCGACTATGTGGGAGTGTATCTCCCATAGAGAGTTTACAACAGACATTGATGCCAACGATCCGGCTCCGTGGTGCATCGAAGACCTTTAAAAATTAGGTGTCGTAGTCATATCGGGACTCTAACGGAGGATGATCGATCTGCACTTTCGACTGGCGACAGTGGCGGTCGCAGCGCAACTCACAGCGGTCTACCGAAGTGCTTTTCGTGAAAACCGACGGCTCGGAATCCCCCACATCGAAGAACGTGTCTCGGAGCGGCAAGTAGCGAACTGGATTCGACAGCATACGTTATATGTGGCTATGAATGAGAGCGACGTAATCGGTGGCGTCAGACTCGACGAGTGCGATTCGGACCGCGTGAAGCTCAGCCGACTCGCTGTCCACGAGCGGTGGAAACAGAAGGGAGTCGGCGGACAGTTGCTGGATTACACGGAATCACAGGCTCGAGACAGCGGGTACACCACGATCTGGCTGAAGACCCCCGCCGCCCACCCATACCTCCCCGAGATGTATCGTCAGCGTGGCTACGACCAAACCGGGACGGCTCTCGGAGAGCAACACGAAGTCGACTTCGTCACGATGGAAAAAGAACTGCGGTGACTGTACCAGCAGCACCGACCGTGAGCTATCAGCGGTACGGTCATCGGCGTCATCGAGTCGTGTCGGTATTGGGGCGATCGAGTCGGGCAGACGACGCCGTGACCTACCAGCCGTATTGTCCGGCTGTGTGTCATCCTGAACGAACCTGTCGACGTCGTTCAGGCCACTTTTCACGCCGAACGGCGAACCCGAAACCGGACGGATGGGACTGATCACAGTCACTGCGGTCGTCGATTTTGTGACGGTCGTCTTCGTGCTCGCGACGATGCTCTCGATGGGGCTCGCGCTGACGACCGACGAGATTCTCGCGTCGCTCGGCCATCACCGGCTGATGGCGAAGTCGCTGCTGGTGAACCTCGTGCTCGTCCCGCTGCTGGCGTTCGCGTTCGTCCTCGCGGTGCCGATGGAGACCGGTCACGTCGTCGGTCTCCTGTTGATCGCCATGGCGCCGGGGGCACCCTTCGGGCCGAAACTGGCCGAGATCTCCCGCAGCGACGTCGCGTTCGCGAGCGGCCTGATGGCAGTACTCGGCGTCGTCTCCGTCGCGACGATACCGGTCACGGTGGCGTTGCTCATGCCCGGTGACGTCGCCGCCGACCCGGCCGGAATCGCCCGGATCGTCGTCCTCACCCAGCTCGTTCCGCTGGTCGGTGGACTCGCCGTCAGAGCGCGCTTCCAGTCCGTCGCGACGCGGCTGCACCCGCCAGTCCAGAAACTCTCGACGGCCCTGCTCGTCCTCCTCGTCGTGCTGTTGACGGTCGCCTACGCGGGCGAGATGCGCCAGCTCGTCGGCACCGGGACGCTGTTGATCTCCACGGTCGTCGTTGTCGGGTCGCTACTGCTCGGCTACGCACTCGGCGGGCCGGCGAAGAGCACGCGAGAGGTGCTCGCGACGACCACTGCTGCGCGAAACGTGGCCATCGCCCTGCTCATCGCCACGACGAACTTTACCGAACCGGCCGTGCTCACGATCATCGTCGCGTTCGGGCTCCTCAGTCTCGTCGTCTCGGGGCCCGTCGCCAGTCTGTGGGGCCGGGATAGTCAGGGATCGCCTGCAAACGATCAGACGTGAAAACCTACTAACGTATTTGTGCCGTAGCACGACACATGGAGATCACTCTCGTCGGCACCGGCAGTCCCGTCCCCATCCCGGAACGGGGTGGAACGAGTATCGCCCTCGACGTCGCCGGGGAGCGCGTGTTGATCGACTGTGGGCCCAGAACCGTCTACGGACTCATGGAAGCGCGGATCCCGTTCGGGGAGATCGAGACGATGTTCTTCACCCACCACCACATGGACCACAACGCGTCGTTCTTCCACTTCGCGTTCACGAGCTGGACCGAGGGTGGCCGGGAATCGCTCACCGTCTACGGCCCCGACGGTACCGACCGGCTCGTCGACGCGCTGTACGACGTGTACGCCGAAGACATCGAGTACCGCCAGGACATCTACCCGACGGACGGTATCTCGAACATCGAGACCGACCTCGTGACCGAGGGGTTCAGTCGCCAGATGGACGGCTGGTCGGTCGAGGCGCTCCCGGTCGAACACTCGATCGAGACGTACGCCTACCGCTTCGAGGAGGCGGCGTCGGGGTCGTCGTTCGTCTTCTCCGGCGACACCCGGAAGATCCCGTCGCTCGCCGAGTTCGCCGAGGGTGCAGACGTCCTCGTCCAGGACTGCAACACCGCGCCAGTCGACGAAGACCGCGTGCCCGAGGACGACGACCAGTTCGTCTGGGAACAGCACGCGTCGGGCGGGCGAGACCTGAATCAGTCCACGCTGACGGCCAATCACTGTGACGCCACCGACGCCGGGGAAATCGCGCATGAGGCCGGCGTCGAGACGCTCGTGCTCACCCACATCATGCCGTACCGGGACCTGGAGGCGATGCGACGCGACGCCGAATCGGCCTTCGACGGCGACGTGATCGTGGCCGAAGACGGCCTCACCGTCGCTCCCTAGGACGACGCCGACTCGACGGCCTCGAGTAGTTCGTCGTAGTCCGGTTCGTTCGTCGGGTCGTCGGCGACCCAGCTGTACGTGACCGTGCCGTCTTTGTCGAGCACCAGCACGGCGCGGTTGGCGACCCCATACAGGCCGAGCGGCTCGATGTCGATTTCGAGGAGTAGCCTCGATTCTATGTTGATCGCAGCGTAGAGCCATTTTCTCGCCGTCAACTTCGATCTGTTTCTCGTCGACCGCGACCCGCGACGGCGTTGCTGTCGGCGGGTCCCTCTGGGCCTCGGACAGCGTATGAACCCAATTCCAGACAACAATGTGATAGCGTTCGACACCCAATAATTCCCAGGATTGCGACCGTCTCCCGGATCTACACCCCCGCCGTGTGTAGACGCACCCCAAGTCGCTGGAAGGGTGTAGGGGTGCGCTCGTTCTCCCAAACGTCTTGGCTGTCCGTTTCTAACGTTTCTCTAAGCAGATCTGCGAGTGACATGAACACCTCTCGCTACGGCCTGCTCGCTTCTCAATCCCTCAACTAGTCAGTGCCCTACAGATAGAGATAGAATTAGTCCGATGTCCACCATCGCTGATTTAGTCTCGTCCGGTAACTCCAAGAACCTTTCCGGCTGCGATTGTCTGGCCCATATCGCGGATGGCGAAACTCCCCAGCTCTGGAATTTCGCTCGATGGTTCGATGCTGAGGGGCTTCTGTGGTCGGATCGTAACCACTGCAGCATCGCCGGATTTGATAAAGTCGGGTTCCTCTTCGGCAACTTCGCCGGACGAGGGATCGATCTTCTGGTCAATGGATTCAATGGTGCCGGCGACCTGCGCCGTGTGTGCGTGGAGAACCGGCGTGTATCCGGCAGTAATCACGCTCGGGTGCTGCATAACGACGATCTGTGCCTGGAAGGTCTCGGCGACCGTTGGCGGGTCGTCAGCAGGACCGACGACGTCGCCTCGGCGGATGTCGTCCTTGCCGATACCGCGAGCGTTAAACCCGACGTTGTCACCGGGCTCGGCCTTCGGAACTTCCTCGTGGTGCATCTCGATGGTCTTCACTTCGCCGCTGACATTCGATGGCTGGAACGAGACATTGTCACCGGTGTTGACGACGCCCGTCTCGACGCGGCCGACCGGGACAGTACCGATGCCGTCGATTGTGTAGACATCCTGGATCGGCAGTCGAAGGGGTGCATCCGACGGCGGTTCCGGTTCAGGTAAGTCGTTCAGCGCCTCCAGTAGCGTCTCACCGCCGTACCAGTCCGTGTTTTCGGAGGACTCGGCAACGTTGTCACCCTCGAAGGCGGATACGGGGATAAACGAGGCATCGCCGGTATCGAACTGAACTTGCTGTAGCAACTGGGTTACTTCGTTAACGACCTCGTCGTATGTGGATTCCTTGTAGTCGACGAGATCCATCTTGTTTACCGCGATGACCAGTTCGTTAATGCCGAGCGTGCGGCCCAGAAAGACGTGTTCTTGGGTCTGGGGCGCGACGCCGTCGTCAGCGGCGACGACAAGGACAGCGTGGTCAGCCTGGGACGCTCCCGTAATCATGTTCTTGACGAAATCTCGGTGTCCCGGTGTATCGACGATGGTAAAGTTGTACGTCTCCGTCGAGAACTCCTGGTGGGCTATGTCTATAGTAACACCGCGCTCACGCTCTTCGGCGAGGTTATCCATGACATAGGCGAATTCGAACCCGCCTTTACCCTTCTCCACAGCTTCCTCGCGGTGCTGTTCGATGACGTGCTCGGGGACGCTTCCTGTCTCGTAGAGAAGTCGCCCTACGAGTGTGCTCTTTCCGTGGTCAACGTGGCCGATGATGGCCAGGTTCTGGTGGGGTGTGTCAGTACTCACTGCATCCTTAACTACGGTTTTAGAAGTTAAAAACTACAAAGTTAGAAGTACAGTAGCAACTACCAGACGTGGAAGTATTGAAGCATACTCACATAACTTGGGTATTGGAAGGTAGACTCGATTTCTCACAACATACATTACTACTGGAATCGTAGTGATGCTATGAGCAAATTCGATCGGGCGGAAACGCAACATAACCATAGGATGAGTACGGTCTTTTCCTTGCTTGGGAAGGCTCACACGCTGGCGATTCTCAAGGAATTCGTCTTGGACGACGATGAACCGATTCGGTTTGGCGAACTCGAAGATGAGCTCGATATCTCCCCGAATACGCTGTCTCGGCGGCTCGACGAACTCGTCGAAGCAGGTTTCCTGACCCGCACCCAGTACGACGAGATTCCTCCCCGCGTAGAATACGAGATGACAGAGATGTTGAACGAACTCGAACCGATGTTCCGAGAACTGGATGAGTGGATGGATCGCTACTGCTCAGACTAAAGTGAATATCTTGAGTCCGAGGTTGTCTCGCTCGCTGTATCCGGTTTAGTTTCGTTCGGAAACGCGAACTGTATCCGGGGTCACGCTCACCTGGCAGCCGTTATAGTGAAATACAACTGTACTCTCGGGTAAGATGTTCCTATCGAACAAGCCATCAAGATGTTCCGGATCAATGGCCTCGTATAGCAGTTCAAGGTTCGTTCCGGACGTGTCCATAACGGAGGCGACAGCCCGGACGACAGCCTGGCTGTGTGATTCATCCGCCCGGATTTCGTAGACGTAAGCATCATTATCTGGCGGTCCGGAGGTGTCGTTCCCATTCTCGTCGGGGGGATGGTCAGTCATTGCGTATTGGAGGAGTTTGTTCTGTCTTTCACCAGGAATACGTTACTACGGTACTGAGAGTGAAAAGCTACTAAGTTAGAAGTGGAGTAGTAACTACGAGATATGGAAGTGTTGAGGTGTCCTCACACAGTTCGGGTATTGGTGTAAGGGATTCACCCTCGGAATCGAACTTCGATCTCATCTGGCCCGGTAACAGCTATTCCGTCATCCCTCGCAGTGACCGTATACTGACTGTCGGAGATTCGTTCTCGGATCACGTCAAGTGCCTCTGTTTCTGGGAGGACGACCTCGAACCAGGACAGTCCTCTACCGCCGACTGGTTTTGATCGTTGATTCCACGTGTTCGCTCCGATGTGGTGGTGATATCCACCCGCCGAGACGAAGGATGCGGCGGGCACGGTCGTCTGCACTTCGAACCCGAGCGTGTCCACGTAGAAGCCCCTGAACGCGTCGAGCGAAGAGACTTCGAGGTGGACGTGCCCAACGTCCGTTCCCGACGGGGCCTGACTACCACCTGTGGCAGCAGATTTGATACTGGCGAGGTCGAGCGGTTCGGTGCTGATCCGAACACGACCGTCGTCGGCGATTGGCCAGTCCTCACGGGGGTAGTCGCGGTAGATCTCAATACCGTTCCCTTCCGGGTCAGTGAGATACAGCGCCTCGCTGACCCAGTGATCGGAGGCACCACCGAGTTCCCACTGGTCCCGTATCCGAGCCATTGCGTCACCGAGAGCCGCACGCGAAGGGACTCTGAACGCGTTGTGATACAGCCCCGCCGCTGATCGGTGACGCAGGAGGGTATCTTCAGTTCCCTCCAGAACGAGGAGTGGTGTGTCGTCAACCCCGAGAACCGACGTAGTATCGGCTGTACGGAGCACACTGAGGCCAACGACGTCCCGGTAGAACTCGGTCATCTCCTCGAGGTCACCGACGCGAAGCGCGGTACGGCCGATACGTGTCCCCTGCGGAAGCGTGTCTGAATTTGCTGACGTCGATTGCGTGGTCATTCTTGTGTGTCTATAGGCCGATGTTGAGGGCGTACGGCCATGCGGTGCCACTGAGTGCAGCGACTACGAGCGCAGCACCGAAGAGCGTGGCGTTCTTCAGGAAATCCGTCATTTCTGACTGACGCTGTTCGGGATCGTCGACCGTCCAAAAGTCGTGCATCACCGGCGTCACCACGAGGAAGAACAGCGCAATCGCTGCTGCCCCGAGAAGTGGGTAGACACCGAGCGCGATGGCAATTCCACCCACGATAAGCATGAGGCCGGACACGATGACGGCCAGTCGTGGGGCGGGCACGCCCTTGGCGTCGGCGTAGCCGCTCATCCCGCCGAGCCCCGTAAAGTGACTCAGGCCCATGAACGCGAGCAAGATACCGAAGACGAGGCGGCCGACCAGGAAGGCGAGACCACCAGCTGCAGTTTCCAGCGCCATTAATTTGCCTCCTCCGGTTGGCCACCGGTCATCTGGACGATCTGTCCCCTCACGCCCTGGTTCGAGAGCAGATGGATCACTTCACCGACGATGGCCTCTGGGGCCGTCCACTCCGAGAAGTCGGCGTCGGGCATCGCCTCGCGATTCCCCGGCACGTCGATGAGGAACGGAGCGACGGCGTTGACGCGGGCATCGAGTTCGACATCGAGTGACTCGGTCAGCGTCCGGACCGCGCCCTTACCGACGTCGTACGCGAGCGTGCCACCAACGGGGTCGATTGCGCGGTCGGAGCTGAACAGGACGACGCCGCTCTGCTCACCGAAATGGTCCGCGAAGGCCTTGACAGTCAGGAACGCCGTCGTCGCGTGGAGATTCAGTGCAGCCTGGAATGCATCACCGTCGGTATCGCTGACGCTGCCCATCGAGAAACCGCCGGCGAGGCCGACGATGTGATCGACCGACCCGTGTTCGTCGGCGACAGTCTCAGCGAAGGCATCGACTGCCGCCTGATCCGTCAGATCTACTTGGTAGTACGACACCGTGTCAGCGTACTCAGCGCTCTCCTCAATAGCTTCTTTCTCGGTTTCGGTGACGTAGGTGCCGACCACGTCGGCGCCGCGGTCAACGAGCGCATCCGTCACGTACGGTCCCATATTGCCGGTGGCTCCGGTCACGAGCACCGTCGAGTTTTGTAGTTCCATTACAATACCTAGTTTGGCATCAAACTTATTTATATCTCAGGCAATAAGTGTGTGACCAAGTAATGGCAACCCAACCACCATCGGCCGAAAGTGACGAAGACACTGCGGTCAAACAGAAAAATGCGGATGTGTGTAACGTCGTGGGATCAGTTGAGGAGATCTGATCGAAGTGGAAGCTCATCGTCCTCAACGAGGTGCGAGATGGCGAAAAGCGGTTCAACGAACCCAAACGGTCGACGGGCGCGAGTTCCTACACGCTCTCGCGGGTGCTCGACAAATTGGAAAAGTCGGCGTTCATCGAGAACCGGAAGGAGTTCGAATCGCCGGTCGCGAGTTATTATAGGCTGCCTGAGAAGGGAGACGCCCTCTGTCCAGTGTTCGAGGCGCTCGATGAGTGGGGAGAGGACTGGCTCTGAGCTCGGAGAATTGTCCTCCTAATCCTGAAGCCGGAGGGATACCGAGTGGTGGGAGTTTCAGGTTTGCAGTTTACTCATCGGACTACCAGCACTTTCGGACACAGGCACCCCCACAGCATCGACCAGGTGGACTGCTGACCATGCCAAGTGGCGTTACCCCTATCTCGGCTGTGTCTAGAGTCCTGGGAACCCCCACTCGGAGTTACTGGATCGAGTATCCGCCGTCGACGGGGAGTGGCTGCCCGGTCACATACGACGCGTCCTCGGAACAGAGCCAGACTACAGCGGAGGCGATCTCCTCTGGCTGACCGAGTCGGCTAGCGGGGATTCCGGCGATCGTTTGCTCCGTCGCTTCCGGGTCCTGTTCGCCCGAACGGGCGACCATGGGGGTCTCGATGACCCCTGGAAGCACCGCGTTCACCCGGAGGCCATCGCTACTGAATTCGACGGCAGCCGTCTTCGTCAATCCGACGACGCCGTGTTTGCTGGCGACGTACGGACTCAGGTTGGGGAACCCGAGAATGCCGGCGATCGAGGACGTGTTCACGATGGCTCCACCGCCGCTTTCCAGTATAGCCGGGATTTCCTCGCGCATCGCGAAGAACACGCCGTTGAGGTTGATATCGAGGACCTGGTTCCAGTTTGCGTCGTCCTGTTCGGAGAAACTGACCTGGTCGCCCTCGATACCGGCGTTGTTGAAGGCGAAATCGAGGCCGTCGTACGTGTCGACAGCCGTTTCGACCGCCGTGGTGAGGTCACTTTCATCGGTTACGTCTGTCTCGACGAACGTCGCCTCGCCGCCCCCGGACTCGATCTGAGAGACGGTTTCCTCGCCACCCTCCACGTCGATATCGGCGGCGACGACGCTCGCGCCCTCTTCCGCGAACCGCTGTGCAGTCGCGCGTCCAATGCCCGAGGCCGCGCCCGTAACCAACGCAACACCGCCATCAATACCGTTCATTCGGAATCACCCACGAGGCCGACGACATCAGCCTTCTGATTAACGGGCAGGTCTGTCACGTACGGGCCAATGTTGGCGGTATCTCCAGTTACGAGTACCGTTGGGTTTTGCAGTTCCATTACAATACCTAGTTTGGTTCCAAACCTATTTATAGCTCAGGCAATAACTGTGTAACTAGGTAATGGCATCCCAACCCCAATCGGCCGACTCCGACCACGAATCCGACGTCGAACAGCGGAATGCAGATGTCTGTAACGTCGTCGGGGCTGTCGAGGAGATGGGGGCGAGGTGGAAGCTCATCGTCCTCAACGACCTGCGAGACGGTGAAAAGCGGTTCAACGAACTCAAGCGCTCAACCGGGGCCAGTTCTTACACACTCTCGCGTGTGCTCGACGACTTGGAAGCGGAGGGATTCGTCGACAATCACAAGGAGTTCGAATCGCCGGTCGCGAGCTATTACGCGCTGACCGAGAAGGGTGATGCCCTCTGTCCAGTGTTCGACGCACTCGACGACTGGGGAGAGGATTGGCTGTAAATTCTGTGAGCCACTCGTGCCAGACGACGACCCATTCGACGATCCCGATGTGTCCGAGGATCCGCTCGCTGATCTCGACCGTGCGACAGAACAGCTGACCGTCCGGAGTGAAGAGCGTCGGTATGGCAAGTCGATGGTCATCATCGAGGGTTTCGAAGGTGACACTGCTCTCGAATCGCTCGCCTCGGAGCTGAAATCTGCACTCGGAACTGGAGGCACCGTCAAAGAAGGACACATCGCACTCCAGGGCGACCATGAGGAGCGCGTCCGAGAACTTCTCGACAAACACGGGTACTCCATCAGGGGATGACTCCCGTGCTGAACACGATTGATGTCAAGCACCCGTAAGGGGTGGGGGGAACTGCACTTTTGCACTAACAAACTGAAGATTCAGCGGGATCTCACGAAAATGCCAACCACGTCCGGAAATCATAATATCTGCCCAGAATCAATTTCTTAGTTATCCTAAGTTATGTACCGTCGGAAGATGCCAGTCGTACGTAACCGCAGCTAACCGAGTCGCAACGGTCACGATCGCACACACCGCAGCAGCCATACCTCCATCGGCCCCAAGAGCTCCCACTGTCCAGTAGGCACTTCCACCCAGGACTGCACAGCTAGCATAGAAGTCTTCGAAGAGAATGAACGGGGACCGGTCGAGAAGAATATCTGCAATCGCACCACCACCGACGGCGTTGATCGTTGCAACAGCAATGATACCGAATACTGATATCCCGGCGTCAGTTGCGACGATAGCACCAGTTGTCGCAAAGGCAGCGAGTCCGATTGCATCCGCAACAAGTGCGATTGGGTGCGTCTCTGGAGCTGTGAGGACGACGCTCAGTACGATCGCTAACCCGACGCCAAGCAGTCCCAGGCTGATTTCGATTGGGGACTGAAGTGCTAAGGGAACACGTGTTACGAGGAGATCGCGTGTCACTCCACCAGCAAATGCCATTGCTAACCCAACGATAGTAATCCCGAGCACGTCGAATTTTTCACGGATCGCCTTCGATGAGCCGACGAGGGCGAACGCGATCAAACCGATCGTGTTCATCACCGCAAATGGATCACCAAACAAGACTGCGAAAAGGACCTGATCCATTTACTCGCACTACGAGAACGAGTCCCTTGAGTGCTCCGCCCCACGTATAGTCACTGCATGACCTGTATCGAGCAATTCGAAACTTGAGCGCTACCGTATGTGACCTGTTTTATGACTCCTCGATACAACTACCTGACCTCCTCTCCCCCGAACGCGGGGGATTCCCGGATGTTGAGATAATTAGAACGTACTGAATGGCTATTTCGCGTCTAATTACACTGATGCAACGATCCTCAATTGGCTCAACTACTCACATTTTGGCCGGTGATTCTTGCTCTTCTAAGCAACCACTATGTTAGATGTGTCCAAAGAGAGCAAGCTACTTTCCTCACCACAATATACACTGGAACTCAACAGTCTGGATAAATTCGTAGTAGTTCGTGGAACCAATATATTAATAAGAAACTGTACTGAATTGAATGTAGAATGTCAGGAACCGCTGGACTGCGTAGAAATTCCTGTGCAGTAGTATCCGCATTTGGAGAGCTAGAGGAGGTCTAAAATGGGAGACAACGATAAGAATGTCTCATTCTATACCGACGAGAAGACGAAAAACGAGATCAAACGGCAAGCAGAACAGGAGGGGAAGAGCGTTTCAGCTTGGTGTGAATCCGTCGTAGAGCAGGAACTCGCAGAGAGGACTTTGGAAGACGCAGCAGAGGCGACAAATCTGGAAGGCCGGCTCGATCTGCTCTTGGGTGAGACGGAGGACAAACTCGACCGCCTCGTCCGTGACTCAATTGGGAATCAGTCTGCTGCGGCCGTGTACTCGTATGCAATTTGGAAACTGGTGAGCAAGGAGTACGGCCCTCAAAAGCGAAAGAACGCACTTCAGGACGCGAAAGAGTACGTAGAATCGAAACAAGGCGAAGGTCCTGTGAACGAGGACGTCATCATCGAAGAGGATCCGGACGGTGAGGAGACAGATACCGAAGACGAACCGAGCCAGGGATACGAGTTTGGCAAACCTGAGTGATGATACTCAAAACAGACTACCAGCGGGGTGGACTCGGCGATTTGCTCGAGTACATGCAGCGGGACAAGGGGGAGAAGGTGCCACTGGAAGATCTCCGGGGGCGTGAACTCGACAAAGAGGACGTCGAGGCATTGATCGAAAAGAGTGAAGAACATGGGATCGAACGCCACATCATCATTTCTCCCCATCCAGGGGCAAGTCATTCGACTCACGAGATTGCGAGAGACACACGCCTGACGATGCGGGATTGGCAGTCAGGACGCTCTTCGGTCCAATTCGCATATGCCGTCCACGGTGAGCATCACACCCCCCACTCTCATGTCGCTGTGACGGGCCGTGAGCGAGATCTCTGGATGGATGGGGATGACATCCAACAACTCCGAGAAACGGCGAGAGAATCGTTTCGGGAAGCAGAACGGCTGCCTGAACGAGAGCAAGAAGCGACAGCGGACACACGAAGTCGAGAACAATCACCAGCGTTTCTGAACACCGAGGTCGAAGCCGAACCCGAACCAGAGCTAGAGCCGGAGCCCGAACCGGAACCAACTGGCTCATCAGGAGGTGGGAGATGAACTCGGACTCTTCGTTGCCTGCCGGGATGCGCAACGACGACGCCGTGGTCTTCATTTACACACTCGTTCTCATCCTGGTCCCACCGCTGTGGATCGAAGATCACGAGGATTTCCATATCCGCTGGTGGAAGTGGCGTTACGTTTATCTCGGGTTCTTCGTACTCACCTTCATCGCGTTTATCCCTGGCATCATGGCCGGTGAGCTGCATTGGTTACTGCTTGCACCGTTCGCTCACCTCGCCGCGCCGCTGATGGCAGCATGGGCGTGGGCATTCGACAGTTCGTTCACCGCCGTTTGGATGCCGTATCTCTCTGATTTCACCGTGTTGGTAGGGTATTCTCTTGGTGTCTACGGAGTTGGGTTCCTCGAGATTGCTCGCCGCTATGAACCCGAGATGTTCCAGTTCCAGCCGTACGACCACGACGACGACGAGTTCGTCATCCCCCTGAAATCGCTCGCCGAGAAGAAAGATGACGCTGAAACGCCGCCAACTATCGATCAGGAGGTCTCGACTGCGCTGGTCGGTGAGACGGGATCCGGGAAAACTTCGGCAATGAAAACACTCGCGTTCCAGTTCCAGTACGACCAGAACACTGCTGTCGTGGCCCACGACTATGGCGACGAGTTTCAGGATTTCTTCTACGATCAGGGCTTTCAGGTGATCCGGATCAGTAGCGACGGAGGCGACGTAATCTGGAACCTCTTCCGGGATGCTGACGACGAGCAGGATTTTCGGGAAATCGCAGCGGCGTTGTTTGGCGACCCGAGTGGATATAATCCGTTCCATGGGCCGGCAAAGCAGGTCTTCCAGGCCATCCTCACGTTCCTCTATCGAGAAGCCGTAGAACAGGGCGAGCTAGAAAATCTCGGCCACCACGACATCGTGAAAGTGCTCAATTTCCCCATGGAGCGGCTTCACGATATGCTCCAGCAGTATGACGACCTCCATTCGAAGGCGGTCCACCTCGACCCCGACCGAGGCAAAGGTGCGAAGAACGTCTACCAGACGATGCACGAGCACACCGAGCCGGTATTCATCAATGACTTCGGTGAGTACGGGACGTTCTCGATCAAAGATTACGTCGAAAACCCTCGGGGTCGCGTGCTCGTCATCGATTCGGACCCCTCGCATATGGAGACGCTCGGGCCGATGTTTCAGGTCCTCATCGACTGGTCGATCCGCTATGCGATGGGAGCTGAGAATCCGACCGTCCACATCCTCGACGAAATCGACCAGCTTCCTGAACTCAACCAAGTTCCGGATCTCACTGCTCGAGGCCGGGCGGAAAATGCGCGAGCGCTCATCGGTGTCCAGACGGTCGGCCAGCTGGCCGATACCTACAGCTCGATATCTGGGATCCTCGGCAACTGTCCCCAGGGGATTTACTTTGGTCCTGGCGACAAGGAGTCGACAGAGTACATTCTCGACGAGGTCGGTGAGGTACGTGAGCAAATCGGGGAGACGTCCCACTCTGTCTCGCGATCGGGGCACGACCAGAACCTCAAGCGTGCAACGGAGCGCGAGCGATACCAGGAGCAGGACCGTACCCCGTTTACATCTGGCAATCTCAAGCAATTCGAACCCGGCGAGTGCGTGATCAAATCTCGGACTGACTGGTGGCGTGGCAAGATCCACGAACTCGTCGACGTCGAGAGTTCTCTCCCGGATACGATTGACGTCGGCGCCGAGAATCCAGCCGGCGCCTTACCCAGTGGCACTGGCGACCAGCAAACAGAGGAAGCCTGATCGGGTCATAGCTTTTCGTCTCTGAGTTCGCAATTTTGACTGAGTAGTGGTTCTCGGGTTCATCCACGGGGTCCGTACTCCGATGCAAATTCAAGTAGTGAGAATTCCACTAACGCAGCGGTGGTTCACTTCCTTCTGGAAATCTGATCGACCCAAGAGGGACTGATCCAACTACTACCCCCTCATCTAGAATCTCTTATAGTTTTCAAAATTTCCGCAGATGGTAATGTTCTTCCAGAGCGAATTTTCCAAACCTGGGCTTGCCCGATGGGCATCGAAATTCGCGTTGCGGTTACTATACTGACAATATCTTCTCTCCTAACCATATTCGGTATGAAATCGAAAGACTCCGGCCGAATACTGTATTTCTACAGTACAATTTTGGAACTATAATACGATAAATCGCATGACTGCAGTCGGGTGGAAATCAACTACAGTACAGTTTTATCTTGCCCCCACGAATATCGGCCTCCCATCGAGACTCCAGCAGGGTGAATTCTCAGCCTCGCGAGGATTATGATCAGCGAATTCCCGCTTCGTTTCTGCCCTCCGGAGGCCCCAAGAGTTCGAGTCACCAGCCATCCACTGGCCTATATCAGCCGTTGAACAAGATCGGCGTTCGTTTGGGTGATGCCGATGCGCATCGAGCTCGCCAGCCGGGGGCGCGAACGAGAAGCAAGGGACCTCAGTTACGATGGGGAGAATTCTCCCTTACGAAAATTGAGAGTCGATGGTCGAGGTGCACTTCGAGAGTCCACCGTCGACGATCGGTGGGGGACAAAAAAGAGAGCCCGCCCTGGTGGTCACCGGTCGAGCGAGATGATAGCAGTATCGCTCGTGACGGCGATTGTCTTCTGTCCGTTGTACTCACCTGGCTTTCCGAGGGCAATTCGAACCTGGTCCCCTTCCGAGAGCGTGCGAACCATGGGACCGTACATGGACCGGCGCCAGACCGTCACCTTGGCGGACGTTCCCTGGTCATCCTCGAGGTAGCCCACCTGGTACTGATTCCGGGTCGCGGGCTCGTCGAACAACCACGTGATTTCTCCCTCCACGGTGACCCACCTGTCGTCGGGATCGATCCCAGCCACGTTAATCGGCACAGTGGGGTCGTCCGCCCACTCGTTCAGGACCGTGAACACCGCCTCGGTGAAGGATGTTCCCTGCTTGTCCCACTCCTCGGCCAGCCGCCGTGCAGCGTCGGCTCGTGAGAGGGCTTCGAAGCTCGCTGCTATGGATGCCGCCCGTTCGTTCACCTTGGCCAGTTCTTCCTGGCTCAGCGTTGCTCGGGGATCCACCGTTTGCGTTCGACTGGATTGTGGGATAGTGACGTGCTCTCGACCGGCCGCGAGGTGCGCTCGTTCCCAGAAGTCTCTCGCCGATCGCGCCTGTTCAATCTGGGTTTGCACTCGACAGGATTTCCCACGTTCGAGGTCAGCCTCGGCAGCCGCCAGTGCGTTCTCGCGATGTCGCTCCATTTCAGCCGCTTCGCCCAGCTGCCGTTCTTGCGACGCGAGGGTTTCACCGAATCGCCGATCCGGACCGACGTCCGTCGAGCGCGTCCAGTCATAATCCTTCTTCCCCTGGATTTCCTGTTCCACCGACGGACGCAGCTCCTGTTCGTGAGTCGTTTCTGCAACCTCGTTCAGGAGACCGTTTGCGTCGACCTGAGACGCCACTGACGTCTGCAAGGTCTGTTCCTCTGGCGCACGCTGCTCGCCCGCCACTCCGCTGTGCTTTTTGACCGATACTTTCTTGTGCGAACCGTGTGAACTCATGGATGCTTAAGACTTGTAGGGCGTCTCACGACGTCCTCTGCAACCGACCGTCGAGAACCATCTGTCCTCCGCGCCCTACAGAACGGAGAACAACCACACTGAGCGAGCGATACGACCACTGAACTCACGACCGGGCCGACCACCCCACCCTGCGGCGCGGTGGCTGCCGCCGGGGCGGTCACCCGCTCGACGCGAGTTCACCTCCTTTTTTAGAACCGTTTATCGGATAGGGTTCTCCGTCGCGGGTACCGCACCGATTACCCCCGATATACCCCGGTATACCCGGTTGCGGGGCCAGTGGCACGGAGTCGAAGACGAAGTGCCACAGCGGCCCGCTCTCGGGTCGTGGGGTCGCGGGGGCGCGGTGTGGTGCCCGCGAGCGGCGTGCTCGCGGTTTGAGCACGCCGAGTCGGCGCAAGTCCCTCCGGACAATCGGTACGTGAACTCCGCATGGTCGCCGATGGAAGCTCCCCGGCGGCGGCGGGAGCAGTCTCGGCGGCGAGCGGAGGAGTGCGAAAGCCGATGAGGAGGAAACGCGCACGACCGGAAACCCATATCCGATAAACGTGTGTAGGCCAGTGAGCCTGGCAAGGCTCTGGGAAGCCGCCCCTGCGGTGGCGCAACAGACGCGTCGCGTCGATGCACTGTCGTCCGAGGTCTGTGGAAGGGACCCGCCGTCGCGCCGTCGACGGCGGGGAGGGTCCGCAGACGTCGGTCGACCGGGCGAGAAAGCGTGGCGTCTGTGAGCCATCTCCGACGGCGCGGGGCCCCGTCCGTTCGCGGGTCCGGCGAAGCTCGCCCGTCGGGCGAGGAGTCGGCGGTCCGGGCCCGCGAAACGCAACGGAATCCGCCCTTGCGGGGGCGGACGTGGCCGCGCGCCGAGAGAGAAGCCTGGAGGAATCCCCCGGTGGCCCCAAATCCGCGACATGCCCGCGTGTATGCGAGCCCCGCGCTCGGGCAGTGCGGAGAGAGCGCGGAAGCGAAGCAGCCCGGACCGTGCCCCGTCCGTCGGGCGGTGTGGAGAGACGCAACGGAAGGCGCGAAATGCCCGGACCGAGGAACGGGGGCGCGGGGGTCGGGTGGGCGGTGGTGTCGGACGGACAACGTCGATTCGCGGGCCCGGAATCGCCAGCGACCGCGGTGTGGCGGTCGATCTCCGTAGCGAACGCAACGACGTCCGTGAGCGAGGGAGATCGCGACCCGCCACAGCGTGGGAAGCAAGACTCCCGACGGGGACATCTGTTCGATGTCCCCAGGCCCGGGTATCGGCGGGAAACGTCGTCTACGAAACACCGGTGGTCATCGCTGTGTCTGCCAGTGCGACGGACCTGGATCGCTTCGTCAGAGTCGAAAAGATAGTCGGACCGGATCAGAACGCGTCACAGTTCGCCTGGAGCCTGGGCGAAAGGTAGGGCTATGTGGACACCGAAATCAACGTTTGAAGAACAGCCAAAGCGTTTTCAGATGCCGCATCGAGTCACAATGGAACTCGGCTCTGTTTAGACCCTTGAAAGGTGATACATCCTGACCCCGGGTGCGGTCAATATAAGAGGTACACCTCCTATCACCAGCTTTTATTTTCTACATCGAATGGATGTTACTATGGACCGCGTTACCCTCCAAAATCGACTTGATGCTGCTCTGGTGTTATTACTCGCAAACTTCCTTCTTCTCCTCAGCATTGCTCTCCCGTACGGTGTTGAGACCGGATTTGTGCTAGTTGTGGTTACTGGGCTCGTCGGATATATTCTAGTTGTTAGATAGTATTGGATCAGATATCGGTCGGTAAGCAACTCTACTTACCGGCTGTTTCACTGAATACAGTGTCAGATCAATAGGATCGAAACCGAGTCGGAACTCAGTCGATTCGATCACAGAAACACTCGTGGCCCTGAGTGGAGAGGTCGGCGAGGAACCGGATGGAGTCTGCAACGAGGTATAGAGAGCATCTTGATTCAGATTACAGGGACTTCGCTTGGTCAGCCAGGAACTGCTGTAGAGTCGCGACGTCTTCTTCGGGCTCCTGTTGTAACTGGAAAACCCCTTTGAGAGAGTCGACGAAACCGTCGCCTTCGAGTTCCTTGCTGACGGTCTGTATCTGTTGCTTGAGTGCGTTTGAATCACCACGGTGAAGATGGCGCTCGATACGGTCGAAGTCCGTATGCGAGGTCATCAGAACGAGGTCACGAGCGTCCGTCAATCGTCCGCTATGGAGCTTCAGTGCAAAGAGAAGCGCAGGTTCTGGGATCCGAGCTTCTAGGCCTTCAGCGAGAGACAACGACTCGACGACACTGTACTCGGCAAGATATCGATACGACCATTCGGCATCGGTCTGCCTGCATCGAAGTGCCTCTACGAGAGCGTCGAATTGGACTGTATTCTCGCCGACTGCTTTCTCGTACCGGACAATTCGGCCCTCGTAGACGTTAGAGATATCGGTGTCAAATTCCTTTGTGTACCCTCGATCCACGAGTAGATTCGTATACTGCTCGACGGCTGCTTCGGGAATGACCATGTCGACGTCAGTCGTGAAGCGGGACTGGAACGCCGACACTGCCCACCCGCCGACGAGGACGAACGGAAGGTCTTCTCTCTGTACTGCCTGATACGTCTCGATGAGCTCGCTCTGTCGTTCAGTATGACTCATTTCCTGAAGTTAGGTGTTATTCGATTCGAGGGTCTGGTCGTGATGACTCGCGTCGATATCGACGTCGTATTTGTCAGCGATGATCTCGAGGGCAGGTTCGTACGCAGCCCGCGTGTCGAGCATTTTCTCGATCGCGTTCTCTAACTGAATTACGGGGCTGCCATCCACCCAGGCTGGATCAATGTCATCGGTGCTCGGAAAGAGCACGTAGTGCACAGACCCGTCGACGTCGTCAGCGTCTGGCCGTTCGCCGATGGTCGCGTCGACTCCATATCTATCGAAGAACTCGACCCATCGTTCGACGTCGTGGTCGTGGACGGTAATGAAGACGGGATAATCATCGTGACTGCGTGCGACCTGGTACCCGCCCTCGGTCCAGACGAACGCGGCGTCTATCTCGGTGAAGGCGAACTCCATGCCAGCGAAGTGGGGGATGATGTAGGCGTCGTCCTGGGTAATCTCGTCCCGCTGATACAGTGCGCCGAGCATGGTGTCGAAGTCACGACGGAGTCCCTGGTCGACGACTCGGATTCCAGTATCAGTATTTGCGATTATTGATGCCGCTTCGAGCCGGTCGATCCAGTTGTAGACCCACGAGTATGAGATGCCGATTTTCTCCGCGATTCGGCTTATAGAATCCCCATATTGAGCTGCTAAGACGATTTTCGCAGCAGTGGGATCCATGAATTCGGTCATCTCCATCGGTGACTCTTAGTATCTTATTCGAGATATCTCCGTATAAGGTTTCTGCTAGAGAGCACTTCGAAGGAGAAGGCAATTCGTCGTGCTAAGATGGCCCATCTGGCTGTACACACCTTCTCTCCTGCGTCGAACAGAACTCCCTACCAGACCAGGTGAAGTAATCGAACTGGTCCGCTGTTCATGAACAGGTAATCGGTTCAATACGTGCTAATCATTGTGAGCACAGTACAGTAGCGCATTCTCTATGGGTTCACTCTGGATTCTGGATAGTCTGCCAGTATTTGCGAACTGAGACGGCTGAGACGTTTGCTGCGTCGGCGATGCCGCGTTGAGTCAGCTGGGGATGGTCCTCGCGTCGACCGACTGTATAGAGACATCCAGCACCAATCGCTGAGGGCTTGCCCTGGAGGGTACCTGACTCGTGAACCTCGGTGGCCAACTGTTCGGCTTCGAGGCGCATCTTGGCAGGGACTTGCTTCTCGAGAGCAGCCGTGATCTCGGGAACGAAGTCTGCCGGCTCCTGTATCGGAACTGGCAACGACAGTTCTTGCTTGAGGACGCCGGTCATGTTCCACAGATCCTCGACTGAACAGCGGGCCGGCTCCACGATAGTTTCTGCCTGCCGCGGACAGTCGTTCATCCGGCAGGTAATGAAGATGGCTGCCGCTACGCCGGCTTCGATAGAACGACCGACCAGGAGGTCGTCGGATTGGGCAGATTCGAAGAGGGAACACGCCTGCTCGACGAGGCCGTCGCCGAGTTCGAGATGGCCAGCGATGCGTTTGATTTCGCTGTTCCCCGCGATCTGATTCCGCTCGCGTTTCGAGCGCGTCTGAGATTGGGAGTGGAGCCGCCGCTGGCGGGCAAGTCGCCGCTGTTTATTCCCGGAGAGCGAGTTCCCTCGTGCGTCGACGCCCCGACCGATCTTCGTCGAGAGCCCGCGGTCGTGGCGGGCCTGTGTCCGGGGAGCGCCGACGCGTTCTCTGGTATCTGCATCGAACGACCGCCACTCGGGTCCGTGGTCGACGCGATAGACGTCGACGATGAGACCACAGGCCTTGCAATAGCGTTCGCGACCGAACTGGGTGACGTCGCCCTTGCAGTCGGGACAGGTAGTTGACGAGTGCTGCTGCTCTGTGGTTCGGGATGCAACCTGGGGCATAAGTGAGGAATCCTCCTTCACCCGGTGAGGAGAGATAAAAGCCGGACGAGAGCGGTATACTCCCAATTTATCGTTTTGCCAGTCAGGCGGTTAGTCTGTGGGATCGACGTTGGTCTCGGCCCATGTCCGGGTCTCGGTAGCAGCCCAGAAGAGGTAGACGCCGCCGACACCGAGCAGTGCGCCGACACCAAGGGTCGGCAATGCGAGCGTGTAGCTGCCAGCGTCGAGCGCCGCACCGAACAGGACGGGTGAGACGATACCCGGAAGCGTCCCGAGGAAGGCCTGTAGCGACAGCGCGGTTCCGATCTGATCGTCGTCGACGACCAGCGTGATCGTCGTCGAGGTCGGCGCGCTGTCCATCGTCAGCACGAACCCGTACCCAAAAACGACCGCAGCGAGAACCGCGAGCGACTCCCACGTGAGCCCACCGAGCACGATCGTTCCCGCACCGCTACACGCGAGCGCGACCGCTATCACTCGAAAGCGGCCGAGACGGTCGCTCAGCCAGCCGCCGGCGAGGTTTCCTGCGCCGCCGACGGCCGTGACGACGCCGGCCAGGAGGCCCGCAGTGGCGACCGGCGCGTCGGTCGCCCCGACGGCCGCCGTCGTGACGAGAAAGGCCGGCAGCCAGTTACGAATCCCGTAGAGCTCCCAGTTGTGCGCGGCGTAGACAGCGACGCCGGCGAGAAATGCCCGGTCTGTCAGCAGCGAGCGGTCGAACCCGCCACCGTTCGACGCCCGGTCGGGATTGTCTCGCCCCAGCAGATACACGAGTGGGCCGGCACCGAGCGCGAGGAGGCTCGTCGCCACGATACCGGTCCGCCAGCCGGCGCTCCCAGCTATCGACGAGGTCAGCACGAACGATAGCCCGCTACTGAGCGAAAAGGTGCCGACGTAGACGCCCATCGCGGTCCCGCGATCGCTGGGATCGAACCACTCGCTGACGAATCGCATCCCTGGAACGTAGACGGCCGCCATCCCGACACCGCTGAGAAAGCGGAGCGCCGTTCCCGCGAGGAGTCCGTCTGCCACCGCGCCGAACGCGAGGCTACCGATCGCCGCGACCGTCGCGCCCACTGCGATGACCGGCCGCGGAGCGTACCGGTCGGCGAGGGCCCCGAACGGGATCACGCCCAGGAGGTAGCCGGCCTGGAATGCCCCGTAGACGACGCCAGCCTGGAGGCCACTGAGACCCCAGTGATCGACGACGGTCGGTAGTACCGCCGAGTAGTTGAACCAGAGTAACGTCGACAGCAACAGCGTTGCGCTAATGACCGCCAGCATCCGGACGTTCGGTCGGTCGATCCACCCGTCGCTCGACCGGTCCGCGTGCGCCGACATCGGTCCCGACGGTCAGTTCCGCGCCGCCGTCGGTTTCCGCGCCTCGATAGTCGCCGCGACGACGTACTCGCTCGGGTCGAGCCGGTCGTCCCACTCGCTGATGAACTCGGCGCTGTCGTCTTTCGGTTCGATCCGGACATCGACGAACCCGGCGTCGGCGAGCAGCCGTTCTATCTCCGAGACGGGCGACGCGCCAGCGACGCAGGCCGCCACCGAGTCCGGGTCGGTTTCGAGGGACTCGGGCAGCTCCGCGGTCAACACGACGTCCGAGACGGCGAGTCGACCGCCCGGGACGAGGACGCGGAACGCCTCCGCGAACACCTGGCCTTTCGCCGGTGAGAGGTTGATGACGCAGTTCGAGATGACGACGTCGACCCGGGCGTCGGCCACGGGAAGGTGCTCGATCTCGCCGAGGCGGAACTCGACGTTTCGCGCGTCGTTCACTGCGACGTTCTCGCGGGCCTTCTCGACCATCTCGGGCGTCATATCGACGCCGATGACCTGTCCTCTGTCACCGACCTCGTTCGCGGCGAGGAAACAGTCGAACCCGGCGCCGGAGCCCAGATCGAGGACCGTCTCGCCCGGTTCGAGGTCGGCCATGGCTTTCGGGTTCCCGCATCCGAGGCCCAGATCTGCACCGTTGGCGACCGCCTCGATGTCCTCGCTGGAATACCCGAGTCGCTCGCTGTCCGTCCCAGTCGCCCCGTCACAACAGCCGTCTCCGTCGGCTGTCGCGTCCTCACAGCAGGAATCCGCGTCGTCGCCGGTGGCGATGTCGGCGTAGCGTTCTCTGACGAGACGACGCTGCGCAGTAGCGTCGCGGTCGAGCGACGACTGCTCTGACGGTGTGTCACTCATGGTCGCCCCCCAGAGCGTCGAGCGTGTCCAGGATCTGTTCGGCGTCGTCGGTCAATCCGTAGTACCGCCAGGATCCCTCTTTCCGTCGCGTGACCAGCCCCGCCGAGTAGAGCCGCGACAGGGCCTGACTGACGCCACTCTGGCTGATTCCGACTGCGGCTTCGAGGTCACAGACACAGACGCTGTCCTCCGCAGCGCCGATGCGGCGAACCAGTTCGTAGCGGGTGTCGTTGCCAAGCGCCGAGAGCAACTGGACGTCGCCGACCAGCGCGTCCTCGTCGATATCGGGAATCGGCGTACAACACGCGCTCTCGGCCGAGTCATCGGGTCGGCCGGACTGGGAAGCCGTGTCAGTAGCGTTCTTGCCCATTTTAGTGATTAGTAATATGATCAGGTTCTAATATAGTTGTTTCGACCAGCGGGAGACGAAATACCGCTCTCAGGCCCCCCGGAGCAGTCACGCCACATCCAGCCGGAAATCGGGGTCACTTGCGACAGTTCGTCTCTCCAGTAGCGAGACGCGGTGAGGCGACAGCTGACCAACGTGATCCGCAGAGAACGGCGTCGTCGAGGAGATACATAGTCGTACGGACCACTATTAGCAAGCCTCATAGTCCGATCGCGGGGTATCAGTTCCTACCGCGACGAGGCATTCCACCGCAATCCCGCGCTCCACAAATGAATCCGAGACCAAAGTTCAGTGATACCGTGGAATCAGCCCACGAACGACTCGCCGTCGACGACTGCGGGGAGCTGTACATCGTCGGAGACGTCCACGGGAGTCGGGCCGCCCTGGAGAAACTCCTGTCCGAACTCGACCCGGCTGACGACGACCGCCTCGTCTTCGTAGGCGACCTGGTGCGAAAGGGGCCGGACAGCCCCGGGGTCGTCGACCTCGTCCGCGACGACGACCGGCTCGTCAGCGTCCGCGGGAACAACGAGCAGAAGATCGTCCGTGGCGACAAGGACCCGGACTGGCTCAGAGACGGCGATCGGGCCTACTTCGAGTCGCTTCCCGCCGCGATTTCCTTCGACGACGCGATCGTCGTCCACGGCGGCGTTGACCCCGACCGACCGCTGGACGATCACACCGTCGAGGAGCTACTGACCATGCGTGCGCCCAGCGGTGACGGGTACGACGGGCCGTTCTGGTACGACGACTACGACGGGCCCTACCGCGTCTTCTTCGGCCACACCGTCCACGACAGTCCCATGGAACGAGAGTACGCCGTCGGGCTGGACACCGGGTGCGTCTACGGCGGGACGCTCACCGCCTACGACTACCGGAACGACGACTACGTCACGATAGACCAGCCGACGACCCACGAGCAGCGGGACGACTCGAAGTTCGTCTCCGTGGTCTGAACGGGTCTCGTCCTTGACGTCGCGTCGACTACTCGTATTCGCCCCGGAGGCGTTCCAGGGCCCCGTCGCGCGTCTTGTAGTACCGGCGGTCCCCGTCGGTCGTTCGCACCGCCCAGTCGTACGTCTCGCTATCGGGATGGTACCACTGTCCGGCGTGGACGTCGAAGAGAGACGTACTGCCGCCGTCCGACTGGGCCCTGTTCGCCCCGTCGGTCATCGCGACGTCATCCACGTCCTCCGGCGCAGCCTCAGGCTCCTCGGGTTCCTCATCAACCGTTGGCTCCGGAACGTCGTCGATCAGAAGGTCACCATCGACGAGGTTCGTATCGACTGCCAGTCCGGGTCCGTGGCCACGGGCGACGGCAGCTTTCGTCGCCGCCATCAGAATTTCCTGGATGTCCCGCACCGGTTCGTCACCCGGGGTGACCTGCTCGTACTGGCCGTCGCTTTGCATCACCCACCGGCGGCGGTTGTCCACCAGTGACGCCTCCAGGATGAACCGGAGCTGTTCACGCAGTTGTCGGTTCTCCACGGGCGTGACGGCCTCGACCCGGTAGTCGAGGTTTCGAGTCATCCAGTCGGCCGACCCGATGTACCACTCTGGCTCGCCCGCGTTCTCGAAGTAGAAGATCCGGGCGTGTTCGAGAAACCGGCCGACGATCGAGTGGACAGTGATATTTTCGCTCAGCCCCTCGATTCCCGGGCGGAGCCGACAGATGTCCCGGACGATCAGGTCGACGTCGACGCCCGCTCTCGACGCGCGATACAGCGCCGCGACCATCTCCGGGTCTTCGAGGCCGTTCACCTTGACGACGATCCGCGCCCGTCGACCTGCCTCGGCGTGCTCGATCTCGCGCTCGATCATGTCCGTAAATCGCTCGCGCATGGTCACGGGGGCGATCAGGAGCTTCCGAAAGCTATCGTCGAGCGTCGGCCCCGTGAAGAAGTTGAACACCTTCGTGAGGTCGTGCCCGACGTCGCGGTCGGCCGTCAGCAATCCGAGGTCGGAGTATCCCTTCGCCGTCTCGGAGTGGTAGTTCCCGGTGCCGACGTGGGAGTACAGTTTGACGCCGTCGTCCTCCTGTCGAACGACGAGGGCGGTCTTCGTGTGCGTCTTCAGTCCGACGGTGCCGTAGGCGACGTGAATGCCCTCCTCCTCGAGTTGTCGGACCCACTCGAGGTTGTTCTGTTCGTCGAACCGGGCCTTGAGCTCGACCATCACCGCCACCTGCTTCCCGTTGTCGGCGGCGTCGATGAGGCTCTGGATTACCTTCGAGTCGCTCGCAGTGCGGTAGATGGTTGCCTTCACGGCGAGAATGTCGGGGTCGTTCGCCGCTGCGTCCAGGAACCGCTGTATCGTGCCCTCGAAGGAGTGATACGGATGGTGGGCGAGGATGTCTCCCTCCCGAATCTCCTCGAAGATGTGTGTCGCCTCGTCGCTGGCCTCACCCGCAGCCTGTTCCAGTCGGGGATGTGCTTTCGGCGTCCAGCCCGGTAGTTTGAGGGACGGATAGTCCAGGTCGACGAGTTCGAAGAAGTCCTCGAAGTCGATCGGCCCGTCGCAATAGAACACCTCCCGTTCCTGGACGTCGAGTTGCTCCTTGAGGATGGACACCGACTCGTCGGGCATGTCGGCGTCGACCTCTAGCCTGACGACCGTGGCGAACCGACGTTCCTCCAGGACTTCTTCGACCATGTCGATGAGGTCTTCGGCGACTTCCTCGTTGCGCCGGACCTCTGCGTTCCGGGTCACTTTGAACTTCGAGACGTCCCAGATGTCGAGGTCGGGCAACAGGAGGTCGAGGTTGGCCTCGATCAGGTCCTCGATGAGCACATACTGGTCCGAACTCCCGGGGACCTCGATGAGTCGAGGCTGGTTCGACGGGACCTTGACGCGAGTGAACTGCGTCTCTCCGTTTTCCCGGGTGGAAAGCACCGCCAGGGAGAGTGAGAGGTTCGAGATGAACGGGAACGGGTGGGCAGGGTCGAACGCGAGCGGCGTCAGTGTCGGGAGGATCGATTCCTCATAGTAGACCTGCAACTGCTCGCGTTCGTCGGCGGGCAGTTCGCCCGGTTCGCTGATCTCGATCCCTTCCTCGGCCAGCGTTGGCTTCAGGGTTCGTTCCCAGTACTCTGATTGTTTTCGAAAGAGGGGGCGGGCGGCGTCGAGTATCTCGCGCCACTGCTGTTTGGGTGTCCGGCCGTCCGGCGTCGTCCTGGTCACGCCGGCCTCGATCTGCTGTTTGAGTCCCCCGACGCGCTTCATGAAGAACTCGTCCGTGTTCTTGGTGAAGAAGGCGAGAAACCGCAACCGTTCGAGAGGTGGATTGCGCTCGTCGGTCCCTTCGCCAAGGACGCGCTCCTGAAAGGCGAGTTCCGAGAGCTCCCGGTTGAGATAGTACTCGGGATCGGTCAGGTTCCGCTCGGTCATCGGCCCACGCTGTCTCGGCGAGCGATCAGTGGCCATTGCGGAACTGGCAAGCGCTGACCGACGGTTGTCCCTGCCCACAGTCTCTCGGTCGAAGCGTAGTCCGTCGTTCCCCCACACGCGTAGACGGCGTCGCGGACTGGGACTACGCACCGTCGCAACACGGCCCGTGGCATGGTACGGAAAGGCCGAGTATCATACAAGGAACCTTCTAGTAGTTCTATTGCGACGTACGTACCACTTTCAGGGAGCGAAGGTGGTCCCGCGGCAATGCCGGCAACGGCGCGGCGTGACGTTGTACGAGTGGCCACACTGGCGACAGGTCCAACAGGGGAGGTTCGACCGGGCGTTTCGATCCTGGGTGGGTTCGTCTGTTGATGACATGGTGGGTGGCTGGACCGGCTGGCAGGTTGTCTGCCGTCAGGCATACAGATGTCAGACAAGATATAAAGATTTTATATGACTTCTATATATTAATGGGGTGTACGTCGGGTATGACGACGGCCGCTGTTGACGGGCAAAACCAGGCGCTCTGCCGTGGAGTCGCGACCGGCTACGTACTGCTCTGATCCGGACAGACCGCTCGGTAGAAGTATTATAACGCCTTATGCGTGAATTCGACGAGTTTCGTCTGATGACAGCCGACCCGGCACACGTGGACCGAGCGCCGGATGACCCCCTTGCGGCCGCACGGCGCGCCCTGGCCGTCGAACGACAGCGAACAACTGACGAACGCGACGCCCTCTCGACCTTCCTCGACCGGGTCCGGGACGTGGACGTCGTCGAGCCGACGCCCATGCAGGGCCCAAAACGACAGCTCCAGACACCCCAGACGACGGGTCTGGCCACCGTCCGCGACGCGTACGTGGGGACGGTGATGAGCGTCCCCCACTACGACGAGGAGTACGGCGACAGTTACGGAGAGAGCCTCGAGGCCGAGTTCGGTGCGGACGTCGCAGCGGCGCTCGCTCAGGGGCACTTCGGCGAGTACTGCAAGCAGTCGGTGCTCGCGAAGACCGAACAGGCGCTGGCCGAGCGCGTCGTCGACAGGGACGCCGAGGCGGACAAACTGTTCGCCATGGTGACCAGGCACTTCCGCCGGGCGCTCACCGACCTCCACGAGGTGGAGAAACTCGACCAGGGGCGCGACGACCTCTTCGAGTACTACTACGCGTGCCGGCAGTTCGAGCGCATCGCCGACCACGCGGAGAAGATAGCCCGCTTCGCTCTCGATCCCGACGCGGGCCTGCCGGCCGACTTCAGCGATCGGGTCGTCTCGCTGGGCAACGACGCGCGCCAGATCGTCGACCAGGCGGCGGACGTCATCCTTGCGGACGCCGGTATCGAGGCCGCTCACCTTGCCCTGGAGCACCGTGACGAACTCGTCACGGAGATCGAGACGCTCGACCGCAACCTCTACGACCACGACGTCCCCAGCGAGGCCCATACCGCCGGTCTCCTCCTCGACAGTCTTCGCCGAACCGCCGAGTACGGGGCGAACGTGGCGAACATCAGTATTCAGCAGGTCTCCCGGACCGAGACAGACGAGTGACGGCGTACCACCCGGGCTCGGCCGGCAACGTCGCGTGCCGGAGGGCGTCCCGCCGTTTTCCTCACCAGTCATGGCGGGTGAGACGTTCTGGCTGTACCGGTTCGACGAGACCGGCGTCTACGATATGCTCTGTGCGCCCCACGAGATCTTCGGCATGGTCGGACGGGTCGTGGTCGGGGAAGCATCGGCTGGCTGGATGGACGACGATGAGGGCGGTGATGACGATGCTGGCGACGATACTGAAGAGACCAACGGCGACGACGACGGAGACGATTCTAGTGACGATGGTAATGGAGACGACGACGATGCCGATGAGTCGGGGATGACCGAAACTGGGACCAGTACCGAAGTCTCGACGCCGGGAGAGGGTGGTGGGACCGGCCCCGAACTGCGACCGCCCGAACTGACGGCGGCGCTCGTGTTTGCCGATCCCGCTCTGGACGTCGACAATATCCAGGAACAGGGGCAGGTGAGCTAGGACGCCCTCGCCGACGAGAGCAAGGAGATACTCGTCGAGCTGCCAGAATCGGGTGGGGAATAGCGACGCTTCGAAGATAGCGTTCGCGGTCGAAAGCCGTCTTTCTTCATTGAACTCCGGATATCTATTCTACCGAGTTCCCGGGAAACCGACCGTATTCCCGCCGAAGACTGTATATTGAGGTATCGCCTCACTCAGTGGCAGAGGGAGCGTGAGCAATGATGTGATTCCCGTTCACAGCCCTCCTCAGCCCATGCAATCTGACCACGAAAACCAAGCAATCGGTGCGGCCATCGTCGACTTCGAGCAATCGCTCGCCCAGCTCATTTTGGAATCGTTTGCAGAGGGGGTTCCAGTCGAAGACTCCTGGGACATCACTGTCCCCGTTGGCGACGCTCCGGACTGGACCGTCACTATCGAGAAGACGTATCCAGCGGAAGAATCGTCATACCAGCCCGAGTTCCTCAAAGAGTGAGAATTGGCTCGTAGAGGTGATCTGATACGCATCTGGTGCAATCGCTTAATGGGATCGCTTACCACTCGGTAGATGTACTCTGCCGAAGTCGCACGTGACGCAAGGAATGGTGGGTGATTGTCGGTTGAGTATAGGTACTAGCAGTATGACGACCAAAACCCCAGCTGAATCGCAGCACAGTCGGCAGACCGACGACCTTGCAGCTTCCGAGATCTTCCCCTTGCTCGCAAGCGATCGACGTCGCGACGTTCTGCATTATCTCACTCGACAGGTCGGTTCCATCTCTCTCGGGGAACTGGCCGAACAGATCGCTATCTGGGAGGACGACCCCACGTTTGACCAGTACGAACGAATCCTCACGAGTCTCCATCACACCCATCTTCCGTACCTGGTGGAAGGTGGACTCGTCCAGTACGACAGCGACCAAGAGACGGTGGATGGACTCGACGCCATCGAGTCTGTGCGACCATACCTGGACCTGGCGCTTCGCGACGACCACTGACGACAATCAGCTATCTGGTCTCGTGGGAAGGGCCAGATAGCCACGTCCCGCTGTCGACGTTGTCACGATCGAAGAGGAATCTATACGCCAGAAGGAAAAACAGGTCGAGCCTACAGGTCGCGGGGCTGGACCGTCCGGCGGTCGTTTGTCTCGGCGCGTCGGACCGCGTCATCACGCAGGGCAGCGACCTCGCTATCGAGGACGCCGTAGGTATCGGTCGCGACGGGTCTTCTGGGACGGAGCGTTCAAACTGTTCGGCAACAGCGACAGGTACCAACGGCATCCACTGCTGGATACGGACTGAATCAGTCCAGAGATAGCTCACAGTGTGGACAGATTCGTGACCGCATCGGGATATCTCGCTCACACCCTGGACACTCTATCTCCTTCCTGGCCCCGAATGCCGGCGTCCGCATGGAGTGGCCTCCCATATGCCATCTTCTTCCTGGATTGAGATAAAACAACCGGATCTCTGATAATTACTGATCCGACTGTAGCGATACTGAGCTACAGTGACCGCTCGATACCGGATCGGAAGGTATCGAGTCCGGAAAACAAGTCACTGCACATACCCGTGGTTCGGTACCGTCTGACTGTCCCCTGACGGCATACGTGACGTTCCAACGGCTCCAGTGTTGAGGGGGGATTCGGGGTGAGAGCACCGCCTGGATTCCTCTGACTCACCCCTCTGTCTGGCTACTGGATTACGGAGCTTCGATCACTGTATTGTCAGATATTGATCTATAGCTGACTACAATCAGTACGTGAATTTTGAGGGCCGTAAACACGTACAATTAGACAGAAATATCAATATTATAAACGGTCATTGAACCGACTTTCGTACGGTCCCGTGCGGCAATGAGGCACCAACAGATTACAGCGCTGACTGGGGTACTGATTCTCGTACTGGGGGCAGTCGCAGCTGTCCCGGCCGCTGGACACGCAGGTGGACACGCGGCGAACGAAACGAACACATCGCAGCACGAAGCCAACACGACAGTCGACGACGGCGGCAATGGCACTGTCGTCGTCGACGTGACGATGGACGGGGAGCCGACGGACGCACAGATCATCGTGCGCCCGCAGGCTGCTCTCGACGAGATCGAGGCGGTCAGATACACCGCGCTCGACGACGTGGGGACCGCGACGTTCGAGCTCCCTGCTGGAGCGTATCAGCTCGAAATCGACGCTGGTGGCGGGCACCTCGCCGAGCGTGAATACGTCAACGTCACCGTTCCAGCTGGTGGCGAAGTGAACACCAGCGTCGACGTCACGCAACTGTACGAGCCCAACGATCGGGGCTGGTACGGCGTCGACCCGCACGCGCACAGTCCCTGGGCGAACTCGACGAACGCTCACGACAACACGGATCCGAACGAGACCATCGCCGGCAGTCCGAACACACGCGGTGACGCGTGGGTCGTCGCTCACCTCGCTGCACAGGCTGACGCCGTCGCGATCAGCGACCACAACATGGTCGACGGACACGCGCCGATCAAGGAGCGTGCCACGGATCGCGGCGTCCCCTATCTCCTGAGTGAGGAGATCTCGACGTCAGAGTGGGGCCACCACAACGCCTACGCCCTGGAGGAGGGCAATTACGTCGACCCGACGGGTAACATGTCCGAAGTCTACGGGGATGCTCGCGAATCGGGGGCCGAAGCCATCCAGGTTAACCACCCCTACTACAACGGCGATGATCCGGACGGCATCGGTTACTTCGCTGACCGCAACCGGTCCGGATTCAACTACTCCTTCGACGGCGCGGAGGTGTACAACGGGCTCGACGAGGAGGACGACGAGAACATGACGATCCGGCAGATGTACGCGTTCTGGAACGAGGGCCGACAGTACGCCGTCACCAGCGTGAGTGACAATCACGACGCGCTCACCCACGGCCCCGATACTGGGACCCCGCGGACGTACGCGTACGGTGACCCGGGTGCCGGTCCCGCCCCCAACGGCACGGAGTGGGCAGAGGCCGTCAAGAACCAGCACACCTTCGCCACGTACGGGCCGCTGGTCTACTTCGAGGCCGGTGATGGCGCGATTCCCGGTGACCGGGTCGCTGCCGAGGACGGGACCATCACCCTCAGCGCCGACCTGCAGAATGCCGAGGGCGACCTGACGCACGCGCGACTCGTCAGGAACGGAACGGTCGTGGAGACCTTCGACCTCGACTCGCAGGAAGAGAGTATCACCTACGACGCCCAGGTGAACGGCACGAAGTGGTTCGTGCTCCACGTCGAGGACGAGAACGGTGACCGGGCGATGACCAGCCCGATCTGGGTGACGGAGGATGGGGAGACGACGCCCGAACCCTCGCCGAACGAGAACGAGTTCGACGTCACCCTCTCCGAAGCTCCGGACGGGCTCCAGTCGTTCAACGTCACTGTCCACGCCGACAACAGCACGATTTCCGAGGTCGAATCCGACCTGCTTTCCTCGCGATTCCTGCAGGTCTCCGAGACGGGGCAGGACTCGGTGACGATCCGCGGTGCGGACATCGGCAAGGACGTCGATGAGACCGACGACGCGCTCACGCTCGCGACGGTCACGCTCGCCGACGACGTCAGCGCGGAGAACCTCACGGTCTCCGTCGACTCGGTGACCGACGACGACGGCCAACCGATCGACGCCGACGCGGTCACGGTCGAGAGCGCGAGTCGGTTCTCCGAACCACTGCCCGGGAGCGGGTCCGACGCCGCGCCGGCCGACCGCAACGACGACGGGCTCTACGAGGACGTCGACGGCGACGGCGACGTGGACTTCGACGACGTGGTGGCGCTCACCTTCGTCGACACCGGGTCGCTCTCGGACGAGCAGCGGGCCGCCCTCGACTTCGACGGAGACGGTGACGTGGACTTCGACGACGCCATCGAACTCGCCTTCCAGGCCTGATGGTCACGTCGCACGGACGTAGCGCCCGTCAACCACCTGCGACCGAATTTTTCGAACGATTCCAATGCAATCCATCGAGAGACCAGCCACAGTCGTCCTCGTCAGTATCGTGCTCGTGCCGGCACTCGCCTCGGGCCTCTCAGTCGCAACCGGACCACTTGGCGGGACTGATCGAACAGTCGGCGTCGACGAACAGACGCGAATCCCCGTGACACTCGACGAAGCGCCCGCCGGTATCCAGCGGTACAACGTGACCGTCCGCCTCGAAAACGACGATATCGCGGCGATCGAAGCCGCCTCCGGCGGCGATATCGGCGCGTTCCAGGTTCGTTCGCGGACGACGGACTCAGTGACGTTCCGGGCGGCAGATCTCGGGCAAACCGTCCAGCCAGGGGCGACGAACGTGACTCTGGCAACGGTCACCGTCAGGTCGACAGCGCCCGGCATGTCGACGGTCAGCTACACCGTCCATGACTTCTGGACCGACGACAGCGAACAGGTAAGCCCCGCTGTGCAGGACGGGACGTTGACGGTTCGCAGCGATAGCGGTGATGGCGGTGATGACAGCGATGAGCCCTCCCAGTCAGGGAACGAGGAGAAGCCACCAGTCGGGCAGTCTCGCTCGGGGAAGACCTACGGCTGCTCGAAGGCGGCCGCCCGGTGGTTCATGGAGAGCGACGACCACACGCTCATCGTCTGTGATACCCAGGCCGGATTCGAGGGGGTGACCGAACAGCTGGGTGGCCGTCACTACGTCGTCGACGGCTCGAAGACGATCAACCCGCTCGACATCCAGCCGGTGCCAGAGTACGTCCGTGAGAGCGTCGGGCAGGTCAACCCCTACCAGATGAAGGTCAACGAGGCGACGCAGTTCTTCGCGGGCGTCCTGAAATCCCAGGGCGTCGACCCCGGCTCGTACACGTCGACGATCGAAGAGGGACTCGAGGAGACCTACGCACGCTTCGACATCTATCCCGAGGACCTCGACAGCCACGCGAACGAGAGCCCGACGGTCGCGGACTTCCTGGAGACACTCGAAGACATCCTCAAACATCCGGGCGAGTACACCCACACGAATCACGAACGGGAAATCGAACGGAAGGTTGCCCGGGTGTCGGACCTGCTCGATAAGCTCTCGGGGTTCAAACCCAGCGGGAAGTACAGCTATCTCGTCGGGCAGACCGAGGAGAGCCTGACCGACCCGGACCTCGATATGGCGTATCTGGACCTTCGCCAGTTCCGCGGGTCGTCGGACGCCGAGAAATCAGTGATGCTCCAGTTGATGCTCGGTCAGGTCTACGAGAAGGTCAAGCGCTCCCGGCAGAAGGTCGTCTTCCTCATCGACGAGGCACACGTCCTCCTTCACAGTGAGCGGATGGTCACCTGGCTGCAGAAGGCAGCGCGTGAGTGGGCACGCTACGACGCGGCGCTGTGGTTCGTGAGTCAGAGTCCGCGAGAGTTCCTGTCGTCGATGCAGGGCCACGCTGCGGCGGAGGAGAGCCACCGGCGGACGATCGTCGACCAGTGTTCGACGATCCAGTGCTATCGAACGCCGAGCGTCGAACCGGAGATTCTGCGCGAACTCGGGCTGAACAGCACCCAGATACAGTTCGTCAAGCGAAAGGCGACGCCGGGCAAGGCCGCCGCTGGATACTCGGAATGTCTGATCAAACTCGACGACTACCAGTCGTGGATCCCGACGTACGTCGAGGCATCACCATTCGAGGATGTCGTCCTTCAGTACAGCCGCCGTGAACACGGGGATTACAGTGAATACGTCGAGCACGTTTTGGGAGGAGATTCTGAGCGGAGTAGGACAGTCACAAGAATTAATGATCGGATACCCATCCAGCGACAGCATACATCAAACGGGAAAAGTGATACTGAACGCAGGGGGCCTGAGCCAGATAGTCGGAACCCCACACAGCCATAGCAATGGAGAGATCGATTAGCCGCATCGAAATAGTCCATTGAAAACGTTGTCGAGTACCGCACCGAGAGGTGATTGTTCTACCTGCAGTTCGAGGACATGGAATGGTAACCCATCTGTACTAGTACTTCGAGCACGGCCTCGGGATTCCAGTGTGTGGCGCGGTACACCGCCTCGCGCACGTCAAACTTCGGGAGGTCCCAGCCGAGCGAGGTCTCGAGGTCGGTGATCAGGTCCCGCTCGCCGTCGGCGACGTCGTCGTGGACGAAGAAGGCCAGTCGCTGTCGGTCATCGCGTACACATCACGCGGGAGAGACGAACGTAACAGAGCCCACGTCCGTCGGGCGCGGCATTTCCTGGAACCAAAAAGCGATCGACAGTGACCTTCAGCCCCCGAAGTCGGGTTGTCCTCGTCGAATCGACTCACATCGACCGTGCGAAGACGATGAACAACGCCAGGCCGACGCCGGCCAGGAGGGCGAGCATCGAGTGCTCCGTTTCGTAGGACTGTGCTTCGGGGAGCAGATGGGCCGCGGAGACGTAGATCAGCACGCCCGAGACGAATCCGAGCATGAGGCCCAGGTCGCTTCGACCGAGGTCGCGTACCAGTGGATAGGCGACGAAGGCGCCGATGGGTGTCGTCAACGCCGCGATGAAGAACGCGTACACTGCCGCCGTTCGTTCCGTCACGTCCCCCCTCAGCAGGACGAGATACGTGATGACCCCTTCGGCGAATTCGTGGACGACCAGCCCGGTTCCGGCCAGAACCCCTGTCAAGAGAGAAATGTTGAACGTGACGGTGTAGACGACGCCGTCGACCAGGGAGTGGATCCCGATGCCCTCCGCTGCCGTCACCCCGAACGCGAGCGTCTCCTCCCCGGTGCGACGTTTGATTACCTGGTTGGAGAGATACATGAAGAGGAAGCCGACCAGGGCGGTGAACCCTGCATCAGCGTTGTTCGCGACCGCGTCCGGGAGGGCATGAATTAGCGGTGTCGTGATGAGGATCCCCGCGGCAAAGCACATGAGATACGGGAGCGACCGTTCAGCCCACCCCCGGTGTCGAAATATCGTGACGATGCCTGCGCCGTTCACCAGTGCGGCGACGATGGCGAACGCCGCAATCCAGTAGAACGTCCCTGGCAACGCTACCATCGCTGATTCTCGTTTCCGTTCGGCCTCGACCGCTCACGTTCGGTCACGAGAAGAGACGTCCGGTCTGCCAGTCCGGGTCTCGCTGACTTTCCCATGTGGCACCTACTGCCGTTAAATACTAAAAACGACGTCCGTCCGACTGGCAACGACTCGACTCTGACTCACCGTTCAGTTACCCACCTCTCGATATATCGACATGGGGTATAGTCAGCGAACAAACTTGATCTGGGGCGAACAGGGGTCGTCTGTGACCAGCGTCCTACTCTTCGTCGGCCGAGTAGCCCATCGCCAGCAGTTCTTCGAGCACGGCCTCGGGGTTCCGGAGCGCGGCGCGGTACACCGCCTCGCGCACGTCGAACTTCGGGAGGTCCCGGCCGAGCGAGGTCTCGAGGTCGGTGATCAGATCCCGCTCGCCGTCGGCGACGTCGTCGTGGACGAAGAAGGTCAGGCGCTCGTCGCGCTCGAACTGGACCGACTTGTCCTGGATGGCCCGGCGGACGATGTAGGGCTGTCCCCCGGACGACGACCCGACGTCGATCGACGACGCGTCGAGACCAGATCCGCCGTCGTCTGCGGACGAGTCCGACGGCTCGGTCGACGAGCCAGCCGTCGTCGATGAAGGAGACGACGACACTGCCGACGACCCAGAGTCGTCGTCGCGGTCGGATTCCACACTCGATCCGGCAGCAGTCCTGTCGGGCGTCTCCGATCGCTGCTCTGACGTCCGGTCGGTGCCAGTCTCGGTACTCGAGTCGTCGGCGCCGGCGTCGTCGGTATCGGTAGCCTGAGCGTCGTCCGCCTCGTCGTCTTCGTCGCCGTCGTCGCCCCAGAGATCGTCGCCGGAGCCGGATTTCAGCCCCGTCATGCTTCCACCTCGGCGTTCTCGGGCTCGACCTCACCGGGCTCGGGCGGGTTCGGCGCTTCGACGCCGCCCTCGGATTCGAGGTGCCGGGCCAGCTGGTCGAACTGCGCCAGCGTCTCGACCTCGTAGTCGCGCTTGCGGTCGCGATGGTCGCGGACGTACCGGAACGCGCTGCAGTGGGCGCGCCAGCACCCTTCCAGCAGGGAGGTCCGGTCGCGGAGGATGACCGGCACGTCGAAGCCGACGTCCTCGACCTCTGCGACGACATCGTCCTGGTCGCGCGTGCCCTTGAACCGGTTGGGCACGGCCGCCAGGACGCCGATGTTGATCTCGAGTTGCTCTTCGAGGTTCGTCACGAGGTCGTCGAGGCCGCTGACGGAGGCCTGGCCCTTGCCGGAGGGTTCGATGGGAACCACCAGGTTCCGGGTCGCGTCGAGGGCGTTGTAGAGCTGCGGGCCGGAACTGGCCGGCGGGTCGACGATGAGGACGTCGTACTGTTCGTTGATCTTCTCCTCGCGCAGGACGCGCTGGAGCTGGGTCCACATCGGGAACGACTCGCCGAAGTCGCTCCGGGCCTCCTGTTCCTTCCGGAGCGCCTCGCCGAGGTCCTCGAGCCGGTTGTGCTCGGGGATGATGTCGACGCCGTGCTCGACGGTCCGGATCAGGTCCGAGAACTCGCCCATTCCCCGGCCGACGAGGTGGTGAACCAGGGTGTCGACGTCGCTGTCCGCCCGGTCGTGGTCGGCGTCGAACAGATAACTCAGGTCGCCGTCCTGCGGGTCCAGCGGGACCACGAGGACGTCGAGTCCGGCGCGAGCGTGCGCGACAGCCAGGTTTGCGGTGAGCGTCGTCTTCCCGACCCCACCGGCCTCGCTGTACACCGCATACGAGAGCATACCATCCGTTGCGAGGCTTCGAGTATAAGTTTTCGTCAGACGTTTCAATTCAACGTACCACATACACCAAACAGTTGTTTGTAACGTTTGCTTGCAACACCTGCTTCAAACAATCGATTGTAACAGTCGTTTGCAACGGACGATTGCAACAGGAGTTTGCATCGAACGTTCGGAGTAATCGTCTGGAACATCTGTTCGATACAATCGGGACGAGGAATGTCGGATGCAGCGCCTGTAGCCTACATTCCCAACGATCAATCGATTTCAACGTACGTTTCGTCTGTTTGAAACGGTTGTTTGCAGTAATTAGTTGCTACAATTGTTTCATACGCTCGTTTGAAACAGTTGTTTGTAACGGCTGGATCATTGACTCGATCCCGACAACCACAGGGCTCGATCGAATCGACCGGGACGATCCAGACGGAGGGTGTAACCGACGATCGAACCGGCCGGTTGCAACAGTTGTTTGCAACAACTGTTTGCACCAGTCGTTTGCAACAGACGTTTGTAACGACCATTTGCGTCAGCCACTGGCTGTAGGAGGGAGGGAAGAGACGAACTACGGCTCCGACGAAGCGTTCGGCCAGTACAGCATTCGGCGCGGCAGAGCGCCGATTCACTCCCCGTCGGCGGACTCGAAAGCGGCACTCAGCTTCTCTCGCATGAACTGGCGACGCAGCTCACGTCGGCGGTCGGCAGACAGGTAGTCGTGCCAGACGACGTCTGCAGAGGCGCTCCCCTGTTCGTCGGCGATCTCCGAGACCTGGTGTTCGACGAGCATCTCCACGGTGTCCGAGTAGCGGTCGTACCAGAACCGTCGCCCCATCTGCGGGACCGTGTTCTGGCCACCGATCTGCCGGGGGACGTCGGCCCTGGTGACGAGGTCGGCGAACCAGTTCCCGATGGTGCTCTTCGACCGGTGACCCGTGGCGGACCGTGACGACGGGAAGAGATAGCCGGACCAGTCGTCCTCGTCGGCCAGCTCGGCGAGGCGCTCGCGAGCGGTGTCGGCCCCGTAGATGACGGCGACGGTCCCCGGGCCGTTCTTGCGTTCGTCGAAGCGGATGTGGGGGTTCTCGTCGTCAAGGACCAGCTGGCGGGCGTGCAGTGCGGCCACTTCGCTCGTTCGTAGGCCCCAGCCGCAGAGCGCGACGACGAGCAGGCGTTCCCGGGAGCCTGCGGCGGCGTCGAACAGCGCCCGGACGTGATCGGGAGATAGCGCCGGATTCGAGCCGCGCTGGTCGTCGTCGACGGTCCAGTCGTAGTCGAGGCCGTCGGTGGGGTTCAGCGCCGCTTCGCGACGGCTGACCAGCGTCGTGTACCAGTTCGACGTAGTCCGGTAGATCCGCCGTAGCGTCCGCCGGCCGACGTCTCGGTCCAGTTCGTCGAAGGTGTCCCAGCAGGCGTCGACGGCCTCGTGGGGCGGGACGTCACTGTCCCGGGCGACGGGCGTGAGAAGATCGGCTGTGCCGTTCACGTCTTCGTACGCGCGTACGTACCGACCGAGACGGTACGCGTGGGCCGCGACCGTGCTGTCGCTCCAGGACAGGCGCTGGGCCTGCCGGTCGAGGTACCGTTTGAGTGCGTCGACGGTCGGTCCGTGGTCGATTCCCCAGTCGTACCCCCCGGATTCGAGCCCGAGGACGTCGTTCCAGAACTTGGCGAAACTGCGGTCGTGGTACTCTCGGAGGGCGTACACCAGGCCGCGAAACCCGTGTTCGGACAGCCAGGAGTGTGAAGGACGGTCCGCCTCGGGGTCGAGCCCGTCGTTCCGCATCGCCGGCGCGACGACGTCCCAGTACGCGTCTTCGAGGCCGTCGAGGTCGAGGAGCGTCCACCGGACGTCCGGTGTGGAATCTGAGTGCCCCGATTTCGCCATGCTGGGGCTATCTATCGGCATTCAAATAGTTGTTGTGGTTGCGTAGACTGCAAGAGTCTGCGCAGTCAACGGTGGATCATGCGCAACAAGCATAGAATCGTATGAATCGTATATCGCTATATCATTTTTCGGCGTGCGATTCCGGTTGTGAAGGACGAGTCCAGTAATCGTGCCCTAAGAGGTGAGAATGGCGAGATCAGGCGGCTCGGGAAGTTGTGTTCAGCGAGCTCGAGGGGCAGAGCGCTGTTGCGAGAATTCCTCGGAAACTGTTCTGGCCGAATCTGCGCAGACGAGAGACGACAGAATCGTACGAAGCAATATATAGAACTCCTAGTAGAACGTCGCCAACTGAGAGGTACGTTCCACTCCGTTACGGGCCGTACAGCTCATATACACGTTCATATCCGTACTCCCACCCGTCTCAGGTGATGACGCGTGACCAGCGTCCGGACGACGTATCGCGGCGGAAATTCATCCTGGCGACCGGTGCGGCGGGGACGGCGGCGTTCGCCGGGTGCTCGGGCGGCAGCGGCAGTCAATCGACGCCGACGCCGCGCGTCGAGACGCGGACGGTCGTCAAAGACCAGTCGGGAAGCCAGAGCGAGTCGGCTTCGGGCGGCCCGTCGGACCTCTCCGCCGAGGGGTCTTCGACCGTGTACCCCATCTCGAACAAGGGCGGGTCCTACTGGAACGGGAATCCGCCGGCGGACGACGAGGAGTACTGGGGCCCGGAGCAGTACGGCATCGACACGGACATGCACCTCGCGGATTACTTCGCGAGCCTCTACGGCTTCGAGCCGACAGAGACGCGCTCGGAGGCGCCGTTCAACATGAGCGTCGGTCTGAGCCACTCGGGGACGGGCTGTAAGTCCGTCCGCGACGGGCTCGTCGACATCGGCAACTCGTCGGGACCGATCACGGCGGAACTCGGCATCAGCGAGGAGAAACGCGACGAGAACTACGTCGACCACGTCGTCGGCCGGGACGGGCAGCCGGTGTTCGTGAGCCAGGCCATCTACGACGCGGGCGTGACGGAGCTCACCGGCGAGGAGGTCCGCGGCATCTACCAGGGCGACGTCACCAACTGGAGCGAGGTCGGCGGCCCCGACCAGGAGATCTACGTGGTCGGCCGCGCCGAGGGCTCCGGGACGGACACCTCGTTCCGACTCAACATGCTCGGTGACGCCGATGCACCGATGGACGTCGACACCCGCAAGGGCCAGAACCAGCAGGTCCAGACGGTGCTCGAACAGAACGACGGCGCCATCGGCTACATGGCGCTGGCCTTCCAGAGCAGCGCCATCTCGCCAGTGGCGATCACCTTCGACGGGACGACCTACGAGCCCGACAAGGACGCCGAGAACACCATCTTCGACAGCGACTATCCGCTGAACCGGGACCTGCACATGTACACCCGGATCACCGACGAGACGCCGGAGGGGACGAGCATGAAGGAAGCGGCCTTCATCAACATGTTCCTCACCGAGTTCGGCCAGCAGACGTTCGTCGAGGCGAACAACTACATTCCGCTTCCCACGAAGGACATCGAGGCCGAGCGCGAGAAGCTCCCGGACCAGGTGTAACGAGCGGACCGCCAGCGGCTGCCACGATCCACGACCCCGATCTATCCATTTCGATACCCAATGTCTGATCTCCGACGACCCCCTCACGACGGACGCCGATCGGTTCAGCGGCGCGTCACGGCGGCCCGCGAGTTCGTCGACGAGACGCCACCGACCGCGCTCGCCGCCGGCCTCGTCGGCGGCCTCGCGCTGATCGGCGTGCTCGTCGGCTTCCTCGTCCAGTCCCCGCTGACCGTCCTCGCGCTCGGTGCGTTCCTGGCCGCGTTCGCCTACGGCTGGCTGCGCCACCAGGCGCTGACCGCACGCGCGATGACGTTCGCGATGACGGCCTCGACCATCCTCGTCCTCGGCCTGATCACGGTGTTCATCTTCGCCGAGGCGTGGCCCGTCTTCGAGTACGCCTCGGGGACGGTGTTCGGCGTGCAGGTGCCCGGCCTCGAACTGTTCACGACGACCAACTGGAGCCCGGTGAGCGAGCCGATCGGGTACTCGCTCGCCCCCATGATCCACGGGACGGTGATGGTGACCGTCGTCGCGACGGCCGTGGCCGGCCCGCTCGGGGTCGCCGCCGCGCTGTTCATCGGCGAGATAGCGCCGCCGACGGTGCGCGAACTCGTCAAGCCTGGCGTCGAGATACTCGCCGGCATCCCATCGATCGTCTACGGCTTCATCGGCTTCACCATCCTCAGCCCGTGGGCGAGCGAGGCGTTCGACCTCGTCGGTCAGGGGACGTACCTCTTCGTCGGCCTCGTGGTCGGCCTGATGGCGCTCCCGACGGTGGTCTCCGTCGCCGAAGACGCGATCAACAGCGTCCCGGAGTCGATGAAGAGCGGGTCGCTGGCGCTGGGGACGACCGACTGGCAGACGATGACCGCCATCACGCTGCCGGCGGCGTCTTCCGGCGTCTCGGCGGCCGTCCTACTCGGCGTCGGCCGCGCCATCGGCGAGACGATGGCCGCAACGGTGATGCTCCGCAACAGCCCCGCCCTGCCGGAGCCGCTGTACAACGCCTTCTACGGGTACGAGACGCTTACCTCGCTGATCGCGGCCCGCTACGGGGACGCCCACGGCCTCCAGTTCAACGCGCTGTTCGCCGCCGGGGTCGTCCTGTTCGTGACGGTCCTCGCGCTCAGCGTCGGGTCGCAGATCGTCGAGGCGCGCATGGAGCGCGAACTCGGGGGGAACCAGGGATGAGCGGGGCGACCGAGTACGACCTCGTTCGCGAGGACACCTCGATCCTGGAACTCGGCGCCGGTGCGACGGTCGGATTCGCCGTCGTCCTGTTCGGGTTCGGCCTGGCCGGACTGTTCGAACTCGTCGCGGTGACGGAGTCGGTAGCGGGCGTCCAGTTGCCACGGCTGCTCGGCGGACTGCTCACGCTTGCGAGCGCAGCGCTCGCCTGGTTCGGCATCGCGTCCCACCGGGGCCTCGTCCCGACTGACCCGCGACCGAGCGCCGGCGTGGTCGCCGCCACAGGGGCAGCCGGCGTCTGGTTCGTCGTCGGCGGCCTCGTCGGGTCACAGACGCTCGGCTTCGGGACGGTCGGCTGGCTCGCCCTGGCGCTCCTTGCGGGCGCCGGCGGCTTCGCGGCCACCGCGCTCCCGCGCGAGGACCTCGGAACCACGCTCCCGGTCGCCGCCCTGACCGGGCTAGGTGGGCTCGCGCTTCTCACCGGCGTCATCGGGCCCAACTGGGCCTGGTCGCCGGTCGGCCTCCGGGCGACGTTCGCCGCCCCGATCGCGATTCCAATCATCGTCCTGTTCTGTTCGCTCCTCGTCGGCTGGGCGGGGGCGAAGGCCTACGGCGGGTTCGGCGCGCGGGGCCGCCACCTGGGCGCGTACGCGCTCGTCTACCTGAACGTCCTGGCGATTCTGGGCGTCCTCGTCGGCCTCCTCGCGTTCGTGTTCACGAAGGGGGCACCGGTCGTCGTCCAGGGTATCACTGTCGGTCCCGGCGTGGGGCCGGAGACGACGATCAGGCTGTTCGGATTCGCCCACACGGTCGTCTGGCCCGTCGACTGGCCGTTCGTGATGAACGGGGTGTCGCTGTACGCGGAAGTCAGCGGCGTCCTGCCGGCCATCGTCGGCACCGTCTGGCTCGTGGTCGGCGCCGTCCTGTTCGCCGTCCCGCTCGGCGTCGGCGCCGCCGTCTTCCTCGCCGAGTACGCCGAGGAAGGGCGGTTCACGCAGGTCGTCGAGGTCGCGACCAACGCGCTCTGGAGCACGCCCAGCATCGTGTTCGGGCTGTTCGGCTACGCGTTCCTGATCCCCCGGTTCGGCGGGTCGAAGTCGCTGCTGTCGGGCATGTTGACGCTCGGATTCATGCTCCTGCCCCTGGTCGTCATCACGAGCCGGGAGGCCATGCTCGCCGTCCCGGACGAGTACCGCGACGCCAGCGCCGCCCTCGGCGTCTCGAAGTGGCAGACGATTCGGAGCGTCGTCGTCCCGGCGTCGCTGCCCGGCGTCATCACGGGCGTCATCCTCGGCGTCGGCCGCATCGCCGGCGAGACCGCGCCCATCCTGCTCACGATGGCGGGCGCGACCGAACCGTCGGCGGCCGAGACGGCCGACGTCGTCGGCGGGTTCGCGCTGTCCACGTCGCCCCCGTTCGTCACGAACCCAGCACTGCTGGAGGCGACGAGTGCGCTCCCCTACCAGCTCTGGGCGATCATCTCGACCGGCGTCGGCGGCGACGCCGCCTTCGGCTGGGGGACGGCGCTGGTCCTGCTCGTCGTCGTCCTCACCTTCTACGCCGTCGGCATCGCTTCGCGGACCTACTTCAGGAGGAAATTACACGAATGAGTACCGAACTCGACGAGACGCAGACGGAGGCGGCACAGTCCCCGGCCGAACTCGGCGGCGCGACCACGGTCGGCGAGACAGACGAACGGACCCGGGCGGAGTGGGTCGACCACGAGTTCGACGGCGACGCCAAGATCGCCGTCGAGGACCTGAACGTCTACTACGGCGACGACCACGCGCTCACCGACATCTCGATGGAGATTCCCGAAGGGAGCGTGACCGCGCTCATCGGCCCCTCGGGTTGCGGAAAGTCGACGTTCCTCCGCTGCCTCAACCGGATGAACGACCGCATCGGGAGCGCCCGGATCGAGGGGTCGGTCCGGATCGACGGCGAGGAGGTCTACCGGGACCGCGCCGACCTGGTCGAACTCCGCAAGCGCGTCGGCATGGTGTTCCAGCAGCCCAATCCGTTCCCGAAGTCGATCCGGGACAACGTCTCCTACGGGCCGCGCAAGCACGGCGACCTCGATACGACGTTCCTCTCGCGACTGCTCGGCCGCGACGACGTCGACGAAGAGGCGTCCCTCGTCGAGGAAGCGCTCGAACAGGCCGCCCTCTGGGAGGAGGTGAACGACCGGCTGGACGACAACGCGCTGGGCCTCTCCGGCGGGCAACAACAGCGCCTCTGCATCGCCCGCTGTCTGGCGACGGACCCCGACGTCGTCCTGATGGACGAACCCGCCTCGGCGCTCGACCCGATCGCCACCGCCAAGATCGAGGACCTGATCGAGGAACTGGCCGAGGAGTACACCGTCGTCGTCGTCACCCACAACATGCAGCAGGCGGCCCGGGTCTCCGACCAGACCGCCGTCTTCCTCACCGGCGGCGAACTCGTCGAGTACGGCGACACGGACCAGATATTCGAGAACCCGGAGAGCCAGCGCGTCGAGGACTACGTCACCGGCAAATTCGGGTGACCATGGAGACGCGCAAGATCCAGATCGCCGGCGGGACGACGTACACGGTGTCGCTCCCCAAGGAGTGGGCCAGCGAGCAAGAGCTGGAAGCGGGCGCGCGTGTCCGCGTCCATCCCTACGAGGACGGCTCGCTGCTCGTCCAGACGGCGGGCCACGCCGAGCCGGAGCGCGAACCGCTGCAGCTCGCCCCGACCGACGGGTCCGTCGACACCCTCCGGCGCCAGGTCTGGGCCGCGTACGAGACCGGTCGCGAGGCCATCGAGGTGACCGGCGACTCGGTATCCGCGGCGGACCAGCGCGCGCTGCGAGACGTGGCCTCGTCCCTCCTGGGCGTCGACGTGGTTCAGCGGTCCGACGACGGCGTCGTCTATCGGAGCCTCCTCGACGCCAGTACCGTCTCGCTCGAACAGTCGCTCCGCCAGCTACAGTTCGTCGCCGACTCGGCGCTCGGCGACGCCGTGTCGACGCTCGTCGACGAGGAAGTAGGCACCCACGGGATCGAGGACCGAGCCGCCGAAGCGGGTCGGCTCGCGGCGCTCGTGGGCCGGCAGTTCGCCCGGTCGCTCGACGATCCGGCCGTGCTCGACGACCTCGGCGTCGAACGGACGACGCTGTTCGACTACCACGCCGCGGCGACCGAACTCGAACGGATCGTCGAGCACGCCACGACTGTCGGGACGGTCGTCCAGCGGCAGCGAACGTCCGTCCCCGAGGACGTCGCCGAGACGCTCACGGCGACAGTCGACGAGGCCCGGGACGGCGTCGAGCGGTCGATGAACGTCCTGCTGGACGACGGCACTGCCCAGACCGCCTGTGACGTCTTCGACGACTGCGACCGCGTCGACGTCGCGCGCTTCGACCGGCTCGACGACGACGCGCCGGCGTGGCTCGGCGTCGTCTTCCGGTCGCTCGTCGACGCGGTTGAGGCGAGCGGCGCCATCGCGGCCATCGGGCTTCGGTCCGCGCTCAGAGAAGAGGAGTACGATCAGTGAGCGACGTGGAGCAGTTCACTCGCCGTCCGCATCTGGCCGCGGCATCGCCTCGATGTCCCGGATCCGGGGCGTTTTCTCGACGGACTGGTACTGCCGTTGCCACGCCTCCTCGGGGAAGAGACCGTTCCGGTCGAACAGGGCGCGGGCTGCCGGCGTGAGCTCGTAGAACTGGTAGGGGTACCCACCGACCCGTTCCCCCGGTTCGAACTCGCGTTCGCGAACCACGCCGACGTCGGCCAGCGTGTCGAGGTGGCGGCGAACAGCGTGCTCACTCAGCGGTGGATTCATGTAGTCTAGTTCCTCGACGCTGGGCAGCCCCTTCGGATGGCCGACGACGTCGGCGAGGATGTCTGCGCGCTTCTTGTCGGTCGCCTTCTGGAGCGCACGCCAGGCATCGAACCGGTCGCTACTGGCTCCCTGGGCCCCTTCCGCCTGGGTACCGGCCTCTGTCGTGGGCCTCATGTCTCTTACTCGTCGCGCCACGCCCATAAGCACTTGCACTCAGACGAAGGTAGGGCCACAACTGGATCCACAACTACATGCGCATCTGGTATCCAAACTCGTCTCGAAATCCACTAGGTAGCGACCGTGCAATTAAAGTCGCGGCAATGTTGTAAATTAGTCAATGGATTCCGGGGATGAAGACCGGGAAGTGGCCGACGACGGGACCGACACAGTTCCGGAGGCCGAGGAGATAATCGACGACGTCGAAGCGATCAGTCTCACCCCGAGCGAGCACCAGCGCGTCAAGGATCTGGTAAACGGGGACCAGATGAACCGGATCGAGGGACACGAGCGCCGGTACCTGGTGGCCGGGGCCGGTGGCGAGACGGGAGCCGCCTCGCGACGGGAAACCGTCTACGACCTCCTCGACGCCCGACGGGACCCGCCGGCCGTCGCCGTCGAACTGGAAGACTTCGGCCTCACACCCGAGGAGATAGGACTCTGGACGCGCGTGTTCGACATTCTCTGCGGCATGGCGACCCACATCGTCGGGGTGATAGAGGACTTCGATGGCGGCTACGTCTGGGAGCTAGGGCTACTGTTCGCACCGTCGTATCGGGAGAAGACCTGGATGCTGAAGCGGACGTACGACGACCCGGAAATGGAGCGAGACAGGTACGACAACGGGATGGCCGCCTCGTACCTGCGACTCCTGAGCAGCGAGCGGTGCCACGAGTGGGCCGGTGCCGACGAACTCCCCGACGTCGTCGCGGAGATTCCGTAGACGACATCTCAGATTCGCCGTTCGCCCGTCGACTCGGCCTCGACAAGTCAGTCGTCGCTGACAGTCACGGACACGCTGTCGCCGGCTAGCCCGTCGGCCGCGGCCTCGATTTCGACCGTCCCAGCCTCGCGGGGCGCTCGAACGACGACGACGCAGGAGCCGCGATACGCCGACCGTGCGTCGCCGACCCAGGGCTCGTCGCTGTCGAGGTTCCCGTTGTCGACGCCGGCTATCTCGCCGGCGCCCGAGACCTCGAAGTTGACCTCGTGGTCTGCGCGCGGGACGCGCGCGCCGACCTCGTCGGTGACGGTCGCCTCGACGTACACCAGGTCGCGGCCGTCCGCCGCGATGGCCTCGCGATCGGCGTCGAGTTCGACCCGTGCGGGTTCGCCCGCCGTGTGGAGTTCGTGTTGGGCGACGACCTCGCCGTCCGCCTTCGCGACCGCCCGGAGCGTCCCGGGCTCGTAGGGGACCCACCACTCCATCGGGCGGGGGCCGTCGTCGGCCCGCTGGGTGCCGAGCGACTCGTCGTTCTGGTAGAGCTCTACCGACTCGGCATTGGTGAAGGTGTAGACGTTGACGAACCCCTGGGAGTCCTCGCGGTCGGGAAAGTTCCAGTGGGCCGAGAGCGGTGGCCCGCTCCAGGCGGGCCGACAGGCGGGCCGCTCGCGGTCGTGGTCGACTGCGGCGGCGAACACAGTCGGTTCGTCCGACCAGGCGGCCTGGTGGAATCGGCCGGCGGGTTTGATCGCGCCGATCGTGTCGATGGGGCCGGTCGGCCACCCCTTGCTGGGCCACTCGCGGGCCTCGCCGAGGTAGTCGATGCCGGGCCAGAGGAACTGGCCGCAGACGTCGTCGCGCTTGACCACGTCGTCCCAGGGATTGTGGGGGACGAACGCCAGCGGGTCGTCGCCGGAGCCCCGGAAGAACCGGCGGTTCTCCGAGCCGACGATGGGAATGTCGATGCCCGCCTCGCGGTAGTCGTCGTACCAGTGCTCCTGGTAGTTGCAGGAGAGGACGTCGACGTGTTCGGCGACGCGTTCGACGTTCTCGACGACGCCGTCGGTGCCGTCGCCCCACGGCGGGTTCCCGTAGGTGACGGGCCGTGTCGGATCCATCTCGCTGGCGGCCTCCGTCAGCGCGGCCAGGTCGGCGATCATCTCGTCGTCGCCCTGGTCGTAGTTCTCGTTGCCGACGCTCCAGCACACCACCGAGGGATGGTTGCGGTCGCGGTCGATCATCACCGCCAGGTCCTCGCGCCACCACTCGTCGAAGAACTCGTCGGCACCCTCGTGGCGCCACTTGTCGTACACCTCGTCGACGACGAGAAAGCCCATCCGGTCACAGAGGTCGAGCAGTGCGGGCTGTGGCGGGTTGTGGGCGGTGCGAATGGCGTTACACCCCAGCTCCTGGAGCGTTTCGAGGCGGCGTTCGAGCGCGCGTTCGGTGACCGCCGCGCCCAGACAGCCGGCGTCGTGGTGGAGGTTGACGCCCTTCAGGTCGACCGGCTCGCCGTTGAGGAAGAAGCCCGCGTCGGCCGTCCACTCGAAAGTGCGAATCCCGAAGGGGGTGACGAAGTCGTCGACTGGGAGGGCGGCGGAGCCGCCCTCCTCGTTCCGCGACGGCGAAGCCGTCGCGCCGTCGCCCTCCCGGTACACGACGCTCCGGACGAAGTACCGCGTCGGGTCGTCCAGCGTCCAGCGCTCGGGGTCGGCGACCGAGAGGCGCTGCTCGAACTCGTGGGGCTTTGCGGGGTCGACAGTCGCTTCGCTCCCGGCCGTCGCCACGACCTGGCCGTCGGCATCGAAGATCTCGGTCTCCAGCGCGCAGTCGACGGCCGCGTCCGTCCCGTTGCTCACCTCGGTCAGCACCTGCACCTCCGCGCGCTGACGGTTGACGGCCGTCGTGCGGACGTCGATCCCGAAGGGGGTAACGGCGACCAGGTCGGTCTCGATGAGGTGGACGTCGCGGTAGATGCCGGAGCCCGTGTACCAGCGGCTGTGGGGGTAGTCGTCGTTGGCGACGCGGACGGCGAGCGTCTCGCCACCGTCGACGCCCAGGTCAGCCAGGTCGTAGGTCACCGTCGAGTAGCCGTAGGGGCGGTGGCCGACGTGCTCGCCGTCGAGGTAGACGTCGAAGTCCCGGTAGACGCCGTCGAAGCGGAGCGTCGCCTCGCCGTCGATATCCTGGGGGAGTGTCCGACGGTACCAGCCGACCCCGCCGGGAGCGAAGCCCTGCTGCTGGCCGCCCGGCTCGTCGGGGTCGAAAGGACCCTCGATGCTCCAGTCGTGGGGCACGTCGACGGCCTCCCAGTCGCCGTCGTCGAGAGAGGGGGCGGCGCCGTCCGCGACGTCGCCGCGGTGGAACCGCCAGTCCGTTTCGAGACGGCGGACGCGTCGATGCTCCTCGGTGGGACCGGCCGCTGTTGTCATACGGTCACATCCGGCAGGGCCGGTAACAAAATTGCGGTGCGTCGTCGTCGTCCCGACGGCGTCCTCGGAAGGTGGCTGCCCGGCGGTCCGGCCTCCGAACCCGCGTCCCGCCAGGTAACGTCACCTTATCGAGCGACCGCACGTGATCCGCTGGCCTCTTTCGGGGACGGCGTGGGGACTCAGGGCCCAGCGAACGTGCGAGACGTCACCATATGGAACCGCCACGAATGTATTTACTCGTTAGTGAGTAAGGCTTATCTATAGCAGGTGCTCCCGCACTAGTAATGCGAGTAACAGTTCCCTACGATCACCGTACCGTCCCCCAGTTTTGCACCGAAATCACCGCCGCCACGCCCCCGGCCGAGGGAAGCCAGCGATGATGTGGCAGGATCTGGTCTTCATGGCCGGGAGTTCCCTCTCGCTGTTCTTCCTCATGCCGACGCTGCGCGACTCGATGGCCCACGTCCCCCTGGGGACGTCGCTCCCGTCGGCCACCATCGGCTTCGTCTACGGCGTGACGTTCCTCTCGCTCGGGATGACGTTCTCCGCCATCGGTGCGATGTGTACGGGCGTGATGTGGAGCGCTATCGCGACGCTCCGGTCCCCGAACCCGTTGCCGTTCTTCGACGACGAGGGAGCGCCGTCATCGACGGCCACCGCACCGCACGCAGACTGATAGTGGTGGTTGTAAGCCCGTACCGGCGTTCGACGTCGCCGGTGCCATCGAACGCCGGTAAAAAGTTACAACCACCACTATGATCCGGTCGAGCGAGTGGACAGCGTCTGCGAGTATCTGCGGTCATCTCGCGAACGCGCGAGCACCCTTCCCCACGAGCGATTCCGAATCCGGCCCGTTCACTTCCAGAGTTGCTCTTCCAGTTGCTCGCCGAACGACGACTCGTCTTCGACGGAGCCGATGACGGAGATCTCGCCGGACGATTCGAGGACGACGGCCTCGACGTCGTCGAGAGAGCCGAAGTTCTTCTTGCGAAGGGCGGCGTGGATCTCGGATTTCGCGACGCGCTGTTGCCGCATCGCTCCCTTGACGAACTCGCCCCGGAAGTACAGTAACGCGGGCGGATTCGTGACGACGCGTCTGAAGAATGGCCACCGGATCTGGAGCCAGGTGACGACGTACTGGAGCGCCAGGAGGAGGCCGAAGGCCACGATGGCCTCCGAGAGCGCGACGTCCTTGGCCGTCAGCGCGCGGCCGAACACGGAGCCGATAGCGACGGTCACGATGAAGTCGAACGCGTTCATACTCGAGAGCGTTCGACTCCCCGTGATGCGGAGGAAGAGCACGAGCGCGACGTACATCGAGACGCCGACGACGACGATTCTGACGATCGGGTTCAAGCCGGAGACGAAGAAGGTGACCTCGGTCATGTGTCGATAGGGGGCCAGTGCCAGGCGTCGGCGGTCACGATTCCGAGCAGTTTGCGGCGGCGGTCCGCCAGCTCGTCGAGGGCGTCGGCGAACTCCTCGTCGGAGACGGTGGGCACGCCCTCGCTGCGGAGCCGGTCGAGGTCGGGCGGTGGCGGCGCCTCGTCGGCCGGATCGATGAACGCGTTGTTGAGCGTCTCGAGATAGTTCTGGCTCGCCGACCGCGCGTTCTCGACGAGGACGGTGTCGGGCTGGTCCTCGTCCAGAACGCCGAACCGGAGGACCGTCATCGACTCGTCGAAGACGGCGACCGCCATCGCGGAGGCGTGCTTGGCCTGTTGGCTGTGGTAGTAGTGGAGGATCGGGTAGGACTTGTGCTGGTCTGCGAGCGTGTCGAGCCGTGAGGCGAGCGAGTTGAGCGGGAGGTGGAGCCCGTCGAAGTCCTCGCCGTCCCACGCCGCACAGACGACGGTCTCGCTGTCGACCCCCATCCCGGAGACGCTACTGGCGAAGGAGCGCTTGTTCGAGACGGCCCCGAGGACAGAGAGCACGTAGGAGACGCCCATCGTCACGAACAGCATGCCGGTCGCGGTCGTGAGCGACGCGGCGATCTGCCAGATCCCCGCCGGGGGGTAGAAGTCGCCGTTGCCCATCGTGAACATCGTGTACGCCACGAAGAATATCCGGCCCGACCAGGTGACGGGGACGTCGTCGCGAGCGGCCAGCAGCGCGTTCTCGCCGCCGGCGAAGACGAGCGTCCAGCCGCCCCAGATGAGGCCGACCCACGTGACGAGCGTCAGCGTCAGGATGACCGGTCCGGCGAGGCTGAGTGCACGGGACCGCGTTTCACCGATCTGCCGGAGGCCACGCCAGGTCCACGTCGTCAACCGCGCCGAGAGCGGCCCGGAGCCGCCGTCGACCCAGAGCGTCGTCCAGAGGATGTCGACGATGGTGACGACGAGCAGCACCAGCCCGACGACGAGATACAGCGGTCGTATCGCCTCGGCCCCCTGCAGCGGGACGAGGTCAACTGTCACCCCGGAACCGTAAGCGGGCGACGGGACGAGTCCCAGCGTGTCCGCGAACATTCTCACGCAGCCGTAGGTGCTTGACGTGCAAAATGTTAGCGAAGCAACTAATACGTTCGTCGCAGGCGCGCAGTCGTTCGCGGCGTCGTCTGGGCGTCCGCGCTGTTGCTCGGCTACACGCTCGTCGTCTCCGGGCACGTTGCCGACGGAACCCGGTGACCGTCGGCATCGAATCCACGCCCGTCGGGGCCGAAAACGCCGCAGAAGAGCTATACGGCCAGTCTCGAAAACGGGGATCACTGATGGTCCCGACACGACACCGTCTCGTTCGCTGTCGGCTCGTCCGCGAAGCCGTGCTCGGGAGGTGGACGAGATGAGGCTCCGGAACCTCGTCCTCGTCGTCGCGAGCGGAGTCGCGGCGTTCCTCGTCGTCGGCGTCGCGGTGACCGAACTCCTTCGCCCGTCGATCGAGTTCTCCCTGTTCGTCGGTCTTCCGGCGGGACTCGTCGCCGGGGTCCTCGTCTCCGCGGGCGTCTTCCTCGGTCTCGGGGACGAGACGTCCGCACGGCGACGGCGCGTGGCGCTCGCCGCTGGCGTGTTCGGCGGTGTCTTCCTCACGGTGCTTCTCGTCGCGGCGGGACTGTTCGGGCTCGGTACCGTGACGGCGCTCGCGTTTGCGACGCTCTCCGGCGTCGCGGCAGCTGTCGCCACTTTCGTTCGGAGTTCGTGACCGCTCCCCGTCCGGAGGTCTCGACCGGGCAAACTACGACGGCCGGTCGTCCGTCACTCGGGGAGGAAGAAGTCCGATTTCGGTCGCCGCTGGCTGGCCGCTCCCCTGAGCCTGGCGGACTTGGCGGGGCCGCTGTGGCGGACGATGACGACGTCGTAGGCCTCGTCGGTCGCGACGCTCCCACCGACGCTACTGATCGACGTGACGAGGCGGCCGGCGTTGTCGCTGCCGATGAACACCATCGACGCGTCTTCGCGCTTTGCGACCTTGCGGATCCGCTTCGAGATGGCGCCGGACGGCGCGTACCGGCCGACGACGAAGTGACGGAAGTCGGCGCTCGGACACAGGTCGGACACCTGGCCGTGTATCTTCGAGACGACGGCGGACCGGTCGAACGCCTCGTCGGACTCGATCCAGCCGCGTTCTCTCGCGTACTCGACGTTGCCGTCCGGGATGACGGTGACCGCCACCACGGACTCGTCGAAGACGACGCCGAACTGTTCCGCGCGAAGCAGCGCCGCCTCGGAGAGTTCCGAACCGTCGAACGGGACGACGAGGGTCATACCGGCTGTTTCGTCCGCCGTCCCAAATAGATACGAGTCGATCGCCGCGCCGCGAGAACGGGCGGCCCAGATAGGCCTGAACGGTCTCTCGCGACGCGGCAGGAGACGGTAGCTACCCGTGAGTTCCTCGCTTCGCCGACTGCAGGCGCCGGACGCTGCGGGCGACCAGCAAGTACCCCGGCAGGGCCACGGCCAGCACGGCCCCGATCAGGCCCCAGTCGGCCGGGCCGAGCGGGACCGTGCCGAAGTAGTCGGCCAGCGGCGTGTACAGGACGGCGAGCTGTAAGGCAATGGAGCCACCGACGGCCGTCGCGAGCCACCGGTTCGACAGCGTCGGCGTCTCGCGGAGCCAGCGGATCACGTACAGTTTCTCGAACTCGAGGAAGACGAAGCCAGTGAACACCATCGTCATCGCGTACGGCGTGACCGCCGGTGCGCCGTCGAGCGTGACGACCAGCAGCGCGAGCATGACGAGCGTCGAGATGGTGCCCGTGCCGCCGACGAGCCCGAGCATCGCCCGGTCGACGATGCCGCTGTCCGGGTCCCGCGGCGGCCGTTCCATCACGTCGCCGCTCTCCGGGTCGGCCCCGAGCGCGAGCGCCGGCAGGCCGTCCGTGAGCAGGTTGATCCACAGCAACTGGACCGCGGGGAGGACGAGGTAGCCGAACAGGGACGCGAGGAAGACGATGGCCACCTCGGCGACGTTGGCCGAGAGCAGGTACCCGACGAACTTCCAGACGTTGTCGAAGATGGCCCGCCCGCGTTCGACCGCGCGTTCGATAGTGGCGTAGTTGTCGTCGAGCAGGATAACGTCGCTGGCCTGCTTGGCGACGTCGGTCCCCCGGACGCCCATCGCCACGCCGACGTCGGCGTTCTTCAGCGCCGGCGCGTCGTTGACGCCGTCGCCGGTCATCGCGACGACGTGGCCGCTGGCCTGGAGCGCCCGAAGGATCCGGACCTTGTGTTCCGGCGACGTCCGGGCGAACACGTCGACCGACTCGACGCGGTCCCGGAGTGTCTCGTCGTCCATCGCTTCCACCTCGCCGCCCTCGATCGCGGACGTCCCCAGGCCCAGGGACTCGCCGATGGCGGCGGCGGTCCGGGCGTTGTCGCCGGTCACCATCTTCACGTCGATGCCGGCGCGCTTCGTCGCGGCGATGGCGTCGGCCACCTCCTCGCGCGCCGGGTCGATCATCCCAACGAGGCCGAGGAACGTCAGGTCCGCGTCGACGGCGTCCTCGTCGAGGGTCGCGGGGTCGTCGGTGGTCGCCACGGCGAGCACGCGGAGCGCGTCGTCGCCGAAGGCCTCGACCTGCTCGCGGATCCGGTCGGCGCGCTCCTCGGTCAGGTCGACGGGGCCCTCGGCCGTCCGGACGCGTGACGACATCTCGAGGACGACGTCCGGTGCGCCCTTGACGTGGGCCACGTCGCCGTGGACGGTGCCCATCCACTTGCGCTCCGACGAGAACGGGATCTCGTCGGTTCTGGGATGCTGGTCGCGCAGTCGGTCGACGTCGTACCCGTGGTCCGCGGCGGCCGCGACCAGGGCCTGCTCGGTCGGGTCACCCTCCTCCAGCGTGGCGTCGTTGCACAGCGCGCCGGCGCGCAGGAGCAGGTCGACGCGGTCGCCATCCCTCGCGACCCGGTCGTCGTCCTCGCCGGTCGCCCGGTCGTCCGACGGGGCGTCCGCGTCGACCACGGCGTCGTTCACCCAGAGCCGGCTGACGGACATCCGCCCCTCGGTGAGGGTCCCGGTCTTGTCCGTACAGATGACGTCGACGGCGCCGAGCGCCTCGACGGCGGGGAGGCGGCGGACGAGCGCGTTCTCGTCGGCCATCTTGCGGACGCCCAGCGCGAGCGTCAGCGTCACCACCGCGGGCAGCCCCTCGGGGACGGCGGCGACGGCGAGCGAGATGGCGGTGAGGCCGGCCTGAATCGGCGGCGTATCGCGGAGCAGTAACAGCGGGATGACGAGCGCCGCCAGCACCACGACGCCGATGCCAAGCGTCCGGCCGAGCGCGTCGAGTTCTTCCTGGAGCGGCGTGTCGGTCTCCTCGGTGCTGGCGAGTTCGCTGGCGATGGCGCCGACCTCGGTGTCCATCCCGGTCGCCGTGACGACGACGGCGCCGGACCCCCGCGTCACGTTCGTCCCCTTGTAGGCCATCGACTCGCGCTCGGCCAGCGGCGCGTCTGCGGCGACTGGATCGGTGGACTTCGAGACCGGTGCGCTCTCGCCGGTGAGCGCCGCCTCGTCCGCCTCGAGGGAGCTCACCTCGATCACCCGCCCGTCCGCGGGGACGACGTCGCCCCCTGCCAGTTCGACGACGTCGCCCGGGACGAGGCCCGTCGCATCGACGTCGACCGTCCGGCCGTCGCGTCGGACCGTCGCCGTCGGTGCGGTCAGCTCTCGCAGCGATTCGAGGCTCTCCTCGGCGCGGTAGTCCTGGACGAAGCCGAACAGCCCGTTGGCGACGACGATGACGGCGATGAGCACCGCGTCGACGGTGTGGCCGGCCCACACGGAGAGGACGGCCGCGGCCACCAGCACCCAGATGAGGACGCTGTCGAACTGGGCGACGAAGATGTCGAGCGCCGTCCGCTCGCTCCCACGTTCCACCTCGTTCGCGCCGTGTTCCCGGCGCCGGCGGTCGGCTTCCGCGTCCGACAGCCCGTCCGGGTCGCTGTCGACCGACGCGAGGACGTCGTCGACCGGCTCGTCGTGGGCGGACCGTGACACGGGTGGACTGTCGCGGGCCGGATTCATGTAGGTTGTCCGGGGTGGCGGTGCGGACGGGTACCCGTGACGGGAAACGCACCCGTCGTCGAAAACGACGGATAGAAGCCGACGGAGCCGTACACTGTACCCAATGACGAACCGCGTCGTCGGTGCCCTCCAGGACCAGGCGACCGTCGAGCAGCGCGTCGAGAGCGGGGCGGCGCCCGACTGGGTCGCCGCCCACTGGCACTCGTTCCGCGAGCGGCTCGTGGGCGACAGCGACGGCGCGCCCTTCCCGTGTTTCTTCGGGGCCGAGTCGGTCGCCAACGGCGACCCGCTGTACACCGCCGTGCCGTCGATGACCAGCCGCGACGCGCTGCTGGACCTGGGCCGGACGCTCCTCGAGTACCTCGATACCTACCAGGACCACAGCGACCGCGCGTCGCTGGTCGCCTTCTTCAGGCCGCCCGAACGCGACCGCTCCGAGCGCGACTATCACGAGGGGCTCTGGCACATTCTCCAGTTTCTCCACGTGCACGACCCGGAGCCGTGGCCCGAGGACATCCCGACCGACCCGGACGACCCGTACTGGGAGTTCTCCTTCGGCGGCGAACCGATGTTTCCGACCTGTCGCGCGCCGTTCTACGACCAGCGGCTGAGCCGGCACTGCCCCGTTGGCCTGGAAGTCACGTTCCAGCCCCGGGCCCTGTTCGAGTCCCTGGACGTGACGGGGGACACGGAGTGGGGACAGGAGGCCAGGGAGATAATCCAGGGACGCCTCGAAGAGTACGACGGCGTCTGCCCCCACGCCGACCTGGGCGACTGGGGCGTCGACGGCGACCGGGAGTGGCGCCAGTACATGCTGTCGAGCGACGACGCGCAGGCGCCGGACCGCTGTCCGATCAAGGTCACGCGCGAGCATCCGAAGGCGACAGCGCTGTGTGAGGGCGGCGGCGGGGCGGACGCCGGCCGGTCGTCACCGGGGCCGGTTCGATGACGGTCGACCTGCCCGCCGACCCGGTGCTCGTCCTCGTCGACTTCCAGCAAGGGTTCGACGACCCGCAGTGGGGCACCCGAAACAATCCGGACGCCGAAACCGAGGCGGCTCGATTGCTCTCGGCCTGGCGGGAAGGCGGCCTCCCGGTCGTCCACGTCCGACACGACTCCACGGAGGCGTCGTCGCCACTCAGGCGGGGAACCCCCGGCTTCGCGTACAAATCGGGACTCGAACCGCGAGATGGCGAAGCGGAGTTCGTCAAGCGAGTCAACGGCGCGTTCGTCGACACCGAACTCGAGTCCTGGCTCCGTGACCGGGCGTACGAGACCCTCGTCGTCTGCGGGCTGACGACCGACCACTGCGTGTCGACGACGGCGCGCATGGCCGAGAATCGTGGCTTCGACGTCCGGCTGGTCCGGGACGCCACCGCGACGTTCGGCCGGACGCTCGACGGGGAGTCGTTCGACCCGGAGACGGTCCACCGAACTGCCCTCGCCCACCTGAAGGGGGAGTTCGCGACCGTCGTCCGTCGCGAGGAAGTCATCGACGCGACACCGGCTTCGGGGGAGTGACGCCCTCCGAACCAGTCAGTCCTCGGATTTGACCGCTTTTCTCCCCGTCAGTTTGTCCGGAACGAGACGGAACTGCCGGAAGGTCACGTCGTCGGACGAGCTCTCGAAGATATCGACCAGTGGGATGTCCACGCCCCACCGTTCCGCCATCGCAGCCGAGTCGGACGGCACGCCCGAGAGGTCTTCCAGTTCGCCGGTCGCGACGACACTTCGCCACCTGTCCCCCTGCTCGCCGTGTGAGACGAACGAGACGGGACTGTCGAGCAGCCCTCTCTTTTGCCTGCTCGACGGCTCCACGAGTCGGAAGTGTAAGTGTCCCGACTCGGCGTCGTATCCGTACGAGACCGGTCGCGAGTACGGCGGGTCCCCGTCGCGTGCCGAGAAGGAGAGGACACCGGTCCCGCCGTTCCCGAGAAAGTCGTGGATCTCTTCGTCGGCCATCTGTAGCCATCGGAGTTCGTTCATGAATTGACGTGTCGAGTCCGTACACTTCTCATCGTTACTCGTTCCCGGGCTGTGGCCCGCCACCGGTCTGGGCTTCCTGGGCCTCGCCCCAGCCGCCGGCGTCGACGACCGCGAACAGTTTCCCCCAGTTCTCGTCGTCTTCACTCTCGGGTAACTGGTCGCGAAGCTGCTGCAGGTCCGACGGTGGGACGAGAGTGGTCACGAGGTCAACGATGACCTGGGCGTGGTAGGCGGCCTCGGACCGGTCGACCCCCTCGACGTCGGCGACCCGTTCGACGAAGGTAGACCAGTCGAAGCGCTGGCCGTGGTCGTGGACCGCACCGGTCGCGTACCACTTGATCTCCATGGGGAGCGACGCGGCGAGGTCCTCGGCGTTTCCCTCGGGTATGCGCCGGCCCAGATTCGACAGCGTCGCCCGGATCGCCCGCACTGCTTCGCCAGTCTCCGCAAGTTCGAGGCGGTGCTGTACCTGCCCTGTGAATTCGTCGAAGTTCATGCCGGTTCTGGCTTCGCATCGCAGGATTGTCAATCAACTTGCCAGTTCCCAACGGCCGAGAAGCGGCGTCACGCCCGGCTGGTCAGAAGCGCAGGCCGATTTATCCGGCGATGGTTCCTACACGGAGATACGACCATGATCGACACCGTTCTCGTCCCGACGGACGGCAGCGACCACGCGGTTCGCGCCGCCGAACACGGGGCCGCCATCGCCGAGGCGTTCGACGCGACCCTGCACGTGATATCCGTCGTCGACACCCGCGCTGCGGCCGGCCCGTTCGACGCCGGTGGCCTCCGGGAGGAGTTCGTCGAGTGCCTCGAAGCGGACGCCGAGGACAGTATCGACGCCGTCGTGGACGCCGTCGACGTCTCGCACGGCCTTGAGACCGCCGTCCGCAAAGGCGACCCCGTCGACGAAATCCTCGACTACGCGGGCGACCACGGAATCGACCTGATCTCGATGGGGACCCACGGCCGGACCGGCGTGGAACGGTACGTGATGGGGAGCGTGACCGAACAGGTCGTCCGGCGGGCACCGGTGCCGGTGCTCACCGTCCGGGCGACCGAATCGAGTCGGCACGTCGGCGCGTACGACGAAATTATGGTCCCGACCGACGGCAGCGAGTCCGCCGACGCCGTGGTCGAGCCCGCGCTCGAACTCGCGGCGCGATTCGACGCCCGCGTCCACGCGGTCCACGTCCTGAACGTCGGCGACGCCGACGTCGGCGTCGAACATCCGGAGTCGGCCGCGTTGCTCGACCGCCTCAGGTCTCACGGAGAGCGCGCGGTCGAGGGAGTCGCGGGTCGGGCCCGGGAGGCGGGCGTGGACGTCGTCACGAACGTCGACGGCGGGTACCCGGCAGCCAGTATCCTCGAGTACGCCGACGCGAACGACGTCGACTGCATCGCCATGGGGACGGCGGGTCGCACCGGGCTCAACCGGTTCCTCCTCGGGAGCACCACCGAGCGGGTCATCAGGCACGCCGACGTCCCCGTCCTGGCAGTCAACGCGCGAGACGACGGCGAGGACTGACCGCGCCGACGACGGCGGGTGCACGCGCTACTCACGACGGACCGAACTCCGTTCGACGTACACGGCCATCGCCAGCGACCCGAGAACGATCACGACGGCGCTCGCGACCAGCAGCCACGTCGTCACGCGCACCGACTGGGCGGCGACCGGGACGAAGGCGCGCACGTCGAAGCCGACGACCAGGAGCGCGCCCACGACGTCGAAGACGAGGTCGAGCGCCGTGTCGCGCCAGCCGTAGTGGACCAGCACTGGCTCGACGTCGTAGCGCCGCCCGACGTCGCGCGCGATCAGTTCGATCAGTTCCCAGAAGACGCCCGCTGCGAGCGTGAGCACGACGGTCAGCACGGCGAGCCCCCCGAACGAGGCGTCGAGGACGGCCACACGGGGGGCGACGACGATCAGGCCGGCGTAGGCGAGCGCCGCGACGAGCGCCGCAGAGACGGTGTGCGTGACCGAGTCCCACCACTCGATAGTGTCGTACGGCCCGAGCATCCCTAACGAGTGGATCAGTCCCGCCGCGGCGATCCACAGCGAGAGTTCGGGACCGACGGTGACGCTCCGCCCGGAGAGAAGCGGCGCGACGAGTTCCAGGGCTGCGGGAACGAGCGAGGCGGCCAGGGAGACGGTCCCGTTCACGGCGGCGGCGAAGTCCCGTCGTCGGAGCGACTCCAGCAGCAGGAGGACGATTCCGGCCTGGAGCACGACGGTGCCGGCCGTCACGAGTTGCGCCATCAGTTCGTGCTCCCCTGGCAGTGGCTGTCAGGTAGTCGTTTCCGTTCGCCGCTACTTCGTCGATTCACTGGCGTTTGGGCCTTCGATGCGTGCCGAAACGATGCGTTCGATACGTGCCGGAACGGGACGCTGTCGGGGTGTCACGTCAGCACACCCCGTCAGCGCTTCGGCGGCACGTCAGCACGTCGCTGACGCGTCAGCGTTTCGGCGGCACGTCAGCACGTCGCTGACGCGTCAGCGTTTCGGCGGCACGTCACTCCTGGAGCATCCAGCCGAAGCGCTTCTCCCAGAACTCCTCGTCCGGGTGCTTCTTGGTGCGACCGTACGTCTTCTCCTCACGGATCTGGCGCTCCAGGACGTCACGCGCCTCCTTGATGGCCTGACTCGCGCCGTATCCCTCCCCGGACGCGACGTACAGCCCCCGGTCGGTGTGCAGGCGGATCCGGGCGAGCAGGAGTGGCGTCCCGCGCTGTTTCTCGTCGTGCTCGTGGAGGTGGAGCTTCGTCTCCAGGACGTTCATCTCCCGGTCCTTCGCGTCGAGGCCGTCGACCATCGACACGATCTCGTCGTAGCTCATGTCGTCGACGAGGTCGGCGCCGTACACCTGGACGCCGCGGTTGCCCTCGGCCTCCCAGGTGAGCGCGTCCAGGACGTCCGTCTTCGTGACGATGGCGAAGGGGCGTCCGTCGTCCGTGACGACCAGCGACGAGCCGCCGACGTCGAACATCTCGTCGACGGCCACGTCGAGCGTCGCGTCCGGGCGGATCGAGCGGACCGGCGACACCATGACGTCTCTGACCGGGAGGTCCAGCAGGCGGGCGAGTTCTCCCTCGCGCGCGCCGAACCCGCCGCCCCGGGCGCGCCCGGAGCTCGCGGAGACGTCGCCGCCGAACGAATCGGTCCCCCCGGCGTTGCCGCCCTGGCTCCGGTCCGTCGACCGGACCGTGACGTCGGTGACGTCGTAGAGGCTCAGGATACCGACGGCGTCGTCGTCCTCGACGACCGGGAGGTGCGTGATGTGGTTCTCCCTGAAGACGTGGAGGGCCTCCCCCACGGTCGACGCCGGTTCGACCGTGACGAGGTCGGTCGTACAGGCCTCCTCGACCGTCGCCGCGTCGAGGAAGGGTCTGACTTTCCGGAGGATGGCATCCACCGTGACGACGCCGACCAACTCGCGGCCCTCGAAGACGGGCAGGAGTTGCGAGTCGCTGTCGATCATGAGCCGCGCCACTTTGCGGACGTCTTCACTGGGATCGAGCCTGGGGACGTGCCAGACCAGCGATCCGAGCTTCTCGTCGGGCGGGTGGTGCGACGTCGCGAGCTGTCGCCTGGTGACGACGCCCTCGAACTCGTCGCCGTGGACCACGACGCCCCTGACGGCGGGGTCCTCGAACGTCCCCGCGAGCTTCGAGACGGGCGTCTCCGGGCTGAACTCGACGTATTCCTCCGAGATGATGTCGGTGATGTCCATGGGTTTGAGAGCCGGGTGGCCGCGCTTCGGCACCGCGGAACTGCGCAGCCAACGTATCAGAGTTGGTCGTGGAATTCCAAGTACTCTCGGTCCATTCTCACGCCGTGGAAACCCACCCCTGGTATCTCGGCCCGGGGACCGTGGGTCGGGACGGACCGCCGGAGAGATTCGCCGGAAAGGCACGGTTCGTTGATATGGTTGGAAGTTCAACACGTTTGCATGTACGATACTGTACTGGTAGCCACGGACGGCAGCGGGTCCGCGAACCGTGCGGTCACCCACGCCCTCGAACAGGCCGAACAGCACGGCGCGACACTGCACGCGATCTACGTCGTCGACACCGACCGCTACGCCGAGCCCGGGCTGAGTAGCATCGAACTGGAGACGGCCGGGGTCGAAGACTGGGGGAACGAACAGCTCAACGAGGTAGCGGAGCGGGGCGATTCCCTCGGTATCGACGTCGTCACCCGGTGCTGTCACGGGAAGCCGAACGTGGAGATCGTCAGCTACGCGGACGAGATAGACGCCGACCTCGTCGTGGTCGGCTACCAGGGCCACTCCCACACGAAGACCGGCCTGATCGGGAGCGTCACCGACCGGGTCGTCCAGAACGCGGGTCGACCGGTGCAGGTCGTCTGACGGCCGGTGCGATTCCGGAGACCGCGACGGCCGGCGGCGGCGGCGTCCGCGACGGGAGTCAGTCGGCCTCGCGCTCCCGGATCGAGAGAACGGGAACGTCCGAAAGCCGAACGACCCGTTCGGTGACGCTCCCGAGGAGATAGCGGTCCAGCCCCGTCCGGCCGTGAGTCCCCATCACGACGCAGTCCACGTCGGATTCCTCGGCGTACTCCGCGATCGCCCGGTACGGGATGCCGCTGAGTACTGCCCCCTCGATCGCCGTCACGTCGGCGGCCTTCGCACGGGTGCGAACGTCGTCGAGGGCCTGCTCTCCGATCTCCTCGAGCGCGTCCAGTACCATCGCGACGTTGGCCCCGCCCCAGACGGCGCCGCTGTCGACGACGTTGATAACGTGCAGGGTCGCGCCCGTCGACCGCGCCAGGTCGATCGCGTGGTCCGCCGCGGCGGCGGCACAGGAACTGCCGTCCGTCGGGACGAGGACGTCCTCGAACGACGGATCGACGACCGTGTCCTCGTGGACGGTCATCACTGGTATCGAGGACTGGCGCAGCGTCAGCTCCGCGACGCTTCCCAGGACGAAGCGGTCGAGCCCGGTCCGGCCGTGGGTCCCCATCACGATGCACTCGACGTCGTGGTCCGCGGCGTACCGGAGGATCGTCTGGTGGACGGTCTCGCGTTCCTGAAGGGTCGCCGTCCGCGTTTCGACGCCGGCGTCGGCCGCCATCTCCGCGACGGTCGCGGTCGCCTCGTCACCGTCCTCGACTGCGTCCGTCGGCGGGGCGTCGCCGGCACCGACTGGACGCTCGGTGGGTTCGCGAACGTGGAGCACGTGGAGTTCGGCGTCGACCCGACGTGCGAGCGCGACCGCGGTCTCTCCCGCAGCGTCCGCGACGGTGCTGCCGTCCGTTGGAACGAGCAGTCGGTCGTACATGGCTATCCTGGTCGTGACAACGAGCGCCAATGTTGTAAACCCGGGTGCCAGCCCCGGGTGCCAGCTTCTCGATTGCGCGCGCCTGGCCCGGAACTCGTCGTCCCAGTTCGGTCACAGATCCCGGGGATAGTTTAGTGGGAGACGGGCGAACGGTCCCGTATGGCACCCGTTCGCCGCCTCGTCGTCGACGTGCTGAAGCCCCACGACCCGTCGCTGGTCGCGTTCACCGAGCAGGTCAGCGAGACGGACAGCGTGGCGGCCGTGACCAGTTCGCTCATCGAACTCGACCAGGAGGTCCAGAACGTGAAACTCACCTTCGAGGGGGAATCGCTCGACGTCGACGCCGTCGAAGCGGCGGTCGAGGAACTGGGCGGCACCGTCCACTCCGTCGACCAGGTCGCCTGCGGCGAGCACGTCGTCCGGGACCACCCGACGCTCCAGGACCCCTGATACCCGTGGCGTCACCGCTCTCGGAGCTCCGTCGGCTGCTCGGCGACGAGGACGTCAGGTCGATTTCGCGGCGATACTTCGTCTCGAACGGGTTCGACGGCACGCTCACCTGCATCGGCGTCGTCGTCGGCGCCGTCCTCTCGGGCATCCCGGACGGGTTCACTGTCGTCAAGATCGGCCTCGGCGCGGCGGTCGGTCTGGGGACCTCGGCGGTGTGGAGCGTCTGGGAGATCGAACGCGCCGAGACGCGCGCGGAGATCCTGCGCCTCGAACGGGCGATGCTGACCGACCTCGACGACACGCGCGTCCAGCGCGACCAGCAGGGGGCCCGGCTCGTCCACGCCACGATGAGCGGGCTCGGGCCGCTCATCGGCGTCCTCGTCCCGCTGATCCCCTTCCTGTTCGAAGCGACCGTCCTCACGATGGTCGAGGCCGCCCTGATCTCGGTCGCGCTCGGTATCTCGATACTCGGCGCTTTCGGAGCCTACATGGGCTCTATCTCCGGCCAGCGCTGGTACGTCGCGGCGGGTCGGATGGCGCTCGCGGGGCTCGTCGTCGCCGTCATCAACGTCTTCCTACCCGGGTGAGGCCGGACTGTCGAGTTAACTGTCCGTCTTCGATTCGACCCTGGCCGTCAACTCGTCGGGGACGAGCCGGTAGAACCCGAACTCGATCTCTCGCAGCGGCCGGTGGAAGATGTCGACGAGGGGGATGTCGACCCGGTCGAGCCCCGCGAGCGTCTCGGTGGCGATGCCCTCACTCTCGACGTCCTCCAGCCGGCCGCGCGCGACGACGCTGCGCCACCCATCGGTCTCGCCGGTGGTCACGAACGAGACGGGACGGTCGTCGAGTTCCCCCTTCGATCCGTCCGCGCCCGTCGCCAGCCGGAAGTAGAACGTCGCTTCGGTCGCGTCGTAGCCGTACGACACCGGCACGGAGTGTGGCGGGTCGTCTGCCGCCGACGACAGGGAGATGACGCCGGTGCCACCGGTGCCGAGGAACTTCTCGCGCTCCGGGTCGTCCATCTCGACGGGGCTGTCAGCGCTCATGCTAGAGACAACGGCCAGACAGATGTTAAGTCCGTGGTCGGCCGTCGCCAGTCGGCCGTCGGTCGCGTTACTCGTCCGGCGACTGCTCGTCCGCGGAGACGGAGAGGACGGGCATCTCCGCGCGCGAGATCAGCTTCTCGGTCGTGCTCCCGAGGAGGACCCGGTCGAGTCCGGTCCGTCCCGCGGTCCCCATCGCGACGAGGTCGACGTCGTGGTCGTCCGCGTACGCCAGGAGAGTACGCGCCGGGAATCCCTCGCGAACCGTCGTCGTCACGTCGACGCCCGCGTCGTTCGCGCGGGTCGTGACGGCGTCGACCGCCTCCTCGCCCGCCGTCCTGAGTTGCTCGACCAGCGTCGTCGGGGGCGTGACGCGCGGCGTCGTCGACGCGGCACCGACGTCGACGACGTGGACCGCGTGGATCCGGGCGTCGAACAGCTTCGCGATGGCGATCGCGTGGTCGGCGGCGGCGAGCGCGTGGTCGCTCCCGTCGACCGGGACGAGCACGTCGTCGTATCCGTCGTCGACGCGGCTTCGCTCGGTCTTCCTGACCGTCAGCACCGGCACGTCAGAGCGTCGGACGACGCGTTCGGCGACGCTCCCGGCGATGTACCGCCGTATCCCGGACCGGCCGTGGGTCCCCATCGCGATCAGGTCGATCTCGTGGTCGCCCGCGTAGTCGAGGATCGCGTCGGACGGCGTGCCCCTGACGACGTCGGTCTGGACGTCGTCCGCCTCGTCGAGCACGGCGTCGAGTGACCGGATCGTCTCCTCGCCCCTCTCTTCGAGGCGCTCGACGAACTCCTTGTCGAGGCCCCCGGCGCTGAACGGGCCGGCCGCCTCGGCGACGTTTATCACGGTGACGACGTGCAGTTCCGCGTCGAAGGCCCGCGAGAGCGCGAGCGCGTGTGCTGCCGCGCGGGCGGCGTGTTCGCTACCGTCGGTCGGAACGAGGATGCGCTCGTACATGGAACGGTCTCGTGTGAAACGTGGGAGAGCGACGGTATAGTTCTGTTTACGGGCCGCTACGGTCCGACAGACCCGACAGACCCGACAGACCCGGCCCGTCTTCCGTCGTCGTGACCGGGTTCCCTCGTCGGCATAGAACCGCTCACTTGACGACCGTCACCGGAACGGGGGCGCGGCGGGTCACCGTCTCCGCGACGCTGCCCAAGAACGCCCGTCCGATCCCCTTCCGCCCGTGGCTGCCCATGACCACCTGGTCGACGTCGTGGTCCGACACGTAGTCGAGTATCTCGCGTGCCGGCTGGCCGACGACCGTAATCGTCGTGAGTTCGACGTCGTGGGACCCGGCCAGCTGCTCGGCTGCCCCGTGGATCTCGCTGGCTCGCTCCTGGGCGTCGTCGTACCAGCCCTCGGCCACCGGCAGGCCACCCGTTTCGACGTCGTAGACGGAGGTCACCGGGTCGATGACGTAGATCGTGGTGACGGACGCGTCCGAAAACTGTTCGATCGTGTGTTCGAGCGCGCGCTCGGAGAGCGGCGACCCGTCGTAAGGGACGAGGATGCGGCGCGTCATCGGTTCACCGTTTGGGGCCCCGCAAGAATGAACGTGGTGCACGCGACGGTGCGCGCTGCCTGGCGGTGGACGGGCGCGCAACCGCCCGTCAGTCCGAGGGTCGTGATTCGGTGTCAGTCAGCGAGTGTCGGGATTCGGTACCAGTTAGATCGCCAGCACGACCAGCCCGGTCACGACGACGACGCCCAGCACGACGGCGACCAGCCGCCCCAGTCGAGAGCTACCGAGGACCCACGCCAGGCCGGCCTTGACCAGCGTGTTCGCGATGGCCGCGATGACTATCCCAGTGGTCGCGACGTCCATCGAGACCGTCCCCTCGGCCGCGAGCCTGCTCAGCGTGATCGTCATCGCGTCGACGTCCGCGAGTCCCGAGAGGAACGCGGTCGCGTACAGGCCCGACGTCCCGAGCCACTCGTTCGCGTACTCGGAGACGAGCAGGACGACCGCGAATATCAGGCCGAACGCGAGCGCCGGCCGCAACCGGAACGGGTTCTCGAGCGCCTCCGGTTCGACGCTCTCCTCGGCGGCCGTCCGCCAGTACAGCACGCCGGCGGCGGCGACGCCGACGGCAGTCATCACCAGCAGCGGCGGCGCCGCGCTCGCCAGCAGGTCGGGGTTGACGACCGCGACTTCGATGAGCGCGCGCGGAAACATGATGATAGACGCGACGACGACGGCGAAGGCACAGACGTGATACAGCGTCTCGTTCGCGACGGACTTCTCGGCCATCGAGACGGTGGTTGCGGTCGAGGAGACGAACCCGCCGACGATGCCGGTCAGCGCGATGCTCTGTTCGGGACCGAGGAACTGGCCGAGCAGGTACGCGACGAAGCCCAGTCCGGTGACGAAGACGACCATGAGCCAGACGAATCGGGGATTGAGTCCGAGGAGGACGTCCATCGAGCGGTCCGGGAGCGACGGGAGCACGACCAGCACGACGAGGATGAACTTCGCGGACGCGCGGCGCTCGGTCTCGTCGATCCGGTCGGCGAACTCGTGGATGGGGTCCTTGACCGAGAGGAGGACCGTCACCACACCGCCGACGACGACGGCGACCGTGGCCCCGACCGGCGAGTGCATCGCCACGGCGCCCAGGACCGTGGTGAGGAGGGCAGCCAGCAGCGTCGTCAGGCCGATGTCACGCTGGTACCAGACTTTCGCGACGTAGGCCGCCGTCAGCGGCACGACGAGGACGCCGAGGGCGACCGGGAGCGCCGCCGGGAAAAAGAGCGCGACGAGCGCGCCGTAGAGCGCGAACAGCGGGAAGGTACGGCTCCCCGCGAACGTCCCGGCCGACTCGCTCTGTTCCCGCTCCAGCCCGATCAGCGCACCGATGCCGAACGCGACGAGCAGGTGCAGGAGGACGTCGACGAGCGGGTCGGTCGCTGGATCGAGCATGGTGAAGAGAGTAGAGTGACGTGAAGTTGTCGGCAGGCCCAGTGCTGCGGGGGCGGCGACTCGCGGGGATTACGAAGGTCCGGCGCAGGTCAACCGTCCGTCCATGGAAATGCCTACGAGAGATGGCCTGATAAGTGGTAATGAGCGTTCTCGGCCACGGAGATCCACTGGGGAGGCGCTTCGGCCTGACGCGCCGGAATGGCGCCGAGACGGTACCGGAGAACCCCGCACTGCTATACAGCGCGGCCACGTCACGTCGGTAGACAGATCGATGGATCTCGGCCTCGAACAGGTACAGTCGCTCGTCGGTAACGTTCGGCTGTTCAGGTCGTCCCGTACCCGGCGCCGGTTCCTGGTCCACGCCGCGATTGCGCTCGCCGTCCTCGCCGCGACCGTCTTGCTCGTCCGTCGGTACGTGCCGATCCTGACGGACGCGAGCGCGCTCAGGACGGTGATACGTGGGTTCGGCGCCCTGGGGCCGCTGGTGCTAGTGCTGCTGCAGGCGGTACAGGTCGTCGCCGCACCGATTCCCGGCCAGGTCCTGGGTCTCGTCGCCGGATACCTGTACGGCGCGTGGTGGGGGACGCTGTACAACCTGGTCGGGATCACGCTCGGCAGCACGGCCGCGTTCTGGTTCTCGCGTCGCTACGGTCGCCCGTACGTCGAGCGCATCGTCCACCCGGACACGCTCGACAGGTTCGACGCCATCGACGACGACCGCACCCGGGCGGCGCTGTTCGTCTTCTTCCTCCTCCCCGGGTTGCCCGACGACGCGCTCTGTTTCGTCGGCGGCCTCACCAGGCTCCCGCTCTGGCAACTCGTGGTGATCGCGGCCGTCGGCCGGGCGCCCGCGTTCTTCCTCGTCAACGTCGTCGGCGAGTTCCTGGGCGCCGGGCGTCTCGCGGCCAGTCTCGCAGTGGCAGCGCTCGTCGTCTCGGTCTCGCTGGTCGCCTACCGCTATCACCGGGACATCCTCGCGTACTTCGAATCCTGACCGGCTCACCCGTCCAATCGGGGAAGCGAAAGCGACCGGGATTTCCCCGTTCGTGAGAATCTCCCATAGATAGTTTACGCTACGGAGACATTTCGAAGCATGGCGTACGATTTCGAAGCGCAGACCGCGATCGTCACCGGCGCCGCGTCGGGCATCGGCCGAGCAACCGCCGAACAGTTCGCGGCGGGCGGCGCGAACGTCGTCGTCACCGACGTCGACACCGAGGGCGGCGCCGAGACCGTCGAACGGATCGAGGCGGCGGGCGGGACGGCCACCTTCGTCGAGACGGACGTGAGCGACGCCGACGACGTCGAGGCGATGGTGCAGGAAGCGGTCGCCGCGTACGGCGGCGTGGACGTCGCCGTCAACAACGCGGGGATCGAGGGCGAGACCGAGCCGCTGGCCGACCTGTCCGAAGACGCCTTTGACCGCGTCCTCGACGTCAACCTGAAAGGCCTCTGGCTGTGTATGAAGCACGAACTCCCGGAACTGGTGGCCGGCGACGGCGGTGCCATAGTGAACGTCTCGTCGATCGCAGGGCTCGTCTCCGCGGGGGGCGCGCCGTACGTCGCCAGCAAGCACGGGGTGATCGGGCTCACGCGCGTCGCCGCGACGCAGTACGCGGGCGACGACGTCCGCGTCAACGCGGTCTGTCCGGGCGTCATCGACACGCCGATGGTCGACCGCGCGGGCGAGGCCGACCCCGAGTCCATCGACCAGTTCGTCGGGATGCAACCGCTCGGCCGCAAGGGGACCCCCGAGGAGGTGGCCAGCGCCATCGTCTGGCTCTGCTCCGGGGAGGCGTCGTTCGTCACCGGGAACGCCTACCCCGTCGACGGCGGCTACCTGGCCCAGTGAGGCGCCCGTCTCCACCGCCGTCTTCGCCGGATCCAGGCGGTGGAAACTACCTGAGCTGTTGTTGGAGTGATAGTATTTGGGAGCAGCGGTTCAACCACCTGTATGGCACACAGCCCAGGGACGCCGTCTCCGCGGGTGGAAGACGCCGTCGAGTGGCGTCGAGTAGCCCGCGAATCGACCGGCGGATCGAATCCCGGAGTTAGCGTTCGAGGGGCCTGATCACGGATGACACAGACGATTCTCGTCCCGATGGACTACTCGGAGCTGTCGAAAGAGGCGCTGCGGACGACGCTCTCGCTGCACCCCGACGCCGAGGTGGTCGTCCTGCACGTCCTCGACTGGCACGCGAGCGACATGGGCCCGGGCGGGTGGGGGTCGACGCCCCACGACTGGGACGACTGGCTCGAAGAGGCCCACGAGCACGCGGACGGACTCTTCGAGGAAGCCCGGGACATCGCGGCGGAGTACGACGTCGAGATAACCACCGAAACGACGGTCGGTGAAGACGCCCAGAGCATCGTGTCCTACGCCGAAGACCACGACGTCGACCTGATCGTCGTGGGAAGCCACGGCCGGTCGGTACCCGCCAGAATCCTCCTCGGCAGCGTCGCCGAAACCGTCGTTCGACGGGCTCCGGTCCCCGTGCTCGTCGTTCGGTAGTCGGTTCGTCCGGTAATCGGTTCGTCCGGTAATCGGTTCGTCCGGTGGTCGATCCGACCCGGTCGGTGCGAAAGACGACAGCTATCGTCCCGGTGGAGAACCGTAGCGGATGGAGCCCGTGGAACCCGCTCAGCGGACAGGGCTCTCGGAAGCCGCCCGTGGGTCCACAACAGTAATGATCGGGGCGTCCGAAATGTGCAGTATGGGATATACAACACAACAGCGTGTCGCAGGCTCGTTCGACGACGTCGTCAACGCGACGGTCGACGCCCTCGGGGACGAGGGGTTCGGCGTCCTCTGTGATATCGACGTGCAGGCGACGTTCGCGGAGAAACTCGACGAGGAGTTCCGCCAGTACCGCATCCTCGGCGCGTGCAACCCCGGCCTCGCCCGCGAAGGATTAGACGACGAGATCGAACTCGGTGCGCTGCTGCCGTGTAACGTGATCGTCTACGAAGACGAGGGCGAAGACGGCGCAGTCACCGTGAGCGCCGTCGATCCGGCACAGCTGGTCGGAATCGCCGACAATCCCGCGCTCGACTCCATCGCGACCGACGTCAGTGACCGCTTCGAGCGCGTGCTGGAAGTGATCGACGACGAATTCGAATCCCCGGCGGAGGCCTGAGAATGTCCTCGCCGACCGAACTCGACGCGACGACGGCCGTGCTCCTCGTCGTCGGAGCGGTCGTCGCGCTCCCGATGATCGTGATGGCACTCGGATTCGGCGGCATGATGGGGTACGGCGGGATGATGGGCGGCGGAGCGATGGGTGGCGGGAGTGGATGGTGGCCGCTGTTCGGTCTGCTCGTGCCACTGCTCTTCCTCCTGGTTCTGCTCGGCGGGGGCTACGTCCTCGCCCGGCGTCTGGCCGGTGACCGAACGTCCACGGATCCCGCCATGGAAGAACTCCGCGTCGCGTACGCTCGCGGGGAACTCACCGACGAAGAGTTCGAGACTCGCCGCGAACGACTCGAACGGTCGGAGTAATTTCGAAGAAGTCGGCCGGTCCGACGCCGCTCACAGGTCCATCTCGGCTGCCCGCCCGTCACCGGCCTCGATGACGTCCTTCCGGGCGACGACCTCGATGGTCGTGTCGGCCCCGATGGCCGTCCCACCGTCGACCGATTCGACGCGGAGGATGACGTCTTCCGGGCTCGCACAGCCGCAGTTGACGAACTCCGCCCACTCGTCGCCGACCGCGGCCGGGCCGGCGTGGGCGTAGCGCAGGTATCGAAGATAGGTCGGGTCGGTCATGCCGTCCCGGAGCCAGGCGCTGTCGGCGATCCACCAGCTGTCGTTCTCGTCGGGGTCCGCCTCTGGCGCCCGAAACGAGACGACGACGCGGTCGGCCTGGTCCTCGACCGTCGACGGGTCGATCCGGTCCTCGGGTCGTTGGTCGGCCCTGTCGTCGGTACCGTCGTCGGTAGCGCTGGTGGCCGACGGCATCAGTCGTCGGCCTCCGAGACGGCCGTGGCGGCAGTGGTCGTCGCCGCGGCGTCGGGCGCGGATTCGAAGTACTCCTCGGCGTCGAGGGCAGCCATGCTCCCCATCCCGGCGGCGGTGACCGCCTGCTGGTACTCGGTGTCCATCACGTCGCCTGCGGCGAAGACGCCGTCGGCCGCCGTGGCCGTCGTCGCCCACGCCTCGTCGGAGTCGAGCGTCTCGACGTAGCCGTCGTCGTCCAGTTCGACCGGCGTGTCACGGAGGAAGCCGGTGTTGGGCTCGTGGCCGATGGCGTAGAACACGCCGCCGACGTCGACCTCGCGGACGGTGACGTCCTCGTCGCCCGACTCGTACCGGTCCACCGGATAGCCGTCCGGGTGGGAGACCAGCGTCGCGCCGGTGACGCCCTCCGACTGGGACCCGTCGATGGACAGGAGTTCCGTGTTCCAGGCGAATTCGACGTCGTCGTTCTCGCGGGCGCGCTCGGCCATGATCTCCGAGGCCCGGAGCTCGTCGCGACGGTGGACGACGGTCACGCTGTCGGCGAACTTCGCGAGGAAGGTCGCTTCCTCCATCGCGCTGTCGCCGCCCCCGACGACGAGGACGTCGTCGCCGCGGTGGAACGCGCCGTCGCAGGTCGCACACGTCGAGAGGCCGTAGCCCATCAGGTCGTCCTCGCCGTCGGCGCCGACCCAGCGCGCGCTCGCGCCGGTGGCGACGATCAGCGAACGGGTCCGCAGCGTCTCGCCGTTCGACAGCGAGAGCTCGATCGGTCGCCCGTCGACGTCGGCCGACTCGATGGCCCCGTGCTGGAACTCGGCGCCGAACGCCTCGGCCTGTTCTTTCCCGCGCTGGATCAGCTCCATGCCGCCGACGCCCTCGGGGAAGCCGAGGTAGTTCTCGACGTCGGTCGTGAGCGTCAGCTGGCCGCCGGGCTCGTCGCCCTCGAGGACGAGGGGGTCGAGGTCGGCGCGGGCGGCGTAGACGGCCGCCGAGAGGCCGGCGACGCCCGATCCGGCGATCACGAGGTCGCGTGTGTCCCGATCCATTTACTCGGTGTAGTTTTCGATCATCGCACGGAGCTGGTCTTCGCCCTGGAGGCCGACGATCTCCTCGACCTGCTCGCCGTCGGCGAAGAGGACGAGCGTCGGGACGCCCCGGACGCCATAGGCGGAGGCGAGTCGCTGGTTGGCGTCGACGTCCACCTTCGCGACCGTCGCGTCCGTCTCGGCGGCGAGTTTCTCGACGACGGGCTCGATCATCTGGCACGGCCCACACCAGTCGGCGTAGAAGTCCGCGAGGACGACCTCCCCGGTGTCGACGAGTTCGTCGAGCTGGGACTGGCCGTCGACGTGGACCGGTTCGTCTGTGGTGCCCGCACTTGCCTCGGTTGCGTTCTCTACTGTCATCACTCTACGTTAGGGGCCAGTAGTAGTTAAGGGTTTTGGGCAATCCGTGCAATACTGTTTGTCAGCCGGTCCGTGCCACTGGGGGCAGACGATCGGGTCACGGAGACCGGTCTTCGGGCGTCCCCGACCGCTCCGTGCGCTGGGTTCCGTCGACGCGGGCGGCCACCAGCCGGTCGACGTTGTAGAGGAGGACGCCGACCGAGAGCAGCGTCGTCGCGAGATACACGATGAAGCCGGGCGGGCCACCGAGCGTCGTCCCGACCAGCCCACCGACCGTCCCGACGACCGTCAACTCGATCCACGTGACGAGTACCCGGGAGAGCAACCCGGTCATCAGTAGGACTCCTCCGGGTCCACGGGACCGCTGAACGCCGAGTAGAGGACGACGAAGTACCCGAACACCAGCGGGAGCAGGACGAGGGCGCCGACGGACAGTATCTGTAACGACAGGGGCGAGACGATGCCCTCCTGGATAGTCAGCCCGGTCGCCCGGTCCACGTACGGGAAGGAGAGTGCCGCGACGAGGGCGACGAGGCCGTAGACGAGCCCGCCCGTCGCCGCGAACGCGAGGTAGTGGCGGTCCCGCTCCAAGGCGACGGCGTACCCGACGGCGAACAGGACCGTCAGGGCGACCAGGGCGAGCGCGAGCGGTGACGTGAGTTCGGGCCGGACGGCGGGTGTGGTCGCGTAGATGACGCCGAGCGACGCCACCGCGAGCCCGACGTACGCGATCACGGCCCGTCGCCCGCTCCGTCGGAGGTCGGCCCGCAGGTCGCCCCTGGTCTTCAGTCGGAGGAACGCCACGCCGTCGACGACCGTCAGGGCGACGACGGCGAGTCCCACAACGACCCCCGGGAGCGTCAGCGTCCGCGTGGCCCCGAGCACCCAGTTCGCCGTGAACAGGCCCAGCAGGAAGGGGGCGGCCACGCTCCCGACCACGAAGGCGCGACCCCACCACCGTTGCCAGGCCTCGTCGTGGCGCTGCTCGTACAGTTCGGGGGCCAGTCCCCGCAGGATGAGCGCCCCGAGGATGGCGAACATCAGCAGGTAGTGGCGGCTGAACAGCGCCGCGTAGACCCGGGGGAACGCGGCGAACAGCGCGCCGCCGAAGACCACCAGCCACACCTCGTTCCCGTCCCAGAACGGCCCGATACTCGCGATCAGTTGCTCCCGTTCGCCGTCGTCCGCGCGCGTCGCGAACAGCGCGCCGACGCCGAAGTCGAACCCGTCCAGCAGCAGGAACGTCGCGAGGATGAAGAACACGAGCCCGAACCAGATCTCCGGGAGCGGCAGGGCCGCGAGCGTGTCGGCCAGCAGGGGGCGGAACTCAGTCATCGGCGGTCCCCTCCGCCGGCGTCGCCGGGGCGGCCTCGCTCGTTCGCAGTTCCGCCCGCTTCGGCGGACCGGCGCGGATGATCCGGGCGATCACGTAGGTGTACAGGGAGAGCAAGCCGAGGTAGACCACCGCGAACCCGGCGAGCGTCAGGGTCGCCTCACCTCCCGTCAACCCGGGGGAAACGCCGTCGGCCGTGCGGAGGACGTCCTGGATGACCCACGGCTGGCGACCGACCTCGGTGACGATCCAGCCCAGTTCCACGGCGAGGATGCCCAGGAGTGACGACAGCATCAGCGCCTTGTGGAGGAGGTCGTCCTCGTAGAGTTCACCCCGCCACCAGCGATAGACGCCCCAGAACCCCAGCAGGATGAACCAGAACCCCAGCGCCACCATTATCCGGAACGACCAGAACACGATGGCGACCGGGGGCGCGTCGTCGTACTCGTTCAACCCTGTGATGGTCGCCCCGGGGTCGCCACCGCTGGCCAGCCACGAGGCACCGCCGGGGATGCCGATGCCGAACAGTTCCTTGGCCTGCGGGTCGGTCAGGTCGCCCAGGTTCGTCGGGAAAGCGACGATGTACTCGGGGACGTACGAGTCCGTCTCCCAGACCGCCTCCATCGCAGCGAACTTCTGGGGCTGGGTCTCGTAGACGTGGCGGGCGTACAGGTCGCCGTGGACCGCCTGGAGCGGCGCTGTGATCACGAGCGCGATCAGGGCGATCTTCAGTGTCGTCTCCCAGAACGAGACGCCCTCCACCGGGTACCCCCAGACGTGGTGGCGGAACACGTAGTAGGCGGCGACGCCCGCCATGAACAGCGCGACCGAGAGGACGGCGGCGTTCTGCATGTGGACGAACATGTACGGAAACCGCGGGTTCAGGTACGCCGCCGCCGGATCGGTGAGGGTGACGATTTCCCGACCGCCACGCTCGACGAGTTCGTAGCCCCGCGGCGTCTGCATCCACGAGTTGGCGACGAGGATCCACACCGCCGAGAGCCACGTCCCCAGCCCGACCGCCACGGAGGATATGAAGTAGAGAGCGTCGCTCACGCGTTCCCGCCCGAAGACGAACACGCCGAGGAACGTCGCCTCCAGCATGAACGCCATCATCCCTTCCAGCGCGAGCGGCCCGCCGAACAGTTCCCCCGCGACCGCCGAGAACGCCGCGAAGTTGGTCCCGAACTCGAACTCCAGGACGATGCCGGTCACCGTCCCGACGACGAAGGAGACGGCGAACACCTTCGTCCAGAACCGCCGGAGCTGTTCGTACACCGGCGGCCCTCCACGGACCTCCCGCCACGTGAAGTACACGAGAAACGGCGCGAGCCCCATACTCATCACAGGGAAGATGATGTGGACGATCGTGGTCAGTGCGAACTGGAGTCGACTCGCGATTACTGGGTCGATCATGGCTGGGGAAGTCAGGACGAACGTTCGAACCGGCGGACTCGATCGGTAGTTCTTACGGCACCCCCATAGGTAACCCGCCGCGACGAATCCCGGGAAGTAAGATCAGCCGAACACGTTTTATTCCTTGAAGTCAATCGGGGTCGTTGGCCCCGTTCGTCGTCACCGCTGCCGGTCATCTCCTGAGGCTCACGACGGTATCACTGCCTCACTGGAATGTCTCTATCGCGATATCGCGCTGGTTGCGAAAAGTAACGTCGTCGACGCGCGGCGGATCAGGGGCCGACCGGGTGGCGGAGCCTCACCCTTCGACGGTCGCAGTCGCCTCGGCCTGGTCGTACTTGTCCTCGAACTCCTGGATGAGCTGGCCCATCTTGGCGTACCAGTCGTTGAGCATCCGCTGCATGTCGTCGGCGATGTTCGAGGGGTCGGTCGGGAGGTAGACGTGGTAGTAGCCGCCCTGTTCGTAGTTGATCTGTTCTTTCTGGATGAACCCCGTCTGGAGCAGGCGCTGGACGGCGCGGTAGGCCGTCGACCGTTCGCGATCGACCGCTTCGGCGATTTCGTCGACGGTGAGCGGTTCCTCGGAGCCGACGAGCGCCTGGAAGCACTCCCTGTCGAGCTGCTTGAGCCCGTGGAAACACTCGAGGAGTCCCTCGCATTCCATATCCTGCTGGAGTTGTTCCGACATCGAATCTGACATCTGTATCGAACCTAGGTAGCCGGTATACGGTTAAAAGACTTGTGTATGGATCGCACAATGCTGCGCCAGAATGCTGCGCCTGGCTAGTCTAGCGCGTGTGAGGGTGACCCGGACTCCTCGCGAAGCGCCGTGATACTGCTGTACACCACGGCCCCGCTGACCAGGAGCGCCGATCCCAGGATCAACACCAGGCTGACGGTGTCGAAGACGCCGATGCCGTAGACGTTTCCGATTTCACGCACGGCCACGGCGAGCGAGCCACCGAGCAGCATCAGGCCGAAGTACACCTTGATCTCGCCCTCGTCGACGATGCTCGTCGCGGCGGAGCCGACCCGGGCACCGAGTGCGCTGCCCGCCAGCAGCGGCAGCACGATGGAGAGGTCGACGCCACCGTCCATCGCGTAGAGGAAACTGCCGATCCCGCCCGAGAAGACGATCTCGAACAGGTCGGTCCCGACCGCGATGGGCACCGGGACGCCGATCAGGTAGAACAGCGCGGGCATGCGGATGAAGCCGCCGCCCACGCCGAGGAAGCCCGACAGGAGCCCGGTCGCGAACGCGACGCCGAGGATCATCCACAGCGAGACCGAGATCCCGCCGCGGAGTGAGATCATCGGCGGCACGCGATAGGACTGGATTTTCTTCGCGATGTCGGGGATGTCGTCGGCGTCGATGTCTGCGTCGGCCGCGTCGTGGTCGACGCCGCCGTCGCCGTCACCCTTCAGCGCTTCGTAGGTCACGAAGAGCCCGATTCCGCCCAGCAGGAAGACGTACGTGACGCTGATGATGCTTCCCGCCATGCCGAGCTCTTCGAGGTGGAGCACGATCTCCTTGCCGACCTCGATACCGGCGGTCGTCCCGGCGATCATCAACACGCCGAGCTTGTAGTCGACCTGCCCGAGGTCGCGGTGTTTCAGCGTCGCGATGACGGACGTCCCGAAGACGAACGCGAGTCCGCTCCCGACCGCGACGCGCGAGGGGTACCCCATGACGAGGAGCGCGGGCGTCACGAGGAACGACCCGCCCATCCCGAAGAACCCGAACAGAACGCCGATCAGAAGGCCGAACCCGACGAACAGCACGAGCACGGCCAGGCTGATTCCGAATACGTCCATGTTAGTTGTTCTCTATACGCTCGATCAGTCGATTTCCGACTACCTGTTCCACGAAGCCGTAGCCGACGTAGAGGATCATCGCCTCGAAGAGGACCGCCCCGATGAGGACACCGGCCTGTACCGCCGGTGAGAGCGTTCCGACCTCGATCATCGCTGTCGACCTCCGAATGTGAGTGGTTTTGTGAATATCATACCGTTCTGCTCGCTCGATGCTAGCCGGAGGGTGGTAATAGGAGTTTTGGAAGAGTCGTACAATATTACTGCAACGGATGGCACGGGAAACCCACGGAGATATTCTCGTACGTTACGTGAATACGGCCCGATTCGCGGCCCGTCGAAATGAGGGCGAAATAGACCGAAAATTCGTCACGCGCGCCGTCCAGGAGCTATTCGAAACGCGCGCCGCACGCCGGCCAAGGGTGTGTGGGTTGCGGTCGAACGCGAGGGAAGAGCGTGACGTCGGCCGGCTGCGCGGCGCCAGTGACGGCCCCAGGTATTGTGGAAACAAAACAATATTATACGGCGGGCGCGACTGTTCGATCATGAGAGCGATTTACGCGACCGACCTCTCGGCGGCGAGCGAAGCGGCCATCGAGAACGAGACCTGTCTCGAGTGCCTCCAGCGCATCGGCGTCGAGACGGTTCACCTGGTCACGGTCGTCCCGTCGAACGTACACGCCGGGATGCCCGGGATGAACCTCGAGGAACGACGCGAGCGCGGGCTACGGCAGTACGCGAACGTCATGGAGAACGCCGGCTTCGACGTCGAGACCCACGTCGTCAGGGGGACGCCACACCGCCGGATCAACGGCATCGCCGAGACCGTCCGCGCCGACCTGACCATCGTCGGGTCGCGCGGCCAGAGTCCGCTCGAGAACCGCGTCATCGGGTCGACGGCGCGGAACCTCGCCAGGTCGACCGTCGTGCCGCTGCTGGTCAACCGCATCGAGCGCGCCGAGGACGAACCCGAGGTGCTTCGCGAGCACCTGTTCCAGCGCGTCCTCTACGCCACCGACTTCTCCGAGAACGCCGAGCGGGCCTTCGGCGCGTTCTCGTATCTCCGGCACGCGACCCAGGAGGCGACGCTCGTCCACGTCCAGTCGCCGAAGGACCAGGGCGCCGAAGACCCCGAGGACCAGCTCGCCGACCTCGCGTCGACGCTCGAAGACTGGGACATCGAGACCGAGACCCGGGTCCGCCAGGGTGACCCCGCCGACGAAATCCTCGCCGTCGAGGAGGAGGTGACGCCCACCACGACGCTGGTCGGGTCACGAGGTCGAAGCCGCCTCCGCCGGCTGATGCTCGGGAGCGTCTCCGAGGAGATCGTCACGCGCGCCGACGGGAACGTCTACCTGGTGCCGCCGCCGCGGACGGCGTGATCTCTTCGGCACTTATCGCAGAGCGAAACGCTGTCGGATCTCTTCTCCTCGTTTGAACGGCGTTTCGCCGACGGTGTCGTGGACGTGTCCGGGTGTGTCTCCCGCTACGCTACGAAGATCTCACCTCTCGGAGGTATCTGAGCTGAAGGCTATCGATCCACCATATCCAACGTGAATAAATATCAATATTAAGCAGAATTTTCTCACTTCGAAAGGATATACTACAGTCTATCCCCAGCCCGATTCCCGCGCTATGATCGTCAACTGTCGTGGAGAAACGACGGAAACGTGGGGGGTGGGGAAATGGGGAAATCGTGGTTCCGGCTGATCGTCTCTCCCCCTCCCCATCCGTTCTCTGATACGACGGAAACGTGGGGTGGGTGTCTCCCTGTCTCGGGTCGAGTCATTCCTTCAGGTAGGGCACTCCAACTTCGATATCAACGGATCTCCATCCCGCCACTGCTAGTAGCTTTACCAACACAGGAGGGGTCTCGTGGTGGGTTGGTTACGCTTCGATGGTGGGAAAGTGGAAAACAGGGATATACCAGCCCAGAAGTGATCCAGAGACACCCCTCTATCGAAGTGTTCCGGCAAACTGGTCCAGGATGAGAGAACCCGAGGCGTATCCAACACGTGAGAAAATCGATCGGTGAGTCCTCGGTGAGAAAGACACCCCTCTATCGATGTGTTTGCCATAACCCGAAACAACCGGGTCGAGAGGGAGCCGAAGGCGAAATCGAGCGATTATACGTATGCGCACTACGCATACACCCCCACATGCCCGTTCGTCCTCGTCGTGGACCGTTACCGGTTGCCCCGAACACATCGATAGAGGGGTGTGTCCCTCGCCGGTTCCGGATCTATCAGCCGAGAGGGAACATTTCGTTACGCGTCTCGTGAACTCGGTCTCGGTCCCGCCCCACACGCTGAAAGAGCTCCTCACGCCCCGTTCCAAAGTTCCGTCGTCCCCACCCACTTGATAGCAGGAGCTCTTACTTGCGAGTCCAGTCGTGCATCCGAGTATCCTCGAGTACCGTTTCACGAACGATCTGAGGATTTTCAATGAGCCGGTTCTGGAGGTGGATGCCGCCTGCACTCCCCTTGTTGATCTTCTCGATTTCGACAATACCCAGGAAGGCCTGTTCTTTCAGGATGTCACGGAACCGTCGCACGGAGAGAGAGTCTATCTCTAGGTGATCGCAGATCTGTTTGTACTGATCGTAGACGCGGCTCGTCAGGAAGGCATCGTCGTTGGTGTTGACGCTCAGTTCCGTTATCGCGAGCAGGGCCGCTTTTGCCTGTGTGGGCGCGCCGTTGACGAGCTCCCTGAACCGGTCCTTTTCCGCCTGTTGCTGCGCCTGACGGACGTGATCCTCCGTCACCCGTTCCGTATCCGCCTCGTAGGCGACTTCCCCGGCATGTCGAAGAATATCGATCGCTTTTCGAGCATCACCGTGTTCTTGCGCTGCGAAAGCCGCGGATAACGGGATCACGTCCTCGGAAAGAACGCCGTCCTGGAAGGCATCGTCGCGGTTGGACATGATCTCCCGGAGTTGGTTGGCATCGTACGGCTTGAAGAAAAGCTCCTTGTGCTGGAAGCTGCTTTTTACCCGTTCGTCGACGCTGTCGACGTACTGGATCTTGTTGCTGATCGCGATGAGACCGACGCTACAGTCGATTTTCCCCGCCTCCTCGGCACGCGAGAGCTTCATGAGCACGCTGTCGTCGTTCATCAAGTCGATTTCGTCCAAGATGACGATCACAGAATCGAATCGGGCGTCGAGTGTCTTCCAGAGAAGTTTGTAATATTTCGACGTACTGAGTCCGGTGTGGGGAACGGAGATACCGGTTGCCGATTCGTCGTTCAGTTTCGCGGCGAGTGAAGAGATAGCCTGGGTCTCGGTATTATCCTCGGCGCAGTCGACGTAAGCGGTCCCGATATCGACGCCCTCCTGCGCTGCATTTTGAGCGCGTTGACAGACGTGTTTCGAGACGAGCGATTTTCCAGTTCCCGTCTTCCCGTAGATCATGACGTTCTCCGGGGAGTATCCGTGGACCGCGCCGTTTAGACGCTTCGCAAGTTTCGAGATTTCCTGGTCCCGACCGACGATCCGGTCAGCATCGGGCACGTGACCGATTTTGAGGAGATCCTTGTTCGCGAAGATGCGATGGCCGGATTCGAAGAGTGGGTCGTCCACAGAACCTGATGAAGAATCGGACGGCGCCATATATTACATCCTCACAAGCCAGTAATAAAAGCATTGTGAAATTCCAACCCCACATTTCCGACGTATTGTCCTCCAAATTCAGACGGCAAACGGTGTATAACGCCAATGTAACTTTCTAGATGGTTTAGCCGTGTTTCCGACGAACGAGATATGAGTTAGGGACGGCTCGGCGACCGACTTTTCGGACGGCGAGCCCACACACCCCACGTTTCCGTCGTAATCCGTCACGGTGGAGGGAGTCTACGTGAAGAAACGGTCCGGGGGCGAAACCGCGTACGAAAGCCGATGTATCGGCTAAGCACAAGCTATAACGATTTTCTCGGTCAAGGTACATTTCAGCCGAGTGAACGAATACCGCTCTCGTCACTCACTTCACGAAGTAAGTTTAGTGGTCATTTCACACCCCACTATATTTAATATAATGGTCTGAGTACGACATACTATATCGCGGGTTTTTACATTGGATTCTATTCCAGCTCGATTCCCGTGCTATGCTCATCAACTGACGTGGAGAAACAACGGAAACGACGGAAACTCGGGGGGTGTGGGAAATGGGGAGAGCGAGGTTCCGGCTGATAGCCTCTCCCCCTCCCCATCCATTCTCTGATACGACGGAAACGTGGGGTGGGTGTCTCCCTGTCTCGGGTCGAGTCATTCCTTCAGGTGGGTCTCTCGGGCTTCGACGTCACCAGATTCCAATCCCGCCACTGGCAATAATATCAATTGTCGTTGATCGTCTCGATTGTGGCATTCGCCGAGACTTCATCCGGGAGGTCGTCTGATCTTTCTCGACATTGGCATCGCCTCCCTCACTTCACGAAGATTATCTCCATGGGGAGGTTCACCGGGGGGACGATGGTTCCCAACGTCGCTGTCTGTAACACTGCAGGAAACATATTTATAAGCGAGTTTCGTGCGACGTTACACAGTTCCTTCACTTCGAACACGTCAGGCGACGTGCAGGACGGCCATCGCTCCGTAGCCGAGCGCGAACGCCAGGGCGAACGAGCCGACCCACGCGCCGACGGTGACGAGGATCTTTCGCGCGCTGACCGCGTCGCTGCCGCCGACCGCGGCGCCGCTCCCGATGATCGCGCTGACGATGATCTCGTTGAACGAGACGGGGACGCCCAGGAAGACGGCCAGCTGAGCGATGAGAAAGGCCGGGACGAGTGCCGAGATAGACCGTCGCGGTCCCAGCGAGGAGTAGTCCTGCGAGAGCGATTTGATCATCCGCGGCGCGCCGGTCCAGGAGCCGACCAGGATACCCGTCCCGCCGCCGACGAGGACGACGAACGGCGATATCGCGCCGACGTCGTCGAGGATGGGGAGCAGCGGCCCGACGGCCAGTCCGACCTGGCTCCCGCCCGCTGAGAAGGCGACCAGCGAGCCGAGACTGAGCAGTACTCGTCGCAGGCCACCGGCTTCGTCCCGTCGGATGTCCGCGTAGACGAGCGTGGCGACCGCGACGGCCGCCAGCACCGACAGGCCGACGGCGACGAACACGCCGTCGGCGCCCAGCAGGCGCTGGCTGGCGTCGACGAGCGACCCCGCCGACCCGTTCGTGCCGAGAAACGAGAACCCGACGTTCGCCATCACGGCGCCGACGAGGCCGGCCAGGGCGGCGACGCTGAACCGTTCGGGGACGTCCGCCCGGGGGAGGACGCTGGCGATAGCGTAGGCGATACCGCCGCCGACGAACGGCGTCAGCGCCCAGACGGCGCCGATCTGCTGGTACTTCGCCCAGACCGGTGTGCCGCCGAGCGCGAGGCCGACGCCGACGACCGCGCCGGTCACCGTGAACGCCGTCGCGATGGGGTAGCCGGTCCTGATCCCGACGGCCATCAGCCCGGCGCCGATGGCCAGCGCAACGATGACGCCCGTCGCGGGGAGGCTGACGCCGCCGACGAGGCCGCGGCCGACCGCCTCCGAGACGTTCGCGCCCTGGGTGACGGCGCCGGCGAAGCCGAAGATGCCGACGACGAAGGCGGCCCGCATCGTCGTGATGGCGTTCGCCCCGACGGCGGGCGCGAACGGCGTCGCACCGCTCGACCCGGCGCCGATGACCCACGCCATGAACAGACTTGCGAGTGCGGCGACGACGAACAGGCCGACGATAGCGAGTTCCATTACTGGTGTAGCCTCAAAGAATTCGAGTCAGTCAGTCGGTCAGTCCGCGCCGGCCGTCGCGGGCTCACCAGTCGTGGCCCGGCTCCGCCAGCGGCCCTGGAGGTACGCGCCGACGAACATCCCGGCGAGCGCCCAGAGGATCGCGACGTTGCCGGTGCCGAGGCTGGCGTAGGCGGCGCCGGGACAGATGCCCGACAGCCCCCAGCCGACGCCGAAGATGGCGCCGCCGACGAGGACGTTCCGGTCGAAGGGCTTCAGCCGGCGTTCGTAGCGGTCGCCGGTCAGCGGGGCGCTGTCGCGTATCCGGGGCATCACTGCGAAGGCGATGCCGGAGACGATGGCCGCGCCGAACATGACGAACAGCAGGCCGAAGTCTTCGAACTGGAGGAAGTCCAGCACGACCTCCGGCCGGGCCATCTGGCTGAAGCCGAGCCCGAAGCCGAAGATCAGGCCGCCGACGAGTATCAGCGGCATGAACAGGGGATGACGATCCTGTGCCATACTAGGGACTCACCCCCAGTGCCGAGACGACCTGAGCCGTCCCGATGGCCACCGTCAGGAACGTGATCACGCCGACGATGGACGTCTTCGAGGCCGACCCGACGCCGCAGACGCCGTGGCCGGACGTACAGCCCTTGCCGACCCGGGTACCGATGCCGACGAGGATGCCGCCCAGGAACAGGCGCCAGGGCTGGACCTCGGTCATCCAGAGCGTGACGCCAGCGACGTCGTAGAGCTGTCCGGTCGTCCCGGCCTCGTAGAGCGAGGTCGTGATCACGCCGGACTGGACCGTCGCCGCGAACACCGCCGCGCCGAGGATGATGCCGAGCGTGAAGACGACTCGCCAGTCACGCGAGGAGACGTACTGCTGGAACCGGGACTGGCTCGAGACGTACGACAGCGTCGACTCGAGGAAGGTGCTCGCCCCGGCGGCGATCCCCGTCCCGAGGTAGATGACGACGGCACCGAGGCCGACGAGTAACCCACCGACGGCGTAGCGACTGATCCCGTTCGGGAACAGCTCGGCGGTCAGTTGCAGTGGGACTGGTTCGATCACTAGTAGATACCCGCGTTAGTCACCGGCGAGCGACTCCTGGCTCGCGGCACAGTTGTTCGGTCCGAGTTCGAGCGTGAACGCTTCCTCGTCGTCGACGGCGTTCTGGCCGAGGTTCGTCGCGATGATGTCCTCGTAGTTGGCCGGCCGTGGCGGCATGTCCGAGAGGGTCAGGTCGACGAACTCCTGTTCGTCCATCGTGAGCGCGGCCATGTCCTCGACGAGGTCGCCGATGGGCGCGGTGTAGGTACCGTCAGCGGCGGCTTCGGCCGAGTCGCTGAAGTGGGCGCCGCCGACGAGCGTGTCGTCGGGGAGCGAGAGGACGCGCTCCTGGAGCGACTCGTAGAGCATCCGCGCCGCCTCGGGCGCGCCGTCGTCGCCCTCTTCGAGGTCGGGGCGGGCGACGCTCTCGACGAACAGCCCGTCGCCGGTGGCGAGGAGACTGTCGTCGAGGAGGTAGGAGGTCATCCCGGTCGTGTGGCCGGGCGTGTAGACGGCCTCGACGGTCGCGTCGCCGACGGAGAAGGTGTCGCCGTCGGCGGCCGTGGTCAGTTCGTCCGCGTAGGTGACGCCACGGTCGACGGCGGCATCGGGAATGACGCCCTCGACGCCCTCGGCGTCCAGGTCGCGGACACCGGAGATGTGATCCGCGTGCACGTGCGTGTCGAGTGCGTACTTCAGTTCGACGCCCAGTTCCTCGGCGTCGGCGAGATAGCGGTCGGTGAACGCGCGCAGCGGGTCGACGATAGCCGCCTCGCCGTCGTCGTAGAGCAGGTAGCCCAGACAGCCCGAGGAGGGGCGCTGGTACTGGAGTAACGTGCCGGCGCCGTCGTAGCCGTCGACCTCGACGGCCTCGTAGATGCGCGCCCAGCCGTTCATGCCGTCTTCGAGGTGGTTTACGTCGTACCCGCGTTCCGCGAGCGTGCCCGCGACGTACTCACTGGCGCCGCCCTTCGCACAGAGGACGGTGACCTGGCGGTCGTCGGGGATCTGTTCGAGTACCTCGTCGTCGATCTCGTCCTCGAGGAAGTGGAAGTAGGGGGCGTTGATCGACTCGACGGTGTCGCCGTCGATGCGCCACTCCTCGTAATCGGATTGCATCCGTGCGTCGAGGAGCGTGACGTCCTCGCCCGCGTCGATGCGTTCCTTCAGCGTTTCCGGTTGGACCGTCTCGACGTCCGCGTCCGGCGTCGGGAAGTCTTCTGGATTCATTTCGTACACTGCCTTCTATCGGACGGGCATACAAAAGGGTTTTCATAGTAATTCGAATTCTGTACAATACCGCCGGCCCGTACCCAGTCGGGATGGGCGAATACACCGCATCCCCCCACAATATGGAGGGTAGATCCGGGATCGGCCCCATCGTAGTAATTCGCACATCCCACAAGAATCGACATCCTTTTACCTCCGACAATAATATTGTGAGGTAGCTCCAATACAGAGCAACAGAGATTACAGATCATGAGTGCAGAATTCGACATCACGGAGACGCTCGACGTCAAAGGTGCATCGTGTCCCATGCCGGTCGTCAAGACGAAGTCCGCCATCGACGAGCTCGCGGAAGGCGAGGTCCTCGAGGTACTGGCGACAGACTCCGGCAGCATGAGCGATATCGACGGCTGGGCCCAGGGAACGAACGGCGTCGAACTCCTCGACCAGGTCGAGGACGGCGACGTCTACAGACACTACGTGGAGAAGACGGCGTAAGATGAGCACGGACACACAGTCGTCGGACGGCGACGAGCCCCTGACCGAGGCACAGCTCCAGGCCCGCGTCGAGGAACTGGAGGACAAGGTCGCCACGCTCGAGACCGACGTCGGCGACGACCAGAAGAAGATGACCATCGTCGCCACGAAGGGGAGCTTCGACATGGCCTACCCCCCGCTTATCCTCGCCAGCACGGCCGCGGCGTTCGGCTGGGAGGTCGTCGTCTTCCACACCTTCTGGGGGCTCGACATCCTCCACGAGGAGAACTCCAAGAACCTCCAGCTCTCGGCGGTCGGCAACCCGAGCATGCCGATGCCGAACGCGCTCGCCGCGCTCCCGGGGATGGACCGCATGGCGACGAAGATGATGCAGAAGAAGATCGACGAGAACGGCACGGCCAGCATCGATGAACTCATCGAACTGTCCCTCGACCAGGGCGTCGAACTCCAGGCCTGCCAGATGACCATCGAACTGATGGACTACGACGAGTCCGAGTTCTACGACGAGGTCACCGTCGGCGTCGGCGCGGCCACCGCGCTCCAGCACATGGCCGAGTCGGACGTCCAGCTCCTCATCTGATCACCCCCGACGAACAAGTTTGCCCATGTTACACACCCAAACGACGGAACGGCCCGTAGATCGCGTCCTCGCTGCGGTCGCCGCGGCCGAGGAGACCGACCCGCTCTCGCTGCAGCCCCCCCTCGGTGAGGTCGTCGACGCCGACGCATTGAACGCGCTCGTGACCGGCAGCCAGGACCGGTCTGGCGCCGACGTCACGGTCCAGTTCACCTACCGCGGCCACGACGTCACGGTCGGCCCGGACGGTGACGTCACGATCGGCCCAGACGGCGACGTCACAACCGGTCCGGACGACGTGGACCTGCGGTAACTCCTTTCTCACCCAAAGTCTCCACCGAAGGCACGCGCCTCCGCCAAAGGCACGAGCCCCCGACAAAGACACGAGTCCCCGACAAAGGTACGAATGCCCTACAGCTCCGGCGCCAGCCCGTCGAGCAGCCGGTCGACGTCCCCCTCGGTGTTGACGGCGTGGACCGACGCCCGGACCGCGTTCGGCCACGGGAGGTCGCGCACGACGATCCCGTCGGCGGCCAGCCGTTCGACCGTCGCCGCCGGGTCGTCGACGTCGATGGTCACGAGTCCCGACTCCGGCGTCGACGGGCTGAGCACCCTCTCTGCCGGAACGCCGTCGACCAGCCGGGAGGCCAGCCGGTGAATGCGGTCCTCGATACGGCCGAGACCGACCTCCTCGATGGCGTTCACCGCCTCGCCCAGCGCGACGTGCGGCGCGGGATTGGCCGACCCGACCTCGAAGCGACGGGCGCCGGCCGCGTACTCGAAGGGGTCCGCCGTCGGCGTCTCGACGCTCCGGTAGCCGACGGCCCGGGGTGCGAGCCCTTCGGCGACCTCGCGGTCGACGTAGAGGAATCCGCCGCCCCAGAGCCCGAGGAGCCACTTGTGGCCGGCGGCCGCGACGGCGTCGGCGCCCCACTCGCCGACGTCCATCGACAGCTGGCCAGGCACCTGGACGGCGTCGACGAGCGCGAGCGCGCCGGCGTCGTGGGCGACGTCGACCAGGTCCGCGACGGGGAGCCTGGTTCCGTGCGTCCACGTGACGGCGCTGAAACAGACCAGCCGCGCGTCGGCGACGGCGTCCGCGAACGCGTCCCGGTCGACTCGTCCCGCGGTCGTCTCGACGACGCGCACCTCGACGCCCTCCCGTTCGAGGCGCTGCCAGGGAAGGATCCCGGCCGGGTGCTCGACGTCGGTCCGCACGACGACGTCGCCGGGCTGCCAGTCGATGGCGTTCGCCAGCGCGTTGATGCCGCCGGTAGTGCTCTCGGTGAGTGCGATCTCGTCCGGGTCGGCCCCGACGAACGACGCGACGGTCTCGCGCGTCCGGTCGAACGCGTCGAAGGCCGTCTCGTAGGGGTCGTCCCGGACCGGCGAGTGGTACTCGTGACGCTGGACGAACTCGTCGGCGGCGTCGACGACGTACCGCGGACTGGGGCCGTGGGCCCCGAAGTTAAGGTAGACGTCGTCCTGGAGCGCGGGAACGTCCGCGCGGAGTTCTGTAGGGTTCATGAGCGAAAGTGTGGGTGGTTGCTGTACGGTCGGTCGCGTTAATAGTTTTGTGACATCCAAACAATACTGGTGGGCGACAGCGGCAGGTCCGGGAAGGCCCCGTTCGGGTACGGTCCCTGTTCGGGTGCTGTCCCGCTCGGGTGCTGTCCCGTTCGGGTGCTGTCCCGCTCGGGTGCTGTCCCGTTCGGGCGCGTCCCTGTTCAGTCTGACTTCGGCGGGGACTGCTGCTGTCCGATCGCCCGCGCCACGGCGAACAGGTAGCCGAGTCCGTGCTGGATCTCGGGGTCCCGGATCCCCCTGACCAGTCCGACGGGACCGACCGGTTCCGTGTCGCCGCTTTCGGCCGCGCCGACGCCGTCGAGCATCGTCTCCAGGCCGTCGCGGGTATCCTCGTCCGCGGCCGTGTCCGCGATCTCGCCCAGCGCGGCGCCGGTCCCCGCGAGCGACGTGACCATCTCGTCGTCGAGCGCGGCCGTACCGAGCGAGACGACGTCGGCCAGTTCGGCGAGTTCGTCCAGCGTCCCGGTCCGCTGGAGGCGGACCAGCGTCTCCAGGGCTTCCTGCAGTTCGGTGCCGTTCTGTCCCACCGTCTCCGCCAGCGCGACGGTCTCGTCCGTCGCGATGCCGTCGGCCGACTCCGCGAGCGTCGACGTCGTGTCGGCGAGTTCGACGACCATCTCGTCGGTGAGCGCGCCCTCGCCGAGCGCGAGCACGTCGAGCAGTTCGTTGACGCCGTCGAGGCGCCGGACGAACGTCGCGACCGCTTCGGGGTTCTCGGCGATGGCGTCAGCGAGCGGGTCTGCGTCAGCGTCGAGGTCACCGTCGCCGTCGATTTCGCTGGCCATCGTCAGAGCAGCCCCCGTGCGGTGAGCCAGTAGGCCTCGTTGTACGCCAGTTTCGACCAGTGGAGCTTCCGGGACGGCGGTGCCGGCGACGGCGGTCGCTCGAAGTCGAACTCCACGAACGAGGCGGCGTCCATCCCCGTCTCGATGAAGCAGAGCGTCTTGCCGTCGTAGGTCGCCGTCGCCGGCTGGCCGCGGACCTCGCTCGCGATGCGCTGGGCGACGACGCCGGCCTGGTAGTGGGCGACGCTCCCGGCGTTGGGCATGCCGGTGTCGGCCGTGTCACCCAGCGCGTAGACGTGCTCCGCGGCCTCGGCTTCCAGCGTGTGCCTGTCGACCTCGACCCAGCCCCGGTCGCCGAGGCCGGCCTCCTCGACCAGGTCGACGCCGCGGTGGGGAGGGATCGTGACGAGGAGGTCGTAGTCGATGTCAGTCCCCTCCATCGACCGGAGGACCTGCTCGTCGGCGTCGACCTCCTCGGCGTTGAAGAACGTCTCGACCCCGATGTCGCGCTCGTCCATGATCGGCCGCGCCCACTCGGCGATGTGGGGGTTGCCGTGGACCCGCTGGATCGGGTACGTGTACGTGACGTCGACGTCCTCGCGGAGGCCCCGCTCGCGGAGCCAGTCGTCGACCATGAACACGAACTCCAGGGGCGCCGCCGGGCACATGTGCGGCGTCCCGACGACGCTGAGCACCAGGTGCCCCTCGGTGAACGAGAGCAGGTCGTCCCGGAGGTCGGTCGCGCCGGCCTCACTGTAGTAGTCGTGGCCGGCGTCGGCCAGTCCCGGAATCTCGTCGGGCGCGAGCGTCGACCCCGTCGCGAGGACGAGGGTGTCGTACTCGATCGGATCGGGGCCCTCCATGCTCTGCATGCGCTGTGCGTCGGTGTCGATAGCAGTCACGCGGTCGATACGCACGTCGACCCGGTCGTCGACGAGTTCGGTCAGCGGCCGGCGGGCGTCCCCGGGTTCGCGCTGACCGAACGGGACGTACAGCCACACCGGCTTGTAGACGTGGTCCGGGTCGTCGTTGACCAGCGTGACCCGGACGTCGCCGGCGTCGATCTCACCGGCCAGTCGCTCGGCCAGGTTGTTGGCGAGGACGGCCCCGCCGGTGCCGCCGCCGACGATCACGACGTGCTCGGTCATGCTTTCTCCACGTAGAACGCGTGGTGGTCCTCGCGCTCCTCGACCCCGTGGAGTTCGTTGCCGGCCTCCTCCGTCCACTCGGGGACGTCGGTGAGCGACTGGTCGTTGTCGCTCAACAGGCGGACCACGGTTCCCGGCTCGACGCTCCGCATCTTGCCGATGAGGTCCATCAGCGGCCCGGGGCACGCTGCCCCACGGGCGTCCACGGTCTCGTCGGCTTCCACGTCAATTTCGGTCATCGTCACAGGTGAACCTCCGGGCCGGATCACTTTAGTATTGTATACCAATTCCAAGATTCTGAAAATCACCGTGCAGTATAGGTGCTCGACGCGGTGTGGTGACGGTCCATCGCGATCGACGGGTCGGGTGACCGGCGACCCGAATCCTATCGCTCGAACGCGAGCCCGTAGTGGTACGGCGGGAGGTCGCCCCGCCGCTCGAGGGACAGGTCGCCCGCCGCGCGAACGGCCGCCTCGGTCTCTTCGGCCGACACGCGGAGGTCGGTCGGCGGTCCCCGCGGTTCGCCTCCGACGGTCGTCTCCTCCCGCGGGCGGTCCTCCCAGTTGACGACGACGAACCGGCCACCCGGACGGAGCGACGCCTCCACTTCCCGGACGAGCGCGTCCCTGTCGTCGACGCCGTGGAAGGCGTTGGCCAGCAGGACGACGTCGACCCGCTCCGGCAGGTGATCGGACAGGCGGCGGGCGTCACCGTGGACGGGCGCGACGTTGTCGACGCCCTGTCGGTCGGCGAGGGTCGAGCACTCCGCGAGGAGCGACTCGTCGAGATCGCAGGCGTACACCGGCGCCGGATCGGCGATCCGTTCGGCGGGCAGCGCGAAGTAGCCGTTCCCGCAGCCGACTTCCGCGAGCGCGTCGCCCGACTCGAGGCCCAGTTTGCGTAGCGTCTCCCCGGGCGCCGGCCACAGCCGTCCCCACCAGTCCCAGTCCGGTTGCCCGGTGTTCTCGAAGGGATTCATGGTCACCGGGCGTCCGCGGTGTCGATCCCGAGTACCCGGTACACCAGGCAGACGCGGGTCAGGCCCGTCCCGATCAGAACGGCGCCCACCAGGAGCGCGAGCACGCCGACGAGCGGCCCGGTCTCCAGTGCGCCCGCTAGTGAGCCACCGCCTATCGCCGCCAGCAGTCCACCGACAGCCAGTCGAACGGTGCGATCCGCACCCCCGATATTGTATTTCATGCCCAATTTAACACACTATAACGAGTTAAGCGTTCCCCGACCCGGTGGGCCGTCCCGAGCGGTTCGTCGATGTGGCGCGTCACCCGACGTATCGCACCACCCGGGCCATGCCGGACTCCAGGTGGTAGAGGTTGTGGCAGTGGAACAGCCAGTCGCCCGGATTGTCGGCGACGAAGTCGAGCGTGACCTCGCCCATGTGCCCGGGGACGAGGACGGTGTCCTTGACCGCGTCCCCGACCTGGAAGAAGTGGCCGTGGAGGTGCATCGGGTGGAGCACGGGACTGCGGTTCACCATCCTGATCCGGACGTGCTCCCCCTGTCGGACGTCGAGCGGGTCGGCGTCGGGGTAGGCCTGTCCGTCGATGAGCCACTCGGTCCCGCCCTGGCGCCCCGACAGCGTCAGATCGAACGACCTGTCCGGACTCCCGTCGATGCCCGCCAGCGGCGAGCGCGCCTGGAGGTCGCCGTACGCGAGCGCTCGTCCGCCGTTCGACGGCGCCCCCGGTGCCGCGGAGTCGTCGACCCCTTCGTACGTCACGAGGGCTCGCGCCGGGGGTTCGTCCCCGTTGACGGCCTCGGCACGGACCTCCCACGTGCCCGGGTTATCGGCCTCGACGACCGCGTCGTATCGCTCGCCAGAGCCGAAGACGAACGAGTCGACGGTCACCGGATCGACCGGGCGTCCGTCGGCGTGGGTCACGGTCAGGGGGTGACCACCGGCGCGCACCCGGAACGCCGTCGCACTGCTCGCGTTCACGAACCGAAACCGGACGCGCTCGCCCTCCCGGACCGAATACGTCCGGGGGTCGTCCGGCAAGCGTCCCCCCATCAGGAGGCCGGCGTACGGCGGTCGTCGGTCGGCCATCGGGCCGCCGCCGCCGCTCCCGCCGCGACCACCGCCCATCGGCCCGCCGCCTCCACCGGGACCGCCGCCGCTGGGGCCACCGGGACCACCGCCGCCGCTCCCGCCCGGGCCACCGCCCGCCGGCCCGCTCCCCGACTCGAGTTCGGAGAGCGGGCGGGGCTCTCCGGCGAGGTAGTCGTCGACGACGACGGTGTACTCGCGGTCGTACTCCACGTGCGGGTCGTCCTCCTCGACGATCAGCGGCGCGAGGAGACCGCGGTCGAGCTGGAGCCCGACGTGGCTGTGGAAGAAGAACGTTCCCGCGGGTTCCGCCCGGAACCGGTACGTGAACGAACCGCCGGACTCGACCGGATCCTGCGTGACGTCCGGGACGCCGTCCATCTCGTTGGCCACGGGGACGCCGTGCCAGTGGATCGTCGTTCCGTCTGCGAGCTCGTTGTCGAGTTCGACCTCGACCACGTCCCCCTCGCTCGCGCGGAGTTCGGGCCCCGGGAACTCGCCGTCGTACAGCCAGTTCTCGGTCGTCGCGTCCGCGCCGGGCTGGACCTCGCCCGGTGCCGCAGCCAGTGCGGCCCGTACGTCGGCGGAGCCGGACGGCGGACTTCGGGGGGTCGGACGGGACGAATCACCTGGGCCCGTCCCTTCGGTCGCCAGGCACCCGGCGAGTCCACTCGCGCCCGTTCCAGCCAGCGCCTGCAGGAAGCGCCGTCTGGTGGAAGTTGACGGCGAGCTCACGGAGACCCGAGCACGCGCTCGAACCGTTCGTCGGCTCGTGTTTTCATAGTAAATTCCATACCGCACAATAGTATCTGTTCGTCGTATTACTCTTTCGCGGCGAACGGCGACCGAGTTACGCGCCGGAGGACGCGTCTGCCCAGACGCCGGGGAGCCGCGCGTACACCGTCGCGTTCCCGGCGAGCGCGTCGACGGTCGTGTACTCGTCGACGGCGTGGACGGTGTCGGTGCCGAGTGCGAACTCGACGGTCGGGATTCCGGCGTTCCGGAGCTTCTTCGCGTCACCGCCGCCCGTCGCACTCCGGCGGTAGACGCGCTCGTCCGTCACCGTCTCGGCCGTCGACGCCACCGCCTCGACGAGCGGGCTGTCGATCGGTTCGGCGGTCCCGACGCTCCATGAGACGTCTGCCAGCGTGATGCCCTCGCAGTCTGCGACGCAGTCCCGGACGTCCGAGAGCACCCTGGACGTGTCCACCCCGGCCGTCAGCCGGACGTCGACCTCGGCGCGGGCTGACTGGGGGACGCTGTTGATCACCTCGCCGCCCTCGATGGTCCCGAGGTTGATCGACGGGGACGCGAAGAGCTCCCGGGCGACGTCCGCGCCCATCGTCGGCGCGTAGTACTCGACCGACTCCGCGAGTACCGGTTCCAGGACCGGGTCGACGTCGAGTTCGCGCGTCCCGAACCGCTCCCGGAGGGTCGTGATCGCCCCGTAGAGCCGATCGATGGCGTTGTCGCCCAGCACCGGCCGGGAGCCGTGTGCGGCCTCGCCAGTGGCCGTCATCGTCAGCCAGATGCTCCCCCGGTCGGCGACGGTCACCGAGTGACGTCCCTCCTCGCAGGTCGGTTCGCCGATGACGCAGGCGTCGGCGTCGAGTCGGTCGGCCTCGAGCAGTGCAGGGAGGCCCGCGTCGCCGCCGACCTCCTCGTCGCTGACGAACGCGAACTGGAGGTCGACGGGCGGGGCGTCGTCGGCCGTGGCGAACCCGCGAATCGCCGAGAGCATCGCGGCGACGGCGCCCTTCATGTCGGTCGCACCGCGGCCGTAGATCCGGTCTCCCTCGCGTTCGCCCAGCGGATCGAACGACCACTCGTCGGCGTCGAACGGCACCGTGTCGAGGTGGCCGACGTACAGCAACGTCCGGTCGCGCTCGCCCGGTATCGTCGCGAGAAGGTTCGGCTTCGCCGGATCGACCGTGATCCGTTCGACGCCGACCGACAGGGCGGACAGGTACTGCTCGATCAAGTCGACGATTTCCCCGGTTTCGCCTGGCGGGTTCGACGTGTCGATCGCGAGCAGATCGAGTGCCAGGTCGACCAGATCGTCGCGGTCGACCGGCGGGTGCCCGTCGCCGGCGTCTCCGGCGTCTCTGGCGTCGCCGGCGTCTCCGGCGTCTTCGGCGGCGCTATCCCCGTTCTCGACGGGAGACGAGCCGGTCGTCATCGGTCCAGTTTCCCGACGAGCACCTTCGCCGCGGTGAGGACCGGGTCCCAGACCGGGCTGAACGGCGGCGCGTACGCCAGGTCGGCGTTCTGCAACTCGGTGACGGTCAGGCCGCCGTGTAGCGCCGTCGCGACGGTGTCGATCCGCTTCGCGCCGTCGCGACCGACGACGCTCCCGCCCAGGACGGCGCCCGTCTCGCGGTCCGCGACGAGCGTGACCTGTATCTCCTCGCTCCCGGGGTAGTAGTGGGGCCGCGTCGCGTCGGTGATCGTGACCGACACTGGGTCGAAGCCGGCGTCGCCGGCCCGCGCCTCGTCGAGGATGCCGGTCCGGGCCGCGCCGAGGTCGAAGGCCTTCACGATGGCCGTGCCGGCGGTCTCGCCGACCGCCGTTGGCGATCCGGTGAGAGTCTGGCCGATGGCCCGGCCGGCGCGGTTCGCGGTCAGCGCCAGCGGGACGTGGTCGGGTTCGCCGGTGACGACGTGGACGTTCTCCGCGCAGTCGCCCGCGGCGTAGACGTTCGCCGCGCTCGTCCGGCCGTATTCGTCCGTCGCGATGGCGCCGGTCGGTCCGAGTTCTATCCCCGCGTCTTCGGCGAGCGCGACGTTCGGCTTCACGCCGACGCCGACGACGGCGATATCTGCGGAATGGCTCTCACCGCCGTCGAGGTGGACTTCGTCGACGCGGCCCTCGCCGGCGAACCCCGAGACGGCCGTCTCGAGGTGCAGGTCGACCCCCTGTTCCCGCAGGTGGTCCTCGACGACGTCCGCCACCGCCCCGCCGAACGGTTGCAGGACGCTGGGCAGCATCTCGTAGAGACTGACGTCGAGGCCGCGCGCCGACAGCGCCTCGGCCATCTCGATACCGACGTAGCCACCGCCGACGATAGCGGCGCTCTCGGGCGCCTCCTCGGTGACGTAGCGCTCGATGGCGTCGGCCTCGTCCATGTCGTGGATGGTGAACACGCCGTCCAGATCCGTCCCGTCGAACGGCGGAACGACCGCGCTCGCGCCGGTCCCGATCAGGAGGTGGTCGTATGCCTGGTCGAACCGCTCGCCGTCGGCCGCGACCGTGACCGTCTGGCCCTCGGTGTCGACGGCGACGACCTCGTGGCCAGTCCGGAGGTCGATACCCCGTTCCTCGCGGATCTTCTCGGGCGTCAGCGCGACGAGGTCATCGAGTTCGGCGACGTCGCCTTTCACGTAGTAGGGCATCCCGCAGGCCGCGTAGGAGACCCACTGGCCCTTCTCGAAAACGACGACGTCCATCTCCGGGTCCTCGCGCCTGGCCTTGCTCGCGGCGCTCAGTCCCGCTGCGTCACCGCCCACGACGACGAGGGTGTCGCTCATACGTGGGGATAGGGGCAGTAGCGCCAAAAGTATTCCCTGGAATTCCCACTACTGTGAACTCACCCCGGGGTCAAGCCCCGGGGCTTCCTGCTTCAACGACGCGCTTTGCACTCACAGCCTCCCGGTGAGGCGTGAGCGTAGGGAGCGCAGTCTGCACAGGCGTTGATTCGGAGCGTCCCGCCCCTAACTGCTTGAGTCCGCGATAGAGAATATTCTTCGCCGCGTTGAGGTCGCGGTCTTCCGTATGGCCGCACGCTGGACAGGAGTGTTCGCGTACCCAGAGTGGCTTGTTTGTCTCGACACCACACACAGCGCATTCTTTCGTCGTTCCTTCAGGCTTCACCGTTTCGACTTGTGTGCCGTGTAGGTCAGCCTTGTACTCCAGCAGTCCGATAAACTGCGACCACGCGGCATCCTGCTTGTTTTTCGCGTTCTGGCTGTTTTCCAGCATTGGCTTCACATCCAAGTCTTCGACGGCCACGAAATCGTACTCTGTGACAAGCCACGTCGTGAGCTTATGCTGGTAGTCTCGCACCTTCCGCTTGATTGCTCGTTTCGCTTGGGCGACTTTCCGGCGTTGGTTTTCCCAGTTGGCGGAGCCGTGTTCTTTCCGGTCAAGTTTCCGCTGTTCGCGTGCGTAGCGGTCGTACTCATCGGACATGTCGAGTGTATCAACGGACAGGTTCTCCGAAGTGTGAATGTCGCTCGTGATACCAAGGTCAACGCCCACGCAGTCCTCGGGTTCAATCTCACTGAGTGGCGGTTTCTCGGGTGTGTCTTCGACAGTGGTAACGAGTGAGACGTACCATTCGCCAGTCGTCTCTTTTTTTAGGATAACCTCGTCAATGTCCTCTGCTGGTGGTACGTCGCGGTCTGCACGGATGTTGAACCAGCCAATCTTTTCGAGTCGGAGTCGCACGAATCGGTCGTCGCCCGTGTTGTAATCCACGTTGAAGCGACTGGACTGATTGTACGACAGCGAGCGAAAATCGCCTGCTCCTTGCCACTGCAACCGCCCAACATCGTAGCCTTCGTTTCGGCGTTCTTGCAGTGTCTCTAGGTCGCTGTGAATCTGGCTGATAGCCTGTTGTGCGGCGTGTTGTGACGGTTCAGCAAAGGTCGGCCACTGGTCTGTCCAGTCTTTGAGTTTGCTGTGTTGGTCGTAGTCAGATGGCCGGTCGTTGTAGTCCGAGTTGTAGTAGTCCCGGACAGTGTGATTACGAATCTGCCGGAGAATGTCGATGTGCCGCCACGCTTCGCTCGCCACGTCGTCGGACAGGTACGCACGGAAGCGAAGCGTGTGTTTCATCCGTGTTAGTCGAGTTTTTCGACAGTGAGTTTCAACTGGTCGCCTTCTTCCAGATTAAGCCCGTCTCGGACTTCTTCTGGGATTGTTACTTGCCCGCGTTCTCTGAGTTTTGGGTAGCACTCCATCGAACTCATTATTATTTATTCATACTCAATCGTAATAATGGTTGGGTGTTGTTGGCTTCAACCCCGGGGTCAAGCCCCGGGGCAGTCGCCTTGACCGCCTGTACACACGCAGCGGGACGGAAGGAGGAGCTTCGGCGCGTCTTGGTTTCGAAGAGAGAGAGACACCACCCCTGCAAGTGAAGACGAATCGAGAGCGAGTTCCACTGACCCGTCGAGACACATCATCGTTACAAGTGAACGGGTGCAGTCGGATTGCTGCTCTGCTTCACTTGCAAATGTGGTGTGTCTCTGTTCCAACCTCACTGGCACCGCGCCGGGCCGATGCCAGTGGTAAGTGCTCAGGCCCGCGAGATTCGGACGAAAGCTAGGTGTCGCAACTGCGCGAACTGGACCGCCACCGGACGGCGGCGCCGGCGACGCCGACGGCCAGCGCCGCAACCGCGATCTGGAGGAGCGTCGCGCCGAGAGCGGCCGTCGCGCCGCCCGCGGTCACGCCGCTCGCGGCACCGGTCACGGCGGGCGCCGTGAAGAGACAGCAGAGACTCAGTGCACCGCCGACGCCGAGCAGCGACCACCGCGACCCGTCGTCGGACTCGGTCGTTTCGCTGGGCTCGGTCATTTCACTGGGCACCGAGTCACGCATCTGTACGATCACCTGACGAGGGAACGTTCCATCTATCTTCGGGTCGCACCGGGGACCGAGGCGTCGGTCCATCCCAGCACGGGCCGTTCCGAGACGGACTCAGCACGTCTCACACCCCTTCTTCCGCTGGTAGTACAGTATCGCGCCGAAGGCGGCGACGCTGAGGACGCCGAGCAGCGGCCGGTACGGGTCGAAATAGGTCATGAGCGCGGAGGAACTGAACAGCGCGAGCAAGACGGCGTTACAGATGGGGCAGCCGAAGGCCAGGAAGCCACCGACGATCCCGCCGGTCGCGAACCGGTCCCCGACCGGCTGGTCGACGATGGAGCGCTGGTAGACGAACGCCGCGGCGAAGGCCGACGTCGCGACCAGAAACAGGTAGTCGGCGGGCGTACTCGGGACCATCCGAACGTACACCGGGTTCGGCACGAGGCCGGTCACCGTCCCGAACAGCAGGAAGGCACCGACGCCGGCGCCGACGCTCTTGAGCAGGGTTGGATAGGGCAGGGACATCAGTCAGTCACCATCCAGTCATCTCGTCGGTGTGTTCCATACATGGATTCGACTCACTGTATCGCGCAGGTCCGCGGGTCCCCCGTCCGGCCCAGGAAGAACAGGAGCAGGAGAATACCGCCGACTCGAAGGAGATTGCCGTCGAACGGCAGCGCGGCCATCGCGCCGACGAAGTCCAGCGCACCGAGGACGCCCGCACCGCAACTCGCACAGCCAGCGGCCAGCAGACCGGGGACGACCCCGACGAGCGTCGAGGCGCTCCGCCGCCGAGCACGACGGACGAGGGTGACGGCGTTCGTCACCGCGACGCCCGTCAGGAGCGCGTACGCCGTGAGGAGCGCGAGGCCCAGCCAGCCGGTCGTCAGGTAGGCCTCTCGCGTGAGCGTCACCAGCGCGTACGGGAGGTCCGTGGGGTCGTTCGTCAGGAGCTGCAGCGAGAACTGGGGGAAACTGCTCAGGACGAGGACGGCGTAGGTCGCCGCCGTGGCGACGCCGGCGACGAGTAACCGACCGTTCGAGGTGAGTGGGTAGGCGACCGCGTCGCCGACCGCCCGGAGCCAGCGGCGCCCGTCAGCACCAGCGCGTCCGTCCGCACCAGCGCGTCCCTCAGGGTCAGTCCGCCCCTCAGGGTCAGCCCGTCCGTCTGTATCAGCCCGTCCGTTCATGCGTCTCGGATCTGGTCGATAGCGTTCGCGAAGTTCTCGTACGGATGGGCACCGACCATCTTCCCGGCGACGTCGGCCTCGCGGTTGTAGAGGACGAATCCCGGGGTTCCCTGAAGTCCCGCCGAGCGGCCGGTCTGGAGGTCGACGTCGATGCTCTCCTGGACGGCGTCGCCGCGGTTCTCGCGGCAGTCGTCCACCGCCGACCGCTCGACGTTCTCGGTCTCCTCCGTGATCCCGGCGAACGTCTCCTCGTCGGCCCAGTCGTGTCCGGACTCGGACTGGGCGTCGAACGCCGACTCGTGCCAGTGCCAGTACGCCGCCGGCTGCGTCTCGGCGACCTGGTCCCACACGCAGCGACTCCAGACGGCGGCCGGCAGCGAGTACTCCCCGATGTTGGGATAGGAGAGAAAGACGACTCTGACGTCGCCCGTCTCGACGTAGTCCGTCCCGATGTCGGGGAGCGTCTCCCGCTCGAATTCCTTGCAGAACGGGCACAGGTAGTCCGTCCAGTAGTAGACGTCCACGGGCGCATCGGGCTCACCGACGATCGGTCGCCCGGCGAGTTCGACCCCGAAGCCGGTCGTCTCCTCGCTCGTGTGGAAGTTCGAGGGAACGTACGCCTGCTCGTTCGACCCGGAGCGCGAGGCGGCGTACGCGACGCCACCACCGAACAGGAGCGTTCCACCGCCCGCGAGGAGCGCTCGACGCCGCGTAATATTGCTCCCTTCGTCCATCGATGGACAATCCTATTCCCGCTCCACCGAAGGGTTTTTCGGTCCGATCGAGAGACGGCGGCCGGGAGCGGCCAGTCCGACCGCGAGCGTCCAGTCCGACCGGTGACGCCTACTCAGGCGTAGTTCTCGACCGTGGTGCGCAGTTGCGCCTCGTCCTGCATCCCGACGAGTCGCTCGGCGGGCTCTCCGTCGGCGAAGAGGACGAGCGTCGGGACGCCGCGGACGCCGTACTCCGAAGCGAGTCGCTGGTTCGCGTCGACGTCGACCTTCACGACCGTCGCGGCCGTCTCGGCGGCGATGGACTCGACGACGGGTTCGAGCATCTGACACGGGCCACACCAGTCCGCGTAGAAGTCGGCCAGAACCACGTCGTGGTTCCCGACGACGTCGTTCAGCTCCGCGGCCCCGTTTACCGGGACGGGTTCTGCCGGGGCCGACTCCGCGGTCGACTCCCCGTCCGCGTCACCGGTCTGGTCGCGGAGTTCTTCGATCTTCTGTTGGCGGATCTCCTCGAGGGCTTCGTCCTCGGTCATCGGCAGTCAATTCGGCGCGGGCACCCTTAGTTGTTTTGCACGATTTGTACAATACACTCGGAGGAGATGTGCGGGGCAACACGGTGGGGAGAAACGCGGGGCTACCCGTTCGAACGGTCACGTCCCGCTCCCCGATCGCGTCTCACCGCGGACTGACAGTCCCGGTCCGCGACGTGGCGTTCCCTGAACGCCGCGATCATCCGGCCCAGGCGCGCGTACCTGTCGTTGAGACGTCGTCGCAGCTGGTCGGCCAGGGCCGCCGCGTCCCGGGGCTCGTACTCGTGGTAGTAGCCGCCGCGGTCGTTGTTGACCTGGGTCTGCACGACCACGTCGGCGTCCAGCAAGCGCGATACCGACCGGTACGCTGTCGAGCGCTCGCAGTCGAGGCCGTCGGCGATCCGGTCGACCGTCACCGGTTCCCCGGCGTCGGCGAGCATCGCGAAGACCGTCACGTCACGCTCGTTCAGCCCGTGGAAACACGCCAGGAGCTCGACACACCGGAGCTCTCGTCGCAGGTCCTCGGTCACCACGTCGGTCATCCCGATCGATCGTTTCCAGCCCGGCGCCGATAAGGTTGTTCCCGAACCCCACAATACTGTTCGAACGGTCACTCGTCGAGGTGGGTCCACTCTCTGCCGGATAGAGTGTACAGTAGGGTGTGATATCCAGTTTTCACCGCTGTTTCGTCGCCGAATGGATAGCCGGCCGTCCGCGCCATCGCCGCCGTCCCGGCGCCAGTCGGTCGAAAGGAGTATTCTTGGTGGACCCAATATTCCCCACATGGGATACCACACGTTCGACGCGTCCCGGGCCGACAAACTCGAACAGGCTGGCCAGCGGTATCGGTTCCTCTCCGCCGAAGAGCTGGTCTGGGGCCTCGACCTCTCCCCGGCCGCGACCGTCGCCGACCTCGGCAGCGGCACGGGCTTTTACACCGACGACGTCGCCCCGCACGCGGACACGGTGTACGCCGTCGACGTCCAGGCCGAGATGCACGACTACTACCGCGAGAAAGGCGTCCCGCAGAACGTCGAGCTGCTGACGACCGGTGTGGGTGACCTGCCCCTCGAGACTGGTGCCCTCGACGCCGCGTTCTCGACGATGACCTACCACGAGTTCGCGACCGACGAGGCACTCGCCGAGGTGCACCGGGTACTCCGGGCGGACGGGCGCCTCGTCGTCGTGGACTGGGCCGCCACCGGCAGCGGCGAGCACGGGCCGCCGCTCGACGAGCGGTTCACGGCTGCCGAGGCGGCGGAGACGCTCCGGACGAACGGGTTCCGCATCGAACACGTGGCGGTCCGTCCGGAGACGTTCTACCTCGTCGCCACGGCGGAGTAGTCCGCGCCGCCTGGACAGCGCAGCCGAACCGGTCGCCATCCTCTGGAAGTCTGCGTTCGCTGGCTCGAACTAGCTGGGTGTCGTTCGTCGCGTGTCTCACCGAAGATTGATTTAGAATGCGCTCAACCATATTCCACCGACCTATTCCCAAATATCGAATCTGTCGGCGATAATCCGGAATTCTACCGTTACTCTCCAACCACATCGAAACCATTAATTCAGGTTCTGTTCAACTATTCGTCGATGGCACAAGCGACGGACCGACTGCGGCGATATCTCGACGACGAACTCGGGGAGTGTCGAAACGAGGACGTCGAGCGCCGACTCGACGAACTCGGCACCCTCGAAGCGGCCCTCGGGACGGCGCAGGTCGACGCCGAACTCGGCGTGCTCTCGGCGCTCTCCAGCGAGACGCGGTACACGCTCGTCCGCGTCCTCGTCGCGGCCGAGGAGGAACTCTGCGTCTGCGAGCTGCACGCGGTCGTCGACGTGAGCGAGAGCGGGCTCAGTCACGCACTCTCGGCGCTCGTCGACGCCGGCCTCGTCGACGCCCGGAAGGACGGGCGCTGGAAGATGTACCGCGCCACCAATCGCGCGGTCGCACTCGTCACCGTGCTCGAGGGGAGCGTGAGCGATGCGTAACGGCGACGCCCACGACCACGGCCCCGACTGCGAGTGTGAGAGCTGTGGCGACCCGCGGTCGATGGACTTCCTCGACAAGTACCTCACCGTCTGGATCTTCGGTGCGATGGCCATCGGCGTCGGCCTCGGCTTCGTCGCGCCGTCGGTGACCCGGCCGATCCAGGAGCTCCACCTCGTCGAAATCGGCCTCGTCATGATGATGTACCCGCCGCTGGCGAAGGCCGATTACTCGCAACTTCGGACCGTCTTCAGTAACTGGCGCGTGCTCGGATTGAGTCTCGTCCAGAACTGGCTCATCGGCCCGACGCTGATGTTCGGGCTCGCGGTGATATTCTTCAGCGGCCTGGTCCCGGGACTGCCGGCACGCCCCGAGTACTTCCTCGGGCTGGTGTTCATCGGAATGGCCCGGTGTATCGCGATGGTGCTGGTCTGGAACGAACTCGCCGACGGGTCGACGGAGTACGTCACCGGCCTCGTCGCGTTCAACAGCCTCTTCCAGATCGTTACCTACGGGGTGTACGTCTGGTTCTTCGCGCTCTTCCTCCCGCCGCTGCTGGGCATGGAGACGCTCGTCGCGGGCATCACCACCTTCGACGTCACCCCGATGCAGGTGTTCGAGGCCATCGTCGTCTTCCTCGGGATTCCCTTCGCAGCGGGCTTTCTCTCCCGCTACGTCGGCACGCGCGCGAAGAGCGAGCAGTGGTACGACGACGAGTTCGTCCCGAAAATCGACCCGCTGACGCTCGTCGCGTTGCTCTTCACCATCGTCGTGATGTTCGCCACGCAGGGCGGCAACATCGTCGCCGCGCCGGGCGACGTCCTGCTCATCGCCGTGCCGCTGACCGTCTACTTCGTCGTGATGTTCCTCGTCAGCTTCGGGATGGGACGGGGCATCGGCGCCGACTACTCGACGACGACGGCCATCGGCTTCACCGCGGCGTCGAACAACTTCGAACTCGCGATCGCCGTCGCCGTGGCGGTGTTCGGCGTCGGCTCTGGCGTCGCCTTCGCCACCGTCGTCGGCCCGCTCATCGAGGTGCCCGTGTTGCTCGCGCTGGTCCACGTCGCGCTGTACTTCCAGCGACGGTACGACTGGGGCGGCTTCGATACCGGGAGTCTCGATTCGTCCCCGCCCGACCCGGCAACTGACGACTGACCACAGAACCATGTCACCCAACACTGAGACAGCCGACCCGATCCGTATCGCCTTCGTGTGCGTCCAGAACGCCGGCCGCTCGCAGCTGTCCACGGCCTTCGCCGAACGTGAACGTGAGCGACGCGGACTCGACGACCGCGTCGAAATCCTGACCGGGGGGACCCACCCGGCCGACCACGTCCACGACGAAGTCATCGAGGTGATGGACGAGGCGGGGTTCGACCTCGCCGACCGGACGCCGAGAGAGATTTCCCTGGAGGAACTGCGCTCCTGTGACTACGTCGCCACGATGGGCTGTTCGACGCTCGACGTCGGCGAGGTCGGCGAAGCGGTCGACGTCCGCGACTGGGCGCTCGACGACCCTGATGGCCAGGACCTCGATCGGGTGCGGGAGATCCGTGACGAAATCGAACGGCGGGTCGTCGCGCTGTTCGACGAGTTCTCCCCGTCTGAGTGAGCAGCGCTCCGCTCACCGTTATCGAGCAATCGGTGGCCGGTCGGATACTCGCATTCGGCCGCCCCGAGGGTCGGTACCAGTGACACCGGTGTTACTTCCCGACACCGGTGTCTCGAAGCAATTTATGGCCGACGGACGACGACCTGTGGGTGACGACTCACCACCCGAAATGTCCCAACGCAAACCCGACTACGTAGACGACGCCGATATCGACGAATCGCTCGACGACCTGCCCGCGGCGGACGCGATCGAAGAGACGGTCGAGAACCTCGAAGCGAACGGGTTCGAGGTCGTCGTCGTCGATTCCGCCGACGCCGCGCTCGCGGAACTGCAGTCGCTCATCCCGGCGGGCTCGTCCGTGATGAACGGCCACTCGACGACCCTCGAAGAGATCGGATTCGCCGAGTACCTGAGCGAGGGAGACCACGAGTGGGAGAGCCTTCCCGACGAAATCTGGAGCATCGAAGACGATGCGGAGCGACAGGCCGCTCGCCGTGAATCGCAGACGGCCGAGTTCTTCCTCGGCGGCATCAACGCGATCGCACAGTCCGGCGAACTCGTCGCTGCCGACCGATCGGGCAGTCGCATCGGTGCGTATCCGTTCGCCGCCGAGAACGTCGTCATCGTCAGCGGTGTGAACAAGATCGTGCCGACAGTCGACGACGCGCTCGACCGGCTGGAGTCCGTCGCCTACCCTCTCGAGAACGAGCGCGCCCAGGAGGCCTACGGCGTCGACTCCGCGATCGCCAAACAGCTCATCTTCCGACAGGAACTCGAAGAGGGACGGACGACCGTCGTCCTCATTCGCGACCAGTTCGGGTACTAGCGGAACCGGCAGATACCGGGACGGACGGAGGGCCGAGTGGCGGCCAGCCAGCCACTATTCCGGAAGGTCAGCTGGGTCGTACTCGTGTTCCCACTCGGGTCGGCCCGGCCCCGGTAACTCGTCGACGTGATCGTAGAGTTCTGCGTCCGAGTCGCACGGGTAGCACTGTCCCATCGCGTCGAACCGTCGGAAAAAGGAGAGGTGGGACCAGCTGTAACTCGCGGGCGGTTCGTCCATCCCCTGTCGACGTTTCTCGAGGAAACAGTTACAGCGGGGACGTTCGTATCTCCGCCCATGAGCGAGCGCACGAAGCCTCCCGGGACCCCGGTGTCCGACAACCCGTTTGGCGACGAGGACACCCTGTCGTTCGAGCGGCAACGCCAGGCACATCGGTTTCTCACCCAGGAGACGCGCTACTACATCATCCAGGCCCTTCTGGGCCATCCACACCACCTGGCCTCGTTCGACGAGCTCGAGTACCTGGTCCCCAAGAACCGATCGACGAGCATCTAGACCGGCTAGAAGAGAAACAGCTCCTCGCGAAGTACGAGTACACGGGAGACGAGAGCGCCCAGAACGAGCCGACGGAGTTCTGGGGCTTCACCGAGTTCGGTGTCGAGCTACTGTACGACTTCGACTACCTCCGCTACGTGCCCGTTCTGCGGGTGGTTCAGGACCACCTCTACGTGACCGAGAAGATCCGGCGCCACCGTGATGCGCGACGCCCGGACCTGCCAGAGAGTGTGGCGGAGGCGTTCGACCTGCCCGAGGAGATGGACGGTGAGAACCGCGAACTGCTGGAAACAGAGCGCTCCACGCTCATCGAGGGCGGTCAACTGTTCGACGCACCACCGGTCGACGCGGACCCCGATGCCGAAACCGAAGGGGACGCAGACCGGCCGATCGACGAGCTGTTCTAACTGGATTCCGGATAGTCGACGGGCACGAGCATACCTCAAACGTCAAATCCGAGGACGCCAATGAGAGAACGAACGTGGCCGTTACCGAGTCTCCCCCACTGTCGACGTGTACTGTCCCCATCGAGCGGCGAGGCGGTCGTGGTAAAGCGGGGGCGCGGGCACTCGAACGCCACCTCGAGAGCGTCTCTGGCGTCCACGACGTCGACGTCTCCTTCCGAACGGGGAGCGCCCGGGTCACCTACGACGGGGCGGTCACGTCCGAAGCGACGATTCGAGACGCCGTCCGCGACCGGGACGTCTCGATCCAGGACGACGAGGAGACGGCGACGGACGACGTGAGCACCCGTTCGGACCTCAGACGGGAGGCGACGTTCGTCGGACTGACGTTGCTCGGGATGGTGACTGGCCTGGTATCGGGATGGCTCGATGGCCCCGCACTCCTCACCTGGGCGGGCTACGGCGTCGCCTACGCCTTCGGCGGCTGGTACGGGCTCAAAGGCGCAGTCGAGACGCTCCGCCACCGCGCGGTCGACATCGACCTGTTGATGATCGTCGCCGCGCTCGGTGCGCTCTCCATCGGTGCGCCGTTCGAGGGGGCGATGCTGCTCTTCCTGTTCTCGCTGTCGAACACGCTCCAGCACTACGCCATCGGGCGCTCGCGCCGGGCGATCAAGTCCCTCGTCGAGATGCGGCCGGACGAAGCCCAGGTGCTCCGCGATGGGGAAGAGGTCACCGTCCCCATCGACGACGTCGCCGTCGGCGACGTGTTCGTCGTCCGTCCCGGCGACAACATCCCGCTTGACGGCGTCGTCGCGGCCGGCGAGGGGACGGTCGACCAGGCCTCGCTCACCGGCGAGTCCGTCCCCGTGCCGAAGGAACCCGGCGACGAGGTGTTCGGCGGGACGATCAACGAGAGCGGCAGTCTCGAAATCGAGGTCACGCGACAGGCCCACGAGTCGGCGATCAGCCGCCTCATCCACATGGTCGAACGCGCACAGAGCGAGAAGGCGCCGACACAGCGGCTCATCGACCGCCTCGAACAGCCGTACGTCCTCGGCGTGTTCGCACTCACCATCGCAGCGATCGCGCTTCCGCTCGCGCTCGGTAGCGAGTTCGACAGTACGTTCTACCGCGCGATGACGCTCATGGTCGCGGCCTCGCCGTGTGCGGTCATCATCTCCACGCCCGCAGCGGTGCTGTCGGCGATCGCCTCCGGCGGTAAGCAGGGCGTCCTGTTCAAGGGCGGCGAGCACGTCGAGACGGCGGCGAACATCGACGCGGTCGCCTTCGACAAGACGGGGACGCTCACGCGGGGCGACACGCAGTTGACCGACGTCTCCGTCCGCGAGACGGCCGACGAGACGGTGACCGACGACGGACTGCTCTCGCTCGCGGCCGCGGTGCAGGCCCGCTCGGAGCATCACCTCGCGCGTGCGACGGTGGCAGCGGCTGAAGAACGATCACTCGACGTCCCCGACGCACAGCGGTTCCAGTCGGCCGCGGGGAAAGGCGTCCGCGCCGACGTCGAAGACGCCACGATCCACATCGGGAATCGAAGTTACTTCGCGACCGTCCTCGAAGACGCGGCGATCGACGGGATCGACGCCGGGCTCGACCGGCTCCAGTCCCTGGAGGCAGAGGGGAAAACGAGCGTCGTCGTCGCGCGGGAGGACCACGGCGACGTCACCGTGCTGGGGTGGCTCGCGTTCACCGACACGGTCCGTCCCGGAGCCGCCGAGATGGTCGCCGACCTCCGCTCGCTCGGCGTGGAGCACGTCGTCATGCTGACGGGCGACAACGAGCGCGTCGCCGAGCGGATCGCCGACGAGGTCGGCATCGACGAAGTGCAGGCGGAACTGCTGCCGGAGGAGAAAGTCGCGACTATCGAAGAACTGGTCGAACGCCACGAGAACGTGGCGATGGTCGGCGACGGCGTCAACGACGCACCGGCGCTGGCGACGGCGACGCTGGGGATCGCGATGGGCGGCGCCGGAACCGACGTCGCGCTCGAGACGGCCGACGTCGTGTTGATGGGCGACGACCTCAGCAAGATCCCCTACGTCCTCGGGCTCGGACGGAAGACCCGACGGACGCTCACCGTCAACCTCGCGATCGCCTTCGGTGCGATCGCGCTCATGGTCGGCACGATCTTGCTCCGGGGGATTCCGCTCCCCCTCGCCGTGGTCGGGCACGAGGGCTCGACGGTCCTCGTGTCGCTGAACGGGCTACGGTTACTCGGCTTCCGCGAGTAGATGCCGGTCGGGAAAGCCTCTGCGTGAAGCGGGCGTTGCTCCAGAGGAACCAGGTATCGACAATCCGGTCTTCGACCCAGCGACGAAGTCACCACTACGGCGGGATTTCTCTGGGGTTTTCAGGTAGTTCGCAGTGTCCGGACGGGTCGACGACGATTACGCCGACTCGACCGCCTCGAGTAGTTCGTCGTAGTCCGGTTCGTTCGTCGGGTCGTCGGCGACCCAGCTGTCCGTGATCGTGCCGTCCTCGTCGAGGACGAACGTCGCGCGGTTGGCGACTCCGTACAGGCCGAGCGGCTCGATGTCGATCTCGAGGTCGTAGGCGTCGATCACCTCGCCCGCCGTGTCGCTCACGAGGTCGAACTCGATCCCGTGTTCGTCGCGGAACGCGCCCTGGGCGAACGCCGAGTCGGCGCTGACGCCGAGGACGGTCGCCCCGGCCTCGTGGAACTCGTCGAGGTGGTCCTGCAGCGCGACCATCTCGCTGGAACACGGGGGCGTGAACGCGCCCGGGAAGAACGCGAGCACGACGGGACCGTCCCCGAGGTGGTCGTCGAAGTCGAACGGTTCGTGGTCGCTCGTGCCGAGCGTCGCGGTGAACGTCGGTGCGGTGTCGCCGGGTTCGAGCATCACGTCGATGTTGGTTCCCCGAGCCCTTCAATCGCCGTCCGAACACGTCCGCCAGGTAGGGGCTGGACCGAAACCTCCCGGTGGTCGAATCCGCGACGGAGCATCAGCCACGTTGCAAGAGGGTCAGTGTCGCTTCCCCAACACCAGGACATCGAACGCGAACACCGACTGGGAACGAACTGAGAAGCACGCTTTTCCCGCGGACGGCCGAATCCTTCCACGAGAGAATTCCGGCCGACGCCGCTCCACGAACAGGTGGACGGACGAACCCAACGATCGAGTGAATACAACGATCCAGTGAACACAATGAGACCACCACGCCTACGCGGCTATCTAGACGAGGAGTTCGAGTTTCCGGTCGACCGGTCGGGGGTCGTCGAACGCGTCGGGGACGTCACTATCGACGCCCCGGACGACGACGATTCGGCGGCGATCGCCACGATGCTCGAACGGGACAACGACGAGACGTTCGAGAACCTCGACGACCTCTTCGCGTCGATCTACGGGACGCTCGACGAGCGCTACATCGGACGGAAGTACTACGACGACCGGGGCGGGACCCTCGAAGAGATGGACAGGGCCGACCCGCGCGACGACCGGAACCTCTCCTTTTGAATCGGAGACGGCTACCAGAATTTCAGGTTCTGTTTGACGGACTCGCGTTTCCGTCGAAGACGTGGAGGCCGCGAAAGAACGTGCACAGGCCTTCATGGCGACGTACGAACCGAGCGGGGAGTGATACGGCATCGTCGCTTCCCCGGGAGCGGGCGTCGAAAAGCGACGGGGGAGACGCGCGGTGGCCGGCGACTCACACGCGGCGCTCGTCGACCGCGTCGTCGTTATCCAGCCCGACCCGGATATATTCGGCCGAAACCACTCGACAGTCTGCGCGAAACGACCGACCTCGAGAGCGAAGCCCACGCGGCCGACCGGCGATTGACCGTCGCTGAGGCCGTCGATGCGGTCGAACAGACCCGGAGCGGTCGCTACGTCGATCTCGTGACCCACGAACGACACTGCCATCCGACGTCGTATCTCTTCGGAGCGCTACGGTCGGTAGCACGACGCGTTAGAGTTCCGGAACCGCCGTGAACAGGAGGACGGCCGCGTTTACGGCGAGGAGTACCAGTACGAGCCACTGGAAGATGCGCTCGGGAATGTGGTCGAAGATGTACACGCCGAACCAGGCACCGAGAAACACCATCGGCATGGCGACGACGGCCTCGATCAGCAGCGGCGTCGTCACGGCTCCCGTATAGGTGAGGCTCCCGAGACGGTACAACATGAGCGTCCCGAAGAAGGCGGTGAACGTGGCCTTCATCTCCTCGTCGCTCCAGAACCCGCTCGCCGACATGAACGCCCCGTAGACGATCATCGGCGGGCCGGGGACGGCGACGGCGCCGCCCAAAATCCCCGCGAGCAGCCCGGCCGTCACGCCGACGATTTTCCCCGGCCTGTAGTCCTTTTCCTCGATCCAGTCCGTGACGACGTCGAGTTGCTGGGTCGCACCGACGACGACGACCGCCAGCACGAGAACCGCCCCGATGGCGACGCGCATCTGTGCCGCGTCGAACCGACTGAACACGTAGATACCGAGCGGCAACCCGACGACGAGTCCGCCGACGGGAACGATCCACTTCTCCCAGTCGAAGGCGTCCCGGACGCTCCACCAGACGCGAGCGTTGCTCACGACCGCCGTCGCCGTGAAGATGATCGACGCACTCGAGGGCGACCGGAACAGCGGCATTAACCCCATCGACACCTGCGCGAAACCGAATCCGGCGATACCGTGAACGACGGACGCGACGAGGATGACGACCGCAGACAGCCCCGTCGTTACCCAGTTAGTCGTCATCGATACCGCCTCCGTTTCGACGGTAGCAGACGCATCTGTCTGGCCGAGACTACGACCGCATCACTTAGGGAAGTTGCCACTATGAAACGTAAGCGAAACGCCGAATCGAGTTTCGCATCCGAGACAGCGTGTCGATTCGAATTTGTTTCGTTATCCGATCGCGGTCCACAGGGCGCGGTTGCGTCCCAGGTACTCGTTCAAGCGTTCTTCGACGGTCGTGTGCAGTATTTGTAATTGTAACCACAACTCATGAACGCTCGGCGTCCGTAGGGACAGTCGCCTCACGATGAACGGGAACGAAACGGTCACCGGCGAGTGGCGATCCCTCGACGGCGCCCCCGTCGGTCGCGGCGACGACGACGACGACGCCGACGTGGTCTTCGCTCACGTGAGCGACCTCCACGGACAGTTGACGCCGCGCCACCAGGTCTATTACAACAACCCCACGTCGGGTCCGGCGTTCGACTTCGGAGACGACGACCGGGTCATCGAGCGTGCGGGTGGCGTCCCGATCCTGGCGGCCAAACTCGACGAGCTACGGGACGACCACGACGTCTGTACGCTCATGAGTGGCGACACGTTCCACGGATCCGCCGTGACTACCTACACCGATGGACGAGCGATGCTCGACCCCATCAACGAACACGTCGCGCCCGACGTCTACGTCCCGGGGAACTGGGACTACTCGAACGAAGCCGCCGAGGACGGCAACTTCGTGGAACTGATGGACGCACTCGACGCCCCGGTTCTCGCGAACAACCTCTACGACTGGGAGACCGACGAGCGACTGTACGACGCGTACCGGATCCTCGACGTCGGTGGACTCTCTGTGGGCGTCGTCGGCATGACGAACGTCTACGTCGACCGGATGGCACCCGCGTTCTCCGAGGGGAAGTACCGCTTCGGCAAGCACCCCGCGCTCCTCGAAGCGTCCGCACAGGCCGCCCGCGAGGACGGCGCGGACGTCGTGGTCGCGGTCACCGAGATCGGCCTCCCGTGGATGGTCCAGGCCGCCAAGGACTGTGCGAGCGTGGACGTGCTGTTCAGCGCGCACACCCACGAGTACACCTACGACCCCATCGTCGTCCCGGAGACCGAAACCGTCGTCGTCGAGTCCGGAATGGGCGAGGCGCTCGGCCGCGTGGACCTCCGCGTTCGCGATGGCGAGGTGCAGTTCCGACACCACCTCTACTGTCTGACCGAGGACGGCGAGCACACGCCGGAACCGGACGCCGAGGCGGCGGAGACGGTCGAAGCCGAGCGCGCGCCCTTCCTCGAGGACGAGCCAGGATTCGAACGAGGGGCCGGGACGCTCGACCGTCCGCTGGATACGGTCGTCGGCCGGACCGAAAATCCACTCTACCGGCAGTCGTTCCTCGAGAGCGCGTGGAACACGCTGTTCAACGACGCGCTGCGGGCACACTTCGATACGGACCTCGCCGTCTCGCACGGGTTCCGGTACGGGACCGCTATCCCGCCCGGCGAGATCACGCTCGGCGATCTATACACGTTCTTCCCGATGACGGCGCCCGTCGCCCGTGGCGTCGCCTACGGCCAGCAACTCACGAGCCACGTGGAGGCGTTCCTCGAGGACAACTTCACGCCGTACCCCTACGACCAGGAGGACGGTCGCGTCCGTAGCTTCTCCTCGAACGTCGCGGTGACCGTCGACCCGACCGCCAAGCGCGGCCGTCGCCTCGTCGAGATGCAGATCGACGGCGAACCAATCGACCCCGAGGAGACGTACTCGGTGGCGACGTTCCGTCGGCCCGGTGATCCCGAACGCGACCTCGGCAACTGCGGGTTCCCGTTCCAGGACGTCGAGGTCGACGACGGGACCATCCCGGTCGACGTCGTCGTCGAGTATCTCGAAGACCACTCGCCCGTCGACTACGAGGTGATGGGGCTGGTCGAGACCGCCGACGACGGCGGCCGAGCCCAGAACACGCCCGCAGACGGGGCGTATCCGTTCATCCAGCCCGGCGTCGACTACGCGGCCGGCGAGGCGTACTGCGAGACGTCCATGATTCCACGCAGGAACACGTTTCCCGACGAAGGGCGTAATCGAACGCGCTAGGCGGCGACGGCGGCCCCGATAGATCCAACGAACGGCGAAACCGACAGTTCCGACGAACGGCGTACCCGATAGCTCCCACGAACGGCGAACGACACCACACAGGTGAGATACGATGGTCACAAACATCACTGCGGAACAACTCGCGGACGAGATCGACGCCGGCGAACAGTTCACGCTCATCGACGTGCGTCCCGAGGACAGCTTCGAGGCCTGGCACGTGCGCGACGCGGCGAGCGTTCCATACGACCCCGACGAGGGATTGAGCGAGGACCAACTGAACGAGGTGGACGCACTGGTCGACGGCGGACCGGTCGTCGCCATCTGCGGGAAGGGGCTGACGTCGACGCCGTTCGCGTTCGACCTCGAGGAACACGGTTACGACGACGTCTCGGTCGTCACTGGCGGGATGGAGGCGTGGAGCAAGCGCTACGAGGTCGTCCCCATCGAGACGGCGAGCGACGACCTCGTCGTTCGGCAGGTCCAGCGCCGGGCGAAGGGCTGTCTCGGCTACGTCGTCGGCTCGAAAGCCGCCGAAGAGGCAGCCGTAGTCGACGCGACCAGACAGACCGACCAGTTCAAAGTCGCTGCCCAGGACGCCGGGCTCTCTATCACACGCGTGCTCGATACGCACGTCCACGCCGACCACATCTCCGGCAGTCCGGCACTCGCCGACGAGGTCGGCGTGCCCTACCACCTCGGCGAGGCAGCCAGCGAACGCGGTGTCGAGTACGAATACGAACCGCTCGGGGACGGCGACGTCGTCGAGGTCGGCGACGTCGAGATCGAGGCGCTCCACACGCCTGGCCACACTTCGGAGATGACGAACTACCTCGTCGACGGCGAACTCCTGTTGACGGGCGATACGCTGTTCGTCGACTCCGTCGGCCGGACGGAACTCCAGTTCGGCGAGGACGACGCCTCGCGCGGCGCGGAACTGCTGTACGACTCGCTCCACGAGACGATCCTCGACCTCCCAGACGAGACGACCATCCTGCCGGGCCACCTCACCGTCACGAGCGACGGGCGCTACGAGAACGGGTCGCCGGGTGACCCCCTCGAGGCCCGGCTCGGGGACCTCCGCGACGAACTCGACTTCCTCGGGCTGGACCGCGAAGCGTTCGTCGAACGATTGGCCGGAGACGCCCCGGAGAAGCCCCCGAACTACGAGACGGTCATCGCCGTCAACACCGGTAGAGACACCGTCGACAACGAGAGCGAGGCGACGGAACTCGAACTGGGCCCGAACAACTGTGCCGCGTAGGGCTCACGCCCGCTCTCGCCTCGAAGGCCCCCCTCTCCTGTCGTAACCCCTTCTGGCCGAGAGGCCGATTGCCTTCGGTGCGTTCGCGAACTGTGCCGGTCAGCCACCGGAGGCCGCGTCCTCGGCCTGCCCGGGCCGCTTCAGGTGTTCCGTCCCCCAGTCGCGCATCGCGTAGATGACTGGCTGGAGTGACTCCCCGTGGTCGGTCAGCGAGTAGTGGACGCGGAACGGTTTCTCGCTGATGATCTCGCGGTCGACGAGCTGGTTCGCTTCGAGGTCGTCCAGGCTGTCCGAGAGGACCTTGCTGGAGATACCGTCGACGTTTGCCTTGAGCTCGTTGAAGCCGCTCGGGCCGTGTTCGAGCAACCGGTGGACGATCACGGGGTGCCACTTCTTTCCGATCAACGTGGCGGTCGTCGTGACCGGACACCAGTCGTTCCCCGCACACCAGACCTCGAGTTTCTCGACGGGGTCGTCCGCTACGTCGTCCATATCAGTCGATCGACCCTGGGTACGTTAGGAGTTACTACTGGAAACCAGGTTGTGAAAGGGAACTGGGACCGCCCCCCGTAGTCGCAATTTCCCCGCCACAGACCAGGGCCACACCGCCAGGAGCCGGTGGAACGGGCGGCGAACGAACCGGCCGCCGACAGTGCTACCGCGATACGAGACGGATCACGCGTCACGTGAGCACAGACAGTACCGTTCGGTCTCGTGGTCGAACGAGACGACGTGGTCGTGAACCCGCGTCGCGACGGCGTGCATCTGTGCCGCCTGTTCCTGTGTCGTGACCGTCGTCCCGTAGTAGTGTTCAGTTCGGCGGGCGTCGTAGAGCATCTGTAGCGTCTCGACAGTGTCGACTGCTAGTGGGACGTGCCCCTTCGCGAATTCGTACGGTGAGGAGTGGTCTTGCAAGTCGGCAGCGTCCGTCCCGGTCATCGCCAGGAGATACCCCTGGAGCGTGTGCTCGATAGCGATGAACGAGTGCTCGAGGACTGCGCCGTAGTAGTCGCCGACGTCGTCGAGTTCTCGGACCAGTGCGAGGAGCCGGCACGCCTTCTGTATCTGCACCTCACCGTCGCTCGCATCGGGGGCCGAGTTGATCTCGGGTTCGAACGTCGGTTGCCCGTGTGCGTGACCGAACGCGTCTTCGGCCGCCGCGATCGTGTCGAGCAACTCGCTGGGATCACTCATTTCCGAGCACCTCCTGCTTGGTTCGGTCGAGGAGCTCGGTCGACAGGATCGTGATCCCCTCGCCGAACAACGCTTCGGCGTCGACCCGGTCGGCCTGATTGAGGATCGACTGTGGCGTCTCGACGAGTATCTCGAACGAGTGGCGCTGGGCCGAGGACCAGGTCTGGTCGTCACTCTCCAGCGTCTCCCTGATAGTGTCCCATCCGCTCTCGAAATCGGTGTTCAGCGCGTCCCCGACGGCGATAGAGGAGGGAATCCGGATGCCACCGAGGTGCTGTGCGAGTTTGTTGGCCTCGTGTCGTTGTCGCACGTGGTCTCCCTCGACGAGTACCCAGAGGTCGATGTCGGACTGCCGGTCTGCGTCGCCACGGGCGACGCTACCGAACAGGATGATTCCCCTCACGCCGTCGAGTTCGTCCTCGATGTACTGCCGTGCGACGCGTGTCGGAGTCTGGAACTCGGTCTGTGAGATACTCCGTATCGGGTCGTCAGGCTTGTCGAGTCGCGACCTGTTGATGTGGACGCGACGTGCGTTCCCCTCGTGGAACGTCACGACGAGTTCGTTCGCCTCGAGGACGTCGACGGCTTCGCGCGTCGAGCGCTCGCTCACGGGCGTGACTCGCGCGAGCTGTCGAATGGAGACGTTGATGTCGGGGTTATCGCCGAGGAAGTTGAGAACGTGTTTGCTTGCACTGTGTTTGAACAAGCTGGACTCCCGAACTGGTAGCGCGAGGTCGATGGACGCCCCACCCCCCGGCTCGGATTCCGCTGATCCCGTTTTCGTCGATCTACTACTCCCCATACGGCATAACAGTTCGCCCAAGTACTTATAATTTATATAGTTGGGAGAGATCGGGCGTCGTCCCGCCAGACTGGACCAGCGGGGAAGCGGTTTGCGGCCCCAGCCGTTCACGCGCGAAGAGTCCCAGCGCGTCCGGTTCGCAGTTTTCCTGGGTAGAAGCTGTACATGCACCCGTTTTGACGCCTGACGGGCACCGACAGACGAGCGTGAGCGAATAGTCCGTACCGACGATTCGGCGATAGTTTTACCAGATGGTAAGTCCATGAACGATCATGGAGGAATGCCGACCGGGCGACAGACGCGGCCGTTCGTCGCTGCCACGGGAGACGGGCGGGCGGCACGGGAGGAACGGGTCGAGGACCGACGATGACTGACCAGGGCAAGATACTGGACGGCGTGAAGGTAGTCGACCTCTCGACGTTCGTCACCGGCGGGTTCTGTTCGGCGATGCTGGCGAACCAGGGCGCCGAGGTCGTGAAGGTCGAACAGCCGGGCTACGGCGACGCCGTTCGGCACACCGGCCCGCCGTTCATCCAGGGCGAGTCGCCCTACTACTGGTCGCTGAACTACGGGAAGCAGAGCCTCGAACTGGACCTGAAGAACGCTGCGGCGAAGGAAGCCCTCTACGACCTCGTCGCGGAAGCCGACGTGTTCGTCCAGAACTTCCGGCCCGGGACCGTCGAGCGCCTCGACGTCGACTACGAGACGCTCTCGGAGTACAACGACGACCTCGTCTACCTCGCCATCTCGGCGTTCGGGCAGACCGGCCCCTGGCGGGAACGGTCGGGCTACGACCTGCTCATCCAGGGGATGAGCGGGATCATGAGCGTCACCGGTGAGGAGGGGCGCCAGCCGGTCAAGGTCGGCCTGCCGATGACGGACCTGATCACCGCGATGTGGGCCGCCTTCGGGACGATGACCGCCCTGTATCGGCGGGAACAGACCGGCGAGGGCGAATACATCGACCTCGGGATGCTGGAGGCGACGCTGCCCTGGCTCACGAAACAGGCGGGGATGGTGTTCGCCGGCGAGGAGCCCCGGCGGATGGGCACGAAGGACCCGGTGCTCGCCCCGTACCAGACCTTCGAGACGAAGGACGGCTACCTCAACGTCTGCATCCTCAACGAGAAGCTCTGGGGCGAGCTGTGCGAGGCCATCGACCGGCCGGACCTGCCCGAGGACGAGCGCTTCGAAGTGAACGCCGACCGCGTCGACCACCTGGACGAACTGGAGGCCGAGATCGAGGAAACCCTGCGGGAGCAGACGACCGACGAGTGGATCGAGATCATCGCGGAGGACGCCGGTGTCCCGGCCGGGCCGGTGTACGACGTCGAGGAGGCACTCAACAACCCCCAGATCGACGCCCGCGGGACCATCACGTCGATCGACCACCCCGAACTCGGGGAGGTGCCGGTGATCGAACACCCGCTCCGGTACGGCGAGGCCGATAGCGGGTTCGACCTCCCGCCGCCGCTACTCGGCGAGCACAACCGGGAGGTATTCCGCGAACTCGGCTACGACGAAGCCGAGATAGATGCCCTGGCCGACGCCGGCGTGTTCGGCCCGGCTGACGAGGAAGAGAGCGAAGAAGCAAGCGAGGAGTGACGGAGCGGGACATGACGACCCGGGAGCCCCCGGGCCGGCCTACTCGTCGACGGACAGCGAATCGAGGATGAACTCGTCGATGGCCTCGCGGGCCTCCTCGGGGGCCTCCTCGTGGCCCAGCGAGATGCGCCGTTCGCGGCCGACGTGGATGGCGTCGGTCACCAGCTGGCCGAAGCGGTCGGCGTCGACGTCGCGGAAGACGCCCTCGTCGATGCCGCGCTCGATGACCGCGACGATGCTTCCCTTGATCTGCTCGTAGTGATCGTCGAGGATCTCCTGGTGGCGGTCGTCGTTCTGGGCGTGGGCGAACAGCTCGTGGTACACCTTCATGCGGTCCCAGTGGGTGAACTCGTCGAACTCGGGGCCGAAGAGGCACTGGTCGATCCGGGCGTCGAGTTCGGCCCGGGGGTCCATGTCGTCGTCCACCTCGACGCTCCCCTCGTACTGCTCGGCGATGTACTCGAGGAAGGAGGCCATCAGGTCGTCCTTCCCGTCGAAGTGGTAGTGGATCACCTGCCTGGTCAGGTCCATCTCCTCGCCGATGTGACGCATCCGGAGGTCGCCGTACCCCCGCTCTCGCAGCGCACGGAAGGTCGCCTCCATGATGACCTCGCGGGTGTCCTTCGAGGAGACCGTCTCGTCCGGCTCGCTCATACCACTACTCCGATCATGGGCTATATAATAGGACTGCTCCCTGGTCGGCCTACTGGTCGGCGATCCACTCGCGCGCTTCCGCCAGGCTCTCCGCCATCACGTACGTCATCGGGAGGTCGGTCGCCTGGTCGACGAGCTTCTCCGTCTCCATCTTCGAGATAGAGCTATCGGCCGACGGGACCGACGCGCTGTACTCGATGCCCGCCTCGATCTCCCGGGGCATCCACTCCTCCTGGAGCCACTGCTTGTCTTCCGTATCGTGAGCCTTGATCTCGCTCGTGTCGACGATGAGTTTCGTCGCGTTCTCCTCTTTGATAACGTCGAGCAGTTCGTTACAGCCGTCGCGGAACTCCTGTCCGGACGTGTACTCCGTCCAGATGTGGAGGAGTGCACCGCTCTCGTGGTCGTATTCGATCCGGTAGTTTTCCGCATCGACTAGCACTCGTGCCATACGTGAACGAGGCCGATTTCTCACCTTTACTCTACCTCCCTGATTATCATCTGTGAATTCGGTGCGGGGAGAGATCGCGTACCGCCGTCCCGCATGGACGGTCTCGCACGACTTCCCGAGAGTTCGTGGCGTCGACGGCGACACACCCCCGATTTACCGTCCGGTAAAGTTATACCCTACTGGTCAATCATTATAGTTGTCCATGTCACGGACCATCATACAACACGGGACGGTCGTCTCACTGGACCCGGAGATCGGCCAGCTCGACGACGCGGACGTCCTGATCGAGGACGGGGAGATCCTGGAGATCGGGCGCGGCCTCTCGGCGTCGAACGCCGAGGTCATCGACGCGACGGACCACATCGTGATCCCCGGGTTCGTCGACTCGCACATCCACCTCGCACAGACCCAGGTCAGGGGTATCGCCGGGGACTGGTCGCTCATGGGGGAGTACTTCGACCACATGCTGGGCAACATCACCGGGCTCTACCAGCCCGAGGACATGTACCTCGGCGGGCTCTTCGGCGCCTTCGAGAAGCTTCACACGGGGACGACCACGGTCCTGGACTGGTCGTATCCCAACACCCTCGAACACGGCGAGCGGGCCGTCGACGCGCTCGACGACGCCGGGCTGCGTGCGGTGTACACCTACGGCCCGCCGGGCGACGACGCGGCGAAGTGGTGGTTCGAGAGCGACGTCGGCCTCCCCGAGGAGAACATCAGAGCGCTCTACGACGAGAATATCCGCGACGAGGACCTGCTCAGCCTGGCACTCGGGCTCCGGGGACCGGACTTCTGTGTCGACGAGACCGCCCTCGCGGACCTGGAACTCGCCCGGGAGCTGGACGCGCTGGCGACCATCCACATGGGCGCGGCGCTGTGGCCGTCGTCGGTCTACAGCGAGGACTACCAGGGCTTTGGCTGTCTCGAAGACGAGCTCGGCCCGGACGTCAACATCGCCCACGGGAACCACTTCTCGCAGGAGGACGTCCAGCACGCGGTCGACGCCGGCGCCTCGTTCTCGTCGACGCCGGAGGTCGAGATGCAGATGGGCCACGGCATCCCCGTCACCGGGAAGGTCCTCGAGGCCGGGGGGCGCCCGACCTGGGGCGTCGACGTCTGTTCGAATATCGCCGGCGACGTGAGCAGCCAGATGCGAGTCGGCATGCAGGTCCAGCGGATGTTCGACAACCAGGAGATCCTCGAGGGCCACGAGGAGGTCACCGAGGTTTCGATCTCCTGTCGTGACACCCTCGAGATGGCCACGATCGAAGGCGCGAAGGCACTGGGGCTGGAGGACGAGATCGGGACGCTCACGCCCGGCAAGCGCGCGGACATCATCCTCCTGCAGGAGAACGACTTCCTGACGGCGCCGTCCCACGACCCGGTCCAGACCGCCGTCTTCCAGTCCGAGCCGTCCCACATCGACACCGTCCTCGTCGACGGCGAGGTCGTCAAGCGCGACGGCGAGCTCCTGAACCCCCTGGTCGACGAGGAGTTCGACCGGTTCTGCGAGTCGGGCCACCGGCTGATCGAGGAGGCGGGGATCGAGCTGTAGCCGGACCGCCGCTTCGAACCGGCTTCGAACCGATCCGGCGCCGGAGAGGCCGACTTCCCAATACCGAAGAGTACCGAACGAGAACCGACGACCGAGAGTAGATACATGCGAATCGGACAATACGCGACGACGGAGAGTGAACAGCCCTGGTGTGGCGTCCTGCAGCCGGACGACACAGTAGTCGACCTGCCGACGGCCGGCGCGGCCGCCGGCGTCGACGTCCCACACCGCACGAGTGACCTGCTAGCGACGTGGCAATGGCGGCGCAAGGTGGAACTCGCCGTCGAGTACGCCGAGGAGAATGACGTCGGCGTCCACCAGGAAGCGGAGGTGGAGCGCCGCGCCCCCGTCAGCGACCCGCAGAAGGTGGTGTGCGTCGGCCTCAACTACCGCGACCACGCGGAGGAGGGCGACAACCCCATCCCGGACGAACCGGTCCTCTTCTCGAAGTTCCCGACGGCCGTCAACGGCCCCGGCCAGCCGATCACCTGGGATCCCGAACTCACCGAGAAGGTGGACTACGAGGCGGAACTGGTGATCGTCGTCGGCGAGGAGGCCCGACGGGTCGACACCGAGGACGCGATGGACCACGTCGCCGGCTTCCTCGTCGGCAACGACGTCTCCGCCCGCGACCTGCAACACGGCGACGGCCAGTGGGTCCGCGGGAAGAGCCTGGACACGTTCGCCCCGGTCGGCCCGGAGCTGGTGACGACCGACGAGGTCGACGACCCCCACGACCTCGACATCTGGACCGAGGTCAACGGCGAGCGCCTGCAGGACTCCTCGACCGACCAGTTCATCTTCGGCGTCGACGAGATCGTCTCCTTCTGCAGTCAGGCCTTCACGCTGAAACCTGGCGACCTGATATTCACCGGGACGCCGCCCGGCGTCGGCGTGTATCGCGACCCGCCCGTGCTCCTGGAGGACGGCGACGAAGTCACCGTCGGCATCGATGAACTGGGCGAACTGACGAACCCCTGCGCGTTCGACTGACCCAGGGAAATCGGTCCTCGAAACCTTCAGTGGCGGCTATCCCGAGATTTACTCCTCGAAGTCGAACACGTCCCGCGGGTTCTCCAGGACTACCTGCCGGATGTCGTCGACGTCGATGCCGTAGCGGTACAGCTCGAAGATAGCCCGTTTCAGGGCGAACGGATCGGTCCGTAACACGTTCGCGCAGTCGGTGTCGACCATGATCCGCTCGGGCCCGTACTCGTCGATGGCGTTCGCGACGTCGGCGGCGGTGACCCCGATCAGCCAGGAGTGGCCGATGGTGTAGCTCAGGTAGCAGTCGGTCCGTTCCATCAGCCACTCGGTGTTGTTCCGGTCGGCGTGGGAGGCGACCACTCGCTCTTCGTCCAGGCCGGCCTCGTTCGCGGCCTCGACGTCGATCTTCACCGCTTCGAGTTGTGGATTCTCGGCGTCGATCACCGGCTCCTGGCCGAGGCCGGCGTTCTTCTCGTAGCCCGGCGTCCCCGGCGGGCGCTGGTACTCGCGGCGGCGCTCGGTCGTCGTGTTCGGCGTGTGCAGGATGACAGGCAGGTCGTGATCGGCAGCCAGCTCCATCTGCGCCCCGACGACGGCGCGCTGACCGTCGAGGTCCCACCGACTGACGTGCTGGGAGGGTGTGACGCCGGTCTCACCCACCGCCACTACCTCGTCGAGTTCGCAGTAGCCCGCCATCGCGTCCAGCAGGTCGTCGGGGTTCTCGATGCGGACGCCGGTGTGGATCCCCAGCCCGAGTTTGGCCTCGAAGAAGTGGTTCCGCTCGATGGCCGCGCGCCGGTTGATCGCGTCGTCCCAGAGGAACCGGACGTCGTCGGCCTCGACGGGCCGGTACGGCGTCCAGTGGTAGCCCGAGGCGACCATGAGCATCGACCGGCATCCGGAGAGGGCGTACCGCTCTCGGTCCTCCCACGAGAGCGTGTGAGCGTGATTGTGGGGGTCTATCCACGGGAGGTTCAGGAGCTCACGGGGCAAGTCGTCGGCCTGGTCGTCGTCCCGGTCGTCGAGGTGCGCTGCGTCGGTCGGACGTTTCGTTGGATGAGATGGGGTCATTGGTGGGATGGGGTCATTGGTGGGATGGGGTCATTGGTGGGATGGGGTCATTGGTGGGATGGGGTCATCAGTGGGATGGCATCGGTGGTGCGGTAGCGTCGGTGATGAGATGGCGTCGTTGGTGAGGAGCGGTGATAGGGCCGGGAGCGGCCTCACCGCGGGTGAATCGTCGTTTGCCGGTTGACGCCCCTCTCACTTAGATTTTACAGGGCGGTAAACGTTTATTAGGAGTGCAACGCACACGTTCACGTATGACACTATTGATCGGGACAGACGAGGGCCTGTACCGGGTCGGCGACGTGCCCTTCGAGCGCGAGGATCCCGAGAAGGTACTCGACTGCGAGGTGGTGACGGCGGTGCAGTCGTGGGACCACACCGAAGGCGTGTTCGTCGCGTCCTCGACCGGGGCGTACCGCTCGCTGGACGGCGGACGGACGTGGGAGGACCTGGGGGTCCCGCTCGGCGACCGGTTCTGGCACGCCGGGCAGAGCGAGGTATGGTCGGTCCTGGCGACGAGCGACGGCGCGCTCTACGCCGGCACGAACGACCCCTACGTCTTCCGCTCCGTCGACGACGGCGAGACGTGGTCGGAGCTGAAGGGGTTCCGCGAGCTCCCGTCTCGGGGCCACTGGGAGTCGCCGATCGACCCCCACTACGCGCGGCTCCGGGCGCTGGAGAGCGTCCCCGGCCGCCCGGAGACGCTGATCGCCGGCGTCGAGGCGGGCGGGATCCACGTGAGTCACGACGGCGGCCGGACGTGGATCGACCGGCGCGACGCCATCGTCGACGACGTCCACCAGATCCTCCCTATCTCGGAGGACGTCTGGCTAGCCGCGACCGGCTACCTCGACCACGACCTGGAGAACCTGGGCCTCGGACACGCGGTCGGCGAGGGGGGTCTCTGGCGGACGACGGACGCCGGCGACTCCTGGGAACGGATCGACGGCGGCACCGACTTCTCGTACATCAGGGAGGTGTTCGTCCACGACGGCACCGTCTTCTTCGGCGGCGGCGAGGAGGCCCCGCCCGCCTGGGTGAACGACGAACACGGGGTCGCCCTGTTCGAGTCGACGAACTTCGGCCGGGACTGGGAGCGCGTCGCCTACCCCGGCGAGCCCCACGAGGCCGTCGAGACGTGGGCCGTCCACGACGGCGACGTCGTCTGCGGGTCCGGACTGTTCGACGTGCCCGACCAGCGCGACGACGTCGAGGGCCGTATCATGCGTCGGACCGACGACGGGGGGTACGAGACGGTCGGGCGCGTCAGTGCGAACGTCAGCCGGATGGGGGTGGTCGAGGCGTGACCGACGGCGACGCGGCGGGGAGCCCGCCGTCGGCGCTCGGGCGAACGCTGTACGCCGGTATCCTGGCGTACATGGCCGTCGACGGGTTCCAGAACAACGAGAAGCGCGTCGCTATCGCCGCGGAGAAGGGCGTCCCGATGGCGGACGTCTTCGTCCCGTTCGTCACCGGGATGTTGCTGGTCGCCAACCTCGGCGTCCTGTTCTGGAAGTTCCCACGAGCCTCCGCGGGTGCGCTGATCGTGTTCTTCCTCGGGACGACGCCGGCCATCCACGACTTCTGGACGATGGAGGGACAGGAACGGCAGGCCAACAAGATCAACTTCCTGAAGAACGTCGCGTTACTGGGCGGCGCGGTCATCCTGCTGGACGAGGCGAGCAAGCAGGACGAGTAGCCCGGACCGGCCCGAATTTCAATTCGCAGACGGGGGGTCTGGCTCCGTCGGCGAGCGGCACCGGTCCCGTACCACGATACCGGTCAGCTGGCCGTCGAGCGCTTTCTTCCCACGCACCCTCAGTTGAATTTGGAATATCATTTATGGCTCCACGTCCAGTGGCACTGTATGAGCCCTGATAGCGAGACGTGTAAACGGCACTCCTCCGCGCGCCCTCTCCCACGCCGTCGGCATCGCCGTCGACCAGCGACCGGCCGCGACACGACCACCAGCGGGGTCACCCGATGACCAGGTCCCGGGCCCTGCGGGTACTCGTCGTCTGTGCCGTGCTCGTCAGCACGGGAGTCGCCGCGACGGCCGTCGTGGCGGCCCAGACCGACGTACAGATCACGTCGGTGTCGGTGACGTCGAACGAGACCGTGACGGGCGAGCCCGTCACCCTGGAGACGACGGTGTCGAACCTCCAGAGCAGTAACGGGAGCGTCTACATCACCGACATCTACCTCCGGACGTCGGGCGACGCCGACACCCAGCAACGGATCGAGGACGTCGGGTCGGTGCCGCCGGGCGGCTCGGTCACCATCCCGCTGACGACGACGTTCGAGAAGGCGGGCGAGAAGCGCCTGACCGCCCACGTCGTCGTCCGGGACCAGAACGGGAACCACAACTCCTACGAGTACCCGGTGTACGTCGACGTCGAGGACCCGGTCGTCAAGGCGGATATCTCGACGCGGACGGCGGGCAACCAGTCGGGGACCACCGAGGTTTCGCTGACGAACTTCGGCAACACGGAGCTGTCGGACGTCGAGATCGCGGCGAGCGCGGACGGCGAGGAGTTCGACCGGAACTTCCTGTTCGACGTGGCGCCCGGGTCGAGCCAGACCACCACGTTCGACACGGAGAACCTCTCGTCCGACCGGGTCACGTTCACGGCCAGCTACACGGCGGCGGGCCAGAGCCACACCACCGAAGAGACGGTCAACCTGCAGAACGTCAAGCAGGTCGACGGCGAGATTCGGCTGACTGGCGTCGAGACGACGCGCACCGGCTCGCGTGTCACCGTCGACGGCGACGCCGCGAACATCGGGAGCACCGACACCGAGTCCGTGCTCGTCAGCATCCCGAACGAGAGCGGCGTTCGCCCCGTAGCGCCGTCGGGCGAGTACTTCATCGGCGCCATCGAGGCCAGCGAGTTCGCGACCTTCGAGCTGACCGGCGAGGTCGACGCCGGGACGTCGACGGTCCCGATCGAGATCACCTACATCGTCGACGGCGAGCGCGTGACCACGACGCAGGCCGTCAACGTCGGGTCGGGCGGTGGGGCCGGCGCCGCCACCGGCGGGGACGCCCAGCCCGGCAGTGACGGGCAGAACCCCGCCAGCGGGACCGGCGGGCCGGACGGACAGGCCGGGTCGGGCGGCCTCCCGCTGCTTCCCATCGGCGTCGTCCTCGTGATCCTCGCGGTGGCCGGCGTCGCGGTCTTCCTCTGGCGACGATGAACGTCATCGAACTCGAGGACGTCGTCAAGCGCTACCGGAGCGGCGAGGAGATAATCGAGGCGCTGAAGGGCGTCGATTTCCAGGCCGACCGCGGCGAGATGGTCACCGTGATCGGACCGTCCGGCTCCGGCAAGAGCACGATGCTCAACATCATCGGCCTGCTGGACACGCCGACAGAGGGGACGGTCCGGCTCGACGGCCGGAACGTGACCGACTTCAGCGAGGACGAACTCACCGAGGAGCGCCGGTCGGGCATCGGTTTCGTCTTCCAGGACTTCCACCTGCTGCCGATGCTCACCGCGACCGAGAACGTCGAACTGCCCTCGATGTGGGACACCAGCGTCGACCGGCACGACCGGGCCATCGACCTGCTGGAGCGGGTCGGCCTCGGCGACCGACTCGAGCACACGCCGAAGCAGCTCTCCGGCGGCCAGAAACAGCGCGTCGCCATCGCGCGGGCGCTCATCAACGAACCCGACATCCTGCTGGCCGACGAGCCGACGGGGAACCTCGACCAGGACACCGGCGAGACGATCCTCGAAGAGCTGACGCGACTGAAAGAGGAAGAGGACGTCGCCATCGTCGCGGTCACGCACGACGAGCAGATGCTCGGGTACACCGACAGCACGGTCCGGATCGTCGACGGCGTGATCCAGGAGGTGGTCCCCGCGTGAGCGTCGCGGACGTCCTCTGGCGGTTCCCCAGCGCCCTGATGGCCTGGCGCAACCTCGGCCGGAACCGCGTCCGGACGGGACTGGCCGCGCTCGGCATCGTCATCGGCGTCATCGCCATCGCCTCGCTCGGCATGGCGGGCGCCGCCATCCAGCAGCAGGCGACGACGGACCTGGGTGGCCTGGCGAGCGAGGTGACGGTCTCGGCCGGCGAGGACAGCGAGCAGGACGGCCTGACCGACGACCAGGTGGCGGAGATGCGAGCCATCGCGGGCGACGCGCCCGTCGTCCCCCAGAAGTCCAACGCGACGCGGCTGACCTCCCGGAGCGGCGAGGAGGTGTTCGTGAGCGTCACCGCGGTGGAGCAGGCGAACGTGCTGTACAACGTGACCACGGGGGACTCACCGGACCGCCTGGAGTCGGGGGCGTTGATCAGCGCCAGTACGGCCGAACAGCTCGGGCTCGAGATCGGCGATCCCGTCGAGTACGACGGGCGACTCTACCGCATCCGCGGGCTCATCGAGTCCGGCGGCGGGTTCGGGGGCGGCGGCAACGAACTCGTGTTACCGCTCTCGGCGCTCTCCGACCAGCAGTACTACGACACGGTGACGATCGAGGCGTCGGACGGCGACCAGGCCACGGCCATCTCGGAGGATCTCGAGGAGCGGTTCAACGAGGGGGACGAGGAAGTGATCAGCGTCACCAACTTCGCCGGCGTCCAGGAGAACATCGACTCGTTCCTGAACACGCTCAACCTGGCGCTGCTGGGGATCGGTTCCATCTCGCTGGTCGTCGCGAGCGTGGCCATCCTCAACGTCATGCTGATGAGCACGATCGAACGCCGGGGTGAGATCGGCGTCCTCCGGGCCGTCGGGATCCGTCGCGGCGAGGTCCTCCGGATGATCCTCACCGAGGCCGCCTTCCTGGGCGTCATCGGCGGGCTCGTCGGCGCCCTCGTCTCGCTCGGCGTCGGCATGCTCATGTTCGACCTGATCGCCGACGACGCGTTGCTCGTGTTCGGCTGGTCCAGCTTCCGGTACCTCTTCTACGGATTCGGGTTCGCGGTGTTCGCGAGCCTGCTGAGCGGGCTCTACCCGGCCTGGAAGGCGGCCAACGACCGCCCGGTCGACGCGCTCAGGGGCTGAGCGAGTCGATTCCGGTCGGGATGTCGACGATAGCCGAACGCCAAACGTCCGCCAGCGACCACAGGTCTATCCGGCTCCGGCGCCAAAAATGTAGAATGGCAGATAACAAATCGGGCAGAGACAAACAGGCCGACGACGAAGAGCGGCGCCAGCGGGAGCGTGCCATCGAAACCGAGTTGGAACGCGGCGACGAACCCGAGCCGCCGGTCGACGAGGCGGACCTCGACGACGTCGAGTCGGACCTCGAGGCGGTGTCGTTCCCGGCGACGGGGGCGGCCGTCGTCGCGGCCATCGGCGACCGCGAGGTCGACGCGACCGACGAAAGCTACGCGGTCGCGGAGCTGGTCCCCGACTCGGACGCGGAGACGTTCGAGGCGTCCACCGACGTCCGGGTCCGGGTCCAGCGACCGACGGTCGCGACGGCCATGAAACGCGTCGTCGAGGCCACCGACCGACTCTCCGGCGCGGACCTCGGCGAGTCACAGCGCGACGCCTACGAGAAGACGTTCCGGGAACTCGCGGCAATCGACGCGGACGACGACGACGAGGGAATCCGGGTCATAGGCGACTGGATCGTCGAGCAGATCCGCGAGAAGGAGAAGCTGCCCGGATCCCGGGCGGTGCGCCGCGAAGCGGCAGATTTCTGCCGTTCGAACGGCTACGAGGTCCGGAACGACGAGTGGCTCGGCGTCTAGTCCGTCGGGCAGTCAGTCGAGCGCGGGCTGTTCGGTCGAGCGTTCGAGTCCATCGGCGTTCGGAGACGTGACTGCGACCGTCCCGTAGCTGTACACGGTGACCTCGATTTCACCGATGGAGAACGCGACCGTGACGTCACCGTTGGTCCCACTCCGAACCCGGGTGAGCGAGTCGAGGGCGTCCGGGTCGACAGACTCGTAGAGCGGCGAGAGTTCGGTCGGGGCGCAGTCCCGTGCCGCAGACAGCAACGCGGTGACTGCCGCACTCGCAGAAGTACGTTGCTGGTCGAACTCCCCCCTGTACGTCCCCGAGTCGCGGTCGAACGTCAGCGACTCCAGTTCGGTGTTCGGATAGCTGGCTATCAAAGTAATCTACCGTAACTAGAGACCGAACGCGGTTGATGAACTCCCCTGATTATACAGGAGGTTTTTATTGGAAGTCGACAGGTCACCAGGCTACGAGTTGACCAGCGTGCCGCCGATGAGGCGTCGGTGGCCGCGACGGAGGCGCGAGGAGAGCGATTGCTGGCTGATCCCGAGTTCCGACGCCATCTCGTCGAGCGTCGTCTCGCGGGGTGAGTCGAAGTAGCCGCGTTCGTACGCCAGCACCAGTGCCTCCCGCTGGGCGTCCGTCAGTTCGATGCCGTCGCCCTGGACCGGGAGCAGCGCGTGGACGGCGGTGATCTCGATCGGGATGTCGTGTTCCTGGCAGAGCGTTCGGAACTCGCTGATCGCCGCGCGACTCTCTCCGCGAACCTCGAAGTCCCAGCCGTCACTGGTCCCGACGCCCGAAAGCACGGTGACGTTCGCCGAGGCGAGTGCACTCAGGATGCCGAAGTACGTCGGTTCCCACTCCGCACGCATGAGAAACTCGTCGTCGACGTCGTCGATGTATTCGATCTCGACCACGCCGGCGTGGGCCTCGAAGGCGGCCTCGATGTCGGCGGCGTCCGCACCACGGACCCAGAAGTACGGAATGACGTGGGTCTTGTGGGCAATGAGTCGTTCCAGTTCGACCGTCACCGTCGGCAGGTTCTCGAACACCGTACCCAGCGGAAACTCGTCTGCCGGGCTGGTGAACTCCAGTACGGTCGCCATGCGAGTGACTACGCTACGGACACCGATAGTCCACGTGGGTGAGTCAGAATCTCGGGTCACGGAACAGCTCGAAGCGAATCGACGTGACCGACGCACACACCCCGTGTGCGAAATGAAACACCGGTCGGTGAGAAGAGGAGTGAAAGGGGGGACGAATTAGCAGCCGGCGTGGGCGGCGAGCGTCGACTCCCGTGAGAGCGGTGGCGGCCCCCGGATCATGGAGCGTCCGTTCGGGGCCATTCTGACGGGGACGTACTCAGGCGCCGAGACGTACCGGTACAAATAGCTGTTACAAACACCAGTTTGTACCGACTGTTGCAAACGATCACGTCAGTCGGGGGACGAACTCCAGACGTGGTGCCGTAGAACCAGACCCGCAGTCGATGTTCGATGTCGCACTCTTTTTGTCAATTGAACCACAAAAATTAATCGTGTCTGGCAAAAATAGTTGTTCGTCATACATGACAACTGAATCAAGCAATGGCGAGACAAACGGAACCGAATCGAATTCGAAACACCGGCGGGACGTACTCCGCCTGGGCGCCGGCGCGGCAGCCGCCGCAGTCGCGGTGCCAGCGCTCAGTGGCCAGGCTGCTGCGCACTTCCCGGACGAGCTTTCCGTCGACGTCAAACCGCACAGTGACGAGAATCTGATCGCGCAGCAGGGATACGGCTTCGTCCCGGTGGCGGTCCGCCAGACGGACGCGTTCGACCCGACGAGTGAACCGGTTCGCTACCGGTTCGGGGCACCAGACGTCGTCAGTGACGGTGGCGGTGCACGACCGGTCCACGACGGCTATCCTCTGGACATCGACGGAGACGGCCGAGCGGACCTCCTCTTGCTGTTCCCAACCTGGCACGCCGGGTTCGACGGCGACGAATCCGAGGCCCGCCTCGAGTGGGAACGGGACGAATCCGGTGAGCACGGCCTCTCCGGGACCGATAACGTGACTGTCGTCGGTCACCCGGGATGGAAACGGGGCGGCGAGTAGCAGACCGACGACGATCTATCAGAACGGGTGACGACGGCCGCGTTACTGGTCCACGTCGACGCGCGCGGGGTCGGGGTCCATCTTGAAGACGACGCTGGGCTCCCAGAGAAGCCGATGTTCCTTGTACGTCCCCTTCCCCATCCCGCCGTGTTCCTGGTTCGACTCGGTGACCTCGAGGAAGGCGAGTTCGCTGAGGAGTCCGCGGACCGTGTCGGTCGTCAGGTCGTCCGTTCCCTCTGACTCGCAGGCCTTCCGGTAGACGTCGTAGATGACGGTGGTCCGGAACCAGTCGCGGTCGTCGGGCGTCTTCGACGTGAGGTTCGCGAGCGCGTAGAGGACGTACTTGCTGTGGGGCGGGAGCCCGGCGATGAGTTCTTTGAGACGCTCGACCTCGGCCTGTTCCTGGGCGAGTTCGAGGTGGTCCTCCCTGACCTCGCCGACACCGTTGTTCTTCGCGTAGTCACCGGCGTGCCGAAGGAGGCGGATCGCTTTGCGGGCGTCCCCGTGTCGCTGGGCCGCGAGCGCCGCCGTCTTCGGGATGACGCCCGGTTTCAGGACCCCGTCCTGGAACGCGTCCTTGCGGTTTTCGAGGATCTGGCGCAGCTGCTCGCCGTCGTAGGGGTCGAAGATGAACTCGTTGTGTCCCAGACTGCTCTTGACGCGTTCGGTCATCTGCTCGCGGAAGTTGACCTTGTTCGAGATGGAGATGATGCCGATGGGGACGTCGACTTTCCCGGCCTCGCGGGCGCGTGAGAGGAGCATCAAGACGTTGTCGTCGCCGAGCCGGTCGACCTCGTCGAGCGTGATCAGCGCGGCGTCGTACTCGCGGTCCAGGATCTCCCAGAGTCGGTTGTAGTACTCGTTCGTCGAGATACCGCGCGTCGGCACCTTGACGCCGGTGCCCGGGCGGTTGATGCTGTCGGCGACCGTCTGGATGGTGTCCGCCTCTCCCTTGGCCTGTGCGCAATCGACGGTTACAGTCGCGAGCCTGTTCCCGCGCCGCTCGGCTTCGTTCCGAGCGCGCTCCATGACGTGATTCGCGACGAGCGACTTCCCCGACCCGGTCTTCCCGTACAGGATGACGGAGTTCGGTGGGACGCCCGTCACGGCCGGACCGACCTCGTTGGCCAGCTCCTGGATGTGGTCGTCGCGACCGACGATCCGGTTCTGGTCCGGAACGTGGTCGATGTTCAGTAGCTCACGGTTCGCGAAGATGTCGTTCCCTCCGCCAGCGTCGACGTCGCTGAAGAGGTTGTCACCCCTGGTCCCCCCGTCGCTCCCCTCGTCCATACCATCGCTATCCACGACCGTACTCAAAAACGTTACCACTAGATTCCGAGTTAGATCCACTCCCTCGCGCCGATCCAGGGCCAGTACAGCGGTTTTCGTGATAACTACGAATTCGGTGGACACCCCCCTGATTCCGAGTTAGCGGCTGTGTGCGGGGGTCCCACGGTGATATCGAGATGGCAGTGAATCGATGGGGACCTCGAGAGGCAACCTCGGTGAAACGTGGTCGAATACCAGAAGGAGCGAATCGAACGAATCGACTGAATCGAACGTCTGGTGGACGACCGGATCGCGTCCCATTCGTTCGGCGGATTGACGACACACCCGATTCCGAGTTAGTTATCGGCCGACGAAACGGCTTTGGAGAGGAGGCCAACGAGAGAGACACCTGATTCCGAGTTAGTATTCACCGGATGAGAAGCCGATCAGTGAGGATTGGTTCGATCAAAACACCCGATTCCGAGTTAGTAGCCCGGTCGGCTTGACGGCGACTGTCGAACGAACGAGATGCGAGGGAGCCGGACGTCCGAACGACGGGGAGCGCGATATCAACCGTTTCAATCGGTAATTCCGGGAAATTAGGATCGCCGCGGGAGTGATTTGAGGTGAAGAGGATTCGAAGAGGGACACACACACCCGATTCCGAGTTAGTTCGGTCGAGAGGGTGGAGTGGTGAAGAGAGGAGGACGAGTAGCAGCAAAGATCGAGTGGAAGCTGGACGACCTCGCTCGGTCCGGTCTCGTCCTCCATTCTCGTTTCTCTCTTATCTCTACTTCTTCTCTTCTTCTCTTCTTCTAGCCTATTCTAGAAACTAGTAACTAGGAACGACACACCTGATTCCGAGTTAGTTCACACCGCTCTCGGCTCCTCCCCCTCGCTCGATACCCAACTAACTCGGAATCAGGTGTGTGTGTCCCCGTCGACTTCTCACGAGTCGGAGACGTTTCCCGGGCGAATTGCTGGACAAAGAGTTCCCGAGACGTGGATGCCGTCGGTCACTCGTAGCTCGGTTCCCGCGCAGAGGTGAGAGTTCGAGAGACGTCGTTCGATCCCGGAGGGTAATCCGGGACGGGACACCGTGTGCGAAATGATTTCTGGAGGGATCTTCGAGTTTGCCATAGAGAGGAACTGTTCTGGGCAATCCTCACCTATATCTTGAATACGAGGGTGGAACAGGAATCCCCGGGAAGAGGATATAAAAACACACCCACACCCCGTGTGCGAAATGAAACGGGAAAACAGCGGGGGTGGGTGATCAGACGGAGTCCGAGCGTGAGGGTATCGGATTCGGCCGATGAACTTCGAGGGAAGACGCGGTCGAGGGGACCCCTGCAGTCAAAACTCTAAATTAGAGAAAAGTTTATTTACTAGGGCATCAAATCAAACCCGTAGGACATCACTTCACAAAAATTGTTGCCTGAATGTCTATTCTCTAGAGGTATATCGAGAAATCCACCAAAACATTCGGAAGAGATGCTGCTCCTCGATTTCACGGTGCGTCGTTCCGACTGACCCACTGCTGCCTCGTTCGAACCGCCACACCCCTCCGCCGATTTCATTTCGCACACGGGGTGTGTGTCCCCTCCCCCTGGAGTCCTCCCAGTTCGCTCGAGTCCCCTCGAACCAGCCCACTCGATCGAGACTACTCGGGCGATGCCGTATCCCAACTAGCCGAAACCGGTTCCAGCCGGATCCAAATCGGGTTCGACGGATCGTTCCGGCCGTCTCTTCCCACCTCTGATGTCCGTAAACGTCACATTTCATTTCGCACACGGGGGGTGGGTCACTGTCTCTCCGACGATGTCTCGCCAGCGGTCGAACCCCTCGGGGTTTCATTTCGCACACGGGGTGTGTCCCCGGCCGGGAACAACTCCCCTCGGCAGACTGGCGGGAATTCATGAACTCGTTCGCGGTGTATTGTAAGAAATCCTATACGGGGGATAGAAGACCGGAGCTGTCGAATTCAGAAATATTTGCCATCGCACACGGTTGGCGTACTTTTTTATACTTTCCACTACCAGTACTCTCCAATGTCTGAGGGGGAGGAACAGGTCTCGGTCGACGACGACCAGCAGTCCATCCAGGAACGGCTCCAGGCCGGGACGCACAAGTCGGTGTTCCGGGACAAGAGCCTCGTCGAGCCGGACACCATCATCGACGAGAACCGCATCGTCGGCCGGGACGACCAGCTCGACGACATTATCACCTATCTCCGCCCCTCGATCCAGGGGGACCGGCCACCGAACATGCTCCTGTACGGCCCATCCGGGACGGGGAAGTCCCTCATCATAAATGCCGTCTGCGAACAGATCGTCGAGATCTCCGACTCGAACGGGCAGCGCTTCGGCGTCGTCGAGATCAACTGCCAGACGATCAAGTCCCACGACCGCGCGGTGTACAAGCTCGTGGAGACGGCCGCCGACAGCATCGGCATCGACCCCGGCGTCCCGCGCAAGGGCATCTCCACGGACGAGAAACTCGACCGGCTCTACGAGCTGATCAACGACAACTTCGACTCCGTCATCATCATCCTCGACGAGATCGACCTGCTCCACGGTCGGCGCCGCGGTACCAACGAGGAACCGGCCTACTCCCGGCTCCTCTACCAGCTCTCGCGAGCGGAGAAACTCGGGAAGATAGAGGGCTGTGTCTCCGTCGCGGCGCTCACCAACGACCCGGGGTTCATGGAGGACCTGGACGGGCGCGCCGAGAGTTCGTTCAACCCCCAGGACGTCGCGTTCCCGGACTACGACGCCAACCAGCTCCGGTCGATCCTCCGCCGTCGGCGCGACGCGTTCCGCGAGGACGCGCTCAAGGAGGACGTCATCCCGCTCATCGCCGCGTTCGCGGCCCAGAGCCACGGCGACGCGCGGAAGGCCATCGACCTCTTCCGGAAGGCCGGCGAGATCGCCAACCGGAACGACGCCGACGTCGTCACGGAGCCCCACGCCCGCAACGCCCAGGAGGAGTTCGAGAAGGACCGGACGCTCACCCAGATCGAGGGCCTCTCGACCCAGAAGAAGCTCTCGCTGTACGCGACGGCGGCGGTCCAGGTGTACGCGGACGAGGACATCGACTCCGTCCCGGGGACCGTCGGCTTCGCGGTGTACGAGTACCTCACCGACCTGCTCGACACCGACGAGAAGTCCCGCGACACCTACCTGCGGTACATGAACGAACTCGACACCTACGGCATGGTCACGTCCGAACGCCGCAGCCGCGGATTCGGCCGCGGCGTCCACAAGGAGTACACGTTCACAGACGATCCGGACGTCGTCGCCGAGACGCTTCGCGAGGACTCGCGTCTCTCCGACCTCGAGGCGGACGAGGACCTGGTCCGCTCCGTCGTCAACGCGCAGGTCGCGGACTTTCTCAGCAAGTGACCGCCGTTCGGTCGTGCGCGGTCTCCGAACCTGTCCCCGGGTGCACTGAGGGTCTGTCGCAACCTGCCCTGTGGACCCGTAGGAGGTCGTTTCTCTCGCCGTAAACCACTCCTACTCAGACTCTCCAACCCGGATACTCCGATCTGAATCCTTCCAGTACGTCCTCTGTATCGACGGTTTTCTGCACATTTCATTTCGCACACGGGGGGTGGGTACAGCGCGCCGACTGACCCACTGGACGAAGTACGATGGCCGACCCACGAAACGACCGGACTCACTTTGGCGGAAGGGCCGAACTCACTTCGGCGAAACGACCATATTCCCCCGCTGGAAGGGCCGAACTCCCCGTTCGAGTTCCCACGCGATCGGGGCTAGTGTCTCTCGTCGAAGATGATACGGCCGCTGTTGTGAACGGTCACAGCGAAGCCGCTGTAGTCGAAGGAGACGGACGCGTCGCTCTCCGATTCGGCCGTTCGTCCCTCGAAGACTGCTGTCAGGGACTCCGTGTCGATGACCTTGCCGAGCGGCGGTAGCGAAACCGGGTCCTGGTCGAGTATCTCTCCGATGCCGACGACGACCGCTCTGCCGACGTCGGACGACCCGTCGAGCGGCATATCGACGTAATACTGGTCTGCACTGGCATCGTATTCGATGGGAATTCCATCCATGGAATAAACTGTGAACGAAACGAGCGCCCGACACTCAATATGTCTGTTGATGTCAATAAAGAGGAGGGACTGGATCGCGCCGCTCCCACCGGACCGGTGGGATGGAGAGATTGTCCCCCCGCGACGGTGGCGCCGTCACAGTCCGTCGAACCGGTGCGTCGGTGGTCTGGAGTCGGACGGCGTCCGGGAACGAATCCGGAGGCGGGCGGACAGCGGGCGTCCTGGGAAACTGAGGGCCGTCCCCAGGGCGCGGTCGGACAGGATACGCATCGTGGGCGGACGCCGCGGTCCCACGTGCCCCGGGTGGGACGATCGGCCGGCGTCCGACAACGGCCCCCTTCGAGGCCGGGATGCGGTCGAATCTCGAGGAAAGGACGGGGCGAGCCCGATGACGCTACTCGTCGACCGAGGCCGCGTACGTCTGGTAGGCGGCGAGGCCGAGATAGGCGGCGACGACGGCGCCCAGGAGCACCTGGGTGAGCGCCGCGGTCAGGCCGGCGGCGAGCGAGAGGGCGATGGCGGCGATCCCGAGCCCGGAGAGCCCGAGGTAGTAGGTGTGCCAGCGCTGCTCGTCCGTCGTCACGGGGTCGAGGTACGGGTCGAGCTGGTCGACGTTGGCGCCGAGCTCGACGTAGCCACGGTCCTGGTTGAAGTTCACGATGTCCATGTCGTCCATCTTCGGCAGATGGCACTGGTAGAGGCCGACGTAGACGCGCTTGCGCTGACTCGACGTCAGCGCCTGCGTCGTCGTGTCGTTCTCCAGGGCGGCGACGTGCTCGGCGAGGTCGCTGAGCGACGTTCGCTCGCCCCGTTCCTCGAGATACCGGATGACGTCACGCCGACGGCGGTTCTTCAGGACCTCGAATATCAGGTCGAGGGACAGCTCTTCGGGTTCGGCGGATGCTGTCGTCTCCGTCTGTTCGCTTTCGTTCTCTACGTCCTCTGAGTCGACGTCGTATTCCTGGCTTCGTTGTGGTGCTGTGTTCTGTGCGCTCATTTTGTGACCCCCTCACGGCCGCACGATGTGTGACCGTCAGTTCGTATTCCGGCGTTACACGCCGAGAGTAGTACGCGCCATCGGTGCGACGCACACCGGGCCGATCCGATTCCGGATGATCTCTCTCCGATTTGCCCACCGGGGCGAGCCCCCGAGTGCGTCCAAGTTACCGAAGCTCAGACACTTAATGGTTTGTAATTTTAAGACTGGTATACATGTGTTACTCTCTACCCAACTCGTGGTAATCGAGTCCAAATGCGGGGTAACGCCCCATTACTATCCGATAGAACGGGTGACGACGGCCCGTGTCCCCGGTTCCGCTGAGTCACGCTATCTATCGAGGTAGTGATGTCTCGTTCAGCGAGGCGAGCCGAGAACGGTCCCGATGGACTCCGGGGCTAACGATACGTTACTTCGTGCCGCGTCCGAGGGCGTAATGGGGCCGATCGCGCGTCCCGGACGCCAGCGCGCGGCGCGTGTCGAGGATGGCCGCGTCGCCGAACGCCGCCGGATCCAGCGACTCGAACTCGTCGTGGGCCGTCAGGAGCGCGACGGCGTCGAAGGCGTCTGTCTCGACGGCCGTCGTGGGCACGAAGGTCCCGGGCCACGACGCGACGTCGTCGGCCTCGAGCATCGGGTCGGTCAGCGTGACGTCGGCGCCGAGCTCGACGAGGTGGCGCGCGACTGCGCGTGCCGGTGCCTTGCGCGTCTCGGCGACGCCCGCGCGGTAGGTGGCGCCGAGCAACAGCACGGACGAATCCTCCAGGGCCTGGCGTCGGTCCGCGAGCAACTGGTCGACTTTCCGGACGACGAACTCCGACATCCGGTCGTTGACCGCTCGCGCGGTCCGGACCAGTGGGAGGTCGTAGTCGACCTGTTCGGTCAGGAAGTACGGGTACACCGGGATGCAGTGGCCGCCGACGCCCGGTCCTGGCGTGTGGATGTCGCAGAACGGCTGGGTGTTCGCGACGTCGATGGCCTCGGTGACGTCGACCGACAGGTCGTCGGTGAGCCGGCCGAGTTCGTTGGCCAGCGCGATGTTGACGTCGCGGTAGACGCCCTCGAACACCTTCACGCACTCCGCCGTCGTCGCGTCGTCCGTCTCGATGACGTCGTTGTCGGTGACCTGGTCGTAGATCAGTGCGGCGACGCGCGTGCTCTCGTCGTCGACGCCGCCGACGACCTTCGGGTACGACCCCCTGATATCTTCGAGCGCCCGGCCGCTGGAGGTCCGTTCGGGACAGAAGGCGAGGCCGAACGCTCCCTCGTCGAGCCCGCTCTCCTCACACAGCAGGGGCAGGACGACGTCCCGACACGTGCCCGGCGGGACCGTCGACTCGATGACCACGACGTCTCCCTCGCTCAGCCCCGCACCGATCGACTCGACCGCGGCCCGAAGTGTCGCGAGGTCGGGTTCGTTGTCGTCGGTGAGCAGCGTCGGGACGATGACGACGTGGACGCTCGCGGCCGACGCAGCAACCGTCGGCTCGTGGGTCGCCGACAATGCGCCCTCGTTCACCCGCTCTTCGACCAGTTCGGCGAGGCCGGGTTCGCCCTCGACGTGACAGCCGCCGGAATCGACGGTCTCGGCGACCGACTCGTCGACGTCGACGCCGACGACGTTGCCGGTCACCTCGGCGTAGACGCCGGCCAGCGGCAGCCCCATCTTGCCGAGGCCGTAGACGGCCACCGGCACCTCGCCGCTGACGAGCGCGACTCGCTGGCGCGCCTCGTCGAGGTCGGCGCCGTAGAGGCCCCGTTCAGACTGTCGTGACTTCACTCGGATTCACCTCCGCTTCCCCGTGGACCCGGGAGGTCGCGACGTCGCTTATCTGTTCGGCGACCGAGAGCGCCCGGAGCCCGTCGGCGCCGGTCACCTCGGGCTCTTCCTCCTCGCGCACCGCGTCGACGAACGAGCGGAGTTCGCGCTTGAGCGGTTCGCCGCTGTCGACCGACGGCCGCTCGACGACGCTCTCGTGGCGGAAGCGCACGTCGCCGTCCTCGGTCTCGTACTCCGGCGACGAGTGGCGGTGGATCTCCACCGACTGGTCCATGTAGTCGACGTGGACCAGGCAGTCCCGGGCCGTGATCGACAGGTCGCGGATCTTCTCCTGGGTGACCCGACTGGCGGTGAGCGACCCGACGACGTCGCCCGAGAACTGCAACTGGGCGGCGACGTGGTCCTTGCCGCGCGCGCTCATGGCGGAGACGGCCTCCAGGTCGCGCTCGACCAGTGAGAGGACCAGGTCGATGTCGTGGATCATCAGGTCCATCACGATGTCGTCGTTGCCGTCGCGGTCGACCGGCGGGCCCAGCCGTCGGGCGGCGACGGCGATGACGTCCAGGTCGGGCAGCAGGTCGGCGAGGACGTCCACGACCGGGTTGAATCGCTCGATGTGGCCGACCTGGAGCGTCAGGTCCCGATCCCGGGCCATGCGGATCAGGTCCCGGCCATTCTCGGCGTCCGTGACGAACGGCTTCTCGACGAGGACGGACACGTCCCGTTCCATGGCCGACGTGGCGACGTCGTGGTGGTAGCCGGTCGGGACGGAGATGGATGTCACGTCCACGGCGTCGAGGAGCTCCTCGGTCGGGACGGCCTCGGTCCCGTAGGTGTTCGCAGTCGATTCCGCACGCGAGGCGTCCGCGTCGGCGACGCCGACGAGTTCGACGTTCGGCAGTTCGTTGTAGACCCGTGCGTGGTGACTTCCCATGGAGCCGACGCCGACGACGCCAGCCCGCAGTATCTCTCTGTTAGTCATGTGAGTACTCGGCGAGTGCAGTCGCGACGGCGGTCCGGTCGCGGTCGGTGAGGTTCGGGTGGACGGGGATCGAGAGGACGTCCTCGGTCGCCTGCTCGGCGTTGGGCGCCTCGTGGTCGACGTCGTCGTAGGCGGGCTGTTCGTGGATGGCAGTCGGGTAGTACACCGCAGAGTCGACGCCGTACTCGCTCAGATGCGCCTGGAGGTCGTCGCGGTCCTCGGCCCGGATCGTGTACTGGTGGTACGAGTGGCGATACCCGTCCGGCTCGACCGGCGCCCGGATCGGGCTGTCGCGCAGCGCGTCCGTGTACCGGGCGGCGTTCTCCCGTCGGGCCTGGACGTACCCGGAGAGCTTCTGGAGCTGGACGCGGCCGATGGCGGCCGCCAGGTCGGTCATGCGGAAGTTGTGACCGACGCGCTGGTGGCGGTTGTCGTCGTCGCGCCCGTGATTGATGAACGCGGCCGCGCGCTCGGCCACGTCCGCGCAGTCGGTGGTTATCATCCCGCCCTCGCCCGTGGTCATGTTCTTCGTCGGGTAAAAGGAGAAACAGGCCACGTCGCCGAGCGAGCCGACCCTGTCGCCGTCGAATTCGGCCCCGTGGGCCTGGGCGGCGTCCTCGATCAGCGGGACGTCGTAGCGGTCGGCGACGTCCCGGAGGCGGTCCATCGGCGCGGGGAGCCCGTACAGGTGGACGGCCAGGATGGCGTCGACGTCGCCGTCCAGGGTACGAATCTTCGCCTCGACCGCGCTCGGGTCGAGGTTGTACGTCGACGGGTTGACGTCGGCGAAGACCGGCTCGGCCCCGACGAGGCGGATGGCGTTCGCCGTCGCGACGAACGACAGGGGCGTGGTGAGGACCGTGTCCCCCTCGCCGAGGTCGAGGGCTTCCAGCGCCGCGTGGAGGGCCGTCGTTCCGTTGCTCGTCGCGACGCCGTGGTCGACGCCGCAGTAGCTGGCGAACTCTGCTTCGAACGACTGGACGGTCTCGCCGGCGCTGAGCTGGCCCGACGCGAGTACGTCGCGGACGCTGGCCATCTCGCGTTCACCGACGTCCGGGTCGGCGATAGCGACCGTCGGTCGGACGTCCTGCGAGGCGGTCACGTCCGCCCACCTCCGGGCGGCGAAGTGGTCCGGGAGGGCCCCGGGCGGCGGCCCGTAAATTCGGGATTACGCCGCCGAACTGGCCGTCTTCCGTCGGCGACAGTGGAAATCACTGCGACTGTAGTGCGTTCCGTCACAGTCACAGCTATCGATCAAATGACGTTTTGTTATGTGCGCGTTTTCGGCGGTAAAGCGCCGCTTCGGGGGATACGGCGGTCTTACCGCCAGAACTGGTGAAATAAGCCCGTCTTGAACAGCCGCCCCATTCCCGTCGCAGGGGCCTCCTGCGGCCGATCGAATGCGGCGCCTTTACTGATTGATTGTTGATAAGCTGGTTGTAACAAAGGGGTGGACACTTGTTTCGTCGGTGTGGTCATCGCTTCGCCTACTGACTGCCCGCAACCAGCGTACTCCCGGTGAAAACCACTCGTAGGTCCTGATGTCGTCAAAACACCCAGACATCTCACAAAGTGACGTGTTCGACGTCTTGAGCAATCCGAGACGTCGGTTCGTCCTGTACTATCTGCGTGAGATCGACGATACAGTCGAACTGAACGAGCTGGCAAAGGCGATCGCTGCGTGGGAGAACGACACCGACGAATCGGAACTCACAGACCAGGATCGAAAGCGAGTGTACGTCTCACTGTATCAGACCCACATCCCGAAGCTCACCGACGTCGGGCTCGTGGAGTACGACCAGGACAGCGGCACCGTGCACCTCACGGACCGGACCTCGGTCATCGACGACTATCTCACCGATAGCGATTCGTCGATTCCGTGGCACTACCTGTACCTGGGACTGTCGGCCGTGGGCGCGCTCGTGTTCGTACTCGCGTGGCTCGAGGTCGGCCTGTTCGGGGCCATCCCGCTCCTGGCGGTCGGTGGCCTCCTGGTGGCGAGTTTTCTGGTTCTCTCGGTGGCCCACTACGTCTCGACCGCTCGCCAGCACATCGAGATGCCGCCGGAGTGAGTGGTGGTTCCGCGCTCGTACCGACAAACGTCTGCCTACTGTGAACGGGAAACCAGAAACGACGAAATGACTAAACACGACACTCTCGAACTCCGAGACGGAGACCGACCGATAGCACGCGCCGACCGTAGCGGGCGAGCCAGCGTCCGGCGCTACTGTCGGGGAGGATCTGGATACTGACATGGTCGCGACCGAATGGGACGACGTGAGCTACGTCATCAGCTCCCGGTACAGGATCGCAACGCTTCGGCGTCTGTCCGACGGACCGGCGACGCCCTCGCGGATCGCGGACGACACCGGCCTGAGCGTCGCGCACGTCTCGCGTGCGCTCCAGGAACTACGGGACCACGAACTCGTCGAGCTCCTGGTCTCGGAAGACAGGAAGAAGGGACGCGTCTACGGCATCACCGACCGCGGCAATCAGGTGTGGGAGACGATCGAGACCGAAAACATGACCTGATCGTCGGTCGTCACGACGCAACCTCCGGTCGGTTTCGCGTAACCGTTACCCGTTATTTGTCCCGACGCGCGCCCTCGGCACCGTCTCTGGTCTCCGAGAGCGCCTCGCTGCAGTCCGGGAGCAACTGCTCGGGACAGCGCTGGTGCTTCGGTGTCTCCGCGAACTCCGCGATACGCTGCCATTCGCTTTCCGTCAATCGACCGTTCATGAACACGCGATCACAGGGGTCTCGGGCCGAAAGTAATGTCCTGCTTAGCGAGTGGGTGCAGACCGGTAGCCAATCGGACCTGCAGTCAAGTACCGATTACTCGACGTCGACGGGATCGACGAGCACGTCCCCGTTTCCGGTAACCGTGATCGTGAATCCCTCGTGACGGAACGTCACGTAGGCGTTCTCCGCCGCTCGGCCGTCGAAGAGCGCGTCTAATGCCTCCGGGTCGACGGACTCGGCCAGCGGCCGGAGCGCCTCGATCGCTGTGTCGCTCTCCTCGGCCAGTCGATACGCCACGCGCGTGCTGGGTGGGTTCGAACGGCTCTCGCTCGCAGGTGCTGCCACCCCTTCCCCACCATCGGTACTGGGATAGGTCATATCCTCTCGATCACTCGTTTCCCTATATGTGTTTGTTGGTCGTTCGAATCGGCCCGCTCCGCGTCCGGCGAACTCGATCCGGCGGCTCCCGGCAGTAGCGACCTCCTTACCGAACGAACGGTCGGGTCATTTATCAGGGAACGCGTTCACGGATCGGCGACTCGTCGGTTCGGCCGGTCGGGAGCGCGCTCCGAGGATGGCCGCTCGCGACCGAGGACGACCGATCCGGTCCTATCCGGCGATTCGACGTCGACGGTCAGGCGGGTCCGGTCCCTCGTTTCAGCCCGGAGTGGCGCGCGCCTGCGTAGAACGTGATCAGCGGCTGGTAGCCACTATGCGATCGTCGTCGCGAGTCCGTCCCGGAGCGAGACGGTCGGTTCGAACCCGAGTTCGTCCCTGGCCTTCAAGACGTCGGCGCAGCTGCGCTGGATGTCGTTGGGCCGCGGATCGACGTGTTCGATCGGGACGTCCGCGCCGACCACGTCGCGGACGATCTCGGCCAGTTCGCGGATCGTGACGCTCGACCCGGTGCCGACGTTGTACGCGCTGCCCCGTTCTGCCGTCGTCGCCGCCAGCCGATTCGCCGCCACCACGTCGTCGACGTGGACGAAGTCGCGCGTCTGGCCGCCCTCGCCCTCGACGGTGATGGGGTCACCGGCGCGGGCCTGGTCGAGGAAGACGCTGATGACGCCGCTGTACTGGCCGGTCTGGCGCGGCCCGTAGATGTTGAAGTACCTGAGCGCCACTGTCTCCAGTCCGTACTGCTCCGCGTACACGCGCGCGTACTCGTCGTTCGCCAGCTTCTCGACGCCGTAGGGCGAGGCGGGGCGTTTGGGAGCCGACTCCGGGACCGGGACCGACTCGGGGTGGCCGTAGATCGCTGCACTCGACGCCAGCACGACTCGGCTGTCGGTCTGGCGGGCGACGTCGAGCAACTGGAGCGTCGCCGTCCCGTTCACGCCGTGGCAGTCCATCGGCGCCTCGACGGAGGCGGGGACGGAGACCATCGCCGCCTCGTGGAAGACGACGTCCGCACCGTCCATCGCCTCCCGCACCGTCGCCCGGTCGCGGACGTCTCCTTCGATCAGTCTCGCGTGCGCGGGAACGTCGCCGGCGTCGCCGTTCGAGAGGTCGTCGAGGACGCGCACCTCGGCCGCGTCGGTCAGCGATTCGGCGAGGTGGCTCCCGACGAACCCCGCGCCGCCGGTTACGAGTACCGTCTGCCCGGTCAGGTCGCCGTCGGTCATGTTGTCCCCGACGATTCGATGAACGCGTAAAGTAATACCGCTACCAACATGTTCCGCCGGAGGGAAGTCGGTACCTTCGCGCGAATTCGACAATTGCCGCCTCACTGTCGACTCACGGAGCGACGAGTAACGCGCACCCGCCCGTCAACTACTATAGTCCCCACACTGCAATACTCGCGCATGCCAGGGGAGCCGACACCGCCCGTCGACTCGTCGCTCTCCAACGAATTTGCGGACGAGTTGGCGTCACAGCCGGCCGACGAACGCGTCTATCGCGCGGCGCTCCAGCTTCACGAGCCGACGCGAGTCGCGACTATCGCGGAGCGGGCCGACTGTGCCGTCGACACCGCTCGCCGACACCTTCGCAAACTCGCCGACATCGGCGTCCTCGAACAGACTGGTGAGCGTCCGGACGCGTTCGCTCGCAACGAGTCGTACTTCGAGTGGCGAAAGCGAAACCGCCTGGCTCAGCTATCACAGACCGAACTGCAGGAGCGACTGCATGAATTATCGGAACAGTCGGCGTCGTTACGGGAACGGTTCGACGCCGATCGACCGTCCGACGTCGACGCGCTCGAACACGCTGACCGTGCCGACGTCGAGGCCGTGAGGCGGGACCTCGTCGACTGGCAGACCATTCGCGAGCAGATCGAACGTCTGGAGACAGTTCGCCAGAATCGGGACCAGTGGGACGAAGCCTAACCCCACTCGCCGGCAAGCCAAACTCAATTCTCGCGAACAGGCACTCCCTGCCGCTCGCTCCCTCGCGCTTCCAGATCGTCGTCAGTTACCGGCAACATCCTCCGATCCCGTTCAGCGACGCCTAAAAACGGCGGCTCTGGGGTACTTTCTCTATAACAAACCGTCCGCGAGTGGCCGGTATAGTCGATGACGGAATCGGTTGCGTTTACAGACATCGCAGTTGACGACGAGATGGTCGCTCGCGTCGAGGAGGCTCTCCGCTCGGGGCGGTTCGTCAAGGGACCGCTCGTCGAACAGTTCGAAGCGGCGTTTGCGGACGCGTGCGACGCCGAGCACGCCGTCGCGGTCAACAGCGGGACGGATGCCATCTACCTGGCGCTGAAGTCGGTCGGCGTCGGCGAGGGCGACCAGGTCATCGTCCCGGCCCACACCTTCTTCGCGAGCGCGAGCCCGATACTCGAACTCGGCGCCGAACCGGTGTTCGTCGACGTCGACCCGCTGACCTACACCATGGACGTCGACCACCTCGGCCGGGCGGCCGAGCGTAGCGAGAACGCCGAGGCCATCGTCCCCGTACACCTCTACGGCCACCCGGCGGACATGAAGGGAATCCGGCGCGTGGCGCGTCGGCACGACCTGGCAGTCGTCGAGGACTCCTGTCAGGCCCACGGCGCGACCTACGAGGGCCAGCCGACGGGAGGCCTGGGCGACGTGGGCTGTTTCAGCTTCTACCCGTCGAAGAACATGACTGTCGGCGGCGACGGCGGCATCCTGACCACGGACGACGCCGAGATCGCCCGGCGCGCTCGCCAGTACCGCAACCACGGCCGCAACGGCGACGGCGAGCACGTCCGCCTGGGGCTGAACCACCGGATGGGCGACGTCAGCGCTGCGTTCGCGCTCGAACAGCTCTCGCACCTGGCAGACTGGAACGCCGGACGCCAGCGAGCGGCCGAGCGCTATCGCGACCGCCTCGAATCGGTGACGGCGGTCCGCCTCCCCCACGAACGAGGCGACGTGGAGCACGTCTACCACCTGTTCGTGATCCAGAGCGACGAGCGCGACGAGCTCCGGGACCACCTCGAATCGCAGGGCATCGACACGGGTATCCACTACGAGACGGCGGTCCACCAGACCGAGGCCGTCCGCGCCGAGATGGCGTCCGTACCGACGCTGCCCCGAACCGAGCGCATCGTCGACCGCATCCTCTCGCTGCCGATGCATCCGCGCATCACCGACGAAGAGGTCGACCGCGTGTGTGACGCGATCGAGAACTTCTACGGTGAACGATGAACTACGGCGTCGTCGGCACGGGCTACTGGGGGAAAAATCACGTCCGGGTCGCCGCGGAGCTGCGCGACCAGGGCCGCATCGACGACATCGTCCTCTGCGACGTCGACGAGGACCGCGTCTCGGAGATGGCCGAGACCTACGGCGTCGACTACGTCACCGACGTCGGCGACCTCGACGTCGACGCCGCGACGGTCGCGACGCCTTCCACTACCCACGAGGGCATCGCGACGGATCTCCTCTCCCGGGACACCGACCTCCTGGTCGAGAAGCCCCTCGCGCTGGACAGCGACGCGGCCTGGGCCATCGTCGACGCGGCCGAGCACAACGACCGCTCGCTCGGCGTCGGCCACATCTTCCGCTACCACCCCGCACTGGGCGAACTCAAGCGCCGCATCGACCGCGGGGAACTTGGCCGCATCAAGTACCTCCACACGCGCCGGTACACGTTCCGCATCCCGCGGGCCACCACTGGTGTCCTCTACTCGCTGGCGGTCCACGACGTCGACACGTACAACTACCTGCTCGACGGCCTCCCGGAGTCGATCCACTGCAAGATGGACGACTTCGTCCGCGAGGGCATCGACGAGACGGCGACGATGACGCTGGACTACGGTAACACGACCGGCGTCATCAACTCCTCCTGGCAGGTCCCCGCCTTCGGCAAGACCCGAGACCTGGTCGTCGTCGGCTCCAACCGCTCGGCGCGGCTGGACTACCTCGAGAACACGGAACTGGAGATATTCGACGCGGAGGTGTACTCCGACCGCGACGGCCAGCTCACCTCCCGGAACGACGGCTCTATCGTCCACACCACGGAGAAGCGCGAGCCGCTGAAAGCCGAGATCGAGGCGTTCGTCGACGCCAGCCTGGAGGGCGAGGATCCACCTGCCAGCGGCCGCGTCGGCGCTGAGACCGTCGAACTGCTCGAACGCGCCGAGGAGTCCGCCGACGAGGGGCGCGTCGTCCACCCGACCGACGTCGGTCGTCCCGAACGACAGCCGACCGCCGTTAACTCCGCCGTGAACTCCGAAAGCAGCGACGACTAGCGCCGTCGGTTCTCTTCGCCCGACTGCTGCCCTTTATCGTCATCGTTCGCGAGTGTGAGGGTTTGTACAGGCCCCCCAATCGTTACGCCACTCTGTGCAATACGTGCTCATGTATGGGCAAGCGCGACGACTCCCGCCGGGCCCACTTTCAGTCGCCCGAGTACTTGGTGGACAGACTCGACGCGATAGCCGACCTCTTCGGAACGGACCGGACCGACCTCCTCGTCGAGGCCATCCGTGAGTACGTCGAGGAGACCGCCGAGAACGAGACGTTCCAGCAGCTGGTCGCGACGAAGTACTACGAGGGCGAACTGGAGTTCGAGACGGTCAAACAGCTGGTCGGCGCCGAGAGCGCCCAGCGATTCCGTCTCCTCAAGGCTGACTTGAACGGCGAAGCGTTCGACATCGCCGCTCCGGACGACGTCGACGTGTACGACGGCGAGGTTCGCACAGTCGACCCTGACGACCCAGTCGACGACGCGGACGGGGCATGAGCGACCGGCCGCAACTGCGCTCGGTCGTGGCCGACACGAGCGCGCTCGTCAGTCTCGCTGTTCCACGGACGATCGCGGAGTACGACGCCGAGTCGAATCCGGATCCACTCGCGTTTCTGGCCCCTCGGCCGTCGTTTTCGCTACGCAGTCAATACGTCCCCGACGTCGTCGACCGTGAACACGATTCCCAAAACGTACTCCAGAGTATGATACTCTGAAGTATGATACTCTAGAGTATTTTTCTGACTAACCAGCGAACGCCGTCGGCTACCTACGTTTTCACACCGAGAGAGTCTCGGCGTTCACACTGGGGAGGATGTCATTACCTTCAGTCGCCCGCCGCTACCTCCTCTAGAACGTACTCGTAGTCAGACGCCGTCAGGTAGAGCTTCCGGCCGTCCTCCAGTTCCACCCACGCGGGCTCGAACGGCGGGAAGTCGAGCGCCCGGACCTTGTCGTACACCTCGTCCTGGCGCTCGGGGTCGGTCAGCGTCTCGGGGTCGATGGCCTTCTCGCCGTCGAGGCTGGCCTTGGTGTAGAAGTAGCGCTCGCCGGGGTACTCCGCCTGGGGCGTGCCCATCTCCAGGATCTCGCCGGAGACCATCGCGGGGAGCATCTCGTCGAACAGGTCGACCGAGGCGCCCTCGATGCGCTCGTACAGTTCGCGGGCGGTGTCGTCCTCGCTGATCTCGACGAAGTTCCGGGCGATGACGTCGCCGGCGTCGACCTCCTCGGCCATGAAGTGCATCGTCGTCCCGTACTGCCAGTGGTCGTCGTCGCGGGCGTTCATGATCGCGTGGCTGATCACGTTCGACCCGCGGTAGCGCGGCAACTCGGCCTGGTGGAGGTTGATCGCGGCGTCGTTGGGGTGGTTCAGCATCTCTGCGCCGAGGATGTTGGGGTAGTATACCGACAGCAGGTAGTCGACGTCGCGCTCCAGGACCTGGGACTCCTCGTCGATGGTCACGACGTCGTGGCCCAGCTCAGTCGCCAGGTCGTACAGCGACCCGTCCCACCAGTTGTCCTCGTCGGGGCCGTAGGTGACCACGAGTTCGACGTCGGTGTCGGGATGGTCGGTCGCGATTTCGAGACACTGCTCGCCGAGCGGGTGACTGCCCATGAACGCTATCGACGTCATCTGGAAGCAGCTAGTGGATCTGGAGAGTTTGTTATAGGCGGCCTGCGGCGCCGCGGCCTCGGTCGTAACGCCGTAACCGACCGGCTACCGGCTACCGGCGCCGGTCTACAGGGAACGATCGGTGACTATCGTCGTCACTGGTCGCCGAACGTCGCATCTCCAGCGTCCCGGAACGCCTCGTCTCCCCATTCTTCACCGCGCGTGAGCGTTTCGAGTTCGGTGGGATGCCTCACGAGTCGGATGTCACTTCCGTCGCTAACGACCTCGAACTCCGTATCGCCGTCGAGGTGCAACTCCTCGCGGAGAGGCTTGGGCAGTGTGAGCCGTCCCCGGCCGTCCATCTCGATTGTTCCGTACGTTTTCATGGGTCCGCGGTCTCCGTTGGAAGTCAGGTATCTACTCCCTGGGTGTCGAATTATTCAGAAGTGATTCTGCCCGCTGGACGTAGCTGTTCGTCTCCCAGCTTCGAGCCAGACTGATCTGTTCGAGGAGGGACAGCGCCTCATCCGATGCCATCTGCCCCGTCCGCACGAGGACTGAGAGTAGGATTGGCGTCGTAACCAGTCGCGTGTTCGCCAGCGAGGCGTGAACCAGCCCGAGCGAGTTGAACTCGTCACAGAGACAGAGTGCGGCCTCGACGTCATTTGCGAGTGTCACTGCGGCGTTCTCCCCGTCGTCGAGTGGAAAATCCGCGTCCAGTACGACGGATTGTATGGTGAGATCAGCAGTTCGTTCGAGTACTGCGTCGGCGGCCTCGCCGTGCTCGTCATCGTACGATGCAGTCTCACGAAGCTCGTCGATAACTGTCTCTGGCACTCGCACATCGTAAGTGGCGAGACAGATCTCGAGCGGATCGGGGTCCTGTTCTGCGACGATTCCTAGGCTCACGAGCCCCGAGGTATCTGCGACCAGTACCTGCATCTATAACTCGGCAACCTCGTCGACGAATCCTTCGTCCAACTGCTGTTTCAGCACGCGAAAGTTAGCGGCTTCCTCGGCTCCGACGAGCGCCTTGAGCTGGTCGAACGTAATCTCGTCGTCGTAGTACGCAGCCGCTATCTCCTGAGTGAGCGCGTCGTCGTGCGCCGCTTCCTGGAGATACTCGCGTAGCGCTGTCACCAGAACATCCGTCCGGTCCTCGCCGAGAACCGACGCGAGCGCATCAGTCCTATCGATCAGTCGGTGAGGCGCGCGGAATTGAACGCGCTTCTTGTCTGAACTCATTGTGTGTACAATGTGAGCCTGATAACTTAGCAGTTTCTATGTGTACGCTGTGAGCTAGAGGACTCTTCATTTATATGATAGAATGTCGATCTTAGTCACGCCACCTCCGGCCGCGGCGCGTTCTCGTATTTCACCATCTTCTCGGGCTTGTCGGTGATGGTCTCGTACATCCGCTGGAGGGTCTCCTCGGCCTGGAGCAGGTTGTGGTCGTCGAGGAACCGCCGTCCCTCGTCGGTCAGCCGGTAGAACTTCCATGGGTACCCCTGGCGGCGCTCTAGCGATACGGCTCACTCAAAGCATCTAACGCAGTGGATACTGTGGGTATCCATGGCGAGCGAGAGTATCCACGGAGAAGCAACGATGCGATTCCCGATTCCCGTTCTGTTACGCGCTCTACGAAGCGCGAACCCAGCGTTGACAGGAACTGAGTCCAGCCGACTCGATATCGAGTCCCTTACCGCGTGTCCTGCTCGGCGAAGGTCACCAGCCAGTCGTCTATCCGGCGGATGTTGCGGCCGTCGATGGACCAGGAGCCGTTCTCGGTCAGCGGGTAACTCGCCATCGCACTCGGCGAGGACACGAGCGACAGCGGGACGTCGGTGTCGGAGAGGAAGCCGAACGAGGACAGCAGGTCCGCGGGAATCGCGTGGCCGCTGACGGCGATCACGTCCGCGTCGGCGTGGCGCACGCAGACCCGTTCGAGGGCGGCTTTCAGCGCCGGGAGCCGGGCGGCGCCGGCCAGCGGGGCGACGTCGACGACGTTCACCATCGACTGGCCATTCCTGGTGCCCGAACCGACGACGACGCCGACGTCAACGTCGGGTTCGGAGAGCCTTCCCGACGAGTCCGCCGGCCCGGCGAGGTAGGTCTGGTACGTCCACTTCGGGTTCTCGAATCGCCAGTCGTAGAACGTCGCCGACCGCTCGGCGTGGAGTTCGTCGGGAACCGCTCGCTCGTAGAGCTCGGCGAGGACGTCGGCGGGGACGTCCTCGTTCTCCTCGACGGTGACGTCCGGCGGTGACGACGGGGACAGTTTCGCCCGGGCCGTCAGGTAGGCGTCGAAGACCGGGTCAAGCAGGTCAAGGCCCTGGTCGACCGGGGCCGGCAGGTCGCCGTCGGCCATGCCGCGAGCGCGCTGGATGCGGTAGTAGGTGGGGACCCGGCCTACCTCGACCCAGCCGTGTTTCTTGCCGCCGGCGAGCGTCATCTCGTTCGGGAAGTTGAAGAACAGCTGCTGGGACCGGTCGGCGTAGCGCTCCTTCATGACCTCCGTCATGCGGGAGAACAGCCCCTGTCGGCGGTGGTCGGGGTCGACCATGGTGTCGGCGGGCTGGAGGGCGTCGACGGCCCGGTCGCCGACACGGACTCGCTGGGGGACGGCGGACTTGGCGCCGACGACGCTGTCGCCGTCAGTCGCGACGACGATCGGGACGTGGTCGGCAAAGGGGTTGTCCGCGTACTTCCACGCGAACCACTCGTCGTCGCCGCCGCTGAGGACGCGGTCGAAGAGAGTGAGATACCCCGCCCGGTCGCCGGGTTCGAAGGGGCGGATCTCGTACTGGTCGGTGTCACCGGTCGCCTGTCGAGTGGAGGGACGCTGGGACATGGGAAACTGAGAGCCGCGGGTGCCAGCACCGACGCCGGCAGCGGCTATTGTTATAATCGTGTTTCCAGTCGTTATCCGGGGACGGCGGTCGACTCATCCACCGTTACTCGGAGACGGCGGCCGGCTCGCTCGACCGTACTCGGCTGGCAACGTCGGCCATCGTCTCGATCCGGACCCGGTGCCGGTTGGCGTCGAGGGAAGCGAGGATTCGCTCGATGCGGCGCCGCTGGAGCGGACTGGTGAGGTTGTTCGGGTGCAACCACACGTGGTAGAGGCCGCCGGATTCGGCCGCGGCGTCGATGCCGAGGCGGGCCTGGGCGACGACTGGGTCGCCGACGGTCGCCTCGGCGATCTCGTGGTAGATTCCCTCGAAGCCGAAGAGGTACTGCGAGGGCGGAACGAAGACGAGGCCGTACTCGTCGACCGTCGGCTCCGGGAGGTGCGGGTCGTACGTCCCCAGCAGCGACTCGGCGGCCGTCCGAAGCGTGGACTCGTCGGGGGCGCGCCCGCCGCGGTAGGCCGTGACGCCGTACTCGGCGAGCACGTCGCGGTGGCCGACCTGGTTGCGCGGGAAGACGAACGAGGTGAACTCCAGCCCCCTCTCGGCGAACGCCGTCCGGGACTGTTCCAGTTCGGCGACGGCGACCTCGCGCGAGGTGTCGCCGTCGCCGAACAGGACGTGACTGAAGGTGTGACAGGCGATCTCGTGGTCGACGGGCGAGTCGACGACGCGATCGACGAGGCCGTCGGCGAACCGCAGGTCGCGCCGTCCCATCCCGTCCCAGGCGAACCACTCCTCGCCAGCGGGATGGTCAGCGTGAGTCCCGTCGCAGTCCTCGAGCAACAGGTGGCCGACGATGGCCCACGTCGCTGGAATCTCGTACTCGTCGAGGAGATTGGCCAGCACCAGCCACCCCTCGCGACTGCGCTCGATGCGCTCCCGGGGCGGTGACTCGAGGTCGTGGAAGCCCCAGCCGAGTTCGGCGTCGATGGAGATGACGACCGATCCTCTCCGATCGGTTCCGTCGCCGGGCATGTGGTCGTCAATTCCCGGAAACCACTTAGTAAAACGCTCACAGCGGCCGGGATACCAGCGCGTAGCCGGTCGGTACACCCGGGCCCGTGCGACGCCGCCTGCGCGGCAGGCGTGGCTGCCGTCGCTAGCCCAGGAACGTCCGGATCTCTGCGGGGTCGAGCAGGCCGCTCAGGACGACGAGGACGGCCCAGACGACCCCGCCGAGCAGTATCGCGCCGGCCAGCGTCGCCAGGCCAGTGACGTAGGGAAGCGCGAGCACGACGCCGCCGGCCATCACGGACGTGACGGCGATGATGTGGGCGACCCGCTTCGCCAGGAAGCCGAGACGGAGCGAGAACTCGCGGTGGATGTAGTAGACGTTTACAGCTGTGTACAGCGTATACGTCGTGACGGTGGCCAGCCCGGCGCCGACGGCGCCGTACTCGGGGATCAACAGCACGTTCAGGCCGACGTTGCCGAGCGCCGTCGTCGTCCGCGCGATGGCGCGGATCCGGGCCAGGCCGAGGTAGTCCAGCCCGCTGCCGGTGATCTTGTGGATGGCCCGGACCAGGATGAACAGCGAGAACAGCTGGACGACGGGGACGGCGCCGAGGTAGTCTTCGGTGAACACGTACCGGATCGCCGGCTCGGCGACCAGGACGAGCCCGACGCCCGCCGGGATGTACAGCAGCAGGACGTTCTCCAGGGATCGTTCGTACAGGCGCGCACCGCGGGCGCTCTGGTCGGCGGCCTTCTGCTCGCCCAGCGCGGGCGTGATGGTGTAGCCGAGCGACTGGGCCGGGACGATGCAGACGTCGGCGATCTGGCGGGCGACCGTGTAGAACCCGACCGAGACGGGGCCGGCGAGGACGCCCAGCAGGAGGCTGTCGACCCGGCTGTCCAGCACGACGCCGGCCCGCGTCGCCGCCGTCGGGATGCTGTACTCCAGCAGGCGACGAAGGAGCCCGGCCTCGGGTTCGGCCGCGCGCTCGTAGCGCCGGTAGAACTTCGCATAGAGGATCCCCAGGCCGAGGAGACTGGACAGGACGTAGGCGGCGACGTACCCTGCGAGCGCCCCGAGCGCGCCGTACCCCGCGAGGACGAAGACGGTCGCGAGGACGAGCCTGGCCACGCCGTTGGTGGCGCTGACGAGGGCGCTGTAGGTGACGCGGTTGAACCCCTGGAACAGCGTCTTCACGTACGTCTGGAGGGACTTCGCGGCGACGTGGACGGCGCCGATCAGGAGGAACGGTTCGAGGCCGGGTTCGCCGAGCAGGCCCGCGATGAAGCCGCGGCTGCCGGCGAGGACGAGCGCGACGAGCCCGCTCAGGACGAGCAGGACCAGCAGCGACCGCTCGATCAGGTACGGTATCTGGCGCTCGTCCGTCTCGACGTACTCGGTGACGTAGCGGGCGGTCGCCTTGGGGATGCCCAGCGCCGAGAAGAGGAGCGCGATCCCCAGCACCGACAGCGCGAAGTACAGCTGGCCGTACTCGCCGGGTTCGAGCAGGTACCGCGTGAGGACGATCAGCAGCGCGGAGTTGGTCGCGATGTAGACGACCCGGGCGATCAGCGACGCCTTGACGCCGCGGGCGACGCGCTCGGCGAGGCTCACGCTCCTCCCTCACAGGTCATGTCGTGCACGTGGACCCGTCGGGGGCGACGACGTACAGTCGGAAGTCACCGTTCGACTGGACCCGGTGAATGCGGGGGTCGGTCTCCATCCGTTCGAAGCCCGCCTCGCTGTAGCGGAACCCCTCGTAGAGGCCGACCTCCCGCTGGTAGTCGGACTGCTCGAGGGCGACGTAGCGACACCGGGAGTAGAACTCCGTCACGTTGTTGCCCCACACCGCGAACGGTATCATCTCGTCTTTCCCCTCGAAGGTCGTCCCGTCGGCGGCCGTCTCAGTCCCGGTCGTGCCGTGATAGGCGTCGACGTAGCGGCGCGGGCCGCCGCGGACGCCCGTGTGCCACACCTCCGGATCGCGCTGTTCGAAGGACGTCTCGTACCCCTCCATCGTCCGTTCGGTCACCTGGCTGGAGGGCTGGTAGATGTACGGCGAGGTGAACACCATCGCCAGCTGGGGGACCAGCAGGAGGGCGAACACGCCAACCGCCAGCGTCGTCCGCGTCGTCGGCGACCGTATCGGCAGCCCGAACGGGATCCCGTCGGCGACGGCCACGGCGACGAAGATGGTGACGAACACCATGATGAACCCCAGGTAGCGGAACTGCTGGACGGAGAGGCTCGCGACGAAGAACGCCGCGAACAGTCCGAATATCGGAACGAACGCGACGGTGAGGTAGGTCAACAGCGCGTTGCGGTCCGGCGCGTCGTCGAGGCGCCGGGTCAGCGTCGCGAGCATCACCAGGCCGGCGAGTAGCGAGAGGACGCCGCTGACGAGGAACATCTTGAGGAACAGTTCCTCGATGCCGCCGCCGAGCGTCGCCAGCGAGGTCCCCTTGGCCTCGATCGTCCCGCCGGGGTCGGCGCCGGACACCAGCAGCGTGACCAGCGTCCCGGCGGTGTCCTGGGCGCGGTCGAAGCGGGGCGTCCACAGCAGGAAGAACCCGCCGACGACGGCCGCCGGAACCACGATGGCGCGGTGGGCGCTGATCGCCGTCGACCCGACCCACCTGCGCGACACCCGGGCGAGCACCTGGAGACCGAGGACGGTGCCGAGGATGGCGATGACGTTGGCGCCGACCTGCGGGTGATACAGGATCGCCGCGATACCGGCGATTCCGAGCAACACGCCGAACGGCGTCAGGAGCGTCGTGTCACCGAGACGGGCCACCGAACCGTCGTCCGTGACGAACCGGAACAGGACGTACAGCACCAGCGGCGTGAAGAAGATGGCCGCCGTCGTCGGGTACGCGACGACGTAGGTGTGGACGTTGTTGATCGGGAGGAGCAGGAGTGCGGCGAAACAGCCGGCGACGACGCCGTTTCGGCTCGTCGAGATCCGACCGACCACGAGCGTCACCGAGACGACGAACGAGGCGAACAGCAGCGGCGGGATCAACATCAGCGACCGGCGGAGGGAGATGCCGGTCGTCTGGGCGAGGAAGACGGCCGTGCTCTCGATACCGGGGTAGAGGAACTCGACGGGATTGAGCTGTTCGTCGGCGATGAGGCGCGCCCAGCCGAGGTAGGAGAGCGCGTCCCCGGCCCCGAAGAAGTAGTAGCCGCGCAGGACCGGGAGCGCGACGACAGAGACGACCGCCATCGGCCCCAGGAGGAGGCCGAGGCGGCGCGGGACGCTCTTCGGTGGGGCGCTGAGCGCGACGATGGCCGCCGCGATAGCGGCGACGACGACGCCGGCCCAGAACGTCAGCGGCGTCGCCTCGTAGATGGACAGCTCGTAGCCGTCGATGGGCGTCGAGCGCGCCGCCAGGATCGCCGCCGTCAGTGCGAGGAATCCGACCGCGAGGACGCCGATGAACCGTCGCCGTCTCGACCGCGGGAGGCTAGTGCTCGTCATCTGGTTCGTTGACGGCGATATCCCCAGCACGTCCATTGTTATGCTGTCGTTGCAGAATCGTATGAGGCCGTTTCCCCCCGCAGTCCAGCGACGTGTCCAGCGAGCGGTTTCACTTCCCCTGGCCCCTGTGCGGCTCTTGGTCCCTGCGCGGGCGGTCAGTTTTCGACGATTCGCTCCGAACGGGACTCGTCGCCGCCCCCACCGTCTCCGCCCCCGCCGTCGTCACCGCCGCCGTCGTTGCGTCCGGGCCCCGGGACCGCCCGTCCGAGCACCTCCTCGTACACGCCGTGGATCCGCTCGGCCATGCGCTCGGTGCTGAGAGGCCGGATCGCGTCCCGGCCGTCGGAGCGCTCGCCACGCCTGAGCACGGCCTCGACGGCGTCGGTCAGGCGCTCGTCGTCGGTGGCGACGTGGGCGTTCGCGACGCCGTCGAGGCGGGCCCGGACGTCGCCGACGTCGGTGGCGACGACGGGGAGGTTGCAGGCCATCGCCTCCTTGACCGTGTTGGGCGACCCCTCGCGTTCGGAGGTCAGCAACAGGACGTCGGCGGCGTTGAAGAGGGTCGGCATCAACTCGTGAGGGATGCCGCTGGCGATCTGGAGTTCGACTGGCCGGTCGACGCGCTCGCGAACTCGCTCGACGACGCGCTCGGCGCGCGCGTAGTTCTTGACCTCGCGTCCCTTCGGGTAGGGAAAGAGCACGTGGTGGGCGTCCGGGTCCCAGCCCATCTCGTCGCGCGCGGCCGTCCGCGACATCGGCTCGAACCGGTCGAGGTCGACGCCGTGGGGGATGACGTGGCACTCGCGGTCGAGTTCGTCGGCCATCTCCTCGGACATCACGATGACGGCGTCGCAGTGGTTCGCGCAGAACTTCGAGACGGCGCCGTAGGTGCCCATCAGGTCCGAGCCCCACAGCGAGAGGACGACGGGGAGGTTCGGCTGGGCGATGGCCGCCGGCGCGGTCAGCCCGTAGTTGGCGTGAACGAGGTCGTAGTCCTCGAAGGAACGCCGCAACACCGGCGGGTAGAACTTCACGTAGTCGACGAGCGACCGGGAGGCCGAGCCCTCGGTGTCCTCGTCGGCGACGCCGTACTGGTGGTCGCCGGGGACCGCGAGCGTCGTGCTGTCGACGCCCCGGGCTTCCAGCATCGACACCTGGGTCCGGTAGAACTGGGAGTCGGCGTTCGTGACGAGGTTCAGGACGCGCATCGGATCACCGTTTCAGCGTCTGGTACGTCGCCTTCGCGACGTCCATCCCGATGGAGTCCGACTCGACGACGTAGTAGGGGACCAGGTCGGCGGCGAACTTGGACTTGTACTTGCACAGCCGTTTCGTGTTCGCCCCCATCAGGTCGTAGCCGGTGACGTGGTCGAGGGCAGGGTCTTCGAGGATGTCGGTGATGATCCGCCAGTGGAGCAGGCTGTTGACGCTCGTGCCGTCGTAGTCCGCGCGGGTCCCGCCCTGCCAGAAGTAGGCGTCGTCCGTCGAGTACAGCACCGTGATCCCGCTGAGAAACTCGCCCTCGGGGCCGCGGACGACGTAGACGCGGGCGTGCTCGCCGAGGGTCTCGACCAGGTCGCGGACGTACTCCCAGGACAGCGGAAACCCGCGGCCCTGTTCCTCGTAGCGCGCTTTCGTCTGTTCGTAGACGTCGCGGGCCCCGTGGATCCCCTCGATCTCGACGGTGACGGGCAGGTCCTCGGCGTCGCGGATGTCGCGCCGGAGCCCGCTACTGAACGAGGCGAGCACGTCGTCGGCGTCCCTGTCCGCGAGGTCGAGGACGTAGGTGAACTGCGTCGAGAGGTCGTACTCCGCCCATCGGTAGGGCCGTGGGTCGGCGTAGTCGCTGTGACAGATCGTCCGGAACAGCGAGAGCGACCCATCGATGTCCATCTCCGCGAGCACTTCCTCGGTGAAATCCCGGTTGACGCGCTCTCGTTTGCGTTGCTTCGGGCTGGTCGGCATCACGACGGGGCCCAGGCGCGGCACGTTCATCGACGGCGGCGGCGACGTCACCGTGGTCCCCACGAACTTCGAGGACGTGAACACGGGCAACAGCCCGATCGGTTCGTCTCCCTTGAATCCCCCGTACAGCTCCAGGTCCCCGGCGGCGTGGTCGTCGAGTGTCGCCAGCGCTTCCGGGCGATGGAAGACCTCGATCCCGGTGTCCGGGAGCGCCTCGCGCCACTCCGACAGGTCGAGTTGTTCGATTTGCATTCGGCGTATCAGTGACGCCGCCCGGTGCGTCCTTTGTTATCTTCGCCCTACGAGATGGTTCGTTCGCGTGCCATCGATTCATCCTCCCCCTCACCTTATTTCCTGAGAGTTCACGCTCCGCTACGAGTAGCAATGGGGGATAGTAGAGGGGGAACTTCGTGCCAGTACAGCTGACATGGAGTACACACCGCTTTTCCCGAGAGATCGGTTCCCCACGAGCCTATCTATTGGAAGAAGCGAACGCTTCTGTTTGGGAACTCTCGGGAAAAGAGGTGTGTGGGTGTTCGCTCGTTCGTTGCTCGATTGATCAGTCTGAAATCCACGTAGCAGCTGGGACGCGACGGGACGACCGGTCAGTCGGCCGACTGGCTGGCGCGCTCTTCGGCGACGGCCTGCGGCGCCGACTGGTGGTCGAGGGTCTCGTACAGGGTCCCCGGCGCGCCGACCCAGGCGTCCATCTCCAGGGCTTTCTCGACGATGCGCCGGTAGATCACGTCGTAGCCGGGGTAGTCGTCGCTGAAGAAGCGCGGGTGCCAGAGGACGGACATGACGGCGTCGTTGGCCGCGGCCTCGGTCAGCAACCGCTCGCAGATCTGCCAGGCCTTCTCGAAGTTCGCCCCCGGGTCGGGCAGGGCACACTCCATCAGCGTCAGCGGGAAGACGACGAACGCGTCGTCGAACGGCCGGTAGGGGTCGTAGCCGTCGTGGAAGCCGTAGTCGAGGCTCGACCCCGGGGTCGCGTCGTACTGGAGGCCGGCAGCGCGCTGGTAGGTCCACGTCTCCGGCCGTTCGATGTTGAGGTAGTGCTGGCGGCCGCCGATCACCTCGTGACCGAGGACGTCCTCGAGGTGGCGCTTCTCGGTGGCGAGCATCTCGCGGTCCGCGTAGGACTCGTAGGAGCCGTGGAGGCCGACTTCCCAGCCCCGGTCGTCTATCTCCCGGATGAGCGAGATGATCTCGGGGTCCTCGATTTCGTACCGGCCGGCGTAGAGCTGCCAGGCCTTCCCGGAGAGCCAGTCCCGGGGCGGGCGGTCGGCGAACAGGTCCTGCTCGTTGAGGAAGTAAAAGGCCGACGTGACCCCCAGTTCGGACTCGAGATCGAGCATCTCCTGGAAGGTCCAGTAGGGGTTCGAGCCGGGCAGCAGGCCCCGGAGGTGGGAGGGGTCCCGCTCCTTGAGCGCGTAGTACAGCGACTGGTAGGTCTTGTACGGCCGGTCGACGTCGTGGGTGAGACAGAGGGCGAACTCGTGGTCCCCCGGGACCCACTCGCTCTCACTCATCGCGACCGACCTCCAGGACGACGTCGACGATGGTGTCGGTGACGTCGACGCTCTCGTCGATCAGTTCCTGCCGGCGCTGTTCCCACCGGGCCTGGGTGTCGGGGTCCGCGACGAGTTCTTTCACCGTCTCGACGGCCGCCCGTTCGTCGCCGAAGGAGTGCAGCAGGCCGTACTCCTCCTCCAGGGCGGTGACGTTCGAGACGTCGTCGCTATCGGCGAAGGAGTTAGACCGGACGGCCGGCGTTCCCAGGATCCCCGCTTCCATCGCCATCGTCTGGGAGTCGCCGACGTAGCCGTCGGCGTAGTACAGCAGGTCGTGGATGGCAGCGGGGTCGACCGGGAGCCGGTACTCCTCGAACGCCGCGGGGAGCGGGTCCTCGCTGGTGATGTACACCTGACCCCGCTCGTCGAGGTACTCGACGAGTTCGCGCTTGGCCGACCGCGAGAAGCCGGACTCGCCGACGTCGTGGTGGGCGCCCCAGGCGACGAACCGCAGGACGTAGTACGGCTCGTCGACGACGACGCCGCGCTCGGTCAGGCACTCCGGGTCGGGTTCGAACCGGTCCGGGTGGAGGTAGGCCAGTTCGTGGAACCCCTCGTAGGTCCGGTGGTCCCCGTTCAGCTCGTTCCGGAAGCAGGCGGGCGTGACGACGACGCTGGTGAAGGGGTGCGTGACCGACCCGAGCGTCTCGACGGCCACCTCGTCGTCGTTGAAGATGACGCTCGGCGTGCCGGTGACGGCCGCGGCGTGGGCCGCGCCCGGGTTGAAGTGGCTCGCGATCACGTCGGCGTCGAACTGCCGGGCGTGCCAGGCGAGCTTCAACTCGCGGACGAGCCACTCCTTGGCCAGGTCGAACGTCGACGTTCCCTTCTTCGAGATGGGGACGTGGTCGACGCCGTAGGCGTCGAGTAGCTGGGTCGTTACCTCCTTCTCGCGGGAGGTGACGAGGGTGTCGTGGCCGCGTGCCTCGACCTCGTCGATAGCGTGTTTGAACAGGTGGACGTGCGCCGGGTGACCGACGTCGAAGTGAACCTTCATCATAGTAACTGCAGCCCTCGTTTGGCGGCGTTGACCGCGGCGTCTCTCGTCCGCTCTGCGACGAACTCGGGGTAGCTGTCCGCCCAGCGGTTGGGGTGTGCGTGCAGGCAGGCGCGACTGACCCGCCGCTTGCGAAAGAGGTCGACCAGGTCGGCGGTCCGGTCGGCCTGGACCGTCTTGAACCGCTGGCCGACGACGTGGTCGTCGCCCTTCAGCGGGCAGTCACGCCAGGTCCGCCCCGCGTCGGAGAAGTAGGTGACGTCCGCGAAGTCGACCGAGAGGTACGCCTCCCCGAGCAGGTCGTAGCGGTCGAAGTCGGGGTCGTCGCCCCACATCTCGCGGTTGTCGAAGGTCGTCAGCGGGTTGCCGTGCATACAGGCGGTGTCGACGGTGGCGTACTCGCGTAGCTGTGCGAGGTTGGTCGCGAACGAGCGGTGCGCCTCGGCGGGGTCGCCGTTGGCCCGGTCGAGGTCCTCGTAGTGGTACCCAATTTCGTGGCCCAGCGTCTCGACGCGCCCGATGACGTGGGGGTCGAGCGTCCGGTCGACGGTCCGGAAGTAGTAGGTGGCCGCGACGTCGCGCTCGGCCTCGATCCGGGCGAAGTCGAGCGCGTTGGCCGGCTTCCGGTCGACGTCGTGGCGCAGGATCAGAAAGCGCGGCGGCAGCGTCTCCCGCTCGAGGTACTCCCGGACCGTCAGGAACTCGTAGCCGGCGTCGACGGCCGCGTCGAGCATGCGCGCGTAGGTTCGATAGGTGAAGTCCCGCGTCATTCCTGCAGGTTCGTGGCGTCGAGTGCCGGTGGCAGCGGGCGGTGCTCCGCCGGGACGCCGATGGCGAGCGTCTCCGGCGGGACGTCCTCCGTGACGACCGAGCCGGCGGCGACGAACGACCGGTCGCCGACGGTCACGTCTGGCAGGATGGTCGCGTTCGCGCCCACGCTGACGTCCTCGCCCAGCGTCGGGCCGACGAGGTCGCAGTCCTGCCTGAGCGGGTAGGGGTCGTTCGTCAGGACCGCGTTCGGCCCGAGGAACACCCGGTCGCCCACGTCGCTGTAGGGCGGGACGTAGACGCCCGTCTGGAGGCTGGCGCCGTCGCCGATCTCGCAGCGCCCGTCGAGCACGGTCTTCGTCCCCAGGACGACGTCGTCGCCGACGACCGTCTGCTCGCGCACGACGACGTGGTGGCCCGTCTGCAGGCCGTCGCCGACGACGACGTCCGGGTAGATGATCGTCCCCGACCGGACGGTGGCGTCGTCGCCGATCCGCGGGGCCTCCCCGTCGCCGGAACTGGGGACGTCGACCGTGTCGTCGACGACGCAGCCGTCGCCGAGGCGCAGGTCGGTCATCGGCTCCCCCCGGTGGTCGTCGTCGCTGCCGCGGCGTCCGTTCGCTTCCGACTGGCTGGATTTCCAACGTACATTGCTGTCAACTCCATACTGGCACCCTCGGGTGCGTCGGTACCAACACACCCACAGACTGGGCTTTGTTATTGGTCCCCTGACGACATTTTGTCACGTTAGCCTCCCCCGATCTGTCCCGGCACACGTCATAGCGACCCACGTCGGTCGGTGCCGTCCGCACTCCCGGCGGACGCGTCGCTCGCTCTGTACCGTGGTTTCGACGAAACGGACTCGTGGGCTCGACGTGGGTCACTGTCAGTCGGCGGCCGGCGCCTGCTCCTGGAGACGCGCTTCGGCCCGTTCGCGGTCCTCGGGGTAGCCGACGTCGATGCGCCAGCCGTCCATCCGGATGGCGTCGATGGTGCGCCCGCTCTTGAGCAGCAGGTCGACCGCGTCGGAGATCTCGTACTCGCCCCTGTCGGAGGGCTGGACGAGGTGACAAGCGTGGAAGATCGCCGGCGTGAACGTGTAGAAGCCCGTCATCACGAGGTTCGACGGCGGGTCGTCGGGTTTCTCCAGCACCTCGGTGATCTCGCCGTACTTGTTGGTGTCGCAGACCCCGTAGCGCGAGGCTTCCTCCCAGGGGACGTCCTCGACGAGGAAGGCGGCGTCCGTGCGCTGTTCGCGCTGGCGCCGGACGACGTCCTCCAGGTTGGCGTCGAAGACGTTGTCACCTAGCATCAGCATGAACTCCTCGTCGATCTGGTCCTCGACGGTGAGTAGCGCGTGAGCGAGGCCGGCCTGTTCGCGCTGGTGCGCGTACGTGATCGGTATCCCCTCGAACTCGTCGCCGTAGTGGCTGATGATGTCCTCTTTCCGGTAGCCCACGACGACGTGGAACTGGGTGGCGTCGAGCGCGGCCAGCTGTTCGAAGCAGTGGGTGAGGATGGGCTTGCCGTCGACCTCGACCATCCCCTTCGGCTTGTCGTCGGTCAGCGGGCGGAGGCGCGTCCCCTGGCCCGCCGCGAGAATGACCGCGTGCATGTGTCCAGTTGTTCCGTGATCCGTGACCATTGGTATGCGGAGGCTTCCGGCCCGGCGAGCACCCTCGCCGGCGCTGTAGCTGCCGGATACTCGCGGGCCTGCCGAAGAGAACGGAGAGAGAGCGGGAGAGAGAACGTGGCAGTGGAGGGCGACCGGGGCGTCAGCGGAGGACGGAACGGAGCGAGTACCGGCTCAGCGAACGGTACTCACCGGTTGGGCGTGCAGACCGCGTCGGCGTCCGCGATGATGAACGCCTCGTCGTCGAGGTGGCTCTCCGCCGCGGGGAGGAACACGACGTGGGACTCCGTCGGCGATTCGACGACGGTGAGGTCCTCGATGTCGTAGCCCAGGTCCTGTTTCGGGTCCGGGTCTTCCGGAACACGTTGCCAATTACTCGACATCGAGATCACAGGTGAACGATGGTGAACGTCGCCTCGCCCCGGATGTCGATGTCGGTGACGTTCCCGGTGTAGCCGAAGGCGTCGACGCCGTTGCCGACGACGCCGACGACGCGCTGGCCGCTGACGCTGTCGGACAGTCGGTCCCAGGCGATGCCGTCGTCACGAACTTCCGAGCGGTTCTCGTCGCGCACGACGTCCCCGGAGACGGTGAACGTGTACCGGGCCGTCTCCTCGACGTCGCCGGTACCGTCGATGACGAGGACCGTGTCGTAGTCGACGTCGCCGGAGCCGCCCGACCCGCCGTCGCTCGTCTCCGTTTCCGTCTCGGTCTGCTGGGGCGTCTCCGTCTCGACGTCGACGGGGACGAACTCGAGCTGGTCGATGTGACCGGAGTCCTCGCCGGTCGTCTCGACGCGCAGGACGTTCTCGCCCTCCGCGAGCGTCGCGGTGACCGCGAAGCGCTCCCAGGTGTTCCAGCCGCCGGTCGGCTCGAAGGTTATCTGGCTGGTCTCGCCGTTGACGGTCAGGTCGGCCGTCCGGGCCGCATTGTCGCCCTGCGAGTGGGTGAAGAAGACGTCGTAGGTGCCGGCGGCTGCGACATCGAGCGTCCACTCGACTGAGCCGCCGGACGGCGGTTCGAGGTCGACGAAGCCGTCGCCAGAGTAGCCGTCGTGGACGGTGCGGACGCTCGAGTCGCCACCGACCGTCCCCTTCTCGGCCTGGACGAGCGTCTGGCCGTCGACCGGGATGGCCTCGGACGAACCGGAGTCGGCCGTCGCGATGGCCGTGGCGGTGGCGGTGGCCGTCGCGGTGGCAGTCGACCCGTCGGAGCCGCTGGAGCTGCCGTCGCCGTTCTGGGGCGTCCAGATGGCGTAGTCGGTGTTCGGGGACTTCGCGTTCGAGCCGGTCACCGTGTCGAAGCTACTCGGCGCGTCGTGACTGGCGCTGCCGGTGAGGTGGATGTTCTCGCCGTCCCAGTTGCTGCCGGCGCCCCACTCGTCGATGAAGGTCGGGTTGGAGCTCTGGTTCTCGATGCGGAGGTTCCGCATGACGCCGGAGCCGCCCTCGCCCTTGTCGTCGAAGTTGATCGCCATCGTCCCCGGGTCGTGCCAGAGGAAGTCGCAGTCCTCGATGAGGACGTCGTCGCCGGCGTCGTCGATCTTGATGCCGCGCTGGTTCCAGCCGACGTGGCTGGAGGCGGCCTTCTCGGTGGACTCGAAGTAACAGCGCCGCACCTCGCTGTTGTCGGGGGCCAGGCGCAGCGCGGACATGCCCGTGTTGACGAAGTCGCAGTCCTCGACGACGACCTTGCCGTTGCCCTCGACGTACGGGTCGGAGACGTACAGCGCGATGTTGCCGAAGTCGGAGAAGTAGCAGTGCCGGACGGTGAGCGTGCCCGCGTGGTCAGTGCCGGCGTAGATACCGGTCGAGTCCGAGCCGTCGACGGTGCCGTCGGGCATGTTGACGTTGACTATCTGGACTTCCGCGTCGGGGGCCGCGCCGACGCGCCAGCGGGACTGCTCCTCCCCGGTCTTGCCCTTGACCGTGATGTTCTCGATGCGGACCGTTCCGGAGCTGGCCCAGAGCGTGGGCCGGATGACGGTGTCCGTGCCCGGTCGCTTGAACGTGACGCCCTCGGGCGAGCCGACGAGCGCGCAGTTGGACTTGTCGCCGCCGATGCCGTCGCCGGTGTACTCGTACTCGCCGGCCGGGATGTGGACTTCGTTGCCGCTCACGAAGTGTTCCTCGAGGTAAGAGTCGATGTTATCGCCGTTAGTGAGCCCCTTCTCGGCCAGGTCGACGGTCGTGGCGGCCGATCCGCGCTTGCCGACGGCGACGGTTCCGACCGCGGCCGTCGCGGCCAGGCCGACCGTCTTCATGAACGCGCGTCGATTTGTTTTGCTCGTGTCGGGCGTCTCCTCTTCCGCACTTCGTCGTGCCATAGTCGGGTAGCCTGGACTTACCTCATTAACGCTTCTGACCAGAAGGGGCTACTAAGTCGGTAATAGGGCCCTACTTTCGGCCAGATACGTACCACTTGGAGGCTAGATGCGTGGCACCGGTCGTTAATTATCTCCTACGCTGCGTAAATTCCGCGCCGGACTGCAGTCACGAATCGTCAGACGGACTCCCCGCGCTAGGATCGTATTACCGGATCGGAGCGGTCCGTATGGCAGTCGTACTGCGGATCCGAGCCGGGTCTAAGGGCGGATTAACGCGGTCTGAACGGTCGGAATGACGGCCATTACAAACCGCTGGCCGCCGTCAGTTCTGGTAGATGCAGACGCTGTTACTGGGGCTGGATGGGACCTGCCGGTCCATCCTCGCGCCGCTGTTCGAGGACGGGGTGATGCCGCACGTGGAAGCGCTGTTCGGTGACGGGACCAGCGGTCCGCTCACGTCACAACTCCCGCCGTGGACGCCGAGCGCCTGGCCGTCGCTGTACACCGGCGTGAATCCGGGCAAGCACGGCGTGTTCGGCTTCCTCCGCTTCGACGGCTACGAGTGGGACGTGGTGAACCGCTCCGACGTCGAGGAGTTCGCGCTCTGGGAACTGCTCGACCGGCACGGGCTCACGAGCGTCGTGGTCAACGTGCCGGTCACCCATCCAGCGCGCGAGTTCGACGGCGCGCTCCTGCCCGGCTACATCGCGCCCGAGAACCCGGCGTGCCACCCCGAGGGGATCCTCGGCGAGGTCGAGGACGCCGTCGGCGACTACGACGTGTACAGTCCGCTGGACAGGCCGGGGGAGACGGACCTCGACGAGGCCGCCGCTCACGCGCGCAGCCGGGGGGACGCGTTCTGCTTCCTCGCGAACCGGTACGACCCCGACTTCGGCTTCCTGGAGTTCCAGCAGACCGACAGCGTGTTCCACGCCCGCCCGGGCGACGACGAGGCGGTCCGCCGGATCTACGGTGCCGTCGACGACGCGGTCGGCCGGGTCCTCGACGACTGCGACCCCGACAACGTCCTCGTCGTCAGCGACCACGGGATGGGCGAGTACGACGGGTACGACGTCCGCCTCAACGAGTACCTCCGCGAGACCGGGTTCGTCGAATCGACGACGGAAGGGACGGGAATGCCGTCCTGGGACGCCATCGCGCGCAACCAGCTCCAGGACGGCGAGGAGGGCGGCCAGCCGTCCCCCGGCGCCGCCGAGCGTCTGGCCGCGACGGCCTCGAAGCTCGGCGTGACCAGCCAGCGCATCCAGGCCGTCCTCGAACCGCTCGGCCTCGCGGAGTTCGTCGCGCGCCACGCGCCCACCGACGCAGTGCGTGCGGGAACGGAGCAGGTCGACTTCTCCAGCTCGCGCGCGTTCGTCCGCGACCGCATCGAACTGGGCGTCCGGCTCAACGTCGCGGGCCGCGAGCCAGACGGCGTTGTCCCGCCGGAGGCCTACGACGACCACCGGGACGAGCTGATCGACGCGCTCAGCGCGCTGGAGACGCCAGACGGTGAGCCCGCCTTCGAGGACGTCCTCCCCCGCGAGGACGTGTTCTCGGGCCCCTTCGTCGAGCGCGCGCCGGACGTCGTCACCGTCCCGACCGACTTCGAGCACACGCTGAACGTCTCGCTGCTGGGCGAGTTGTTCGACGACGAGCCGTTCGAACCCTGGAATCACAAACGGGACGGCATCGTCGCGGCGACGGGCGAGGCCTTCGGCGAGACGGCGTCGCTCGCGGACGCCCACCTCTTCGACGTCGCTCCCACGGTGCTCGCGTCGCTGGGGATTCCGCGCAGCGACCGGATGGACGGCGATCCCCTTCCGATCGTCGACGAGACGCCCGTGCGCCGCTATCCCGAGTTCGAAGCGACGGAACGGACCGACACCGACGACGAAGACGTCGAGGAGCGCCTCGCGCACCTGGGTTACCTCTCCGGGGAGTGACGAAGCAGAAAAGCGGAACGAGCAGCGGCTAGCTGTCCGCCTATTCTCGCTGGCAGTTCCCACTGCTGGCGGCCGCGTTCGCGCCGAGTCGGCTCGTCCGTAGCGCCTCGCGGGTCACCGTGGCGTCGTTGAGTACGACAGGCCTGCCGGTCACGCTGATCGAACTGTTGCTGAGCGTCGAGTCGCTGACGCGGGTGCACTGGATGCCGTCGCGGGCGGAGCCGGTCTGGACGATGCAGGCGTTGTCGACGAGACAGCCCTCACGTTCGAGCAGGCGGACGGCGGCGGTGTTCTCGGCCGACCCGGAAATGGTGACGTTCTCGACGCGGATGCGGAAGTCGTCGCCGTCGCCGTCCGGGCCGTCGGGGCGGTCGTTGGGTGACTTCGCGAGGATGGCCGCGACGTCGTTCGCGTCGACGGTGACGTTCGTGTCGCGGATGGTCGCCCGGTCGAGCCAGCTCGACATGGTGATGGCGCCGTCGCTCCCGGTGACCTTCTTCATCTCGACCTCGCAGTTCTCGACCAGGACGTTCGAGCCCTCGCGGAGCCGGATCCCGCGCATGTTGCCGAACCCCTTCGGGGCCCGGTCACAGCGGACGGTGACGCCGCGGACCTCCGCGGGGCCGCTGACGCGGACGCTCGAGACGTTGTTGTTCTCGTAGCGGCCCCCTTCGACGACCACCTTGCCGGTCGCCGAGGAGGCGTAGAGGCCGTTGTCCGGGAAGCCGGCGATGTGGCAGTCGACGAAGCGCAACGTCCCGGTGTGTTTCTCGCCGACGTAACAGCCCGTGATGGGGTACTCGGCGGAGGCGCCGTCGGGCAGATTCATCCGCTTCACGACGCCGTTCCCCTGCGGGTCGGTGACGTCGAAGCGCATGACGTCCATGTCGACGTCGACGGTGCCGGTGACGCTGACGTCCGTCACCGAGAGGCCGTCCGTCACGATGCCGTGGATAGGCCGACCGCCCGTGTTCGGCGCGCTGAAGTCGAACGCCAGGCCCTCGATGGTCAGGCCGGTCGCGCTGTCCGCGTTCCCGAGGACGAACAGGGAGTCGTCGAACCCCTCCTCCACGCGGAGCGTCGCGTCCCGGCCGACGACGCTGAGGTCGGTGAGGTCCCTGACACGCCACTCCTGGGTGAGAAGGTACTCGCCGGGCGGGAAATAGAGCGTCTTCCCGTCGCCGACGGCGTCCTCCAGGACGGGGACGGTCGGCTCGTCGCCGTCGGGGCTGGCCCCCGCTTCGACGAGGTCGATCACGTTCTCGCCGCTGGGCGGTTCCGGCGACGTCTCCGTCCCGTCGGGCCCAGGCGTCTCTGTCCCCCCGTCTGGCGTCGGCGTCTCCGTCTCCGACGGCCCCGGACCCGGATCGAGCCAGGAACACCCCGCTAGCGCTGCGAGGCCCGCGACGCCGCCGAGCGTTTTCAGGTATCGACGCCGGGTTCGGTTGTCGTCAGTCACTTGTCCGTCTCTCTGGTGCGATCCCTGATTGTTATGATGGGGCAATCCGTGTCGGAAACGACCTTACCGTTCAATCCCGGTGGCGAATCTGGGTCCGCTGGTCGGCCTCCTCGACCATCGACTGCTCGACGGAGTCCGGTTCCGGTTTCCACTCGGTCTGGCCGTCGAGGTGGTCGTCGTGCTCGCGGTCGATGGCCAGGATGGCGAACACGGCGGTCCCGAACAGCGTCGCCAGCGTCCCGAGACGCGACGCCCCGTCGCCGAAGCCGGTGATGCGCTTGAGGAGGCTGCCGACGCCGGCGACGCCGGCCAGCGCCGCGACGCCGGCCAGCAGCGCGACCGGGTGGCGCTCGCTGACGACGTACTTCGCCCAGACTCGCCAGAGGGCGTTCCGGGCGAGCATCCCCGAGACCTTCGGGATGTACGTCCGGTAGTCGATGTGGCTCTCCTCGTCGTCGTAGACGGCCTGGCGTGGGACGTCGACCACGCGCATGCCAGCGACGTTGAGTTTGACGAGCAGGTCGTTGCAGTAGCCGTAGAACTCGTACATCTCCTCGATCTCGACCCGTTCGAGCGCTTCGAGCGAGATGGCCGTGTAGCCGTTCTGGGGGTCGCCGACGTTCCAGTAGCCGCTGGCGATCTTCGTCAGCAGCGTGAGGATGCGGTTACCGACGTACCGGAAGCGCGGCATGTCTTCGTGGAACTGCTCGTCGAGCAGGCGGTTGCCCTTGGCGTAGTCGGCCCGGCCCGTGGCGACGGGTTCGACGATCAGCTCCAGGGCCTCGGGGCGCATCTGGCCGTCGCCGCCCATGACGGCGGTGACGTCGATGGCGTCCTCGCGCGCCCGGAGGTAGCCGGTCTTGATGGCGCCGCCGACGCCGCGGTTCTCCGCGTGCTGGATGGGGACGACGCGGTCCTCGAAGGGGCTGTCCCGGTCGAGGCCGGCGTCGTTCACTCGCTCGGCGGCCCCCTGGATCGCCGCCCAGGTGCCGTCCGTCGAGCAGTCGTCGACGGGGTAGACGCGGTCGACGAAGTCGGGAACGGTCTCGACGACGCCGGCGATGAACGCTTCCTCGTTGTACGCCGGGATCACGACGGCGACGGTCTTATCGTTGTACATCGGACCCCCTGTGCGTGAACGACGATGTCGTCTGTGGCGCGTCGACCGTCGATCTGTTCAGTCGCGTCATTGGTGTCTGTATGGCCGTGAGAGGTGGTTTGTTATGGAGGACCTGTGGGGTCGCGCGGGCTCTTTCGGCGCTCATTCCGGGGCGGCGTGCCAGTCGCTGCGGAAGTGGGTCAGTGGCGTCGCGGTCCGGTTCAGCACGTCCGCGCTCTCGACGGCCCCGACGTAGATGGTGTGGTCGCCGGTCTCGTAGCTGTCGTGGACCGAACAGTCGATGTAGGCCAACGAGTCCTCGAACACGGGCGCGTCCGAGGCCGCCGTCCGGACCGGCTCGGCGACGAAGGGGTTCTCCGAGAGGTCGGAGACGTCCGCGAAGTACCGGCCGAGGCGGCGCTGGTCGGCGGTGAGGACGTTCAGACAGAACCCGTCGATGGAGGTCTCCCGGAGCAGTTCGTGGGCCTTCGTCCCGTCGGGCAGTGCGATGGAGACCAGCGGCGGCGACAGCGACACCATGTCGAAGGAGTTGACCGTCACCCCGTGCGGGCAGGCGGCCGGCGGCAACGTGACGACCGCCACCCCCGTCGGCACCATCCCCGCCGTCTCCTGGAACTTCGTCCGTTCGATGGGCATATTGTCGACAGCGCGCGGGCTGTACCCTTTGTTATCCATCTCGGGAGGGCCGGTAAGGTGGGTCTAGTCGCCTGGCTCGCGAAATGGGTGCGAGCGACGCCGTCTGCCGCAGGCCCGGACGCCGACGCCGTCCGCCGCGTGCGTGTACAGTCCAGCTAACTATACCGCTCCGTCACCCAGGAGACGACGATGAGCACTCCCGACCGTAGCAGGGTGAGTAGCCGCCAGTAGCGATGTGGCCGTGGGACCACCTCGCCATCGGCTACCTCGCCGTCTCGCTGTGGCGTCGCGGACGGAGCAGGCGCCCGCCGGGTGAAGCCGAGGCTATCGCGGCCGTCGTCGGCTCGCAGCTGCCCGACCTGATCGACAAGCCACTGGGCTGGCGGACGTCGCTGCTCCCCTCGGGCCACTCGCTGGCTCACTCCCTGACCGTCGCCGCCCCCACCGCCGTCGTCGTCTACCTCGTCGCACGCCGGTACGGGCGGGCGGACGTGGGCGCGGCGTTCTCGCTAGCGTACCTCGTCCACCTCCCGGCGGACGTCGTCTACCCGATGGTGCTGGGCGACCCGCCGAACCTGGCCTTTCTCTTCTGGCCGTTCGTCGACATCCCGCCGTCCCAGACGGACGCGTTCGCGGGCCGGGTCCTCGAACTCGTCGTCCAGTTCCTCGCCTTCCTGCGGACGCCACAGGGGATCACCTTCCTCCTCGTCGAGCTATCGCTGCTCGGCGTCGCCCTCCTGCTGTGGCGTCAGGACGGCTGGCCGGGCGTCGCGTCGATCGTCCGCGCCGTCGACCCGCGAAGCGTGTGACGCTGTAGGACTTCGTATACGAAGGCGACCGATACGCGACGCAGTGGCGGTATATCGGGGTTATCGGACGCAACCCCCACCATAACAATGGCCTCACGTGGCGCTGATGCCTACAATGTCACTCACGACTGCGGTAGTCGGTGGCGGGACTGTTTCAGACAGGCATCTCGACGGGCTGGACAAACTCGCGATGACCGACCTCGTCGCCATCTGCGACGTCGACGAGGACACGGTCCGCGAGAAGGCCCGCGAGTACGACCTCAAGGCCTACACCGACGTCGAGGCGATGCTGGCGCGGGAGGACCTCGACTGGGTCCACCTCTGTACCCCCGTCCAGACGCACCTCGACCTGGCGACGACGATCATCGAGGATGGCGTCCCCGTCCAGATCGAGAAGCCAGTCACCGAGACGGTGGCCGAGGCCGAGGAGCTGGCCCGCGTCGCCGAGCGCCACGACGTGCCCGTCTCCGTGGTCCACAACCACAACTTCGACCCGGCGATGCGGAAGGCCCGGGCGGCCATCGAGCGCGGCGACATCGGGCAGATCCGCTCGGTCGACATGCTGTACGCCGGCGAGACCTGGCCCGACGAGGTCAAACGCGGCGCCTGGGCCCACGAACTCCCCGGCGGCGAGTTCGAGGAGGGGTTCCCCCACCCCATCTACATGCTGCTGAATCTCGGGGGATATCCCAGAAGCGCCGACGACATCGATGCCAGCTCCCAGCGCCGGCGCGAGTACGACGGCGAGTTCGCCTACGACGGCGTCCAGTTTCAGTTCACGAGCGAGGACGACGTGCTCTGCAGCGGCACCATCGTCGCCAGCGAGATCCCACACAAGACACTCACCATCCACGGCGACGACGGCAGCATCGTCGTCGACGTCGTCTCCCAGACCGTCACGACGCTCGACCGGGACTACCAGTCCTCGCCGGTCATGCGCGCGATGACGAACGTCGACCACGTCATCGACCGGGTCAGGGGGACGCTGGAGAACGTCTACGACGTCGTCGAGCGCAAGCGCGACGACAGCTGGGAGGTCGAGCGCGACGCCGTCCCGCACTACTACCAGTTCGACGCCGAGGCCGCCGCGCTCATCCAGGATCGGGACCTGCCCTCGCCGCTGGAGGAGGCCCACTGGACCATCCAGATCATGGAGACGATCCGCGAGAGCGCCGTGGAGGACGAGCCCAGGGTCGTCGCCCAGCGGCCGATGGACCAGGATTGACGGCGGCGGGTGCCGGTCGTAGGTGCGTGTTTAATGCGACGTTCACGTCCCTTGGCTGCGGTCACCTAACCATAACAAAGGGATGTTCAGTGACAACTACCCGTTAACGCCCGATGCGGCGTGTTCTCCAAACAATGACACATTCGAAACCCGGCTCTCTTCGCGTCGTCTCAGTGCTGATCCTGGTGGTGGCCGCACCCGCGCTCACGTTTGCGAGCGCGCCTGCGACGGCAGCGAACACCTCCGACACGGCCGACACGTACGTCGTCGAGCAGGGCGGCGAGTGCGTCCTGCTCGAACCCCACGGCGACGGCACGGAGACGGTCGAAGCGTTCTACGACTATCGCACTCCGTACACGGAGGCGTTTGCCTGGGACTACTCTTCCTACGGCACCGAACACCTGCAGGACAACCAGGTGAGCAAGGTGTTCGTCTACGAGGGGTCCGAGGGGACGAGCCTCGTCTTCCTCCACGACGCGCGGGAAGACGGCGAACCCCAGCCCTTCGGTGGCACCATCACGATGCAGATCTCGGACCTCCCCGAGGGGGCGTGGGCCGTCCAGGACGACACGTACCAGAACGACAGTCAGGACGACAACTGGGAGATCAGTGACTCGTCGACGACAGTCGACTGGATGTGGCAGCCCGACCGCTCCGACGGCGGTGCCTACCGCGGCCTCCACGAGATGGACGCCGAGGGCGCCATCACCGTCGATCCCTCCTTCAACGAGGAGGCCCGGGCCTGGGGCGAGTGGAACTGGTCCGGCGACGACGACAACCGGACGACCAGCTGGGTCGCTCGCTCCGGCGACGGCACCGAGACCGAACTCGACATGACCGAGCCGATCACGATCCAGCGCGGTATCTGCGGCGAGGACGAGACGGCCCCCGAGGCGAACGCGGACGTCTCGCCGACCACCGTCGCGCCCGGCGAGGACGTCACCTTCGACGCGAGCGAGTCGACGGACGACCTCGGCGTCGAGGGCTACGAGTGGGACTTCGGCGACGGCAGCGAGCCGGTCACCGGCGAGACGGTCACGCACGCCTACGCGGAGAACGGGTCCTACGAGGCCACGCTGACCGTGACCGACGGCGCCAACAACACGGACACCGCCACCGTCCCGGTCACCGTCGAGGCCCAGGACACCGACGAAGCACCGACGGCCGTCCTCGACGCCCCCGAGTCAGTGACGGCCGGCGAGCCAGCGACGTTCGACGCGCGCCGCTCGACCGACGACGAGGGGATCGTCGCGTACCAGTGGACAGTCGACGGGGCGACCGTCGACGCCGATGGCCCGACGCTGGAACGGACCTTCGCGGACGCCGGCACCCACACCGTCGGCGTGACGGTCGTCGACGGGAGCGACCAGACGAACGCAACGACCGCGGAAGTGACCGTCGAGGCCGCACCCGACGCGCCCCCGTCGGCCGCGGCCAGCGCCGACCCGACGACCGTCGCACCCGGCGAGCCGGTGGCGTTCGACGGTACCGCGTCGACGGACGACGACGAGATAACTGCCTACGAGTGGGACTTCGGCGACGGGAACGCGAGCGACGGCGCCACGGTCTCGCACGCGTACGCGAGCGCGGGCGAGTACGAGGCGACCCTCACGGTGACCGACGACGCGAACAACACCGACGACGCAACCGTGCCGGTGACCGTGGAAGCCGAGGAGACCGACGACGGCTCCGAGGACGAGAGCGGTGACGACGAGTCGGACGGCTCCGACGACGCCGACGATGGCGACGACAGCGACGACTCGGGCGGGTCGGACGAGACGGACGATTCCGGTGACGACAGTCCCAGCAGTAGCCCGAGTGGCGGGAGCCCCAGCAGCGACGGGAGCTCCGGGGGCACCGGCGGCGCAGCGCCACCCGCTGCCGAGTCGTCCAGCGCGAGCGTCTCCCAGACCGACGACGGGCGACTCGTCGTCACCGTCGAGAACGCCGCCGAGGGCGAGGCCGTCTCGGCCGACGTCCCCGGTGCCGAGAACGCTACGGGCCTGCGCTCCGTCGAACTCGTTCCCGACACCGACGCCGACCAGCTGAACCTCACGCTGGCCCCCAGCGACGAGGTGAGCGCACCCACTGGAACCGACGCCGGGCTGTACGAGGTTCGCACCGAGAACGGGTCGACCGTCGCGAACGTCACCTACCGGTTCGCGGTCGACCGCGCCGCCATCGGCGAGTCGGGCGAACTCCGGGTCCTGGCGAGTGACGGCTCGAACGTGACGGCGCTGAACCACACCGTCGTCGAGAACGGGTCGGCGACCGTCCTCGATGCGACGACCGCCGACGCCGATCGAGTCGTGGTCGCGGCCGTCGCGCCCGACGTGACCGCGACGGCCATCGGCACCAACGGCACGGCGACGGCCGGCGAGTCAGCGACCGTCCAGGCGACGCTCGCCAACGACGGCCACCTCGACGCCAACCGGACGGTGAATCTCACCGTCGAGGGGACGCTCGTCGACTCGCGGAACGTTACCGTCCCAGCGGGTGAGACAGTGACCGTCTCCTTCGAGACGACGTTCGACGCGGCGGGCGACGCGCGCGTCTCGGTGGCCGGCACCGAGGAGACGATCACCGTCGCGTCGGCCGACGGCAGCACCGACACGGAGGGCGACACCGTCACCGGGGGCGACGCCGAGAGTTCGGGCACCGATACCGAGAGCACGGACGCTGCGCCGACCAGCGGCCAGAGCACGGAACTGGCCCTCGCCGGCCTCGGCATCCTGGTAATCGGCGCCGTGGGACTGATCCGGATTTTGTAGTCGCTCCCGTTCCTCTTTTTCGCCGCAGCAGTCGGTTCGCCGGCCGCTCACTGTCGTTCCGCCGATACGGGTCGTTTCGGGTACCGGCGCGACCAGGGACCGGGGCCACAGGTGGACCCAGGTAGGAGGGCGACGAGCCGTCGCGTATGACTGGGTCATCGAACGAACCGACAGCATCCGTCGCTTGCGACGGGACGGTCACGATACCTCGGCGGGTTCGCGACACTCTCGGCCTGGAGGGAACAGGCCGAATCACGTTCGTGGAGACCGACGACGGGGAAGTCGTGCTTCGACGGGTGAAGCCTCCGGCCGAGATCAGGGGGGCACTCGCGACGAGTGCTGACCTGGACGACGAGAAGTGCCCATCGGTGACTCTCCGGGAGGAGCGACGGCGCGATTCCGCACACGTCGCCGAGAAGCTGGGGAACGATGGCGCCTGACGAGAAAACCGCTTCTGGCCGCGTGAGACGCTCGCCTTACTCTACCGTCACCCAGAGGTGGATGTGGCCCTCGGCGTTCGCCGCGGACGGCGTCTCCGGCGCCTCACCGCGGTAGACGTAGTAGGCGAGGCGGAGGTCCTCGCCGGACATCGACGGCTCGACCTGGTGGGTTGCCCGCCACGTCTCGTTGGCCGGGACCTGCGACTCCAGCGTCTGGAGGCGCTCTCGCTCGGTCACCGCCACGCCGTCGGTCCCGTTGCGGTCGACTCGCTGGAGTTCGACGACGGCGGTGTAGGCGGCGGGTTCCTCGTAGTGGTTCTCGACTTCGAGCGTGAGGTCGCGGGCCTCGCCGGCGGTGAGGTTCGTCGGGTAGCCGGAGGCGACGTAGTCGCCGTCGGCCGTCTCGGTGACCAGCGAGACGCTGGTGTAGGACTCGCCCTGGGTCGGCCCCGTCAGCCCGAACGCGAGGCTCCCGACGGCCAGCAGGACGGCGACGACGAGGACGGCGCTGAGGACGGTGTCGGTCGCCGTGCCGGCGGCCAGCCAGTCCTGGGTCCGCGCGCCGTAGCCGAGCAGCGAGGGCGGGCTGTACCGCTCGCTCGGCGACAGCGCGACCCGCCGGACGATGCCGACGACCGAGAGCGTGACCACCAGGACGGTGACGCTGGTGACGACGGTGGCCGTCTCGAAGGGGATCCCGACCAGGCCGTGGACCACCGCGAGAATCGGCAGGAGGGCGAGGCTGAAGCCGAACGAGAGCCCGAACCGCTCGATGGTCCCGGGGCTGTACGCCGACGCGCTCACCGGGTGCGAGCGCGTTCCGGTGGGGCGTCCGGGGAACAGCGCCGAGACGAGCGCGTAGCCGGGCAAGACGAGGACGAACACCGAACCGACGAGCGCCCGCGGCCACGAGTAGCCGGCGTCCGAGCCCAGCAGGACCGCGAAGACGAGCGCGGCCAGGACGATGACGGCCAGGAGGTCGAGTGGGAACCCCGTCAGGAGCGAGCGGATCCGCCCCGATTCGCTGTCAGTCGACGGTGCTGTCGTCATCGGTCATCACCCGCCCCGGAACCGCCCGTGGCCGCTGCGGTCGGTGCGTACGACTGCTGTGTCCCGATCATCAGTGGTTACGACGACCTAGTCGCAACGAGCGTTTTGTTATAGATACCCTTCGCCGGAGACGCCGGCAAATAACATTTCTACCGGGGGGCGTGGGACAGTGTGTTGAATGGGTGCTTCACGACACCGGCCAGGACGTAGGGTGGCCACGCGATGAGTATCGAGATCGAGGAGTTCACGCGCGAGCAGCGTTCGGAGTGGGACCGGCTGGTCGAGCAGTCGCCGGGCGCGACGCCGTTCCACCGGTTCGCGCTCCTGGCGGTCGTCGCCGACCACGCGGGTGCGACCCTCCACCCCCTCGTGGGGTACAAGGGCCAGGAACCGGTCGGGCTCTTCCCCGTCTTCGTCGTGCGGAAGGGGCCCGTCGCGACGGCGTTCTCGCCGCCACCGAGCCTGAAGATCACCTACCTGGGCCCGACGCTGCTCAACGTCGCGAAGCTGAAACCGAGCAAGGCGGAGCGTCGCAATCGCCGGTTCGTCGAGGGCTGTCTCGACTACGTCGACGAGCAGTTCGGCCCGCGCTACGTCCACGTGCGGACCCACACGCGCTACGAGGACACGCGCCCGTTCACGTGGAGCGGCTACGAGTCGACGCCGAACTTCACCTACGTCGTCGACCTGTCGGACGGGCCGGACGCGCTGTTCGACCGGTTCAGCCGCGACGCGCGCAAGAACGTCCGCGACGCCCGAGACGCCGACTGCGTCGTCGAAGAGCGCGGCGCCGACGCCGCTCGCACGATCGTCGACCAGGTGCGCCGTCGCCACGAGGAACAGGACGAGTGGTATCCCCTGACGACCGACTTCGTCACCGACCTGTACGAGCGGGCGCCCGAGGGCGTCGTCCGGCCCTACGTCTGTGAGGTCGACGGCAGGGCCGTCGGTGGCTCGCTCACGCTCGAACACGGCGACACGGCCTACGGGTGGCAGGGCGTCGTCAAACCCGACGTGGACCTCGACGTCAACGACGTCGTCCACTGGCACGTCATCAACGAGGCCGCCGAGCGCGGCGTCACCCGGTACGACCTCGTCGGCGCGAACAAGCCGCGACTCTCCCGGTACAAGGCGAAGTTCGCGCCGACGCTCGAGACCTACGACGGCCTGGAGAAGTCCAGCCCCGGCATGTCGCTCGCAGCGAAGACGTACAAGCGGCTCCGCTGAGAACGGGTTCCGCTGACAGCCGCTTCTGCTGACTGTTCTGGCCGTGGCCGCGTCACAAAGAGAGCTTCTCGCGTTCGGCCGACCGTCAGTCCTCGTCGATCCGGTCGATCTGGTCGACCCACTGTTCGATGTGCGGGTCGCCGCGGTACTGGACGGTGCCGTCGTCGGGGTCGTACTCGACGACTTCCGCGTCGTCGAGTTTCGGCAGGTGGGTGTGGTGGAGCGAGGACCGCAGGTACGTGCGGTTCGACGATTCTTGCCCGATGTCGCTGTAGGTCTCTTCGATGGCGTTGACGATGTCGTCGATGCGATGTGTCGTGTTGGGCTCGTCCATCAGCGCCCGCATGACTGCCCGACGGCGTTCCGGCGCGAGTAACCGAAGAACCGAACTCGGAAGTCGGTCTGGTACGTCACGCCGCGCCGTAGTATCCTGACCCATTGGAACCTCCTCAGAGACGGCGGGGTATTGTTATGACGCCTTTTTCGAGGTGGTAACGCTGGCTTATAACTACCGGAGATCGCTACGGAGAAGTCGCAATTCGTGGGATGTTCGGCGTCTGCCCTCATTCGGCGCGACCGTGTCACGGACTACCGAGGCGCTGGACAGATCGCGGACGGCCAGGTCGAAATCAGCCCATAGCACCGCACGAATTCGGATAACTGAGTTATAACAATAGGGATGGCTCGCCTGTCCCCCACTGGGGAAGTCGGCTATCGCTTCCCTGCGCGATGTGACTGCCCACCCCAGCACGCTCTCACCCCACCCTGAATCCCACCCCAAGTGCCCCTTTTTACCGCTCTTTCGTGTCCGCGACTGCGCTCACGATATCCGGTTCCACCCCATCCAGGGCCGGGGTGACAGCGTTGATCCCCACCGCGTCCGTCCGATTCCGTCACGTGTTCGTGTTTTCCCGCACCTACTCGAAACGCTCACGAACGTCAGCCGTGGCTTAGGGTCCAGTAGTATCCACCAGGTGTACTGAACAGTGGGGCGCGTTTAATAGACGGTGTCCCCCTGTGTCGGGCACGACGTTCGCGCTGACGTGGGCCAGTGCGCTCGATCCAGTTCGACCGTGAACGAACAGCGACGCCCCGTTCCGTCCGGCCGCGAGGTGTCGCCTCGGACTCGCCGAGCGAGACGTGGACGCGAGCGCTCCGACGACGGCCTCGGCGCGACCCGCAGTCGTGCGGGCCGGGACCGAGGACTCACGTGGCCGAACCGACTGCGAACGCGACCAGGAGGACCACCGACGATGGAAGGCACTACACAACGGAGAGTCGAACTGTACGTCCGCTCGCTCGCGCCGTGCGGAACGAGCACCGAACAGAACGAGATCGTCGAGCGACTGCGCGACCTCGAACGGCGCGACGTCGTCGACGACGTCGACCTGACGGTGTGGGGTGATGCCGTCTGTCTCGATGGCGCCAGCGCGACCGTCGGGACGGGGACGCAGGTCGCCGACCGCGTCCGAGAGTTCTACAGCTGGTGTGCGGACGGACCGGCGTCGCTCGACCCGTTCTTCACCTGGTCGACGGTCGAGTCGTCGCTCTCGGGCGACTCGTTCCGGCGCGTCGTCCTCCCCCAGCGGTGTCTCGCGCTCTACGACGACGGGCAGTTACAGGAAGTGTATCCCCGACAGGTCGACGGCGCCGTGGAGTCGCTGGCGGACGGCGTCCGGTCGCTCGAACCGACCGCGGACGGGAACGCGGGGCCGTCGCTCGCCTTCGAGGAGGTCTAGCCGGCGTTGAGGATGGTGAGGACGTTGAGCGTGACGGCGATTCCCTGTGGGAGCGCCAGGCCTGCCATCGCGGCGACGCCGTAGCGCCGCCCCAGGACGTGCCAGATGGTCGCGACCCAGGAGACGGCGACGAGTTTGAGCCCGACCAGTCCGGCGACCCCGTACTGCGAGAGGATGGCGAGGACGAACGGGTTCTGCTCGCGCAACCCGATTCCGAGCCCGTAGACGGTCGTCACGAGGTCGCCGAGGACCGCGGCGGCGCCCAGGGCGCAGACGGCGCCGACGACGGGAGTCGTCGTCAACACCCCCCAGCCGGACCGGTCCGGGGGCGAGTCGTTCGTCGTCTGCTGCGTCGTGGCGTGGTCCGCCTGAACAGGGTCGGGCATCGATGGATCGCGCAGAGAGCGCACGCAAACCGACGCGCGATGCCCGTTTGGTTACTCAGTCGCTATCCGGGGGTACACTCGCCATAGGACGGGAAGGCGGCCGAATGGGCGCCGAGCGCTCCTGTCGTGCCGGGGCGTCGCCGCCGGTGGGTACGCCCTTCCTACGACCGGCCCGGGACTGCCGTGACCTGGGACTGCCGTGACCCGGGACTGCCGTGACCTGAGACTGTCGTTCCGTGCCCTGCTCGGCCCTGACAGGCCCTCTCCAGACGGCCCCTTCCCTAACGTCGTTGTTCGACGGAGCGCGACGGGTGGCTCCAATATCTAGTTTCGATTACGTCTAAAAATTACTGAAGCTGGAATTACACGTTCCGACACGCGGCCCGCACGGGTAGACCACCACCGACAGCGGGCCACGGAGAGGCCCGTCACCGTTCCGCTACCGGGTCACATCGGCCGCAGAACCGCCCTGTCGACGCCCCGTCGCTTCTCCTCGACGGGTGGTACCCCCGGTCTGTTCGGCCCGTCCGCTGTAGGTGGCCCCTCCAAAATCTCGCACCGAAATCCCATCTCACGGCAGTTCAACGGGCGTTCCACGACGACGGACGCTGTCGTGGCCCTCGCCAGTCGCGCACCACCGAACGTCGGACTTCTCAGTTTCTAGAGTAATGGGTTGCGCTGACAAACGTGACAGGGGGTACCAAGCCTGGGAGGCCCTGGAGCGCCCCCTCGTTCGCTGGCGATGGGTCGCCGCGTCACTCGATGTCGATGGGGACGCCGTCGGTGGCGGTCGTCGGAGCGACGGTGCGGTCGTCGTGGTCGTAGTCGAGGAGTCCCGCGTCGTCGAGCTTCGGGAGGTGCCGGTGGTGAAGGGAGACGTGCACGTCGCGGACCGTCGACTCCGGGACGGTCATCGCGGCGACGTCCGCCTCCTGGGCGGCGACGTCCTGTGCCAGCCGCTCGACGGGGACTGGCGAATCGTAGCCCCCCATGATCGAGAGGACGCGACGACGCCGTTCCGTGGTGAGTACGTCGAACAGTTCGTCGACGGACGATTCGTCGGTCGCGACCGATCGGACGTCGGAGTCCGTGGGTACAGTGTTGCTCATTGTTGCTCTCGTCCACACCCATCGCGTGGTGTACCTGGGTAGAGAACAGACGGGGAGGTAAGCCCTTCCCGTAACCAATTAGGTATGCGACGACGGTCGGAAGCAACTGGAAACTACCCTGCGAACACCTCGCCGTCTCCCGGTTTTCTCGTGTACGTTCGAGTGCTCACTGCTCGGTGTCGTCGGCCGTCGCACCGCTCCACCAGCGGTCCCGACCCCCCTCGAAGCGACCGGTCCGCTCGCCGACCACGACCACACTTACTCGGTCTAACGCTCGACTACGACTGCGAACGATCGGTCCGTTATACCGGACTCATCGGAGTACCGCCGGATGGCTCCCCGGAGCCACGAGTACCAATGTCACAGCAAAACCCACAGTTCCAGCCAGGAGCACAGTTCGAGCACCAGACGGGCGGTCAGGAGATGAGCGGCCAGCGAATGAGCGGACAGCAGACGGGCGGTCAACAGACAGGTGGCCAGCAGATGGGTGGCCAGGGGAGAGGCGGACAGCAGATGCAGGGACGCCTCTCGGCCCAGCAGCGGAGCGCGCTCACGAACGTCACCCAGGCCATCGAGGTGTGCGAGTGGTGCGCCGACCAGTGCGTCCAGGAGGCCGACCCCAGCATGATAGAGTGCATCCGCCTGTGCGAAGACGTCGCGGAGCTGGGCGAGACGGCGCTGGCGCTGGCCCCGCGCAACTCGCGGTACACCCAGTCTGTCCTCCAGGCGTTCCAGGGGGCGCTACAGGCCTGTGCCCAGGAGTGCGGCCGCCACCAGCACGCCCACTGCCAGGAGTGCGCGCAGGTCCTCTCGCAGGTGACCCGGGCGGTCCAGCCGCTCCAGCAGCAGCCCCAGCAACAGAGCCAGCAGATGGCGATGCGGTAGCGCGCCGAGGCACCCTCAGCCGCTCACTCCGGCGTCCCTCTCGACCCCAGCCACGCCCCGAGCGTGATGCCGTAGATCGCGTGCCCGAGGTGGAAGATCAGCTCCTCGTCGGGCGATAGCTCTTCGTCCAGCAGCCCGTTCAGTAGCACTCGCAGTCCGAACGCCGACAGGACGAGACTGTAGCCGACCGCCGTGACGACCCCGCGCAGTTCGGCGGTGGCCTCGGACGGCCGGTCGGCGTCTGTCCCGGCGAATCCCGATTCCAGCGCCACGTACGCGACGCCCGCCCCCGCGCCGTAGAGCAGGTGCAACAGCAACGCCGGGACCGTCGCGCTGTCCGACCCGCCCCTGCGCACGTACCGCCGCCAGAACTCGTCCGTCGGCGGGAGTGACCGACTGATCGGGAGCCGGAACGCCGTCATGACGAGCGTCGCGACGAGCCCGCCCGTGACGCCGATCCAGAGCTGCCGTCCAGGCCCGCGTCGCCCGCTGTCGTCGTCGAACTCGCGATGCCGCTCGTCCGCCGTCGACCTCGATCGGATCATCGGCCGGAGAAACGGGCGCCACTCTTTAATCATCTGTCACGATCTCCGGCGTTCCCGCCGGCTGAACGCGACGGCTGGCGCCGGATTTCGCCGCACGACGGTGCCGCGCGACGGCGTCGATCGCGTTGCAGGGGAGTAGCCGGTGCCATCCGCTATCGCTCACGCCGGGAGCGAGCGAACGCGCCGTCCTGGTCCGCGACCGGCGACGCTCGTACCGGCTCCCTTCCACACCGACGGGCGTTTTAACGCGGTGTTGCGGCGGTAACGACGATTCTAGACCTGCTGAACTGACGCCATCACTTTAACGACTTCCCGCGTTGCGCCCAGTGGGATCGACGGATGGATCCCCGGACGGCGGGCGCCCACCGGGGCGTTCCGCTGTCGGGCTTGCCGGTGTCGAGCCCGTCGTTCGAACCGTCCGTTGCGAACCGGCACGCAGCGACAGGTGACAAACTATGAGCTATCAGGACAACCAGACCCAGTTCGGCCAGGAGGGACAGGAGCGACAGACACGACGGAGCGGCCAGCAACAGGCCGGCCAGCAGCAAGGCGCCCCGGATCTGTCGGGCGCGCCGTCGGAATACCAGCAACAGACGCCCACACGCGGGCAGGGCAGTCAGTTCGCTGGCAGTCAGCTGGGCCAGCAGCCACAGCAACAGCGTCAGCAGTCCCAGGGTCAGCAGCTGCAACAGCCCCAGTCCCAGCAGATTCGACAGCCCCAGCAACAGCGCCAGCAGTCCCAGCAACCCCAACACCAGCAGTTGCAACAGCCCCAGACGCAGCAGCCCCAGACGCAGCAGCCCCAGACGCAGCAACCACAGCCACAGCCCCAGCAGATGCAGCAACCGCAGGCCCAGCAGCCCCAGACGCAGCAACCACAGCCACAGAGCCAGCAGCTGCAGCAACCGCAATCCCAACAGTACCAGTCACAGCAACCGCAGCACCAGCAGCCCCAGGCGCAGCAGGCCGGGCCACAGCCCATCCAGCAACAGCCCCAGAGCCAGCAGCGTCAGGCCCCCGGGCAGCAACAGCCTCTCGGCCAGCAGACCGAACTTCCAGGGCAGCAGGGTCGTCCAGGGGGCCAGCGCTCCCAGGACCAGCGCCATTCCCAGCAGTTCCGCCAGCGGATGCACGACCTGGCCGAGCAGCGGTCGCGTGACCCGGAGACCGGTCGGTTCCTCCCGGGAGAGCAGCAGGGCGACGATCAGCAACGTCGGGAATCCCAGCAGCAGCGCCAGGAGCCACAGCAACAGCGCCAGGAGCCACAGCAACAGCGCGGCCAGCAACTCCTCCAGCGTCCGGGACAGCAGGGCCAGAGCCAGCAGCGCGACCAGCAGTTCTGAGCGGCCGGTGACCCACGGGCCGTTCCCCGGCTCTCCACGGGCCGCTGAGACGAGGCGACGCTCGCCGTCGGTCACTCCCGCAACTCGTCCACTACCGTGAGCGGGGTTCGACGAGACGGGACGATCGTTCCGGTCGCCTAAGCCGGCGTTTCCGTGCGGGAGAGCCTGGACGGCTGTCACTGTATTTACGCGTCGAATCCCTACCTGGACCTGGAGGCAGAACCATGAGCGACAGCGACGCATACGACGACAGAACCGAGGTGCGGGACCGCGACGACGACTACGACCGCGACGACTCCGACGCGCCGGCGGTCGACACCAATCCCACCGAACGGGGCACGTGGATCTCGGCCCTCGTCGCGCTACTCGGCCTGTGGCTCGTCGTCGAGCCGTTCCTGTTCGAGATGACGGCGGTGAACTTCTGGAACGACGTCATCGTCGGCCTGGCGCTGATCGCGCTCGGGGCGTACAACTACTATCGGCGCGCGGACGAGCGATTCGGGAGCGTCGCGGTCGGCGCGTTCGTCGCGTTGCTCGGCCTGTGGCTTCTCGCCGCGCCGTTCGTGTTCGGCGTCGACGGCGGCGCTTCCGAGGCGACCGGCGCGACGTTCTGGAACGACGTCGTCGTCGGCGCACTCGTGGTGATACTCGGCGCGTACAGCGCGTACGAGGCCCGCGACGCCGACGTCGCACGTCCCGCGCGCACGTAGGAGGAAGGCGGAAAGATGGCCCGACCGGCGAGGCGGCGGGCGGTTCGTCTGGCGCGGCGGGACCGCTCACTCCGCCAGGTCGATATTTTCCGTCAGCTGTGAGAGTCGGAAGGTGACGAGGTGATAGCGCGTCACCATCGCGGAGAAGATTCCCATCGCCACGCAGAACGCCAGCGCGAACAGGATGGAGCCGTCGTTGAGGAAGCTGTTGAAGAACTGGAGCAGGCCGAAGACGATCGGACCGACCGTGAACAGTACCGTTCTGACCGGATGGGTTCGGACCATCCTACCGAGGTAATCCCTTTCGCGTCGTGCCATTATGGTTCTGTTTACGGCAGGCGTAAAAACAGCTTCGGTCGGGCCAACCGTCACGCGAAGCGACACGTCGCTGGAAAGGCGAGCTTAGCCAGCGACCCCTTTTAATCGTCGCCGGCGGTCGAGTCAGGCGAGTCGGGGCCCGGGGCGTCGCGGTCTGGGGCATCGGGGTCCGGCCGGCGGGCGGGTGGCTCGCGACGGGCCACGTCACTGAGGTCGATCGGTTCGAGCGGGTCGCTGGCGGGCGTGTCCAGGACCGTCCCGTCGACGTCGAACCGCGAGCCGTGGCAGGCGCAGTCCCACGAGCGTTCGCCGTCGTTCCAGGACACCTGACAGCCCATGTGCGTGCAGACGGCCGACACCGCGTGGATATCGCCGTCGTCGTCGCGATACACCGCGACGGCGTCGTCCCCGCCGTCGAAGACGTCGGCCTCGCCCGGACCGAGGGAATCGAGGTCGACGTCGGGCCGCTGCCGCACGACGTCCTTCGCGAGGTGGGTCATCGAGTGGGCGTTGTGCGAGACGAGTTCCGTCTTCGAGGCACTGGCCCGCAGTCTGGTCGGGGTGTAGACCGACTCCCACGAGTTCCCTCGGCCGGTGATCAGGTCGGCCAGCAGGATGCTCGCGGCGGTGCCGTTGGTCATCCCCCACCCGCCGAAGCCAGTCGCGACGTAGACGTTGCTGGTCCCCGGGCCGGCAGGACCGACGAACGGCACCCGGTCAACCGACCGGTAGTCCTGCGTCGACCACCGGTAGTCGATCGAGTCGACGTCGAAGTGGTTGCGGGCCTGGGCTTCGAGGCGCTCGTACCGCGTCTCCGTACTGCCACCCTCGCCCGTTCGATGGTTCTGGCCGCCGACGAGAATCATCGGCTCGTCGCTGGCCGGGTAGGGCCGGACGGAGAAGTAGGGGTCGTAGGGCTGGTAGTACATCCCCTCGGGCGCGTCCTCGTTCAGGGTCACGGCGACGACGTAGGAGCGCTTCGGGGTCAGCCGCGCGAAGTAGACGGCGTCGTCGCGGATGGGGAAGTGCGTCGCGAGGACGACGTCGTCGGCCGTCACGGTTCCCCGACCCGTCTCGACGGTGCAGGGATCGCCCCCGTCTACGTCCTCGACCGTCGTCTCCTCGAAGACGTGACTGCCGTCGCCGGGAACTCGCCGGGCGAGCTCGAGCAGGTAGTTCCGGGGGTGGAAGTGGGCCTGGTCGGCGACGCGGACCGCACCGCCGACGTCGTAGGGCAGGTCGGTCGCCTCGACGAACGACGCGTCCAGGCCCGCGCGCCTGGCGGCCTCGACCTCCGCCCGTATCTCTCGCCGGTGCCGGCGGTAGTCCGGGTCCTCGGCCCGCTCGGGGGTGTACGTGTACGCCGGCGCCCGCTCGAAGTCGCAGTCGATGTCGTACTCAGAGACGGTCTCCGCGACGTCGTCGATGGCTGCCTCGTTGGCCTCGGCGTACAGACGGGCCTGCTCTTCACCGACGTGGTCGGTCAGGTAGTCGTAGATCAGCCCGTGTAACGCCGTGACCTTGGCCGTGGTGTGGCCGGTCACGCCGAGCAGTATCCGGTCGCGTTCGAGCAGCGCGACCGACTTCCCTCGTTCTTTCAGCTTCAGGGCCGTCGTGACGCCGACGATGCCGCCGCCGACGACAGCGACGTCGACGTCCAGACCGCCGTCGAGCGGGTCGTAGTCGGTCGATTCGGACCGGTCTATCCAGATCGGTTCGTGCGTTCCCCGGTGATCGTCACGGGATGCTGTGTCAGAGTTCATCGGTCGCCTCCGGCGACGCCGCTCGCGGCGGCCCCGACTGTCGGCGGTCGGGGACCACACGCTCCGTCGGCCGATGCCCGTGTACGGTCGCCCGGAGCGCCATTGAAGGTTGACCCGGCCGTCGCAGGGGCCTTTTCCGGGTGGCTCGCGAGCGACGACTCCGGGCCGACAGTATAAGTGTGAGGCGCCCGTCACTTCGGACGTATGCTTTGTGCCAGTCGGGACGGTCCGGAACGGGGTGATCGGGCGCCGTGTCGCTGAGTCTCGGCGGCAGTAGCGGGCGCGCAACGTCCGTACTGCGGGCCATCGCAGCCGAGTTCAAGGAGGAGAACATCACCTTCATGGCCGGTTCCATCGCGTACTACGCGTTCGTCTCGATGTTCCCCCTGCTGTTGCTCGCGCTGCTGGTCGCGTCCGTCGTCGGCGGCCAGGCGTTCGCCGACGCCGTGATCGGCCTGACCCAGCAGTACCTGACGCCCGCTGCCCAGGGAATAGTGACCGACTCTATCACCCAGGCCAGCAACGCCGCCAGCTTCTCGATCATCGGGATCGCGGCACTGCTGTGGTCGGTGCTGAAGGTGTTCCGCGGGCTCGACGTCGCCTTCTCGTCGCTGTACCACTCGCCAGGCGATACCAGTATCCTCGACCAGGTGAAAGACGGGGTCATCGTTCTGGGTGGCGTCACCGTCGCGATCGGCGCGATGGTCGCCGCCGGCTTCCTCGTCAGGTTTCTCCCCGAGATCCCGTACATCGGCGCGCTGAGTTTCGTCTTCCTCATCGGGGCGCTGACGCTCGCCTTCTTCCCGATATACTACGTCTTCCCCGACGTGGACGTCTCCGTGCGCGACGTGCTTCCCGGGACAGTCGTCGCGGCCGTCGGCTGGGCACTGCTCCAGAGCCTCTTCCGGGTGTACACGTCGTACTCCTCGACGGCGGAACTGTACGGGGCCATCGGTGGCGTCATCCTGCTGGTGACCTGGCTCTACTTCGGCGCGCTCGTCCTGTTGCTCGGTGTCGCGGTCAACGTCGTACTCGCCGGCCAGTCGGAGGCGGCGAAACCGACGCCGAACCCGGAGGGGAATCGATCGCCAGAATGACGCACCTCGTGCGCGACCCGTGACTGGTCAGACCCCGTAGCACCGATGGACGACGACGCAGTTCCCGCGGACCGATGTGGCTACGAGTACAGCGTGAGCACGCTCCACGACATCGGCGACTCCTGTTGCTGGCGGCCCACCTGGAACGGCGAGGACCGCTGCGTCTGGCACGCGACCGGCGTTCCGAAGTTCCACGACGACTTCGCGACACAGGCCCCGGACGGGCCGGAGTGCCTCGACGGTGCGACGGTCGACACGGCCGACCTCGACGGCGTCGACTGGTTCGAGGAGTGTTCCCTGATCGGCGTCGAGTTCAGCCACGTCGACCTGCGGGCGGCGTCGCTGGCGGGCGCGGACCTGCGCGAGTCGACGCTGGACAACGTCGACGCCCGCCGGGCCGACCTCTCGCGGGTGAACGTCGAGGACGCGTCGATACGGACCTGCGACCTGCGCGGTGCCGACTTCCGGCACGCCCGGTTCGACCAGACGGTGCTCTCGAACGTCCGCATCAATCGCGACACCAGGTTCGGCGACGCCGTCGTCTACGAGGAGGAACTGGCGGCGGCCGAGGACGCGGCCACCTTCGAGGAGAACGCCCAGGCGGCCGTCTGGGCCTATCGCGAGATCCACAACATCCACGAGAACAACGCGCTGCCCTACGAGGCCCGCCAGTACTACCTGAAGGAGAAGGACGTCCGCCGCCGTCTCGCCTGGGAGTCGGGGCACCGGACGCGAGCAGTGATGGCCGAGGGCGCGCGCTGGATCACGGGCTACGGCATGAGTCCGTGGCGCGTCCTGGCGACGGCGGCCGTGATCATCGTCGCCTCGGCGCTGCTCTACCCGCTCACCGGCGGCCTGGTGGAGACGGTCAGCGGCGGCGGTGGCGAACCGGAGTCGATCACCTGGTCCATCGACGACCCCGAGACGGCGCCGCAGTTCGTCCTGGTCGCGGCGTTTTACAAGAGCCTCTACTTCAGCATCGTCACGTTCACGACGCTGGGATACGGCGACGTCCGCCCCGTCGGCGACTTCGCCCGGGGACTGGCCGGCATCGAGGCGCTGCTCGGCCAGTTGCTCGTCGCCGTGCTGGTGTTCGTGCTCACGCGGCGGATCAGCTGACGCGCCGACGTGGCAATTCTCGGCGCCGGCGAAACTGTCTCTGTACCGACCTTATAGTCTCGTGCTCGCGTATCTCGAGTCGGTATGACAGCCGTCAAAGTAGTCACGGTTCTCGGGACGTCAGCGGAATCGTGGGACGACGCCGCCGACGAGGCGGTGCGAGAGGCGAGCAAGACCATCGACGACATCCGCGGCGTCGAGGTCGAGGACCAGACGGCGACGGTGGAAGACGGCGAGGTCACCGAGTACCGGGCCACCGTCGAGGTCGCCTTCCCCGTCCACGAGGAACAGCACGCACAGTGACCGCCGCTGGCGGCGGGCGACGTCCGTGTACAGCACTGGCGGTCGCCTCGACAGATAGCGCCGCTCGCTTCTCGTCACCGCCCACCGCTTAACAACGACATCACTGTTAACCACTGGGCCGTCGGCTTCGCCCCAGCAGGTTACCAGTCGGTCCCGTCGGCGCGTCGGACCGCCCGGACGCGACGGCAAATCGCCACCGCCACGCCGATACGGCCGGCTTTCCGGCCGGGTGGCGGGGCGTCCGGTGACCCGGTGGCGCTCCGAGCGATGGATCGCCGTCTCGCGATAATATTCGATTACCGGCGCGAAAAGAGTCGGTGACAGCGCGACCGCGTCGGGTCAGGGACGCGGCGTTCGTCCGAGGCCGATCTCGCCGGCGTCGGCGTCGAACTCGACGACGCCGTACTCGTCGAGGACCGGCAACTGGCCGTGGTGGAGCCAGGTCTGGACCCGGCGCTGGACGTCGTCGTCGACGGCGTCGGCCGTGGTCCCGGTGATCCGGGCCACGACGCGTCTCGCCAGGTCGGGTTCCTGGACCGGGCCGTCTTCCTCTTGAAGGACGTCGAGGAGGTGTCGGCAGTGCGGGTCGTCGAGCACGTCCGCGAGTTCCTCCGCGGGCGGTCCGGTGGCGTCCGTTCGCTCGGTTCGGCCGATGCTGTCACCGACGCGTGAGTACATATCTCACTATTTCCCTCCCATCGTCAAATTCAGGATGCCTAAGGAGATAGGGTCGACCCGGATCGCCAGACGACGCCGCTACTAACCCGAAACCAGGTCGATGCAGCCGACGACAATCCGCTCAGAAACGGGGAAGTACCTGTAGACCGGGACCGTCGCGTACCTCTCAGTGCGAAAACCGATTAATAACTAAAGGTGGTCCCGCCGCAGACGAGCGTATGGCACTCGTCGAGTCCATCATCGGCTTCGTCGTCAGCCTGCTCATCGGTGCGGCCGGGATCTACCTGGGCGCGAGTATCCTCACCGACGTCGAGGACTACACCTACGCCATCGTCACGGCGCTCATCGCGTCGCTGGTCTGGTTCATCGTCGCCGCGTTCCTCGGCTGGGTCCCGCTGCTCGGGGCGCTGCTGGCGCTACTCGCGTACATCGCCGTGATCAACTACCGCTACCCCGGCGGCTGGGTCGAGGCCATCGGTATCGCCCTGATCGCCTGGATCGCCACGGTCGTCATCCTCTACGTGCTCGCGCTGCTGGGGATCACGTCGTTCTCCGCCATCGGCATCCCCGGCGTCTAGTCGGCCCGGTCGATTCGAGGCGGAGACGCTGCCGGAAGACGGTGAATCCGGGGCGGACCACCGGACGACTGTCGGCGCCCCATCGAGGCGCTGGTCGGGGCGTCACGAGCGGGGAAGTGACTGCACGTTCGGTCGACCGCCGGCTACAGTCGTGGCGACTGTTTCTTGATCGTCTCGCCGGCCTTGTTGAGTTCGCTGCCCAGGAGGACGAGAACGTCGTCGAGCGTGATGATGCCCTGGAGGTCGCCGCTGTCGTCGACGATGGGCAACCGGCGGATCCCCTCGTCGCTGAGCTGCTGGAGGGCGTCGAAGACGCTCATACTCGTCGTGGCAGTGACGAGGTCACCGCTGACGAGGTCGCCGGCTTGCTTGCTGGCGATGTCGGGGGTATTCTCGAGCGCGAGGGCGACGCTCCGGTCGGTGACGACGCCGACCGGCTGTTCGCCCTCGACCACGACCACGCTGCCGACGTCTTCCGCGGCCATCTTCGCGACGACGTCCGCGATGGGCGTGTCGCGCTCGGCCGTGACGACGTCGTCCTCGACGATCTCCTCGACCCGGATCGGACGCGTGCGCATTCCGCTACTGCGCGGAGGCTGGCCGCCGGGCTGAGGCATCTGCGTGCTCCCCTGGAGCCCCTGCTGTGGCTGCATCCGGGCGCTCCCCTGCGGTGGCGCGCCCTGGACGGGCATCTGTGGCTGTCCTCCGCCGGGCTGTTGCTGGGGCGGTCCCTGTGGCGGCTGCCCCTGTGGTATCGGTCCCTGCCCCTGCGGTGGTTGTCCCTGCGGTGGTTGTCCTTGCGGTGGTTGTCCCTGCGGCTGGCTACCAATCGGCTGTCCTGGTGGCCCCTGCTGTCCGCCCTGTGGCGGTCGGCCCTGCTGGGGCTGGCCCTGGGGTTGACCGCCCGACGGCTGCTGCGGGCCGCGCGCTGGCGGTTGCTGGTACTCGGTACCCGACGGTCGCCGTCCCCGTGGCTGGCTGGGGGAATTTCCCTGGTACGGTGTCATAGGTCTCCGTCGGCCGCTGCTTCTGGGGCGGCCGACTATCTGACGGTTCGCCCCAGACCCCAATAAAGGCTTGCAGAATGACACGAGGTCGGCCGGAGACTCGTCACACATCGCAAACGCTTCGCGTTTGCTCGATCCCGACGAGGCTGTATCTTCGACCGGATAGTGGCGGTCTGCCGACGGCGTCTCTCTCGACGTCCGGCGCCACGAGCGAGTTGGCCGGGTCGAGCGGCGGTGAACGCGGGACGGTGGGGCCGTTCCGCGACGGACAAGAACTAAAACGAATGGATGGGACAGTAGATTATGGCAGACGAAGTGGCCGACGGCGGCGGGTACGAGACGACGTTCGACCCGGCGCGGGGCCAGCCCAACGTCGACGTCACCGAGACGGTCGCTGCGCTGAAAGGGGTCGAGAGCGACGAGCTCTCGCCGCTGTACGACGCCGTCGGCCACGTCGTCGACGACATCTTCTCCGAACCGCCACGCTCCGGCTCCGACGTCGAAGTGTCGTTCTCCTACGAGGGGTTCCGCATCACTATCTCTCAGGACGGGGACGCGAGGTTCCGCCCCGAGGAGTGAGCCTTGGCTGTGGGGGAGCCAGCGCCGCGTTCGGTGCCGCTGCGCGTTCGTCGTCGTTAGCTGCGCGATTCGCTCCCCCCGTCGGTCTGGCGTGGCTCCTCGGGGGTGGGCGTCCCCTCGGACGCGCGTCCCATCCACTGGTTGATGTTGTTGGCGACGTACTCGTGGCCGCCCCAGCCGATGGCGAGACCGACGCCGAGGGCGAGGGCCGCGGCGACGCCCCACGCGATGGCGTTGGCGAACACGTAGAGGATGCTGACGTCGATCCCCATCGTGTCCAGCCCGATCACGATCGCGGTGAAGTAGAGGAACACGCGCGTTCCGGTGGCGAACCATGACGTGTAGGCCGTCTCCGTCGCTGCCCGCGTCTTCATCATGGTGTCGCCGATGAAGTCCGCGACGACGAAGCCGATGACGATCACCGCCAGGCCGGCGATGAACGCGGGCAGGTACGAGACTGCGGTCCCTATCCACTGGGACAGCAACGGGATCGCGAGGACGTTCGCCGCCGCGAGGATGGCCAGCGCGTAGACGAACCACTTCGCGATGGCACCGAAGGTGTCCGAGACGGCCTGGCGCGATCCGCCCATTATCCGGCCGAGAGGTGTATCGAGGACCATTCTGTCCAGTTCGACCGCATCGGTCAGTCTGCTGACGACTCTGGCCGCCGCGACGCCGACGACCCAGCCGATGAGCAACACGACCAGTGCCGCGACGAGTCTCGGCAGGAACGCGACGATGTCTGCGATCGTGCTCTCCAGATACTGCGGAACGTCGACCTGTAACGCCAGCGCTGTCGTTCGTGTCATTGTGTCTCCATTACACACTAGCCTATCGACCCAGATAAATACGGCAGGTCGTATTTGTCGCCAAAATTCAGTAAGCACACCGATATCGTCTCGCAATTTTATCGGTGGTACGGGGGTGGGCGCATACTTATGAATCGTGAAGATCAATTGATGTGTGTAGCCATGCCCCGAGACGACGACACACCGAGCGAGAGCGAGGTAACGACAGATCCCGACCGCATCGAGACCTGGGCCGACGAACACGAAGCGACGCCGGTCAGGCGCGAAAGTGGCGGTGAGGACACCGTGGAGATCCTCCCGGAATCGGACCGACGGGAGCACCACGAAGAGATGACGTGGGACGACTTCCACCGGGAAATCGACGAGAACGAGATGGTCGTGATCCGCCGGAACCGGGACTCGCGCCCCTTCGACGTCCTCGCACGGAACGAGATGGTGAGCCGGCTGGACGCCGAGGACGTCGAGCAACGGCTGATGGCCGGCGAGACGGTCACCTCGACGATCACCGAGACGACGGTTATCGAGGAGACCATCGTCGAGGAGGCCACCGTCGAGAGCGAGGTCGTCGACCGCGCCGTCGTCGAGGAGAGCATCGTCGACGCCGAACTCGTCTCGCGCGAGGTCGACCATTGCGAGGTCACCGCCGTCGACATCGACGACGAGATGGTCGACGACGAGCTGTTCGAGACGGGCTACGAGAGCACCGGCGACGACATCGAGGTCACGGTCGAGGTCGACGAGGACTGGGCGGTGACCAGGGAGGTCCTCGAACAGCTGACCATCGAGAGCCGCATCGTCGACACGGACGCGACGGAGACCGAGACCGTCGAGACGGACTCCATCGAGGAGCGCGTCGACATCGAGGGCGTCCAGGAGACGATCCTGGAGGGCGACATGCTCGCCTCCGGGGGGCGTGCCAACGAGGTCATCGAGAGCGGGGCAATCGAGAGCGAGTTCCGCGAGGGCGAGGTCGTCGAGACGACGTTGCTCGAACGCAAGACCGTCGAGGAGGAGCTGCGCGTCCGGCGGGAGTACACCGGGGACCTCACCACCGGCAGTACGCTCTCGGCCGAGACGATCAGCAGCCGGGACGTCGAGACCGAGATCGCCACGGACGAGGACCGCGAGTTCCTCGACCGGGAGGCCATGGCCGACACCGGGACGACCGGAACGATCGGCGGGTCGGAGACGATGGCCGACACGGAAATGGCCGACGACGATATGACGGCTGACGACACGGAGACGACCGCTGACCCCGAGGCCACGGCCGGTACGGAACCCCCCACCGCGACGGCCGACGCGGACGCCGGCGAACACAGAGTGATGCCGACGGAGGCCGACGAGGGGAAGATGGTCGTCGACGCCACCGGCGAGGAGGTCGGGATGGTCACCGACGTCGAGGGCGGCACGATGTACGTCGACGCTCACCCGTCGCTCACCGACCGCATCAAGTCGGTCCTCGACTGGGGCGGCCACGACGACGACGCCTACCCGCTGGAGCCGGAGAACATCGCCAGCATCACCGACGACGAGGTGCAGCTGGCCGGCGAGGAAGACCTGGAGCGGGCGTAGACAGCTTGGTTCCGACCGAAGGGAGGAACCAAGGGACGAGTGAGCGGGGAACGAAGTGACCCGCGAGCAGCCGTTCCGACCGCAGGTCGCGCGGCTCCCTGCACTGGCGCTCAGGGGGCGTATCGCACCCGTGGCGCCAGAGGCTCGCTGACTCGCGGTTTCACGTCTCGTCGGGACACGGCCGCGAAGCGACCGTTCGCGGGGCTCAGCCCTCGGGGTCGCACTCGGGCGGGAAGTCGGCCTTCGAGGAGCGTTCGGCGCCGCATCTGATGCAGCGGAAGTAGCGCTCGCGGTAGGCCGTCTGGCCGTCCCACCGGCGGTGCTGGTCGGGGTGTTTCCCCGGGACCCAGTCCGTCCTGTCGATGACGAGGTGCTGTTCGACTGGCGTCGCGTCGGGATACGCTGGTGCGGTGGATCTGTCGTCGTGGGTGTTCATTTTCTTCGGGTTCCCACAGGTCGTGCGCTGATTCGGGGCGCGAGGACCGGCGGATCCGGTTCTCGACGGCCCACGCCGGATACTGCTGACGCCGGTCCGATAGCGGTTCCCGGCGCCGGAACGTTCGGTGAATCGGGTAGGCTCTAGACGAATATAAGCGGCACCCCTGCCGGCGCAGTTCCCTCTCACAAACCGGTCGGAAACTGCCCCGTCGGTTGGCGAGCGGCGACCGTCTCACCGGGTTGCTGGGGGAGGGCGTCCGTCTGGATTCCGATCCGGTCGACCGACGACGATAGGTGGACTTACCGCAACGCGGCGCCGGGCGACGGCGTCCTGGTGCTCGGCCAACCGAGCGGTGGCTCCGGCGGCTCTGACTCCGAGACCTGTGCCTCGATGAACCCGACGCGCACCTCGACGTCCCGCCCGAACTCCCGCGTCAGTTCGTCGTCCCATCGCTGGGCGAGGTCGGGTGGCACCTCCTGCGTTCGTGAGACGCCGAGGAGGACGTTCACCACCGGTTCGTTCCCGAGCAACAGGTCGTCGGGTTCGTAGTCGACGGTCACCGAGACGAGTTCGACGTCCTCGACGTTCCCCTCGGCAAAGCGCTGGTGCAATTCGTTCCTGGTCTGCTGCTCGAAGGACTGCGTCTGGAACGTCGTCCAGGTGACGGCGCCGAGGGCCACGGAGAGCACGGCGATGCCGACGGCGATGACGACGATCCGGGAGTACACTGACGCGCGAACGCCCTCGTACCGACCCGCCTCGAGCGGCTTGAACCCCGCGAACCAGAACAGGACGAGCGCCGAGACGTTGATCGCCAGCAGGTTCACGACGACGAGCACGGCGGCGGCGACCGCGACCCCGGGAAGCCCGAACGCGATACCGAGCCCGGACGTCGCCGCCGGTGGCACGAGCGCCACGGCGATAGCGACGCCGACGAGCGCGGAGCCGGCCCCCCGCATGATGCTGATCGCACCGGCCATGCCGGACCCGAGCGCGAGAAAGAGCGAGAGGAAGTTCGGGCTCGTCCGCTCTGCGACCTGTGGGATGGTCCGGATGTCGAGTCCGGGCGGGATGAGTATCGTCTGCTGGACGAACCAGCCGAACACCGCGGCGGTCGCGACGGCCGCGAGGAGCCCCGATACCTGGAGCGTGACGCCGCGAGAGGCCATGTCCGGATCGTCGAGGATGCTCCCGACGCTGGCCGAGATGGCGGGGCCCATGAGGGGCGCGACGACCATCGCCCCGATGATGGTCGCGGCGGAGTCGAGCAAGAGGCCGGTCGTCGCGATGATCGTCGACAGCACCAGGAAGGCGAAGAACGTCGAGTTCGCCGGCGCGAGGTCCTGCGCCCGGGCGTAGAGCTCCTCTCTGGATATCCGCAGCCCCGGGAACCGTTCCACGAGCGCCGCGAGGCGCTGGGACACCACCGTCTCCGTCGGCAAGACGATCGTGTACGAGTCCTCCCGGATGCCCGCCCCGACCAGGTCTTCCATCACTGGCTCGACGCCGCTTGGCGGGACGGGAAACTGGACCATCGCCTCGAAGTCGCCGCGGCCGACTTCCTCGAAGACGGCGTAATCGACCCCGTCGTCGTCGAGGACGTCGAGGACGGCCTCGCGGGTTCCTTCGGGGATCAGGACCTGGACGAGCCTCATCCGTCCCCTCGGGCGGGACGCTGTTCGTTCACGACCGGATCAGCCCGCGACTTCCTCGGCCGCGAACGTCTCCTTGAGCTGGGTCTCGTCGTCCGGCGAGAGGTTCGTCTGGATGATGGTGAACTCCGCGTCCGACAGCTCCTCCTGGATCCGGTCGATGTTGGCGTCACGCGTCAGCAGGAACAGCGCCGACATCCCCGGTTCGATCGTCTCGCTGACCTCCTTGATGAACGAATCGTCGATTCCCACGTCACCGAGCTTTCCCGCGAGTGCGCCGCTCGCTGCGCCCACGGCCATTCCGAGCCACGGAGCGAGGAAGAGCACGCCGATGAGCATCCCCCAGAACGCGCCGCCCAGGGCGCCGGACCCGACGAGGCTGTGGGCCTGCTTGACCTTCGCGTGGCCGTTCTCCTTGCGGACCACGACCGCAGCGTCTTCCAGCGTGATGAGTTCGCGCTTCTGGAAGTCGTACATCTGTTCGCGCATCTCCTCGGCCCCGTTCATGTCGTCGAACGCGAGCACCACTAGTGAGTTCATGCGGGACGACGCTTCGCCGCAGCGACCAATAGTTATACACGGGGTCATCTGCGCCCCAATGTAACATACTGGGTGAATGCGTCGCCATACTCCCGAGTAACGCCGGCTTTTCGACGCTGAGGGGACAGTGAGTTGGAAGTGCAACGGCTCGTCCGAACGTTGCGGCTGTCAACACCCCAACTCCTTTGCCCGTACCGCACCAAAATCGACCGAGGCAACTCGCATGAGTGACAACCGCGACATGGGGATCGAGTTCGGCGACCTGCAGGAAGACCTCGAACAGGAGTCGTATCCCATCTCGAAAGCGGAACTGCTGGAGAAATACGGCGACCGGACAGTCACGCACTCGGGCGGCGAGAGCACCGTCGAGGAGGTCCTCGGTCCGCTCGGGCGCGAGGAGTTCGAGGGACAGGACCAGATCCACCAGTCGATCCTCAACATGGTCGGGGACGAGGCGGAGGGCCGCGAAGAGTACTCCGACCGCGGCGGGTCCATGGCCGGCGAGAACCGCGACAGCGACGGTGGCGGCGGGGACGGCGAGGGAGACGGAAACCAGGAATCCCTCTAAGTACCTGTCGTTGACGCTAACTTTCTTACGGCCGCCCGGAGTAGTCGGCATGCGGTCGGGCGATATCCATGAGTCAGCAACAGCCACCCACCCAGAGCCAGCAGTCCGAACAGCTACCGAACGACCAGCAGCCCCAGCACGCCCAGCAGTCCCAGCAACCACAGCACTCCCAGCAGCAGGTGCAGATGCAGTCCCAGGGCGGGCAGACGCAACGCCAGAGGCAGCCCCAGCAGCAGGGCCAGCGGCTGTTCTCGACGCGGAACTATCTCGACGAACAGGTCCGGACGACGAGCATCACCGCGCTCAATCAGGTCCTCGCGGACATCACGGCGGTCACCATGCAGACGAAGACAGCCCACTGGAACGTCCGCGGGCCGAACTTCTACCAGCTCCACGAGCTGTTCGAGGACGTCGCCGACACGCTCGAACCGTTCATCGACGACATCGCCGAGCGGGCCACGGCGCTCGGCGGCCGGGCCCAGGGCACCGCACCCGTCGTCGCCCAGCAGTCCTACGTCCCCCAGATGTCCCCGACGCTCTCGGACGAACGGGCGCTGCTCGAGGCGATCGCGGCCAGCCTCGCGCGGTTCGACGCGACCCTGTACGACCGGATCAACGCCGTCTCGGAGCAGGGCGACCTCGACACCGCGGACCTGCTCAACGAAGTCTCGCGCGAGGTGTCGAAGGCGCTGTGGCTCGTCGAGGCCCACCTGCAGGGCGGGACCAGCGACCAGCGCCAGCACCGCGCCCCGTAGGACGACGCGGTCGAACTACCCGTGCGGCCGAACCGCTACGCACGGAGTCACCACCCCAACTCACCACCCGAACCGACTGGTGACCCATCCACCGACGACCTACCGACTGACGACCTACCGACCGACGACCCACCGACCGACGACCCACCGACTGGCGACCCACCGACTGACGACCTACCGACCGACGACCCAGCCCATGTCACGATCCCAGCGATCCGTTCGACGCCAGCCGCCGTCACGGACCCACCCGTCGCACAGCACCGAAACGCCAGGTTCCGGACGGAGTGATCCCGATGCCTGAACTCGGCTACACTATCTCCAGCGAGGAGCACGGTCCGAACGCGCTCGTCGACCACGCCGTCCGTGCCGAGGAGGTCGGCTTCGAGTTCGCCGTCGCCTCCGACCACTACCACCCGTGGGTCCAGAACCAGGGCGAGGCGCCCTTCGTCTGGGCGACGCTCGGCGGCGTCGCCCGCGAGACGGCGGACCTGCGGGTCGGCACCGGCGTCACCGCGCCGATCATCCGCGTCCACCCCGCCATCGTGGCCCAGGCCACCGCGACCACGGCGTCGCTGTTCGAGGGCCGATTCTTCTTCGGCGTCGGCACCGGCGAGAAGCTCAACGAGCACGTCACGGGCGAGCGCTGGCCGGCGTTCGACGAGCGCATGTCGATGCTCGAGGAGTCGGTCGACGTCGTCCGCAAGCTCTGGACCGGCCAGAACGTCACCCACCGCGGGGAGCACTACACCGTCGAGAACGCGAAGCTGTTCACGCTCCCCGAGGAGCCCCCGGACGTCGTCGTCTCGGGGACTGGCCCCAGGTCCGCGACGAAGGCCGGTGAGTTCGGCGACGGCTTCGTCAGCACAGCGCCCGCCGAGGACCTGGTCGATCGGTTCCGGGAGTCGGGCGAGGGCCCGCGCTACGGACAGGTGACGGTCTGTTACGCCGAGGACGAGCAGACTGCCAGGGAGACGGCCCTGGAGCACTGGCCCAACAGCGCCATCCCCGGCGACGTCAGCTGGGAGCTCCCGACGCCGAAGCACTTCGAGGCGCTGGCGGCGGACGTCACCGAGGCGGAGATCGCCGAGAGCGTCGTCTGCGGCCCCGACGCCGACGACCACCTCGACCAGATCCAGCAGTTCGTCGACGCCGGCTTCGACCACGTCTACGTCCACCAGATCGGTCCGAACCAGGCGGACTTCTTCGAGTTCTACGAGTCGGAGATACTGCCATCCTTCAGCTGAGGCAGTCCACTCGTGCGTTGCCCGTTCGTCGGTTTCGATACCCACGTGAGAACCGCCTGATCAGTAGTTTGGTGCCAACGTTTTACGGTACCAACTCCTACGAGAGATCTATGAGCGGTCGTGGCGAGAAACCCGACGCCGAGGACGAATCGGAGGCGCTCAGCATCTCGATCGGCGAGACACTCTACAACGAGGAGGGCGAACCCGTCGGGACCGTCCGCGGGATCGAGGAGAGCGGCGTGTACCTGACCACTCGCGACGACATCGAGGGGATGAGCATCGAACACGCCAGGTCCGGCCAGTCCTTCGGCGAGGCCGAACTGATGTGGCGCTGCACGCAGTGCGGCGAGATGGGCGACATCGAGGGAGGCCTCCCGGACACGTGTCCCAACTGCGGGTCGGAGAAGGAAGACCTGATGTACTGGACGGAGGACTGAATTGCCCAGTGGTGCGCTCCGTCGCACCACCGCGATTCAGTCCGAGTGAGGATTGAAGCGTCCAGTGGCGCGCTCCGTCGCGCCACCACGGATCAGTCCGAGTGAAAACTGGAGCGTCTGGGAAGTGGTGGGCGTCACGCAACTGCGCGGGGCCAGCGGTCGACCGGTGGACTGCAGGGAGCGTCAGCGAGGACGGTGGGGCTACGTCTCCTGGGTCAGTTCCGACGTCTTGGGCTCCTGCTCGGAGCGCTGGTCCCCGCCGGTCGGGGACTGTGAGGGCTGGTCGGTCGGCGGTTCCTGCTGGGGCCCCCGTGACTCCGGCTGACCCGGCGGTGTCTGCGCGGAGGGTGTCTGCGTCGGCTGGGTCGGTGGTTGCTGTGATAGCTGGGTTGGCGGTTGCTGTGATTGCTGGGTCGGTGGCTGCGACTGAGCCTCCTGCGCAGGGGGCTGCTGGGGCGGCTGTGTGTATTGCCGGGACTGCTGCAGTGGCTGTGTGTACTGCTGGGACTGTTGCGGTGGCTGCTGCTGGCGAAGCTGTTGCTGGCCCTGTGGCTGCTGCATTCCCTGCGTTGGCTGCTCGCCGAACTGCGGTGACTTGGACTGCTGGGACTGCGGTTGCTGCATCGGCTGCTGTTGCTGGGGCCGCGGATACTGCTGAGACTGTCGACTCTGCTGGGGTGGTTGCTGTGACTGTTGCTGGTACTGAGACGCTTCGGGCTGGTACTGGGGCGGCTGGAACTGCTGCATCTGCTGGGGGATCTGCCGGGCCTGGGACTGCATCGCCGCCATCCCGGACTCGGTGGCCTGTTCCGTGTTCTGGACCGCGTTCTCGACGGTCGTAATGTAGGTGGTGAGCGCGTCGTTGGTGAAATCGATGCCCTGGCGCTGGGCCCACCTCCCGAGTTCCAGCCCGTTGAGCATCATCTCGGCCGCGCTCTTCTGGAACTCGACGGTCTGTTCCAGGGGGAACTCGACTGCCTGCTGTACGGCGCGCTGGCCGTTCTCGATCGTATCCTGTTGCATCTCTATCGCCTTGCTGACGAGGTCGTTGGAGTGACTCATTGGTAGTGACGTGGTCTTGGTCGATCGCCTGGTCGCGCGACGCCGTTCCTTCCCGGGCCGCGGGCACGCGAGGCGGAGGCGGCGGGTCGCGCGGTCGCTCGTGGCGCCTGTACTCCGCGGGCGTCGACAGGCCGTTCGACTGCTGGTGTCCGTATAAATCGCCGATACCGTTCAGCGGAGTAGTCGGCGCCGTCCCCGGAAAACGGACGTTTTCTCGGCCGGTCCGTCCGGCCCAGGAGGGCGCGACGGGCCCGTGGGAGGCGGCGTGGAGACGGCGATCCCGGAAGTAAGACGCTCCTGACGCGAGCGGCGACGTGACCGCGACGGGGAGAGAAGAGAGACCGCAGAGTGAAATCGGCTGCTACCGCTGGACCGGCGGCGACTGGCGCGGCGGGACGATGGCGATCTGGCCGTTACTGTAGACGGTTACCTGGTGGTTCCAGACGGTGAAACTGAGGTGGCCGTTCGTCCGTGGGGTCCCGTCCGGTTTGGGCGCGAAGAGGCGGTCCAGCGCCTCGGGGTCGACGTGGTCGTTCAGCGTGAATCCGGTGTCGGTGACGTCGATGCCGGTGACGTCGGAGATGGCGTGGGCGAGCGTCGTCGTCAGCTCCGCGGCGCCGTCGAAGTCGTGCCTGACGAAGTAGTTGCGGGTATCACGGGCCTGCTGCTGGGGGGCGTTGTGTTCGACGTGTTGTCCGTTGCGATACATTGATTGAGTCACTCTGTTCGTTGTCGGTGTGTTAGTAAAAGTTTTACTGCCGGTATGGGTTTTCTTCCGCTACGTCGACCCGCCGCCGTACGGCCATTGGCGGCCCGAAATCGACCGTCTTCGCCGGATTATAACAGATTTCGTACCAGTTCACGTCGGACGGTTCGACACTGGCGTTCAACGTAAGCTTTCAGGGTCCTAAGACGAGCTTACTCCTCGTGTTGACGGTCGAAGGGGCGGAACTGTAGCCCGCTGAGCCAACTGTTCCGGACGTGCTGAACGCGCGTGTCCCGGACGCGTGGGCGCCGGCAGACTCACTCCGATCGTCTCCCGAGCCCGGCCTCACGCAGTTCGGCCGGACGCCGACCCGTTCGTCTGTCGCGTGCTGGTCGTCCGCCCGGCGGCGTTCCCCACGGGGCGCCGGTGCCGTCCACGGGATAGCCGCCACCCGGACTTCTTTGAGGTTTCGGCTCGTCTACACGAACGGAGCAATGTCCCCCCAATCCAAGTCGTCAGCGATGATGCGAAAAGGCGCGCGGTTCGCAGCGACCGAACTCCTCCGGGAACCGATGAAACAGGCCGTCCGCGAGGCTATCCGTGAGGAGGCCGACTCGGTCTCGGTCGCGAGTGACGAGTCCGGTTCCTCGTCTGGAACGGCCGACGAGACCGACGAGGACTGGCACGGTCAGGAGTCCGTACAGCAGGACCACTCCGGCGGCGGCGGGCGGTCCAAACTCGCCACGATGGGGATCGTCCTCGCGATCGTCGCGATTACGTACATGGCCCGAAGGCGGATGTCCTCGACCAGCGGGTCGGCCTGGTCCGAGCAGTCGGCCGGCGACGTCGCCAGGGACGACGCCGAGGGCGGCTACGTCTCGGAAGGCGAGATGCAGACCGCCGAGACCGCCGACGAGAGCGCCGGTTCGCCGGCGACCGAGCGGTAACGGGCAGCGACACGGCGACGACCCGGACGCGACAGCGATTCGTAGTGGTGGTTGTAACTTTTCACCGGCGTTCGGTGGCACCGGCCTCGACGAACGCCGACGGACTCGCGCTGCTCGTCCGTCGAGCCCACGCTCGCTCCGTTCGCGTGGACGCCGATAGACTCACTCCGTTCGTCTATCGAGCCCGGCCTCTCACAGTTCGGCCGGACGCCGACGGACTCGCTCTGCTCGTCCGTCCAGCCCTGTCTCACTGCGCTCGACAGGACGCCGGTACGGGATTACAACCACTACTATCAGGGGCGCGATTCGCGGTCGAGGTGCGCGCCGAGCGTGGCCGCCACCAGCCGTCGGTGGCCGCGACGCAACCGCTCGGAGAGCGCCTGGTGTGAGACGTCGAGCTCCTCGGCCAGTTCCGTGAGCGACGTCCCCCGGGGGACGTCGTAGTACCCCCGTTCGAGCGCGACTTCGACCGTCTGGAGCTGGTGCTCCGTCAGATCTGACTGGCCGGCACGCGAGGACTCCGTCATCGGGTAGATCCGTTCGATCCGCGCGTCGACGCCGTACCGGTCACAGGACTCGACGATGGCCGCGACCGCATCTCGCTGGGGGAAGAGGAGCCGGAACGTCCAGGTGCCGCCCTGTGCTTGCGCGCCGAGAATCACACCCCGGCCGGCGACGAGCAGCCCGGTCACGACCGGCACTCGCGTCGTCCACGTCAGTCGGTAGAGCGAGGCTTCGTGGACCTGCGTGCACACGGAGACTCCGTCGACGCTCGGGTCCTCGTCGAGGGTCTCGGTGAGCGTTCCCCGGTCGGCGCCGGAGCCCCACACCAGCGGCATCACCTCGTCGGTGCCGTCGGTCACTACCCGGACGGCCTCGAAGACGGCGTCGGGGAGTCGCCGACACGTCACCTGCAGTGCGAACTGTTCGGTCGGGACTGACGCCTCGACGATAGTGCTCATCCGGCTACCGAACTGTACGGACGTCGGGGTAATATACTGCAGGCAGTTCGCCCGTCGGCTAGCGGGGAAACGGTGCGGCCGGCTAGAGGACGAAGGCGATCACTGCCAGGATCAGGAACACCACGACGAGTATCTTCGCGATGTCCATGGAGATCCCGGCGACGCCGCCCATCCCGAGGGCCGCGGCGACGATGGCGAGGACGAAGAAAGCGATCGCCCACGTGAGGAAGTCACCGCCGCCGAGTTGCAGGGCCAGGTCTGTCAGCGTCGCGTACATCTCAGACCACCTCCGCGTCGTCGGCGCGGTCTGGCGGGCTCGACCGCCGGCGCTCGCTGCTCAGTGCCTCGTCCGCACCGTTCGCGCCAGAGTTGACTGGCATACGGGTACGTGTTGGCCACGAAACAGGTAACCCCTGTCGCTTGCGAGTGCATGCGCTTGAAGGACACACAGCGGGCGGCGGGACGCCGTCTCTGTGGCTCTCCGCACCGCTCCCGTCTGGCGGTTCGCCGTCGTCCCCGTATTAAATGCCCCGCGTGTGCAGGGGCGGGGTCTACCTGGGTCGAGGAGGTACCATGGTGTAGCCGCTATGGAGAAGTCACATCTCTCGGAGGGGTCGGTCGACCGCGGGTCGACCCGGCCCACGCCCGGCGTCCCGGGCGAGGAACTTCTCGTTCTCTCGAATCGCCAGCCCTATCGCCACTCCTACGACGACAGCGGCGGGATAACAGTCGACGCCCCGACCGGCGGGCTGACGGCCGGTCTCGACGCGGTCATGCGGCAGGTGAACGGCACCTGGATCGCCTGGGGCGACGGCGACGCGGACGCCGCCGTCGTCGACGACGGCGGGCGAGTCACGGTCCCGCCGGGGGAGAGCGACGGGCAGTACACCCTCGAACGGCTCTGGCTCACCGACGAGCAGGTCGACAACTACTACTACGGCTTCAGCAACCGCGTGCTGTGGCCCATCTGCCACTCCGCGCTGACCAACGTCGACGGCAACGCCCGGTTCTGGGACCACTACCAGGGCGTCAACGAGCGCTTCGCCGACGCCGTGGTCGACGCCGCCGACGCGCAGTCGGCCGTCTGGTTCCACGACTACCACCTCGGCCTCGCCGCGGAGATGGTCCAGGACCGCATCCCCGAGGGTGCGTTCTGCATCCACACCTGGCACATCCCGTGGCCGTCGTGGGACGTGTTCCGCGCCTGTCCGCACGGCCGCGAGATTCTCCGCGGGATGCTCGGCAACGACCTCGTCGGGTTCCACGTCCCGCGGTACTGCGACAACTTCCTGCGCTGTGTCTCGGCGGCGCTCCCGGAGGCCCACGTCGACTGGGAGAATCGGCGCGTCGTCCACGAGCAGTCCGTGACGACGGTTCGTGCGTTCCCGATGGGCGTCCCCGCCGACGACATCAATCGCCAGGCCAAGCGCCCCGGGGCCGAGAAATTCTGGCGTGACTTCAGGGACACCCACGGCATCGACGATGGAATGAAGGTCGGGGTCGGCGTCGACCGCCTCGACTACACGAAGGGGATCCCCCAGCGGATCGAGGCGCTCGAACGCCTCTGGGAGAGCTCCTCGCAGTGGCGCGAGTCGTTCACCTACGTCCAGGTCGGCACCGAGACGCGCTCGCAGATCACGGCCTACGACGACTACCAGCAGCGGGTCGAGGACGCCGTCGCGGACGTCAACGAGCGCTTCGGCACCGACGACTGGCAGCCCATCGTCTACACGACCGACTACCTGGCGGACGAGGCGCTGTACGCGCTCTACCGCTTCGCCGACGTCGCCATCGTCAGCCCGATCCGGGACGGGATGAACCTCGTCTGCCAGGAGTACGTCGCCGCCCAGCAGGACGACGACGGCGTGCTCGTCCTCAGCGACCAGGCCGGCGCCCACGACGAACTCCACGAGTGGGTCATGTCGATCAACCCCCACGACACGACGGCGTTCAAGGAGACTATCGACGAGGCGCTGGCCATGCCCCGGGAGGAACGTCGCCCCCGGATGGACGCGCTCCGGCGCCACGTCGCGACGAACGACATCTCCACGTGGATCCGCACTATCTTCGCGACCGTCGAGGCGCTCCGCGAGCCGACCCCGCAGGACCAGCACCATGCGAGCGTCTAGCCCGCCGCCGACTGTCGAGGACCGCCGCACTACCCTCCACGACCGCTTCGTCGACGCGGCCGGTGCCCTGCTCTGCCTGGACTTCGACGGGACGCTGGCGCCCATCGTCGATCAGCCGGACGAAGCCGCGATGGCGCCCGACTGCAGATCCGTCGTGGGCAGACTCGTCCGGGATCCGTCCGTCGACGTCGCGGTGATCAGCGGCCGGGCCATCGACGACCTGCAGGGCCGCGTCGACGTCGACGGCGTCGTCTACGCGGGCAACCACGGCCTCGAACTCAAGCGACGCGACCAGACGGAGATCGTCCCGGAGGCGGACGAGCAGCGCGACGCCATCGACGACGTCTGCGCCGAAATCGAAGCGGCGACGGAGTCGATCCCCGGCACCCACGTCGAGCACAAGGGCGTCACCGCGACGGTCCACTACCGGCAGGTCCCCGAGGAGCGCGTCCCGGAGGTCGTCGAGTCGGTCGACGCGAGCGTGGCCGACGTCGCGGCGCGGATGGACGCCCCCGGCGAGCCGTTCGAAGTGCTCGCGGGCAAACAGATCCGCGAGATACGCCCCCGCGTCGACTGGGACAAGGGCCGCGTCGTCGAGTTGCTCGCCGAGGACGTCCCCGACGACTGGGACGTCGTCTACGTCGGCGACGACACGACCGACGAGGACGCCTTCGAGGTCGTCGAACCCCAGGGACTCGGTGTGGCAGTCGGCGACACTCCCGATACCGCGGCGTCGGTACGCGTTTCGGACCAGGACGGGGTCGCCGACTTCCTCGAACTCGTCGCGGACGAGGTGTCGTCGGACTAGTCGGCGGGACGGTCCGCGCTGTCGTCGCGGTCCGTAGCACGTTCCCCGGTCCCGTCGACGTGGCGGTCCACTACCGACCGCAGGCCGTCGAAGTAACGCGTCCCCCAGATGGCGACGAGGACGGCGCCGGCGATGCTGAACAGCATGTCCAGGACGACGTCGCCGAGGCCGAACTGGGCCAGTAGCGGCTTGCCGCCGAAGACCACCGCGAGTTCACTGAGCGTGAACTCGGCGACCTCCCATATCACGCCGAGCGCGCCGGCGAAGACGACGATGAAGACGAACCGGAGGTTCGGTGGAATCTCGACGCTGTCGTACTCGTTCTCGATCACCCGGACGAGGGCGTAGCCGACCCCCGCCACCACCGCTCCGGACACACCGTGTGCGATTTGATCGTACCAGCCGAACGTCCGGTAGAGGCCGAGCATCCCGACGGCGTGCAGGAACGCCGCCGTGACGATCCACAGCGACAGCACCGGGCTGAGCTGGTTGTCGTACCGGTAGCGAACGTACAGCGGAAAGAGCGCGATCAGGAACGGGAGGCCGGCGTTGGCCAGCATTCCGGCGCTCACCTGCAGGACGGCGTAGGCCGTGATGGCACCGAGCGCCAGTTGCATCGCGTACGTCGCCAGTCGAAGGGCCCGACCCAGGTCGAGATCCATCACGAACCTCCCACCTCCGCCGACGATCCACTGATCGACCCGTAGCGCTGGAAGTAGAGGTGGAAGAGGACGCCCGCGGCGACCCCGGCGCCCGTCGCGCCGACGAGCTCCCACATCAGGGCGACTCGGCCGGCGAGGAACGACGTCTCGAGGAGCACGTCGGAGAAGTACTGGAGGATCCCCCAGAGCCCGGCGACGGTCAGCGTCGTCAGGACGACGAACAGCACCGCGAACCAGGGCGGCATCTCCGTCGCGGAGAACGAATCGATATCGACGGCCACCAGCAGCGCCAGCGCCGCCACCGAGAGGTACGTCAGCGGCGTGACGAACAGCCCGGCCCACTGGGCGACGAGCGGGACCGCTGCGAGCGCGAGCGGCTCCCAGGCGACGAGCACGGTCGCGTCCCACCGGAGCACGGTCGGGACGAGCGCGACCGCGACGACGGTGGCGCCGAAGACGGCCCAGAGGAGATCACCGACGGCCAGACTCGCGAGCGTGCCGGCGACGAGCACGCCGACGAGCGTCCAGGTGACGGCGGCGTTCAGCGAGCGAGACTCGACGAGTCCGCGCAACCGTGCCATCACTCCAGCTACGGGCGTCTCGCCCTAAACGCTTGTTCCGCTGCCGTGTCGGGGACGAACGGGGACGAGCGGGGACGACCGACGAGCACCGACGAGTGCCGACGACCACTGACGGCGGTCGGGAAGGATCGCCGCCCGGTCAGAGGTAGGAGGCGTCCCACCGGGTCGCCTTCCGCTTGTTGCCACAGTTGTTACAGACGATGCGGCCCATCGAGTCCATCGTGTTGTCGATGGAGTCGCAGTCGCCGCAGAACCAGCCGTAGCGCTCGCTCAGTTTCCGGGTCCCGAAGACGGGGTAGAACGGCGCGCGGAGGCCGCGCTCGCCCTCGCTGAAGTTGACGAACAGCTCCCGGTCGTCCGGGCCGGCGACCCCTTCGAGTACCTGCTCGGTGGGTTCGTCGTCCAGCTGTTTCTCGAAGACGACCTCGTCGAACTCCTGGTCGCCGATCTCGATCGTCGTCGCCTCTGCACGTTCGAAGCCGTGGTCGGTGTAGAACCCCGTCCCCGCCTCGTTCCCTTCGAGGACGAGCCCGCGGAGGACGGCGGCCTCGCTGTCTTCGAACGTCTCCTGGACGTGACCGAGGAGCTGGACGCCGATCCCCTCCTCGCGCTCGCCCGGGACGACGTGGAGCCAGTGGATCTCGCCGACGACCGGCTCCGTCTCGACGGTGGCGCCCTGGGCGAACCCGACGACCTCGTCGTCCACCTCGACGACGTCGAAGACCACGTGGTCGTCGTCGAGGAGCTCCCTGATGCGCTCGGATGCGTACCACTGCTCGACCATCTCGTCGATGGTCTCCTCGTCGACGAAGTGGCTGTAGGACTCCGAGAGCGAGGCGCGGGCGGCCTGCGCGATGTCCTCGTCGTCGTTCCCCGTTGCGGTGCGGATTTCCATGGGATATGTTCACTCTCCAGTTATAAATTGGTTGCCACGCCGGGAGGTTTATCGGCGCGCCGCTCCACGTCACGGGTGAGACAATGGCAGAGTCATCCCCCGACGAGAGCGACGCGGCCAGAATGATGCTCGAACCCGACGCCATCCACGAAGGGGACGGCGGCCCGTCCATCGACTGTCCCCAGTGCGGCGCGACCAACACCCTCGTCAGCATCGTCGAGGAGGGGCGCTGTACCGGCGTCCTCGACGACGACGCCGCCGAGGTCGAGTCCGAGGACGAACAGCTCCAGCAAGGGGGCTGTGGCGCGAAGCTATCGCTCGAACTGGTCTGGGCGGCGTGACGGGGCGACCGACGCCGGCTACTGTCGTCGCTCTTCGCCCGCTTCCCCGGTTCCGAGCGGTTCGGCCTCCTCGTCGTCCAGCGAGTCGACCGCCCGCTCGTCGTTGTACTCCTCGTCGCCGGCCGCCTCGCCGGTCAGCTCGTTGAGCACGGCCTCGCGGGCCTCGTCCGGTGACTCGAAGCGCTCGTCGACGAGCCGGTCGAAGACCGAGCCCAGCGACTCCGTCTCGTTGACCAGGTCGAGTTCCTGGTCTGCGTACTCGACGGCCAGTTCCTCGCTCGTCGCCGGGTACTTCGACTCCTCGAGCATGCCGACGTCGCCGAGCGCGTCCTCGACGGTCTCGGTCCGGTCGCGGCGCCGCTCGTTCGCGCTGTCCTGGACGCGCTCGTGGTCGGGGTCGTAGCCACCGCTCCCGTCGTTACTCATACGTCCTGGTAGGGACAGCGGACTGAAAGACCTGTTCCCGAACCCGCTGGGGGCGAGGCTCTCGTCCGCCGTCCCGACGAAAGACCGTAGCCCGGCGCGACCCAATCCCGAGGTGAACGGCCATGCCACTCGACATTCGGGAGCGGTTCGAAGCAGAGCTAGCGGAGATTCCCGACGACCTGTTCGACCGGGCGCGGTTCGTCGGCGGCGTGGGCCCGGCGGACGCGGACGTCGTCTTCGTGGGCGAAGCACCCGGCGCCAGTGAGGTCGAGCAGGGCGAACCCTTCGTGGGCAACGCCGGCCGCGTGCTGGACTCGCTGCTGGAAGACGTCGGCATCGAGCGGGAGCAGGTGTACGTCACGAACCTCGTAAAGGTGCGCCCGCCGGAGAATCGCGACCCGACCAGCGACGAAATCGAGGCCTGGCGTCCGGTGCTGTGGGCCGAAATCGAGGCGATCGACCCCGCGGTCGTCGTCCCGCTGGGCGCGTTCGCCAGCCGCGAGACCTACGAGCGGGACGCCCCCATCTCGGACCTCCGTGACGAGACCTACGAGCGGGACGGCTACGTCGTGGTCCCGACGTACCACCCCGCCGCGACGTTCTACGACGACAGCGTGAAGGCGGGGCTGGCGGCGGACCTCGAACGGGTCGCCGAGCTGGCGGGAACGTAGGGAGAGAAACGGGTTTCAGGCGGGACTCGTCGCCGGTCCTCAGGGCCCGCGCTCGCCCTTGCGGGCTCTGTCGTCGCGGTGGTCGCCGGGCCGCTGGTGAGCCAGTCCCTCCTCTGCGATGTGCTGGGGGTGCTGGTCGGCCTCCCGGTGGCCGCGCGCCTGCGGGACGTTCCCCTCGTCACCTCGTTGCTGGTCGCTCTGGTGATGACTGCCCTGGCCGTGGCCGCTCTGGCGGTGGCCGCCCTGTTGCTGGCGCTGCCCGCCGTGGTGGCCGCGGTGCTGGCCCTGGTGGCCGTGGCTCAGGTCGCCGCGTTGCTGGCCGCCCTGCGGGTCGTCGGCCTGCTGGCGACTCCGGGGTTCGTCACCTCCCCGGTGGGTCTGCTGCTGGCTGGGGGGCTGGTGGGATTGCTGGTGCTGCTGAGACTGCTGGTGTCCCTGCCCGCCCCCCTGGTCGCGCTGGTGCCGGTCGGACTGGGGGTTCTGCTGCCAGTTCCCGGATGCACTCCGGACCTGCCCATCGCTCTCGCCCCCGTGTTCGTGGCCGGTGTACAGCCGCTGACCACCCTGATATCGTTGCCCCTGTTGCTGGTGACGCTGCTGCTGGTGACGCTGCTGCTGGTGACGCTGCTGCTGGTGGCGCTGCTGCTGATGACCCTGCTGCTGGTGACGCTGGGGCTGTCCGGATTGCTGGTTCGGCGGCTGCTGTTCGGACGTGCGCTGGAACTGGTCACCCTGCTGGTGACTGGACTGTCCCTGGTGGTGTCCGGACCGAGTCTGCTGGTGACCACCCCCTCGCTGGTGGGACTGCTGCGGGGAGGGGTGCCGCCCGGACTGCTGGGCCCGCTGGGATTGGTGGCCATGCTGCTGACGCTGCTGGTTGCCGCCGTGGTGCTGCTGGTGCCCACTTGCGTGGTGATGCTGTTTCGTCTCCTCGTGGGGGGCGGGGCTCCGATTGCGGGACTGGTGCTGTCCCTGGCCCTGGTTCGGCTGGTCGCTCCGCTGGTCGGCGTGGCCGGGTTGGGCGCCCGGTCGCTCGCCGAGCTGGCGACTGCTGGCCTGTTGTTGCTCGTGGTCGCCGCGGGGGGCGTACTCTCGGTGTTCGCCACGGGACTGGTGACTCACGTCCTGGTCCCCGTGGTGGCTGCCCGAGCGGGGTTGCTGACCCGCCCGCTGCTGGCGATGGTGGGGAGCGTCGGTCTGATTCTGCTGTTCGTGGAACGATTCGTCGTCGGACCGGTAGGGGTCTCGTGTCATGGTGATGGCGTCGATGCGGTGGCTGACTGGCTACGCGTGTATGCGTTTGCTGACGTCGTATTACGCTTCGAGCCACCAGCTGACGAGGTGCTCGGCCGCCTCGCGCTCGCCGGGGGAACGCCGTTCCTCGATAGTGTGGCTCTTGTCGTCCAGGACGGTGCGTTCGAGGCGGTCACGGGCCGCTCTGATCGCCGGCGCGGCGCCGTACTCTTCGCCGGTGCCGGCGAAGCGGCCCTTGTTCGTGAACAGCCGGATGGTCGCGCGAATGAGCGGCATGCCGCGCTGGCGTTCGCGGTGGTTCTGGAGGACCACGTAGGCCTCGATGACGTCCATCTCGTCGTACTTGTCGTCGACCGCCTCGATCATCTCGGCGACGTCCTCCCGGGAGAGGTCGGTCAGGAGATTCATGCCGAACACCTGGAGGCGCGTCTCCGCCTCGTCGGGCGTCCAGGTGAGCGATCGCAACACGTCGGTCAGCGTCAGGATGCCGTCGGGGCCCTCCTCGGGGAGTTCGACGACGAGCGAGGTGTAGTCGTTGTCGAGCATCTCACCGGCGGCGTCTCCCAGCGACGTCGTCGGCCCGGTCACCTTCACGGGCGAGTTCATGACGTTCCCGACCGGGAGGTCGAGCAGGCGGTGCTCGTCGCCGGCGCGGTCGCCGTAGCCCGTGTGGGTGCGGTAGTTGCCCCGCGACCCGCTGCCGCCGTGCCCGTCGAACCCGGCGGTGCTCCCGCCCTCCATCCGCTGGTTCTCGCGGACGATGAAGTCGATGACGTCGTAGTAGCTAGCCATCCCGACGGCCTCCCGCCTGGTCGGTTCCTCGCGCTCGGCGCCGTCGCTCGTCCGTCCGGACGTCGCCGCCCGGTCGCCCTCGCCGGTCTCTTCGACGACGGGAACGCGGGAGATCCCGTGGGTCCGGAGCGTGTTGATCACCTCGCCGAGAGTCGTGTCGGGGTCGACCGAGACCAGGTCCTGCGTGTAGACGTCGTTGACGTCTAGCGCGTCCAGGTTGGGCCGGACGGCCCGGACGATGCTCGAAGCGGTTGCGATGCCCTCGAAGACCTCGCCGTCGTACACGGGCAGCAGGTTCAGGTCGCTCTCGACCATCAGGCGCGAGACTTCCCTGATGTCGTCGCGCCTGTCGACCTGCGGAACGTCGTCTCGCATCAGGTTCGCGGCCTTCTCGTTGGGGTTGTGGTGAGAGGAGACGAGCTGTTTCCGCGTGACGACGCCCGCGATATCGTCGCCCGTCCCGATCAAGAGTGCTTTGGAGCCGTGTTCTTTGAACGCGCCCATCAACTTCGACACTTCCGTCGACGGGTCGAACTCGAAGTACTCGGTCGTGAGAGCCTCTGCTATGTCCATCGTCGAGCTCCTCGCCCGAGGTTGGACTGCAATCGGCATAATGGCCGGGCTTTCAGGTGCCGGTCCGACCTCGGTGGACGTAACAGTAGATTGAACAGACGTGGGGCCGATAGCCCACGTAGCGCCTCGCGGCGCAGACACACTATGGACCGTGACGACATCCTCGACGCGACAGCACGCCGTGCCGGTCTTGACTCGGAGCGAGCCGCCGAACGGGCGGTGCTCGCGACCATGACGACGCTCGGCGAGCACGTCTCGAAGGCGGAATCACAGCAGATGGCCGCACAGCTCCCGCCGGAGATCAGCGACGCGATGACGAGCCGCAGCACGGACTCGCCGGAGGAGTACGACGTCGACGAGTTCGTCGACCGGGTCGTCAGGCGGGAGGGCGGCGAGGTGAGCGAGGAGGAGGCGGTGGTACACAGCCGCGCCGTGATGGCGACCCTGGCCGACGCCGGCGTCCGGACCGAACTCGAGGACGCACGCGATCGTCTCCCCAGCGAGTTCGCCACGCTGTTCGAGACGGACGACCTCGACGCGGAGTGACCGACGGACGGCGCGCCGCTCGACGCCGGTAACTCCCGCTTACGCGGGTCGGGCGCGTTGAAACCCCGGAACCATCACCCCCGTTTAATAGACGCGGCCGGCACTGTCAACTGTCAGCACGCGTGTGGCTGGCGGATCCGCATGAGCTCAGACGACTCCACCGAGGGCGACGAGACGGGCCGCAGTGGCGACCAGCACCGTGACGACGACCAGCGGGAGGAGGCGTCCCAGGGGGAGCAGCGCGGGGGGCTGCCGCCGCGTGACCCCGAGACCGGCCAGTTCGTCCCGAAATCGGAACGCGAGGGACGGATCGACGGTGAGGACCGGGCCGAGGAGACCGACGAGACTGACGACGCGGGAACGCGGGATGCCGACCACCGTCGCGGCGTCCGAACGGGTCGAGGGGACCAGGTCCACCAGTCGGACCACTTCGACCGGGGCCAGCAGCCGGTTCACTTCGACCGGGGTCAGCAGTCCGCCCAGTCGGGCCGCGGCCAGCACCCCAACCAGGGCCACGGGTCACAGTCGAACCAGCGCCCGCAGCAGCGCCGACCGTCAGATCCCGGCTTCCAGCCCCAGCAGAGTCAGCAAGATCAACGGGCGCCCCGGCAACGGCAACAGGGAGTGCAATACCAGCAGGATCAACCTGCCGTCCATGGCCAGCGATCCCAATCGCAACCACAACCGACGGCCCAGCAACAGCCCCACGCCCAGGCTCGACCACAGCGAGCCCGGCAGCAGGGCCAGCAGCCACAGGGGCAGCCTCCGTTCCAGCAGTCTCACCAGCCTGGCTGGCAGTCGCACCAGCCCGGCCGGCAGAACCAGCCGCGAGGAGCGCAGCCACAGCCCGAGCGGTCCCGGACACAGCCCCGGCAATCGCAGCCACAGTCCCAGCCGTCGCAATCACAGCCCCAAACCTGGCAGTCACAGCCCCAGTCCCACGGCCAGTCCGGGCAACCCTGGCAGACCCAAGAGCGTTCGCAGCGCCAGCAGCCCGGCCAGCCGCCACAGCAACGCGGCGAGTCGCCCCAGCAGCCGTTCCAGGGCCAGCCACAGCAGCCCCAGCGTTGGGGCCAGGAAAACCAGGCAGCCCGTCCCCAGTACTCGTTCCGGTACACGTCACAATCCACAGAGCAGCAGCGGACTGGACCGACAGATCGGGAATTCCAGCCCCAGCAGTCGAGCCAGGACCCGCAATCTGGCCAGCGTCAGCACGACACCGGCCAGCAGGGGTCCCACCACGGACAGCCCCGGCCCCGTCGGAGCGACCAGCAGTTCCAGCAGCAGGACCCGCAATTCCGACAGAACGACCGGCAGTCCGACCGAAAGCGGGGAGGTCAGCAGTCTGGACGAGAGCGCCGCGACCAGGGGTGGTAGCGTACCGGACGGCCGGCCGACCGACTTCGATCCGGCTGGCGATAGCACGGGCGTGGAGTCCGCCTCTATCGAGTTCTTCCGAGTTGCACGTTCTGGTGCCCCCTGTCGAACCGCAGAGACGCCCAGTGGTCACGGGAGAATCTCGCAGTCACGGCGGGACCTTCCCGCGGTCACGGGGAAGCCTCGCAGTCACGGCGGGATCCACCGGTCAGAGAGAGGTTACCGGTCGATAACTTCGTGTTAAACTTATAGGCCGGGCAGCCCTAGCCCGCGGTATGAACGAGAGCGAACCGGTCGACGCCGCCGTCGAGCCCTGTTCGTGCAAGCTCGGACGGAACCTCGCGGCCTACGGGCTCGAGGACCTGCACGCGACGGTCCGCCAGCGGCGGGCCGACGGCGACAGCCTCCGGGACCTCGAACGGTTCGTGAACCGGTCGCTACTCGACGCCGCGTTGCGCGAGGCCGGCGCCGACGTCATCGGCGACGTCGACGGCATCTACGACGCGCTGACCGGCGACGACGTCAGCGTCGGGAAGCGGACGGAGGTCCGCGAGCGTCTCGAACACGCCGGTGTCGACGTCGGTGCAGTGGAGGCGGCGTTCGTCTCCTACCAGACCGTTCGGAGCCACCTCAGGGAGTGTCTCGACGTCGAGACCGCCCGCGAGAGCCGGCTCTCCGTGGACGACGCCAGGGGGACCATCGAGTGGGCCCGCTCGCGCAGCGAGGGCATCGTCGAGCGGACGGTCCAGCGGCTCGCCGCGGCGGAGGAGGTCGCTGCCGGCGACGTCGACGTCTCCCACGTCGTCCGGATCGACTGTTCGGACTGTGGCGCCTCCTACCCCGTCGACCGGTTCGTCGACCGCGGCGGCTGTGACTGCGGCGACTGAACGCGGAGTAAGCCGACGTTATCGCCCTCGCGGTCGTCACGGAGAGAACGAGGAGGCAGTCGCGACTTCGGTCGTAGGTAACTGACAAGGTATAAATGGAGATGTGACGAATCCATAACCGAGTGTTGGATGAATGGTAGCTAACGCCGAATCGGAGCCGCTGCGGGTCGCCGTCGAGAACCTGGGTGGGATCGATTCACGCGAACTGACGTTCGAGCCGGGCGTGACGGTGCTCACGGGACGGAACGCCACGAACCGGACGTCCCTGCTCCAGGCGATTACCGCGGGACTGGGCGGGTCGTACGGCGAGCTCAAGAGCGACGCCGAGTCGGGCGAGGTCGAACTCGCCGTCGGCGAGGAGACCTACGATCGACGGTTCCGCCGCGACGGCGACGGCGTCCTCGTCAGCGGCGAGCCCTACGCCGACGACGCGTCGCTCGTCGACCTGTTCAGCAGCCTCCTGGAGGTCAACCCCGCCCGGCGCGCCGTCGAGCGCGGCGACGGAGACGCACTGCGGGAGATCATCATGGAGCCGGTCGACACCGAGGCGATCACCGCCGAGGTCGAGTCGACCCAGCGGGAACTCCGCCAGGTCGAGGACCGCCTCGACGAGATCGAACGGCGCCGGTCGAACCTGGCGGCGCTGAAGGAACGCCGCGTGGCTGCCGAAGACGACCTGGCCGACGTGACGTCCGAACTCGCGGACGTGCGCGAGGCCGTCGCCGAGTTCGAGGCCGACGCCGAGACCGCCGAGGAGGCGGAGGCCGTCGTCGAGGAGCTCACCGAGACGCGAGAGGCCTACGAGTCGGTCAGGAACCAGCTCGAGACCCAGCGCAGCGCGGTCGAGTCCCTGGAGACCGAGCGCGAAGAGACCCGCGAGCGACTGGACGACCTGTCCGTCCCCGAGGCGGAACTGGAAGCGACGCAGGACGAACTCGAACGACTCCAGCGGCGCCGGCGCGGGCTGGAGAACACCGTCAACGACCTGGTCTCCATCGTCGAGTTCAACGAGCGACTCGTCGACGACGGCGCGGCCGCGCTGTCAGGGGTCGGCGAGGACGGCGCCGACGCGGACGGCAGTGGCGTGGTCGACGAACTCGACCCCAGCTCGGGACAGATCGAGTGCTGGACCTGCGGGACGACGGTCGACCGGGGCGAGGTCGAGGAGCGACTCGACGGCCTGCGCGACGTCGTCGAGGACCACCGCAGCGAGCGCAACGAGCTTCGAAAGCGGATCGACGAGACGCGCGCGACGCTGTCGGACCTGCAGGACGCCGTCGACGAGGAGGAGTCCCTCGAAGCGAAGGTCGAGGAGATAGACGGAGAGCTCGACGAGCGCGAGGCCCGCATCGAGGAGCTGTCGGCCCGCGAGGACGACCTCCAGGCGCAGATCTCGGCCCTCGAAGACGAGGCCAGCGAGTCCGAGAGTCTCCGCGACAGCGAACTCCTGGACCGGTACGAACGGCGCTCCGAACTGGAGTACGAGCGTGGCCAGCTGGAGGAGAAACTCGACTCGCTGGAATCGGAGATCGAGTCCATCGAGGCACTCGACGACGAACGCGAGGAACTGGAGAGCGAGCGCGAGCAGTTGCGTGAGGAGCTGACCTCGCTGCGGAACCGGATCGAGAACCTCGAGCGGTCGGCAATCGAGACGTTCAACGACCACATGGAGACCGTGCTCGACCGCCTCGGCTACGAGAACGTCGAGCGCGTCTGGATCGAGCGGAAAGCCGCCGAGAGCGGGCGCGGCTCGGGGTCGGACAGCACGTTCTCCCTGCACGTCGTCCGGTCCGCCGAGGACGGCGCGGTGTACGAGGACACCGTCGACCACCTCTCGGAGTCCGAGCGCGAGGTCATCGGGCTGGTCGTCGCGCTGGCGGGCTACCTGGTCCACGACGTCCACGAGTCGGTGCCGGTGATGGTGCTGGACTCGCTGGAGGCTATCGACGCCGACCGCATCGCGGCGCTGGTCGAGTACTTCGCCGACTACGCCCCGTTCCTCGTCGTCGCGCTACTGCCCGAGGACGCCCAGGCGCTCGACGACGACTACGAGCGGGTCGTGATGGACGAGGCCCTCGCCTAGGGTCAGTTCGCTGATTCTTCACACGGGTCTCGGTGTTAAGCAGGCCGGAATTTCCAGAATCGCCTCCCAGGTAGTTTCCAGTATCGTCGCAAGATGTCACGGCGCCACGGGTCACCGCGCCCCAGTACTGGAGAAAGGTCAAGGCGTTCCGGACGGCCTCTTCTCGGCCGGGACAGAGGTCGAAGGACTGGATGCGCTGTTCGACCGCCCCGGGAGTGTATATCCGCTCGTCCGCTGACCCGTCCCTCGGCGCGACGACGCTCCGCTCGCCGCGGGCCGTGATGACAGAGGCGTCTTCGCCCACGCGGCGAACCAGCCCGTTGTCGGCGAGTTCGGGGAGTCGTTCGCGTAGGTACTATTCTGCAGTCACTGAATCCACATCTCAACGGAGTTCACTATCTATCAGCACGTCGCGGCTGTCCCCCCTACAACCGTGGTTGAATACGAACGATCTGAAGGAATCAACTGGCCCGTTCAGATATCCAACCCACCGGTGATCCGGTAGATCGTGCCCTCGTACTCGACGAACAGGACGACGGACACGTCGTCTCCCGCCGGTAGGAACGGATCGAGCGTCTGAGTGATGGCTCGCGTCTGTTCCGACGTCGTCTCGATACGGGTCGTTTCGTTCACTGAGGCGCGCTTCAGTAGTGTCCCCAGAAGCGTCGGGTCCCGCGTCTCGTTGATCGCCCTCCACTGCAGGACCGTTACTGTCTCGGTCGACGACGAGTTCATTTCTTCGAGGACCTCCGCTTGCGGGACCTGTGTCACGTGATACGTCCCTTCCGGATACGTCTCACCCTGTAACGGTCCCCTGTGCAAACCGAGGCCTGCGACCGTGAGGCTACCGACGGCAATGATGACGAACGCTATACCAACCGCGAGTCGTTGATTACGCATTCGAACTAAATAATTACGTTAAGGTGATCCTCGCCGTAACTTATGTCCATTGCTTCCACACTGTGGTATGGACAGTCAACTTCTACAAGCGTCTGAATCTGAACGCTGATCCCGGCGATGTACGCCCCACTTCCATTCCGAACCCTGTAACAGGGCCCGCCGGAGTCGCCGTCGTGAGCTGCGGCTTCCGCGATGAAGCCCATCCCAGGTAGTTGCCAGCTATCACGGCGCAGTCGGTCGATTCCGGGCGGCTTGCGAGTGCACGACGCTATCCTAAAGAGCTAGGGCGTACGCATATACCCGGTCCTTGCAAAGTAAACTGTCAATGAGTACTATCGTCGAGGCGCACGTGCCGGCCGAGCAGTTCGCCCTGTCGGAGACCCTGCGGGCGCTTCCCGACGCTGAATTCCGGATGGTCCGACTCGTCGCGCACGGTGGCGACAGCGTGATGCCGTTCCTGTGGGCCCAGCCAGCGGACGACGAGGAACTCACGGCGGCGCTCGAGGACGACCCCACCGTCGGCGACGTCGACGTCCTCGCCGAGTTCGAGGACGAGAGCCTGGTCCAGGTGGACTGGCAGGCTCGCATCCGGGTGCTCGTCTCAATCGTCAGCGAGGAGGACGCGACGATACTCGACGCCCACGCCCGCGAGGGAACCTGGCGCCTCCAGATATTCTTCCCCGACCACGACTCCGTGTCGACGGTGTACGACTTCTGCGAGGAGTACGGGATCGACGTCACCCTCGAACGGATCTGCGACATGTCCGACTCCTACCAGCAGGACGGGATCCGACTGACCGAGGAGCAGTACCAGGCTATCTCCCACGCCTACGAGGCGGGCTACTACGACGTCCCGCGGCGCATCAACCAGGAGGAACTGGCCGAGTCCTTCGACGTTTCCCACCAGGCCCTCTCGGAGCGCCTCCGCCGGGGCCACCAGACGGTCATCGCCAACATGCTGTACCGAAAACTCCAGCGCCCCGACCGGGCGGTCGCGCCGCGGATGAGCCACAAGATGGACAGCTAGCGGTCAAACGATAAACCTCTATCAGCGTCCAGTCCCAATCGTGGCTATGGCCCAGACGTCCCAGCCTGCGACGGACACCGCCGAGACGGCGGCCGCCGAACCGGCAGCGCTTGAGCGCGCCCGCGTGGTCGGCACCGTCCTCGACGAGTCGATTACGGTGCCCGGGACAGGGTTCAAGGTCGGTCTCGATCCCATCCTGGGGATCCTCCCGGTCGCCGGCGACTCCGTCGCCGCCGTCGCCTCGCTGTACATCGTGTTCGTCGGCCTGCGACTCGGCGTGTCCAGGCTGGCGCTCGCCAAGATGGTCGCCTACGTGGCACTGGACTTCACCGTCGGCTCCGTCCCGGTTCTGGGGACCGTCGTCGACGCGTTCCTGAAGGTGAACGTGCGCAACGTGGGGACCATCGAGCGCCACGTCGGCAGCGATTACTGACCCGGCCGGCACGAACCCAGAACTGTCTTCTCGCCGACAAACCATTTCAGCGTGAGCGCCGTAGGTGGAGACGAGAATGGACGGATCAGGACTCGACGACCCACCGGACCGGGCACGGATCGGCTGGTGGCTGTTCGTCCTCGCGCTCACGGCCGTCGCGGGGTTCATCGCCTACTCCTTCGTCGGGATGATCGTCCTCGGCGTCTTCGGCTACTACGCGACGCGACCGATCGACCGGCGGATGGAGTCGGTCGTCGACTCCGAGGGGCTTGCGGCCTCGCTGACGGTGCTCGTCGTGCTCGTCCCGCTCGTCGCCGTCCTGTTCTACGCGGGCGCCCGGATATTCACGCAGGCCCGGGAGGCACTGGGCGGGGCGACCGCCTTCGGCGCGCTCGAAGACGGGCTCGGGATACTCCCGGCGGAGGGGAGTTCGTCGCTGACCGCGCTGCTCGAGAACCCTGGACAGATCCTCGCGGATCCCCAGGGGACAACGCAGACGATATTGCAGACGGGAGTGGAGGCGGCGTCGTCTCTCTTCGGTGGGCTGTTGCTCGTCGGCCTGGCGCTGACGCTGTCGTACTTCCTGCTGGAGAACGACCACGAACTGGAGGACGGGTTCCGCCAGCTGGTCGGCGGCCGCGACGCGACGGCCTACGCCTACGCTTCGGCCGTCGACGAGGACCTGGAGTCGGTCTTCTTCGGCAACTTCCTCTTCCTCCTGCTGATGGCCGTCATCGCGACGGTCACGTACTGGGTGACGAACCTCCTCGCGCCCGAGGGACTCAGCGTCCCGATGATCTTCGTCCTCGGCTTTCTCACCGGCATCACGAGCCTGATCCCCGTCGTCGTCGGGAAGGTGATCTACCTCCCCGTGGTGGCCCTGCTCGCGTTCCAGGCGGTGAGTGGCGGCGGCCAGTTCGGGTTCGTCGCCGCCGCCCTCGTCGCCTACTTCCTCGTCCTCGACATCCTCCCGCAGACGTTCCTACAGCCCTACATCACGGGCCGGCAACTCGACGTGGTCGTGCTGATGTTCGCCTACCTGCTCGGCCCGGTGCTGTTCGGCTGGTACGGCTTCTTCCTCCTCCCCATTCTGTTCATCCTGATGCTCGAAGTCGTCCGCATCGTGCTCCCCTCGCTGATCCACGGCGAGGACGTCACCCCCACCGTGGAGATGGGCGATTCGGTCGGAACCAATCCCCGGTCCGAACTCGACGAAGTTCCCCAGGGCGACGAATCCTCGCGGTCGGGCGAGAGAACGGATGAGGACGGCGACGGGTCCAGCGGTGGCGACGCCGCCGACGCCGGATGAGCGACCGGGCTGAACAGCCTCGGATCAGCCGTCGTCCGGACCGCCGGAACCACTCGATACCGGTCTCTCGACGGACTGCTGATACTCCCAGATCCCTCGTCTTTCGTCCGTCTGCTCACCGTCTCCCGTGGTCGTATAGACGTCGTCGCGGACCGGGAGGACTAGCCCGTTGTCGGCGAGCTTCGGGAGCCGCTCGCGAATAGCCGGCTCGTCGCCATCTACGCCCTCAGCTAGCGACGAGACGTTGGCGTCCTCCTCCTGGAGCAGCGAGAGCGAAACCAGCGGTGGAAGAGGCCGATACCTCAGGTACATACGAGTTTGCCGGACAACCCTCTTATCTGAACCACGGCCCCTCGTTCATTGACTCTAATCTGATGTACCACTAAACCACACGACGTGGACGGACTGATGCCCGAAATACTGCAGTTCTCGTGATGTAACGTACAGTAATCACGCGATGGCGCTCCACTCCCCCGGACCTACATTACCGATTTAACTTGCCCCCACGAATATCGGCCTCTCAGCGAGACTCTAACCTGCCCCCACGAATATCGGCCTCTCAGCGAGACTCTAACCTGGGGAATTCTCAGTCTCGTGGGGATTGTGATCAGTGAATTCCAGATTCGTTGCTACCCCCCGGAGGCCCCAAGAGTTCGAGTCACTAGCCATCCACTGGCCTATATCAGCCTTTGAACAAGATCGGCGTTCGTTTGGGTGAAGACGATGCGCATCGAGCTCGCCAGCCGGGGGCGCGAACGAGAAGCAATGGACCTCAGTCACGATGGGTAGAATTCTCCGAAACGAAAATTGGGAGTCGATGGTCAAGGTTCATATCGAGAGTCCACCGTCGACGATCGGTGGGAACAAAAAAGAGAGCCCGCCCTGGTGGTCACCGGTCGAGCGAGATGATGGCAGTATCGCTCGTGACGGCGATTGTCTTCTGTCCGTTGTACTCACCTGGCTTTCCGAGGGCGATTCGAACTCGGTCCCCTTCCGAGAGCGTGCGAACCATGGGACCGTACATGGACCGGCGCCAGACCGTCACCTTGGCGGACGTTCCCTGGTCATCCTCGAGGTAGCCCACCTGGTACTGATTCCGGGTCGCGGGCTCGTCGAACAACCACGTGATTTCTCCCTCCACGGTGACCCACCTGTCGTCGGGATCGATCCCAGCCACGTTAATCGGCACAGTGGGGTCGTCCGCCCACTCGTTCAGGACCGTGAACACCGCCTCGGTGAAGGATGTTCCCTGCTTGTCCCACTCCTCGGCCAGCCGCCGTGCAGCGTCGGCTCGTGAGAGGGCTTCGAAGCTCGCTGCTATGGAGGCCGCCCGTTCGTTCACCCTGGCCAGTTCTTCCTGGCTCAGCGTTGCGCGCGGGTCCACAGTTTGCGTTCGGCTGGATTGAGGGATGGTGACGTGCTCTCGACCAGCCGCGAGGTGCGCTCGTTCCCAGAAGTCTCTCGCTGATCGCGCCTGTTCAATCTGCGTTTGCACTCGACAGGATTTCCCACGTTCGAGGTCAGCCTCGTCAGCCGCCAGTGCGTTCTCGCGATGGCGCTCCATTTCAGCCGCTTCGCCCAGCCGCCGTTCTTGCGACGCGAGTGTTTCTCCGTATCGCCGATCCGGACCGACGTCTGTCGAGCGCGTCCAGTCGTAATCCTTCTTCCCCTGGATTTCCTGTTCCACCGACGGGCGCAGCTCCTGTTCGTGGGTCGTTTCTGCAACCTCGTGCAAGAGACCGTTCGCGTCGACCTGGGACGCCACTGACGTCTGCAAGGTCTGCTCCTCTGGCGCACGCTGCTCGCCCGCCACTCCGCTGTGCTTTTTGACCGATACTTTCTTGTGCGAACCGTGTGAACTCATGGATGCTTAAGACTTGTAGGGCGTCTCACGACGTCCTCTGCAACCGACCGTCGAGAACCATCTGTCCTCCGCGCCCTACAGAACGGAGAACAACCACACTGAGCGAGCGATACGACCACTGAACTCACGACCGGGCCGACCACCCCACCCTGCGGCGCGGTGGCTGCCGCCGGGGCGGTCACCCGCTCGACGCGAGTTCACCCCCTTTTTTAGAACCGTTTATCGGATAGGGTTCTCCGTCGTGGGTACCGCACCGATTACCCCCGATATACCCCGGTATACCCGGTTGCGGGTCCAGTGGCACGGAGTCGAAGACGAAGTGCCACAGTGGCCCGCTCTCGGGTCGTGGGGTCGCGGGGGCGCGGTGGGGTGCCCGCGAGCGGCGTGCTCGCGGTGTGAGCACGCCGAGTCGGCGCAAGTCCCTCCGGACAATCGGTACGTGAACTCCGCGTGGTCGCCGATGGAAGCTCCCCGGCGGCGGCGGGGAGCAGTCTCGGCGGCGAGCGGAGGAGTGCGAAAGCCGATGAGGAGGAAACGCGCACGACCGGAAACCCATATCC